>Ga0255338_1005210_pt1 | contig 12256 bp, 9 predicted proteins | sample MeOH1_35cm_T4_19_FD_203715 | JGI IMG/M metagenome (GOLD analysis project Ga0255338, IMG submission 203715) | Sandy soil microbial communities from University of British Columbia, Vancouver, Canada - MeOH1_35cm_T4_195 | ecosystem: Engineered > Artificial ecosystem > Sand microcosm > Unclassified ... | reverse complement strand
GAATATTCTCGGGCCGGACCTGTGCTGAGTGGATGGAATCATGGGTTAATTCCACGTCTGGGAACAATCAGCCCGCAGCCGAAAATGCACCTTTCACGTAGTTTGTCACTATTTCGCTGCCATTCTTCACAATGCCGATTACATCAAACCGCACTTCATTCGCAAGCTTTTTGTGTTCCATGTACCAGTTGGTGGCGCGAATGAGTTTTTTCTGTTTAGCCCGGGTGACGAACATTTCCGGTTCACCGTATTCATTGGTGCCGCGTGTTTTTACCTCCACAATCACAAGTGTGTCTCCGTCCTTCGCAACAATGTCGATCTCGAGATGAAGAAATGTCCAGTTGGCTTCAATCACTTCCAATCCTTCTTCTTTGAGAATCCGGATAGCTTCAAATTCGCCCCACTTACCGAGAGTTTGTTTTTCGTTCATCATCCTGCGAATTTAGACAATGACTTGTATCTAAGCCGTTTACAAACGTTTATGTCAGACCATTGCGGAAGAACCCCACAGTTGTCTGATATGCTGGCACGAGTTTCGTAAATTAGAGCCAACACACGTTCCCATGAAAAATCTTCTGTCATCACTTTTTTTGCTTTTCACCCTGGGTACTGCCGCGCAGGACTTTGAAGGGATGATTGAGTTCAAAAAACAGGAAGGCACCAGTATCGAGAATACGGTTTGGTACGTGAAAGGCGATCTTGTACGCATCGATGAGTTTGAACCTGGAAGCCGTTTGCTGAAGAGTGCACGGATCATCAACACGAAAGATTCAAGTGTGACCTACATTGATCACCGTGCGAAAACGTATAAGAGCAATACGCCTGCAATCACACCTGTAATACCGGTGGGATGCACAGTAACGGAAACAAAAAACACCAAAGAATTGCAGATATACAAAACGACGGAGTTTACGCTCAAAACTCCCGGCGATTCTGCCAACTATTCGTTCTGGATGACATCGGGGAAGTTTGCTTTTTTCAAAACCGCGGCGTGGTTATATGGTGCGGATAACAGCTATATCAAATATTATTGGGCGCTTGACCCTAAAGCCGGATCGATGCCAATGCTGGTTACCCGATCCAATCCGAGCGGAGTTGAAACGGGAAGATTTGAGGTGACGCGGATTGAAAAACGTTCGTTGGATGCGAATCTTTTCGTGGTGCCGGCGGATTACAAATCCCAATAGTTCACCGCTAGCCCGTTCAACAGTTCACCGTATGGTGTTCGGATCCTGGTTAAGAAGGGTTTGTTCAGAACCAGACTTCCCAAGGGTGAACCCTTCAACGATTTAACTGTGAACGATCAGAATTCAATTCGTGCACCGCTCTCCTCCACATGCAAATGCACATTCCTTCCCAATGGCAATGCATAATTCCGGTAATCATGTCCTGCCGGAAAGTCGTAACACACCGGGTAATTGAATCCGGCAACGTGTGATTCAATAATCTCTTCTGCCGTTTGTCCGAACGGAACTGCATTGTCTTTCATGTCGGTCATTCCGCCGATTACAAGCCCTGCCAGGTGTGAAAGTTTGCCCGCACGTTTGAGGCTGATCATCATCCGGTCGATGTGATAGAGGTACTCATCAATATCTTCCAGGAAGAGAATTTTTCCTTTGGTATCAAGATCGGATACGGAACCCTGCAGCGCAAAAATCAAAGAGAGATTTCCCCCGATGACCGGCGCAGTAACCGACCCCGGACGATTCTTCACACTTCCGTTATTTTCTGCTTCATGGATCATGGAGTGTCCACCTGCAACTTTGAAAAGCGTTTCAGTGGAGTGTGTATCCTTTTGAAAATTAATTGGCATGGTCGCATGCAATGTTTCGATATTCAGCACGGTGTGTACATGATTGTGCAGCACAGTGATATCGCTGTAACCGATGAGCCACTTTGGATTCTTATCAAATTCCGTCCAGTTCAGTTTGTCGATAATGCGCATCGTACCGTAACCTCCGCGTGCAAATAATACGGCTTTGATGTTTGGATCATCCAGGAAAAACTGAAGGTCTTCCGCGCGTTCGTCATCTGTTCCGGAGAACTGATTGTATTCATTGAACATATTCTTGCCCATCACCGGGAAGAATCCTTGCTCTTCAATCAGGCTAACTGCAGCTTCAATATCCCCGGCAGGAATCTTACGTGCGGGAGAACAAATACCGATGGAATCCCCGGATTGGAGTGGGGCGGGACGACGTGCTTCTTTCATCGTGTAAAGATAGTTGGGAGTTTGGCCCCTTCGACTGCACTGAGGACAGGAACCGGAGACGGGAGTAATGGAATTTACCATTGCGTCAGGCAGGTCGGCTCAGGCAGGTCAAACAGAAGTGGGGTTTCCGTAGGGTAAACCCCACGGTTATCGCTGTACAGTCTGACGGGAAAGAATGTGCACGGGTTTGTTGGCAAATAATAACTTCACACAAGCCCGTGCACTTTACTTAAAGCACGCAATAGCGATAACCGTTGGCTTCAGCCCACGGAAGGACCGTACACAAGCCCGTGCACTTTACTTAAAGCACGCAACAGCGATAACTGTTGGCTTCAGCCCACGGAAGGACCGTACACAAGCCCGTGCACTTTACTTAAAGCACGCAATAGCGATAACCGTTGGCTTCAGCCCACGGAAGTACAGTACACAAGCCCGTGCACTTTACTTAAAGCACGCAATAGCGATAACCGTTGGCTTCAGCCCACGGAAGGACAGTACACAAGCCCGTGCACTTTACTTAAAGCACGCAACAGCGATAACCGTTGGCTTCAGCCCACGGAAGGACCGTACACAAGCCCGTGCACTTTACTTAAAGCACGCAATAGCGATAACCGTTGGCTTCAGCCCACGGAAGGACAGTTTTTAAACAAGCGAGCGCATCACTCCCGATCTCCCAACTCCCATCTATTCCCTATCTTCGTCCACCGAAATACCAATGAACACACCAAAACGTTATACCGTAACTGCCGCCCTCATTTACGCGAACGGACCGATCCACATCGGACACCTCGCCGGCTGCTACCTGCCTTCTGATATTTATGTACGCTATCTCCGCTCCACTGGGGAAGATGTATTATTTGTAAGCGGCACCGACGAACACGGAGTTCCTATCATGATCCGTGGTTTCATGGAGAAAAAATCTCCGCAGGAAGTGGTGGACAAGTATTACAAGGTGATCGATCAGTCGTTCAAAGATTTCGGAATCGAGTTTGATATCTATTCACGCACCAGCAAACCGGTTCACCACAAATTCTCTTCTGATTTTTTCACAACGCTTTACAACAAAAAATATTTCCGCGAGAAAACGACGGAACAGAATTACGATGAACAGGCAAAGATGTTTCTTGTTGATCGTTTTATCGTTGGAACCTGTCCGCGTTGCGCAAATCCAAAAGCGTACGGCGACCAGTGCGAAAACTGCGGATCGGATTTATCTCCCGATGAACTGATTAATCCGGTTTCTGCTTTGTCGGGAACGGCTCCGGTGAAAAAGCAAACAAAGAACTGGTTTCTTCCCCTGGATGAAATGCAGCCTCAGCTGGAGAATTATATTTCATCGCATCCTGAGTGGAAAGCAAATGTTGCAGGCCAGTGTAAGTCATGGCTTGCGAATGGATTGCATCCACGTGCAATGACGCGTGACCTGAACTGGGGCGTGAAAGTTCCGTTACCGGATGCAGAAGGAAAAGTGCTGTACGTGTGGTTCGATGCACCGATCGGTTACATCACTGCCAGTAAAGAATGGTTCGAACAACCGGAAACACGCAACGCATTGTCGTACGGAGGAAAACCGAAGTCGGCGAATTGGGAAGTGTACTGGAAAGACAAAGAGACAAAACTTGTTCACTTCATCGGGAAAGACAATATCGTTTTTCACTGTCTGATTTTCCCGGCTATGCTCATGGCGCACGGAGATTATATTCTTCCGGAGAATGTGCCTGCGAATGAATTCCTGAATCTCGAGAGCAAGAAAATTTCTACTTCGCGCAACTGGGCAATCTGGCTGCATGAATATTTACAGGAGATGCCGGGCAAGCAGGATGAATTGCGTTATGTGTTAACGGCAATTTCTCCCGAGACCAGCGACGGCGATTTTCTCTGGAGCGATTACGAAGCGCGTGTGAATAACGAACTGACTGCAGTGTTCAGCAATTTTGTTCACCGTACAATGGTTCTTACGCATAAGAACTTCGCAGGAAAAGTTCCGGAAGCAACACAGTACACGAAAGAAGATTTACTGGTCCTCGAAGAGATCACGAAATTCCCGGATAAGATCGGTAACGCGATTGCGAATTATAAATTCCGCGAAGGCCAGATGGAACTGATGAATCTCGCACGTGTCGGAAACAAATATCTTTCTGATAACGAGCCGTGGAAAAATCCGGATAAAGAGCGCGTGAAAACGATTCTGAATGTGTCGTTGCAGATTTGCGCGAACCTCAGTATTCTTTGTCAGCCCTTTCTTCCGTTTACTTCGGAGAAACTGCGCGGCATGCTGAACATGGGTTCTATGAACTGGAACAATGCGAAGAACACCAACCTACTTTCTGCTGGTCACCAGCTGAAAGAACCCGTAATGTTGTTCGCGAAAGTGGATCCGCTCTTGCTGAAAAAACAATTGGAGAAACTCGATGCAATCCGCAAGGAACAGGAAGCCGCAGAACAAGCGGCTGCATCCCCCGGCTCCGCTCGGGATGACTCCGGTCCATCCAATCCGCTTGAACCGCAAAAACCAGTTACTTCCTTCGATGATTTCGCGAAGATGGATATACGCATCGGCACCATTCTCTCTGCAGAAAAAATGCCGAAGAGCGATAAGCTTCTGAAACTTGAAATCGATACGGGAATCGACAAGCGTGTTGTGCTCAGCGGAATTGCGAAGTACTACAAGCCGGAAGATATCATCGGCCAGCAGGTAACGATTCTTGTGAATCTTGCTCCGCGTAAAATGATGGGCATCGAATCGAACGGAATGATCCTCATGTCTGAAAACGACAAAGGAGAATTGAGTTTTGTGGCGCCGACGAAGAATGATCAGAATAATGGATCGACGGTCAAGTAGATTTCTTTAACCACATAGACATAGAAACATAGCGTTACAAAAAGTAGGTCCGACTAGTCGGATCTATACATAGTTCACAAGAGATTTATACAATTCATGTGTACTATGTATTGTTCAATCCGCTCACCGGATTGAACATTTTTCTATGTTACTATGTCTATGTGGTTAATTTGTCACGAGCAGGAAAACAAGTAGCTTGCAGCATGAAACAGATCATCCCTTTCACATTCCTTTTATTTGTATTCTCTTCATGCGGCGATTCAACTGTTACAGACGCAAATGACTCCGCCAATTCCGACAGCGTTACGGTTGATTCTGCTTCGAAAAACATGGGCATTGGCGGCACCTACGGTTTCGGATCCAATCCGGAAGTAGAAGCAGTCGGTTCGCTAATGGTTTATACGGAAAGTGATACAACATTTTTGTTCGCACTTGATTTTACAAGAGGTGCGCCTTCGTATAATATGGGAAATATTTATTCCCGCGCGTATTTACGCAATGGAACGTGGACATACAATCACAGCGAAGCCAATGAACCGGAGGTCTGTGCAATTGATTTCATGTTCGGCGAAAAATTCGTTCAGATCGTCACCCGGGAAAATGGATGTGGATTCGGTGCGAATGTGATTGTGGATCATGTGTACGACCGGACAAGTTCTGCTATTCCTCAATTCTTTGTTGGAATGGAAAACGATACGGTTTACTTCAGTAACCTGGCAAAGGCGGTGAAATAGCATTGGGCTATTGAGGCAACATCGTAACAACAGACCTTGAAGGTTTGTGACTGACAACTACGGAAACAATATCCCGTTGCAATCAAAACAATTCAGCGTTGGAATTGTTGCGTTGTACTTCGCGTTGATTGCGTAAATAAATTCATTCGCGATGAGTGCGTATCCTTTCTGATTCGGGTGATAACCATCGAGGGAGAAAAACCCTCCGCTCACGAATGAGCTGTTGAATGCAACACCGTCCCACACGATTCCTGCAGTAACAGAACGGAAATAACTATGCATGTCTGCGAATGCCAAACCGTATTGAGCTGCTTTCTGCGCGATGACCGAATTGTATTCTGAAATCATCCGGTCAATGTAAGTGCACTCTGTACTATCGAGTACATAGCGATCGGGCAATACCTCGAACAGAATTCCCATGAAGTTGCATTTCATAGAATCGAGCGGTACACTCAGTGTGATGTATTCATTGCGACGGATCTGGCGATAACCGGTTGGATCGTTCACATCGTTTATCATGAAACCATTCGCGCCTTCGTGAAAGTGAATGTTCGGCAGAGAGATTGCGTAAATATCATTCAGTGAATCTGCTTTCGATTGCGTGAGTTCTGCTCCGTCCCAAGGCACGAGTGTGTAATACGGGAACTCGCGGAAGTCGGGAATGTTTGCGATTACACCTTTCGCTCCGTTCGCGGTTAGCGCTGACAGAATCGTATCGAGATACAAAGAGAACTGCGCAGAAGGCATAATGGTTGTTCCTTCTCCGCCGCGACGTGCATACTCGAAAATATCCTCCATCCCCAGCCATGCTGTGAAGAAAGTCGGATTCGCCGTTACCGCATCGTTAATCGGAGTAGAAACTCCCGGCTGTGATGCAATACGGAAGTAATACGGATTTGTATTTCCGTTCGGCGCATTTCCCAGCGCAGGAGAAAGCAATTCTGCCGTTGTCGCAAACGGAATTCCGAAGTTGCAGTTTGTGTTGTTGAATGTATTCGCGTAAAGCGCAGCAGCTGCAGAAACCGATAAGCTGTCTTTCACCGGCCCGAGAGAAACCACTCCTTCACAATCTGTTCTCCAGCCCATGTGCGATTGCTGAATGAACCAGCTCTCCCAGGGTTTGCTGTTCCACCCGAGCGAGCTTCCGGCGTTAATGTAATTCTGGTTGAATGTTCCTCCACCGGCCAATTCAAACTGGCGGCACAACAAAGCAGGTAGGCTTTTCTTTTGTCCGTCTTCGAAGAGTGCACCGTCCTGATATCCCGCAATGAAATCTCCGCCTACCGCGACCACTTTTGTGAAGTTGGCATCACCTGATTGAGGATCGGGATTGGACAGATCAGGTTTGCATCCTTCGATTACGCTCAGGATGACAAACGCAGATGCTGCGATTCCGAAAACGATGTGCGGAAGGATTTTCATCTGGTACGCAATTCTTATTTGATAATTACCTTCTCACTCCACAGTGATTCTCCATTACCGACATTGAGAATGTAAATTCCGGGAGCAAAATTTTCTGTGTTGATAGATGTTATTCCGTCTGTTTTAGCTGGTTGTGAGTTCACCAGTTCGCCAGTCGCATTGTACATTGTTACCACGTAACCGGAACCTGCAAGACGGGAAGTGTTCACATTCAGATTGTCTTCTGCAGGATTTGGATACACTGTAAGCACCGATGCAATCTCCGGACGCTCATTAATCCCGATCGGATTTGAATACGAACAGTCCAAAGGATCACCGCACAGGTAATGCACGAGGAAATTTCTGGAGATCGCAAGTGTAGTATCATAATACAATGCACTTCCGACGTGCGGAACGTGATCCTGTCCTTCGTACGTTTCGAAACAGTGTTCAATTCCCATTTGCGTAAGACGTGCGTCAATGGAGAAAGAACCGTCGACCTGGAGAAGCGGGTAAGTACCTACAAGATAAATGAGCGCTGAACCGTAAGGCACTGTATTGTCTGCATCGCCATGAAACAGCATGCAGGGTTCATCACCCGGGTGGATGTAAGCAGTATCACCCAATGCGCCGCAGATATTGATTACTCCGCGTATCTGTGAAGAGTATCCGGGATTTCCGCTCTGTCCATCAATACCACCATGCAGCCCGTACTGTCCGGTTGAATCGGCCCACGAAGGAAATTCAGACGGATCATCGAGGTAAGCAACCTGCAACCCCATAAATCCTCCTGCAGATACTCCTAAGAAGAAAATGTTGGATGTGTCAACGCCGTAGGTATTTCCGCTGAGCGTTACATCTTTCTTGAAGAAACGAACAGATGCTTTTGCATCATGCACAGCGCGGATAACCGCTTCGGTCGCATCCGTGCTGTCCGGTCCCGGGAACGGAAAGTTGGTCATACCCACGCGATAGTCAATAGAGGCAACGACATAACCCATGTCTGCGAAATCGTTACAGAACTGGATGACATCTCCACCTGACTTTGAACCACCCAGGAAATTTCCTCCGTGCGCGATGATGATCAACGGACGGTTGGTCGCTGTATCGCCTTTCGGCATCCAGATGTCCATTTTCAGAGTGATCGCGGCATTGGTAAGAGTGACGTTCTGGCCATACACAACATTTGAAATCAATGTATCATCAAAACAGATGTCGCGGTAACGTAACCCGGTGCATTGTGCACTCAGTGTTTCAGCAACGAACAATCCGAGCAATGCGGTGAGAGTAAAGATTTTTTTCATCGTTTTGAGACTTATGGTGAATTAGAACTGGTAAGTAATTCCGAACCCCGGTGCAACGAGTCGCGACTTGTAAGTTCCGGAGAATTGTGTTTCAAGATTAGTATCAGTGCGCTTCATTCCTTCCACAAACAGGAATGAAAGATCGAGGTTGATATTTTTTCCAAGAACAATGGTAGACCCGGCAGTGATCCCGACACGGTTTGCGTCCGGAGTTTCAGGTGTGAGATAACCGGCCAGTACAGGCGATTTGTCGAAGTAGGCGCCGAGACGGAAATAAAATCTTCCAACCGGTTGCCACTGCACACCCACGCGTGCGATCCAGGTATTCCGGTATTCACGTGCAGAAGTAATGTCTTTCAGCTTATCGGTGTTGTCGGCGAAATCAATACGCAATGAATCGTAGCTCGACCAGCCGACATAGTTGAAGTCGGCCGCAATTTTCCACAAACCGGAACTGAAACCCACACCTGCATTCAGTACGGATGGTAATTTCAATTCTGTGGTGAATGTTGTGGAAGGAAAATATTCTGCAAGGGATGAAGGCACTGTGAAATCTGCAGTACCGCTTTCTACGGACACCGCTACTGAAGACCGGTAACTGACACCGGCGCTCCACACTTCATTCGCGCGGAAGTAAATACCAACATTGTAACCCATTCCGCTGGCTGAACCATCGAGATTTCCTTCTCCGTATTCTCCGTTTTGATTTTGGGTGGGAACACCTTTGCGCAATCTGAAGTTGCCCGTTGCATAAATGAATCCGGCACCAATTCCGATGTAATCATTCACGCGGAAACTTACAGTAGGCTGAATGAAAATCGTTTTGAGATCAATCTCGCGGATCATGAATTGGCCCTTCCAATCATCTTCCCATTGTGCACGGCTACCGAACGGAGTATATACCGCCGCACCCACTGCCCAGCGTCCCGTTCTCCACGAAGCGAAAAATTCGAAAGGCGTTCCGGTATTGTGCACCATTTCCGCCGTGTAAATTCCGGGAGAAGGTTCAAGATAAACCGTGCGAGGCTTGAGTAATGTAAGTCCGGCAGTAATTGTCAAACGGCGATCGAGATAAATTCCAGCACCGGGATTAAAAAAGAGATAACTCGCATCGTTGTGCAGAAGTCCCGTTCCGGTGTGGCCCATTCCCAATTGACGTTGCCCCTGTGCATTGATCTGGAATCCGCCGGCGAAGGAAGAAACGGAAATGCATAGTAAAGCGCATGCGAAAAACCAGCGGGCCATTCTCAAATGTACTGAAATAGTTGGGAGATGGGAGATAGGGGACGGGAGAAAATCCGGGAGACCTTAAAGCTTTTTAAAACCTTTAAGGTCTTACCACGCTCCCGTCCCCTATCTCCCAACTCCCATCTATTCCCTATCTTCACTCTATGATAAAAATCAACGAAACCAACGTTACCTCCAGGGTGAACGACTTCGGGGCCTCGCTGAGATTTTATGAACGCATCGGCTTCACGCTGAAAAAGAGAGGTGAAAGCGATTATACAATAGTTACAGCATCCGGCGCTACCATGGGTGTTCATCCGACTGAACCAGATCAGATCTTTCATACGGGCGATTCGGTTTCGATCACATCAATGATTGATAATGCGGACGAAGCAGGTGAGCTGCTGAAGAAGAACAACATTGTTTTCAAAGAGGAGGATGGAAATCCGGGATTGCACTTGCATTTCAAACATCCTGATTGCATAACTAACTACTTTACTGTACCGCGTTGGAGCTATTAATTTCAAAAAAAGCCGCATATGCACGCTGTGCTCAAATTGATGAGAGGTTTGCGTAGTATCGCCTGCACAGTCGCTGCGGGCGGCCGGGGATTCCTGTTATTCTTTTTACTGGCGGTGTTACCCGCAAAACCATTAGGTGCACAACAAGCAACTATTGATTCTATCCGCGCGGAAATTGCACATCTCAATCCGAACGACCCTCATTATCTTGCTGACCGTGCGGGGGCAATCGGTACACTTTTACAATCACTGAAATACGCGCACCCGGAGCAATCGCTTCTCTTGTGCGATACGCTGTACGCTGTATTCATGGAATTGCATGACACCGTAAAAGCCCTCGAAGCGAAGTATCGTTATAAAGCAGGAATTTATGATTTGCGCGGCGAATACGACAGCATGTTGTTGAATCTCGAGGCGTATGCAGAGGCGCTTGCATCAATTAACCGAAGCGATGGATACGTGTACATTGACATCGGCAATGTGTATTTCGGATTCAGCATGTTCGGGCTGGCAACAGTAAATTACAACCGGGCCGAGGAAATATTTCTGAAGGAGAAAAACCTCCGGGGCTTGTGCACGATTTACAATAATCATGCGCAGATGAATATGCAGGACAGCAGTACCGCTGACAGTGCCCTGATGTGGTTGCGAAAATCGTACTATGTGCGTGCCCACCAACTGAAAGATCCGGTATTGTCGCACGAGAGCCTGTACCTGATGGCCATTGTTTACCGAAGAAGTGAACAATACGATTCGGCGAAAACATTATTGTGGCAGGTCATTGCAGATATCCGGAACGGAGAGGTGGATAAGCATACTGATCACATTGCGTTACGCCAGGAATTTTCAGGAGCCTACACGGCAATGGGATCAATTTACTCCGCGGAGAACAATCACGACAGTGCGGAATATTATTTTCGTGAAGGAGAGAAATTGTACAGGGAGTCGGGATATAATAATCGTTTATCCGGACTGTATAATTCGTGGTGCCGGTTGTACATGAAGGAGCACGATGTGGTCCGCTCCCGGGAATATCTTAAAAAGTGCGAGGCATTCTCCTCACTCAGCAAACCTTCAGACGCAATGTCTTTATACCAGTTATATGCGGATTGGTATGAGTGGCAGGGGCAGGACGCTGAAATGTACAGGTACCGGATGATGTATTACCGCATCAGCGACTCCTTACAGTCCAGTGGCAATAGGGAACAGACGATGGTTGTCGCGTCGCGTGTACTGCAGCTTCAGGACAAGGCGCATATTGAACAGCAGAAAGCGGAGATTGCGGAGCAGAATATTGTTGCAGAACAGGCAGGGCGTGACAGGGTACATCTGATGATCATTGTAATGGCATTGTTTTTAGTTGTACTGATGGCGGGTTGGGGTGTTTATCAGCTGAGGAAGAAAAATGCGCTCATCGGAAAGTACAACCGTGAACTGGAAGCTGCGAATTCAACGAAGGAACAGTTTCTCTCAGTGATCAGCCACGATCTGCGGAGCCCGTTCAATTCACTCATCGGAATGTCGGATCTCCTCCGGCAAAATGCAAAGGCAAAAAACTTTGCCAACGTTGAACAGAATGCAGGACAGATCAATGAGGCATCGCGTAAGGCATTTGTATTGCTCGACAACCTGATGCAGTGGGTGAGCGTTCAGAAGGAAACAATTACTGTTAAGAAAGAACCGGTTTCGGCGAATGAAGTAATTGATGAAGTATTGTTTTTGCTGAGCGAGCAGGCGTTGGGAAGGAATATGACGATTGAAAAAGATATCTGTGTTGCGAAACTGGTGACGGATAAAACACTGCTGCAGGTGGTGTTGAGGAATTTATTATCCAATGCAGTGAAGTACACCCCGCCGGGCGGAAGAATTTTGGTGCGGTGTGTGCCGGAAGGACCGGATGTGCATCTCATCGTGGAAGATAACGGCACAGGATTTCCGCAGGGCGATCTTGAAGTAATGATGCATACGGAGCAAAATATTTCCGTTGCGAAGAAGGGCGGAGGATTAGGGCTGGT
>Ga0255338_1005209_pt1 | contig 12260 bp, 10 predicted proteins | sample MeOH1_35cm_T4_19_FD_203715 | JGI IMG/M metagenome (GOLD analysis project Ga0255338, IMG submission 203715) | Sandy soil microbial communities from University of British Columbia, Vancouver, Canada - MeOH1_35cm_T4_195 | ecosystem: Engineered > Artificial ecosystem > Sand microcosm > Unclassified ... | reverse complement strand
GAAATTGGTCCCTCCCACCGGGAAGATGAAAAAAACAGACTACAAAGGATTGGTCATTACATTACAAAAAGCGCTCAGCGATTGGGGTGGCTATGGGCGTAAATATATCCTCAGCTCATTATTGTAAAGTTCCTTCCTGCTTACAATAACGTCGGCAGCGGATTATTCGCCCTCGCTCACCAACTGGATCCCGGTTTTGGTGAAAGCGATCTTATGCTGTTTATACAAATTACCGGTGGTCATCTTGAAGGTCTTTTTACTCATGCCAAAGAAATCATATATCTCCTGTGGATCCGACTTATCATGGTAAGGGAGGTATCCATGGTTCTCCTGCAGCAAACGAAGGATCTTACCCGTTTCATCCTCCACTTTCTGGAAGCCAGGCTTACCAAGCACCACATCCATTTTATGATCGGGGCGGATGGTCTTTACAAAGCCTTTCAGCTTATCGCCGATATGCAGCGTCGTAAACACTTCATTACTGTGTAAGATAGCAGTGTGACGGTTATTCACAATCATCACATAACCCAGTTCCGACTGGCGGTAAACCAGCAGGTCTACCATGTCCATTTCCTTTACGGTGAGTTCATCGTTGCTCAACAGTGCTTCTAACTTTTCCGTAGCTGCTACCCTTCCGGTCTGCTCATCAATATACAGCTTCACGAGATATTCGGCGCCTTCGCGCATACCACCCAGCTGTTTGGTTTTGGGAACAAAGAGGTCTTTCATCAAACCCCAGTCCAGGAAAGCACCCTGGCCTGTCACGGAAACGCATTTCAGGGTAGCGATCTCACCTACTACGGCTTTGGCTTTCTGCGTGGTGGCGATCAGGCGGTTATCAGAATCGTGGTACACAAACACTTCCAGTGCATCGCCAACCCGCAAAGTGCGGGGAGCGAAACGTTTGGGCAACAGAATACCCTCCCCGCCATCTTCGAGGTAAAATCCAAAATCCACTTTGCGGCTTACTGTAAGGGTATTGTATTGTCCAACTTGTACTGGTTGCATAGGTAGGTAGGTTGTTCCGTCTGTGCAAAGGTACGATTATTTACGGGAGTGGCTTTTCGGGCCCTTTCTGCAGGGTATGTTTATATGTTAGCAACTTTCGACTCGACCCAAACAAAGCATTTGATATTTTGCGCCCAATATGATCCCGAATTGCAAAACCCTCCTCTTGATTGGCTGTTTTTTTCCGGCAGTTTCTCTTTTTTCGCAACAGGTGAATGGTCATTGGTATGGCATTGGCAAAATGCCGGCCACCCGCGACTACCACCAGTATCTCTCTGAGCTGGTACTGCGGCAAAAGGGCAAACAGGTTTGGGGCGAGCTGGATTATTATTTCAGGGACAGCCTGGTAAAAGTACCTGTCAAGGGAAGTTTTGATCCGGTTAGCCGTAAACTGACGATCCTTCCATTCTCTATGATCTATTACCGCTCTCCCAACGCCCGCAACAGCATTGATGTGAACCTTTCGGGAAATTTTAATTTACTGGTATCCAAAACCGAATCTGTGTTAAGCGGCAGCCTGGTGCCGGATAATGACCATAAATACACCGTTCCGGAGATCAATTACCGGTTTACCCGTTCGGATGATACCACCGACCTGGTAATGGTGAACGAGGAGGCCGTAATACAAAAGCCGGTAGTGATGGCAACCGAGCCTGAACCCGCAGATGATTTTACGAAAAGAACCAAAGTATATACCAAAGAACTGGCGCTGGAGAATCCCTCGATCAGGCTGGAGATTTACGATAATGGAGAGATTGATGGCGATATGATCTCCTTGTACCTGAACGATAAACTGGTATTACCCAAAGTATCCCTCACGCATAAAGCCGTAAGACTCACCATCGATCTCGATCCCTCATTACCCTTTAACGAACTGAGTATGTTTGCGGAAAACCTGGGCACCAAACCACCCAACACCGCCGCATTGATCGTATACGATGGCAAAACCCGCTACGAAACCCTCTTAAGCAGCGACCTGAGCAAGAGTGCCACTTTAAAGCTGAAGAAAAAAGAATAGCAGCTACCACAAAATCACTTCTGTGTACCTCTGTCACTCAGTGATCCCTGCCTGCCGGCAGGCAGGTCTGTGTTGAAAAAAAATGAATGATGATATTATAGCGGCATTTTCAACACGGAGACACAGAAGTTAGGAATCTCACAGAGAAGGTATAACTGATCACAACATGATTACTTGCCCATTTTTACTCTTTTTCTCTTTAGCTCTTAGTGAAACCTTCTCCGCTGATTAGCAAAACCACAATAAGTGGAGAATGTTTCACTAAGAGAAGGACAAGAGAGAAAGAGGAAAAAGAGGAGGATAATTACCCCAATTAATCACTGATCAGTTCTGCATTCAATTTCTTAGCCAGTCCCCGGGCACCCCAGCGCATGACTACATCATGGTTATAGTGAAAAGCTGGCTTTAGCAGGAAAGCAAAATAATTCATCCAGGCTTTGTTGGTAAAAACGGTCCAGTGGTATTCAATATAAGTTATGCCTGCCTGCTCTTCAAAAAACCACTCACCCTCTCCTACCAGTTCGCCATAGGCTTTCCCTTTCAGGTACCGGTATTTTTCCAACCCGGTCAGCTCCATGTGAAAAGCCAGCTGATACGGCAAGAAGCTGCGCCATCGGTACACACGCACACTACCTATGCCGGTAGCATCTCCTTTTCTTTCTTCGGTAACCGCTACCACACCTTTCCACCAATGGGGCCAGGTAAGCGAATCCTCAATGACATCCCATACTTCCGGCAGGGGCGCTTTGATCTGCCAGCGGGTAACGAATGCATACTGTTGTATAGCCATGAACCGGTTTTAAGCAGATATACGTTACACAAGACAAAAAGGTTTACCCAAACAGTTCGGGTTGCGCAGTATCCTCCCGGTGTTTCTGCTCCCACTGCATTTCAATCGTCTTATTGTAATCGGTCAGTTTGGCGCCCACGGCTTTCCAGCCCATTACTTCCACCATTTTGGCCACTTTGAATTTGGCTTTGCGGATGGTTTGTCCACGGCCCGATTGCACTTCCAGTATGGGTTCCGGTTCGGTGGTAACCGCTTCCAACCGGTTGCCTTCTCCCTCTTTGATGAATGCGAACTGCGTTTTCAGCGTGGTGGTTTCAATTTTGAAGCGTTTGATATTATACTGTTGTTTATCTGCATCCAGGTAAACCGCAGAAATGATCTTTTCGGGATCAAATTTTTCGATCAGCGCGATCTTATCGGGTTCAAAACGCTGGGTCAGTTCCGTATCGGTTAATTCGTAAGAACCATCGTGGTAAAACACAATGATCTTCTCATCCTCAAAACTACCGAGGTACTGGCCTTTCTCTTCGGCATTCAACCTGCCGAACTTATCATCGAACCATAATTTCCTGCCAGCCAGGGTACTCCTTCCGGCCTCTTTCAGTTTCACAGTTTTGATCGGGTACTTGGTTACCTGGTTACCCATGCTGCTCCGGCCTTTGATCTCTATCTCTTCAAAAAAGAAATCGAGTTCTTTGATGCGGGCGGTACAATTGGGACTCAAAATGATCTTCACCACTTCCGCTTCCCCATTCAGGTTGGCAGTAAAATAATGTACTTTGCTTTTGTCACTTCCCTTGGTCAGATCATATTCTTTTTCGCGGGTAACACCGGTTACATTAAAACGTTTGGCATAACTCACGCCCGATTTTCCATCCAGGTAAATCATGTTATACGTGGTACGCTCATCATTTTTCTGGAATACCGCCGCATGAATGATGTCTTTGCCAATGAATACCTTATCAGACACTTTCACCACTTTCATGGTACCGCCTTTGGTAAAGGCGATGATATCGTCGTAATCGGAACACTCGCAGAGAAATTCGTCTTTTTTCAGACCGGTACCGATAAATCCTTCGGCACGGTTCAGGTATAATTTGGTATTGGCAATGGCCACGTGTTTAACCTGGATGGTATCAAACTCTCTGATCTCCGTTTTCCGTTCCCTGCCTTTGCCGAATTTCTTTAACAGCATGTCAAAATAAGCCACTGCAAAATCCGTCAGGTTCTCCAGGTCAAACTTCACCTGTTTGATCTCCGCTTCAGTGGATTTGATCTGCTCATTCAGTTCATTGATATCGAGTCGGTAGATGCGGCGAACAGGTTTTTCCGTCAGCTTCAGAATATCTTCCCTTTCTATGGCCCGCTTCAGTTTTTTCTTGAAGGGGGTGAAAGCTTTGTCAATGGCTTCGATCACAGCATCCCAGGTAGCGTGTTTCTGCTCCAGTTCCTTGTAGATTTTTTCTTCAAAGAAGATCTTTTCCAGCGAAGTGTAATGCCATTTGTCTTCCAGCTCCGCCAGTTTGATCTCCAGCTCTTTTTTCAGCAACGACTTGGTATTCTCCGTAGACACCGTCAGCAATTCATGCGCCGTCAGAAAATGTGGTTTGTTATTCACGATCACGCAGGCATTGGGCGAAATGCTCACTTCACAATCTGTGAATGCATATAACGCATCGATCGTGATATCAGGCGAGATACCCGGCGCCAGGTCGATCTGGATCTCCACTGCGGCCGCTGTTACATCCGTTACTTTTTTGATCTTGATCTTTCCCTGGTCGTTGGCCTTGGTAATACTCTCCATCAGCTGTGTGGTAGTAACCCCATAAGGCACATCCCGGATCACGAGGGTTTTCTTATCCAGTTCTTCTACATGTGCTCTTACCCTTACTTTTCCGCCGCGTTTTCCATCATTGTAATTGGCCACATCGATCATACCTGCCGTCTGAAAATCGGGGTACAGTTCAAATTTCTTACCCCGCAAACATTTGATCGAAGCCTCGATCAGTTCGCAGAAATTATGAGGTAAAATTTTGGTCGATAATCCCACTGCAATGCCATCTGCACCCTGTGCCAGCAGCAAGGGAAATTTCATGGGCAGTGTTACCGGCTCGTTTTTACGGCCATCATAACTCAGCTGCCATTCGGTGGTTTTGTGGTTAAAAGCAACTTCCAGCGCAAATTTCGATAAGCGGGCCTCAATGTATCGGGAAGCAGCGGCTTCATCGCCTGTTCTCACATCTCCCCAGTTACCCTGGGTTTCTATCAGCAGATCTTTTTGTCCCAGGTTCACCAATGCATCCCCGATACTGGCATCGCCATGCGGGTGATACTGCATACTTTGCCCGATGATATTGGCCACTTTGTTAAACCGGCCATCATCCATTTCCTTCATCGCATGCAGGATGCGTCGTTGCACGGGCTTCAGTCCATCTTCAATCGCAGGTACGGCCCGCTCCAGTATTACATAAGAGGCATAATCCAGGAACCAGTTCTTGTATTGTCCCTGTACACCTGTTTCATTTTCAAATACCCTGTTCTCTTGTTTTTCTTTCGCCATATCAATCTGTTTGCGCTATTGGGCGCCTGTTTCTGCTAACCAAAAAGTGTCAGACTTACCGTCTTCCAATGTATTCTGTTCTAAAAAGATCATATCTGTATCGGCCAGCACTTCGTGCCAGGCATAGGGATACACAGTTACCAATGCCGGTGCTGCCACCTTCCGGGTGCCTTTGATTTCCGGATTCCGTACATCAAACCAGTTGATCGTGATTTCTCCCTGAAATAACACCAGCACTTCCGGATTCTTACCTACCGATAATCCTTTGTGATAGTGCTTCGCACTCACCGATCCCGCTTTTCTGAACCCGCAGACAAACTGCGTGGATCTGTCGGTATCAAAATAATGTGTGGGGCCACGCTCATCTTCTGCCACTTTCGGCAATGCTGTTACTTCAATCATAATTCATTCTTCATTAAAGCTGGTATAACTCCAGTGGTTGCCCGTTGGGATCGTAAAAAAACAAAAAGGGTTTTCCGGTAAAGGCATCCGTCCGGATGGTTTCCACCTTCACTCCCTTCTGCTGCAGCCAGTCATAACCTGCTTCCACATCTTTCACCGCAAACGCCAGGTGCCGCAGCCCTTTTGCTTCCGGATAAGAACCTCTTTCCCGGTAATCAGGGAAAGAAAATAATTCCAACTGGTATTGTCCCTGCAAAGCCAGATCCAGTTTGTACGAGTTTCTTTCCGCCCTGTACACCTCTGCCATCACCGTAAATCCCAATACCTCCGTGTAAAACCGTTTGCTTTCTTCATACAGTGCTGTACTGGTAAGTATCGCTATATGGTGTATGGCTTCTATTTGCAGCATCAGGCTTCTGTTTCTGTATTTTCTGCAGCTGCCGAACCTCCTGGCAACATGATCGTGATCTCTTTCCAGCCTTTGTTCCAATCCCCCATCACCTGCAAGGTTCCGGCTGCTGCCATCTCGCGCATACGCCATACCAGGAAAGCATCGCCCGTTTTCACTTTCATCTTGTTCAGCGTATTACTCAACACTTTGCTCAGCTTCTGCGATTCTTTGGTAACATTGGCCAGTATATCCTTGTCATAAAAATCCACTTCCTTACCGGTAATTTTTTTACCGCCTTCCAGAAAACGAACCATACTGTTTTCCTGGCAGGTTTTCTTCCACTCGTCCGGATCCACTTCAAACTCACTCAGCGTAATCGGTCTTGCCAGTTTTTTGGCTTTCAGGAATTCCTTCGGCTGGATCTCCCACAAATGCGTAGGATAAAATATGTTTCCTTTCTCATTAATGAATGGCAGGTTATTCAGGTACAGTACCTGTATCTGTCCCTGGCGCTCTTTCAGCTGACTCATCAGCCAGTAATAGGCCGACACATCATGTGCATTCTGTCCCATCCAGATCCAGACCTGCAGCTCAGGCTCTTCCTCTAATTTTTTCAGCAGGTTATGCACTGCCAGTTTATCATCCACAATATCCAGCTGATCGGTATAAGGAGAAAATTCCAGCACCGTTTTCCACCAATCCCTTCTTGCCTGGTACCCTTCCGTACCATAAATATCGCCCAGCGGCCCCACCGCAAAATCATCCTTGATCTCTACGATCTCTCCCTGCAACTGCTCATCCAGTTCCATCGCTTTCTGTAAAGCATCTACGTTGGCTTGTTCAAAAACTATATGCAGCATCTCCTTTATTAATTAACAATGAACAATTAAAAATTAAAAATTTCATCTCATACGGGAACATCAACCATTAACAACCCTTAGCAACCCATTTCTAATTGCTAATTTTTAATTGTTAATTATCCACCAGGTCTAACTCAAACTTCAGGTTATTAATAATGAACTCCTGTCTTTCCATGGTGTTTTTGCCCATGTAATATTCCAGCAGGTTCTGAATATGGTCGCCCTGTTCCAGGATCACGGGTTGTAAACGGATATCGCGGCCGATAAAACGTCCGAACTCTTCGGGCGAGATCTCTCCCAACCCTTTGAAACGGGTGATCTCGGGTTTGTTACCGAGTTTTTTCACCGCTTCCTGTTTTTCGGTTTCATCGTAGCAGTAAATAGTTTCCTGTTTGTTACGCACCCGGAACAGCGGTGTTTCCAGAATATACACGTGACCGCGCTTCACCAGGTCGGGGAAAAACTGGAGGAAGAAGGTCATCATCAGCAAACGGATATGCATCCCGTCCACATCGGCATCGGTAGCGATCACAATATTATTATAGCGTAAGCCCTCCAGCCCGTCTTCAATATTCAGTGCGTGCTGCAGCAGGTTAAATTCTTCATTCTCATACACCACTTTTTTGGTGAGTCCGAATGAGTTCAGCGGTTTACCCCGCAGACTGAATACCGCCTGCGAATCCACATTACGAGATTTGGTGATACTTCCACTGGCACTATCTCCCTCCGTAATAAAAATGGTAGCATTATTTTGCAGGGCAATAAACTCTTCCTTGTTTTTGGCCGGCAGATCATCGTTCAGGTGCACCCGGCAATCGCGCAGCTTTTTATTATGCAGGTTGGCTTTTTTAGCCCGCTCGTTAGCCAGCTTTTTAATGCCCGCTAATTCTTTCCGCTCCCTTTCATTCTGCTCTATGCGTTTCTTCAGCGCGTCTGCTACGGTAGGGTTGCGATGCAGAAAATTATCCAGTTCCTTGGCCAGAAAATCCAGCACAAAATTCTTCATGCTCGGGCCGCCTTCATACACGGTTTGCGAACCCAGTTTGGTTTTGGTCTGGCTCTCAAATACCGGCTCCTGTACGCGCACCGAAATAGCGGCTACAATACTGGTACGGATATCAGATGCTTCGTAATCTTTCTTGAAAAAATCCCGGATCACTTTCACATAAGCCTCACGGAATGCCTGCTGGTGGGTACCGCCCTGTGTGGTGTACTGGCCGTTCACGAAAGAAAAAATATCCTCGCCGTAATCATTGTTATGCGAAAGAGCCACTTCAATATCATCTCCTTTCAGGTGTATAATGGGATAGCGCAGTTCTTCGGGATTGGTTTTACGTTGCAACAAGTCCAGCAAACCGTTTTTACTCACATATTTCTTACCGTTAAAATGCATGGCCAGGCCCGCATTCAGGTAACAATAGTTCCACAACTGGTTATCCAGGTACTCGTGTATGTAATGGAAATTGCGGAAAATGGTTTCATCAGGAATGAACTCTACAAACGTACCGTTGGGCTCGGTTGTTTTGGTTTCTTTGTGTTCCTGCTTCAGTACACCCTTTTCAAACTCTGCTGTTTTTTCTTTACCCTCCCTGAAAGCCGTTACTTTAAAGTACTGGCTCAAAGCATTCACTGCCTTGGTACCCACCCCGTTCAAGCCCACACTTTTCTGGAAGGCTTTGCTGTCGTATTTGGCACCGGTATTGATCTTGCTTACCACATCCACCACTTTGCCCAACGGAATACCCCTACCATAATCGCGCACGGTTACCGTTTTACCTTCAATGGTCAGCTCCACCTGTTTACCAAAACCCATCGTGTACTCATCAATACTGTTATCGATCACTTCCTTGATCAATACATAGATCCCGTCATCCGGCGCCGATCCATCACCCAGTTTACCAATATACATCCCCGGGCGCAGGCGTATATGCTCCTTCCAGTCCAGCGACCGGATCGATTCTTCATTATACTCAAAAACACTTTTCTCTTCAGCCATGGTCTCAATCGTTGTTTATATAGTCAGCTTTTGTGCTTTATTCGGCTTCGTTGTGTCACTCACTTGTACGTTCCGCCCCCCGGGAGCCGGGACTAACGGATTGGCGGATGACGGATTAGCGGATTAAAAGCCAAAACATTGTTGGCCATCAGCCAGCCTCCTTCCCTTCAACCTGTAACCAGCAACCTGCATCCCTACCAATTCCTAATCCGCGAATCCCCCCAACCCGCAAATCTAACCACCTCCCACGGCAGCCCAATTTTACTTTTCTACAAATGGCCTTAGAATGTGGATAAATCGACAAAAAACCTGAATTAACCTGCACCGGCAAGCTGTAAAACTTAGTTTTGCGCCATCGAAGCACAAAACCTATATATCGAGACCGACCTGGCGCAGATAGCCGCTTTTTCTGCCGCCCATGAGGCCGAGAACAACCGGTTCAAGGCATTTGTAAAGGAAAGAAACAGCGAACAGATAGATGAACTGGTTTTCCGGCTCGACAAAGCTGTCAGTCCGCGTATCAGCTGCACCGATTGCGGCAATTGCTGCAAGAGCCTGATGGTACTGATCAATGATGCGGAAGCCGACAACCTCTCCCAACACCTGGGCCAGACCCGCGAAGCTTTCGACAGGGAATACCTCGAAAAAGGCAGCGGCGGGCTCATGATCATGAACCGCATGCCCTGCCCCTTTCTCAGTAATAATAAATGCAGCGTGTATGAACATCGTTTTGAAGGCTGCAAAGAGTTTCCTGCCCTGCACCTTCCCCACTTCAAAGACCGGCTCTTTACCACTTTTATGCACTATGAGCGCTGCCCCATTATTTTTAATGTAGTGGAACAACTGAAAGAGGAAATGGGGTTTGAAAGAGCTCCCGAGTAACCACCTGTTCATCAGTTTACCTGAAATCCCCCTGCCCCTTCCCATTGATCCCCCAGTTCTCATCAAATTTACTTTGTTCAAAAGGCCAAATTTTAGCCTATTGCAATTCATTGATAATCCGCCAGTAACCCGTAGATAACCCGTAGATAACCCGCCTCTTTAAAAAAGCGGCTTATCAGGGAGAGATATATGGGTAAGCTACCCGGCATCCCTGTATAAACACCCTGTCAGGCTATCGTATGCATAGGGGCACCAGCGTATCAGAACTGGCTGAACTAACTGGTTAGCAGCCATAGGCGCTAGGTAGTACTGGTATTCAGCCTGTTCAATCAGGGTTATAGAAGAGAAAAAGATGGCGGTTAGGCATTACAATACTGCGAAGTAGTGAGGTATACGGATGCTTTTGAAAAAGATCCTGCCTGGTTTGCTGCAGTTACACCCCGCTGCCCAGGGGGCGCAAGCGATCCATATCTTTGTATCATGATCAATTTCGGCATCGATACCTTACTGGCGGCCCCTCCGGCCTGGCAAAATGAACGCATAGGCATGGTTACCAACCACGCAGCTACTACCAACCTGCTTACCCCCTCGCGCGAAGCGCTGTTAAAGAGCGGGTTTAACCTGCAGATACTGTTTTCGCCCGAGCATGGACTGGATGTATTGGGGGCCGATGGACAGCTGGTGAAAGACGGCACCGATGCACTGACCGGTTTACCCGTGATCAGTTTATACAACCATAAACTGGCCCCCGATGCCGATGACCTGGCTGCACTGGATATTATGCTCTTTGATGTACCTGATGTGGGCAGCCGCTTTTATACCTATCTCTGGACATTGACCCACCTCATGGAAGCCTGTGCAAAACAGGGCAAAAAACTGGTGGTGCTCGACAGACCCAATCCCATATCAGGCAATATGGAGCTGGCCGAAGGGCCTATGCTGGAAGAGGCACAGGCTTCTTTTATCGGCCGCTGGCCCATGCCCATCCGGCATAGCTGTACGCTGGGGGAACTGGCTTTGTATTTCAACCAAACCCGGCAGATCCATTGTAACCTGGAAGTGATCAAATGCGGCGGATGGGAAAGAAATCAGTTCCAGCCCGACTGGGGCGTACGTTTTGTACCCACATCGCCCGCCATACAAAGTTTTGAAAGTATGTTGCTCTACCCCGGCCTCTGCCTGCTCGAAGCTACCAATATCAGCGAGGGCCGTGGTACCGAACTGAGTTTCTGTGCGGCCGGTGCGCCCTGGATCAAGGGAGAATCCATTGCCGGTATCCTCAATGAAATGGGACTGGACGATGTGCTTGCCACCCCTGTGCATTTTACCCCCACCGACCCCCACACCAAATATTGTGGTGAAAAATGCAGTGGTATTGCACTGGAAGTGAGGGAGCCCGCCTATTTTCAATCCGTTTCCTACGGACTCATCCTCATCCGCCTCATCAAACAACTATACCCCCAACCCTTTGCCTGGAAGCCCTATATCACCATGGTAAACCCCACCGGCCAGCAGCATCTCGACAAACTGCTTGGCATCGCCAACAGCGAAGCACTGTTTGAACTGCCATTACCACAATTTATTGCCGCTGTTACCAGGCTGACACAGTGCAGGGGGTGGAAAGAAGAAGTTGGGGCGTTTTTGTTGTATTAACTTTTGGAAAGACGAACAGATAAACAGACGAACAAGGAACAGACGAACCGATGAACGGAAGATATATTTTTAGTGTGTACTGCTCCATTAAAAAAAGTTATTCGTTTCCATCGTTTCCGGTTTTATCCCTTCGACATTCGATGTTCGGTGTTCGGCGTTCGATATTCGATATCCGCCCTCCCTCCGATCCTTGTTCTTCCGTTCCTTGTTCATCTGTTCATCCGTTCAAAGCCTTAATCCCACCCAACTCCCTAACCACCACACTCGCCACCATACAACCAAAAATGGCCGGCATATAACTGATGGTGCCGATGATGGATTTTTTGGGAAAGGCTTTCTCTGTAACAATGATGCGCTCCTGCTCTACCGGCTCGGCGCTGAATACCACGGTTAATCCTTTGCGTATTCCCTGCGCCCGCAGTTTTTTACGCACATAGGCGGCCAGGTTACACTGGTAGGTTTTGGAGATATCAGTGATGACTACCTGCGAGGGATCTACTTTGCCTCCCGCGCCCAGCGAACTTACGATCGGGATATTTCTTTCCTTGCAGGCTTTGATAAAATGCACTTTGGGCGAAAGGGTATCGATGCAATCCACGGCATAATCGAATTGGCCCTTATCCAGCAGATCGCGGGTGATCTCTTCTTTGATATAAATGGATAACACGGTCAGCTCCAGTTCGGGATTGATATCTTTTAA
>Ga0255338_1005208_pt1 | contig 12262 bp, 9 predicted proteins | sample MeOH1_35cm_T4_19_FD_203715 | JGI IMG/M metagenome (GOLD analysis project Ga0255338, IMG submission 203715) | Sandy soil microbial communities from University of British Columbia, Vancouver, Canada - MeOH1_35cm_T4_195 | ecosystem: Engineered > Artificial ecosystem > Sand microcosm > Unclassified ... | reverse complement strand
GCAGCTCCGAGTTCGCGATCGAGCTCGGCCGCTGGCTGGTCGGCGAATGCGGCGTCTATCTGACGACGATCGTCGATCGCAAGCTCAGCCACGGCAAGATCTTCCTCGTCACCGACGGCGGCATGCATCACCAGCTCGCGGCAAGCGGCAACTTCGGCCAGGTGGTGCGGCGCAATTATCCGGTCGCGATCGCGACGCGATGGAACCAGCCCGCGAGCGAGGAAGCAAGCATCGTCGGCTGCCTGTGCACGCCGCTCGACCGGCTGGCCGATGACGTCATGATACCAGCGGCCACGGCCGGCGACCTGGTCGCGGTGTTCATGGCGGGTGCCTACGGCCTTTCGGCCAGCCCCCAGGCGTTCCTCGATCAGCCGCCGGCGCTCGAAATGGCGGTCGGCGGCGATTGAGCAAAGAGCGCAGCAACGATGCTCCTCCCGGCGAACGATTAACGCCGTGATTTCGGGCGATTAACCCCTTCGCAAGCGCCGGTCCCAAAGCGGGACGCGTCCCAAATAGCGCTTGTTCCTAACCGTAATTTTACCTCTTTCGCCGATAGCGAAGCCGTGATTGCGCGCTCGCTGGCCATCCCGGCTGCCCGTTGCGCGCGGCGTCTGAGTGCAAGGAGACTGGTCGATGCGCGGATCTGTGACGTTCAAGCTCGTTCTGATCGCCGCGATCGGCAGCTTCGGGCTGACTGGCTGCGCCTCGACCGGGCGGAGCGGCAAGATGCTGCCGCCCGCGACCTTCCTCAGCGAGGAAAGCGCTCCCGGCGAGGATTATATGATCGGCGCGCTCGACGAACTCACCGTCTTCGTGTGGCGCAACCCCGAGCTCGGCGCCAAGGTGCAGGTCCGGCCGGACGGGCGGATCACGACGCCGCTGATCAGCGATCTCCAGGCTGCAGGCAAGACGCCGGCCCAGCTCGCCGAGAATATCAAGAGCAAGCTCACCCAATATATCGAAGATCCGCTCGTCTCGGTGATGGTCGACAAGTTCCAGGGCACCTTCTCGCAGCAGATCCGCGTCGTCGGCGCGACCGAGAAGCCCGCCTCCTTGCCTTATCGCGCCAACATGACCCTGCTCGACGCGATGATCGCCGTCGGCGGGCTTTCGCAATATGCGGCGGGCGATCGCGCGCGGCTGATCCGCCAGGACAAGGCGACCGGCAAGCAGGCGCAATATGACCTCAAGATCGCGCGCCTGCTCAAGAAAGGCGACATCGCCGCCAACGTTCGGCTCGAGCCCGGCGACGTCATCATCATCCCCGAGAGCATGTTCTGACCGGACCGGGCGCCAAAGGAATAACAGACTCGATGGACGGACTTTACGAACAGCTCAGGATTGCCCTCCATTCGGTCTGGAGACGCCGCTGGCTGGCGCTCGCCGTCGCCTGGGGGTTTTGCCTTGCCGGCTGGCTGGCGATCGCTTTGATCCCCAACAGCTATGAGGCCAAGGCGCGGGTGTCGGTCGAGACGCCCGATCTGCTGCCGAGCACGATCGGCACAGATCCGGCCCAACGCAAGAACGATCTCGCGCGCATCAAGCAGACCCTGACCTCGACCGAAAATCTCGAGAAGGTCGTGCGCCGCACCGACCTCAATCTCCAGGTCGCGAACGATCGCGACCTCGCCGCGCAGGTTGCGGCGCTGCGCCTCGCGATCAAGGTCACCGCCCAGCAGGACGACATCTTCGAGATCACCGCCACCTCGTCGGTTGCCGGCTTTTCGAACGCGCAGAATGCGCGCACCGCCGCTGCGATCGTCCAGGCGCTGATCGACGCGTTCGTCGAGGGCAATCTCGCCGGCGACCGCGCGCAGACCGGACAGACTTTGAGCTTCCTCGACGACGAACTCAAGAAGCGCGAGATGGATCTGCGTGACGCGGAACAGCGCCGTGTCGATTTCGAGACCCGCTTCATGGGTGTGCTCCCGGGCGAGGGATCGGTCGCGCAGCGGCTGGCCGCGGCCCGGATGGAGCTCGCTAACATCGATCAGCAGCTGATCGCCGCGCAGGGCGGTCTCGCCGCGACGCGCGGGCAGGTTGCCGCCACTCCGTCGAACATCGTCGGCGGCGAGGGCGGCGGCAGCGCCGGCGGCGAGATCGCGGCGCTCGAAGCACAGCTCAGCCAGATGCGCGCCCGCGGCTGGACCGACAATCACCCCGACCTCGTCGCCATCCGCGCCCAGATCGCGCGGCTTCGCCCGCAGGCCGAGGCGGAGCGGCGCAGCGGCGTCCCGAACGGCGCTTCCAACCCGCTCTACATCAGCTTGCGCAGCATGCTTGCCGAGAAAGAGGCGCAGGCCTCGGCGCTCGCCGCGCGGAAGAACCAGCTCCAGTCGGATCTCGCGCAGCTCAGCTCGCTGCAGAACGAGGAGCCGGAGGTGGTCGCCGAGCAGGCGCGGCTCAACCGCGACTATGAGGTGCTCAAGCGCCAATATGACAAATTGCTCGAAGATCGCGAGCAGCTGCGGTTGCGCAGCGACGTCAACATCCGCACCGAGGGCATGAAATTCCGCGTGATCGAGCGGCCGAGCGTGCCGACCGTGCCCGCCAAGCCGAACCGGCCCCTGCTGCTCAGCATCATCCTGATCGTCGCGCTCGGCGGCGGGGCAGGCGCGGCGTTCGCCAAGAGCCAGATTCAAATGACCTTCCCGACGCTCGGCCGGCTGCAGGCGGTGACCGGGCTGCCGGTGCTCGGCGCGGTCAGCGAGATCGTCACGCCCGCCGCCCAGGCGGTGGCGCGGCAGCGGCTGCGCTGGTTCGCGGCGGCGGGGGGCGCGCTTGGCGGCGCCTATGTGCTGCTGATGATCGTCGAATTCTGGCAACGCAGCATGGTCGCTTGAGGTGTCCCGGATGAACAAGCACAGCAGCTTTGGCGGAGCCGGCGGCACCAGCGGCGGCGGCGGCGGATCGTTGTTCGAGCGCGCGGCCGAGGCCTATGACTTCGAAGCCGAATTCCTGCGCCCGGCGGCGGCGCCCGCGGATGCGGCCCAGCCGAACGCGAACGCGCCGACCGCGCCGGATCCTGCGATCGAGCCCGACCGGCCGGAACAGCCGGCCCCGACCGACAAGCTCGAACCTTTTTTCGAGCCAGAGGAGGAGCGCGCTTCGCGCTCGCCGCATCCGGCCGCTCGCGGGCGGCTCGGTATCGTCGATCGCGAGCGGCTCGCGGAGAGCGGATTCGCGCTTCCCGACGCGCCGATCAGCGGCATCGCCGAGGAATTCCGGATCATCAAGCGCCAGCTGCTCCTCGCGACGAGCGGTCCGAGCGAGGTCGATCCGGCCAAGCGGCGGACGATCCTCGTCTGCTCGGCACAGCCGAACGAAGGCAAGACCTTCTGCGCGCTCAGCCTCGCCCTCTCGATGGCGGGCGAAAAAGAGCTCGAAATCCTGCTGGTCGATGGCGATTTCGCCAAGCCGGAACTGCTTGATTTGTTGGGCCTCGAGGGAGGACCGGGTTTCGTCGATGCGGTCAAAAATCCGCACGTCGACCCGAATGACTTCGTCATCCGTACCGATATCAAGGGGCTTTCAGTCCTGCCGGCAGGCCGGCAGGCGAATGACGTCACCGAGCTGCTCGCGTCGACCCGCACCAACGAGGTGCTCGAAGCGCTCACGCTCAATCATCCCAACCGCATTGTCATCTTTGATTCGTCGCCAGCGCTGGTGGCGTCGCCCGCGTCAGTACTCGCGAGCCACGTCGGGCAGGTGATGATGGTCGTGCGGGCGGATCAAACCACCGAAGCGGATCTGCGCGAAGCGCTCGCGCTGCTTTCCGCCTGCGAGACGATCAGCCTGGTGCTCAATGGAACGAGCCTGGCGGTCGGCGGGCGGCGCTTCGGCAGCTATTATGGATATGGCGAATGAACATGGCATATGCATCGCTTCGGCGGGTGGCCTGGCGCACCCTCGGCATCGCCGGGGCTGCCGGCAGCCTCGCCTACGGCTCCGCCGCTGCCGCCCAGGCGCGCAGCCACATCTCACCCTATCTCGAGGTCGAGCAGGTGTTCGACGCCGATCTGAAGAACGGTGACACGCTCACCTACACGTCGGTCGCGGCGGGTATCGACGCGGAGGTCAGCACCAACCGCGTCGAGGCGCAGGTCAGCTACCGCTACGAGCGTCGGATCGCCTGGCAGGACGATCTCGTCGACGAGGACGTGCACAGCGGCCTTGCCCAGGCACGGATCGAAGTCGCGCGCGACCTGCTGAGCCTCGACGGCGGCGCGATCGCGGCCCGCGGGCGGTTCGACAGCCGCGGCCCGGCGTTCGGCTTCAGCACGGCCGACGATCGCAACATCGCCCAGATCTATGGCGTCTATGCCGGGCCGACCTTGTCGACCCATCTCGGCGCGCTGGCGGTCAACGCCGCCTATCGCTTCGGCTACGTCAAGGTCGACGATCACGGCTTCGACACCGGCCTGCCGGGCGGTCGCCGCGATCGCTTCGACAGCTCGACCAACCACAATGTCGCCGCCAGCGTCGGAATGGCGCCCGGCACGCTTCCGTTCGGCTGGACGGTCGGCGCCGGCTACGATCGCGAGGACAGCAACCGGCTCGATCACAAGTTCGAGGGCAAATATGTCCGCGGCGACGTCGTGCTGCCGGTGAGCTCGACCTTCGCCGTCACCGGCGGCGTCGGCTACGAGAAATTGGAGGCCAGCCAGCAGGACATCGTGCGCGATTCGAGCGGCCAGCCGGTCGTCACGCCCGGCGGCAGGCTGGTCGCCGACCCGTCCAAGCCGCGCCTGATCGCTTATGATCAGGACGGCGTGATCTGGGATGCCGGCGTCCTCTGGCGGCCGAACCCGCGCACCGAGCTGATGGCGAGGGTCGGGCGTCGCTACGGCGGCACGACCTACGTCGGGACCTTGCGCTACGAAATGAGCAGCAATTATGGGCTGAACGCGATCGTCTACGACAGCGTCACCAGCTTTGGACGCTCCGTCATCCGCGATATCAATGGCTTGCCGACCAAGTTCAAGAACAAGAATAGGGGTATTGCCGGCGGTTTCGGCGGCGTCGGCGGCTGCGTGTTCGGCTCCAAGCCGGGCACCGGCAGCTGCATGGACGACGCCTTCATGTCGGTCGCGGCCGAGGATTTTCGGGTCCGCGGCGGCAATCTGATCCTGTCGGGCAGCCGTGGTCCGTGGGATCTCGCGGTCGGCGTCGGCTATGCGCGGCGCAAATATCTTGCCGCGGTCGGCGGCGGCTTCTTCCCGATCGACGGCGTCCACGAGGAAAGCGCGACGCTCGACGGCAGCATCGGCCGCGATCTCACCGCGACGTCGGGGATCGAGTTCGACGCTTATGCCGCCTGGTACGACAGCGGGCTTGCAGGCAACGACAATGTTTTCAGCAGCGGTATCACCGCCACTTACTACCGCAGCTTCCTGATGGAGCAGCTGCAGGCGGAAGCATCGTTCGGCCTCTACACCACCGACAGCGGCTCGACCGACTCATCGCTGGTCGCGTCGGGGCTCGTCGGCCTCAGCTACACGTTCTGAAGGAGGGGGCTTCGCCCACCAGCTTGATGTACACCGATTATTACGGCCTGAGCGAACGCCCCTTCCAGCTCACACCCGATGCGCGTTTCTATTTCAGCAGCCGCACGCACAAGAAGGCGATGGCCTATCTCGGCTACGGCATCGCCCAGGGTGAGGGCTTCATCGTAATCACCGGCGACATCGGCGCCGGCAAGTCCACGCTCGTCCAGCATCTGCTGACGACGATCGACCGCGCGCGCCGTAACGCGATCAGCCTGGTTTCGACCCAGGTCGAAGGCGACGACATGCTGCGCCTGGTCGCGCAGGGTATGGGCATCGCGACGGCGGGTCTCACCAAGGCGCAGTTGCTCGACGAGATCGAGCATTGGCTGCGCGGGGAGGCGCGCGCGCGCAAGCGCACCTTGCTGATCGTCGACGAAGCGCAGAATCTGTCGGTTTCGGCGCTCGAAGAGCTGCGCATGCTTTCCAATTTCCAGCTCGGCGGCCAGGCGCTGATCCAGATATTGTTGCTCGGCCAGCCCGAGTTCCGCGAGAAGCTCGCGGGCGCCGAAGCGCTCGAGCAGCTTCGCCAGCGGGTGATCGCGACCCACCATCTCGATGCGATGGAGCCGAGCGAGGTCGAGCCTTATATCGTCCATCGCCTGGCCGTCGTCGGCTGGCACGGCCGCCCCGGCTTTACCGCCGAGGCGCTCGCCGCGCTCCATCGGCACAGCGGCGGCATTCCGCGCCGGGTCAACCAGCTCGCCAGTCGCTTGATGCTCTACGCCGGAATCGAGCAGCTTGAGACGATCGACGACGGCGTGGTCGAAAGCGTCGCCGCCGACATGGCCGCCGATGCTCCCGCGACGCGCGAGCCGCAAATGCACGAGGCGCGGGTGCTTCCGCTCCGCGGCGCGACGATCGCGCCCGCCGGCCTCGACGCGGAGGTCAGGAGCGAGCTCGAAGGCATGCTCGAGCAGCGGGTCGCCGCGCTCGAGGCGCGTCTGGACGAGCAGGAAGTCGCGTTGCGGCGGATATTGACCCTGCTCGTCGATTGGGTGGAGAACGGGCAGCAGGCGCCGAGCTACCGCCACAACGCAGCTTAGGCCCGGTATGATGATCGCTGCGGGGACGCCATCCGCGGAGGGATCATCCGCCATCGGGGGGCGGACGGACATGTTGAACGCACTGTCGGTCGACGTCGAAGACTGGTTCCAGGTCGGCGCCTTCGAGGACGTCATCACCCGCGATCAATGGGATCGGCTGCCGCAGCGGGTCGAACGCAACAGCGACGCCGTGCTGGCCCTGTTCGAGGCGGCGGACGTCAAGGCGACCTTCTTCACCCTCGGCTGGGTCGCGAAACGCTATCCGGCGCTGATCCGGCGCATCGCCGAGGCGGGCCATGAAGTCGCCAGCCATGGCTGGGACCACCGCCGCGTGTTCACGATGGACGCCGCCGAGTTTCGCGCCGATCTCGAGCGCGCGCGCATCGCCATCGAGGATGCCTCCGGCCAGACGCCCGTCGGCTACCGTGCGCCGAGCTTTTCGATCGACCCGCGCACGCCCTGGGCGCATGAGGTGCTCGCCGACGAGGGCTATGCCTATTCGTCGAGCGTCGCGCCGATCCGCCATGATCATTACGGCTGGCCGGAGGCGCCGCGCTTTGCCTACCGCCCGCTCGAAGATTCGGCCTTGATCGAGCTTCCGGTGACGACGGTGAGCATTGCCGGCGCGAGGCTGGCGGCGGGCGGCGGCGGCTTCTTCCGCCTGCTGCCATGGCGTTTCTCGCGCTGGGCGATCGACCGGGTCAACCGCGCTGAGCACCGGCCTGCGGTCTTCTACTTCCATCCGTGGGAGATCGATCTCGGCCAGCCGCGAGTCCACAACGCCCGGCTGACGTCGCGCCTGCGCCATTATTCCTGTCTCTGGGCAATGGAGGGCAAGCTCAACAAGCTGCTCGCCCGCTATCATTGGGGGCGCACCTGCGACGTCGTTGCGATCGAGCGGGTCCGGCTGTCATGAACGCCTTCAGCCCCAATCCCGTCGCGATGGCCGCGCTGAGCGCACGCAAGGCGGACCTCCGCGATGCCGGCGAGCGGCGCCGGATCGACTCGTTCGTCACGGCGCGGGACGACGCCAGCCTGTTCCACAGGAGCGAATGGAGCCTGGCCGTCGAGCGCGGCTGCGGCCAGCGCGCTCATTATCTGATCGCCGAGGACGAGCAGGGCACGATCGTCGGGCTGCTGCCGCTCAGCGAGATACGCTCGCCGCTGTTCGGGTCGGCGCTCGTTTCCGCCGGCTTCGCGGTCGGTGGCGGCGTGGTGGCCGGCACTGCGGCCGCGGCCGAGCTTCTTGCCCAGAGCGCGTGGCGGCTTGCCGCCGAGCTCGGCTGTCCGACCCTGGAGCTGCGCGGCGGCTGCGTTCCCGCGGGTTTTACGGCGCGCGAGCATGTCTACGCCGGTTTCGCGCGCGATCTTCCGGCTGACGAGGAGGCGATCCTCAAGGCGATCCCGCGCAAGCAGCGCGCCGAGGTGCGGCGTGCGCAGGGGCTTGGCCTCGACTGCACGATCGGCCGACGCGACACGGAGCGGCTCGCGCATCGTCTGGTCTATGCGGAGAGCGTGCGCAATCTCGGCACGCCGGTGTTCCCGCGCCGTCTGTTCTCGGCGATGCTCGACTCTTTCGGCGACGATGCCGACATCCTTACGATCAGCGAGCAGGGGCGCCCGCTGGCGAGCGTGCTCAGCTTCTATTTCAAGGGAACGGTCTATCCTTATTGGGGCGGCGGGACACGCCAGGCCCGTGCGGTTCGCGCCAACGAATTGCTCTATTACGAGCTGATGCGCCACGCCGCCGCGCGCGGCTGCACGCGCTTCGATTTCGGCCGCTCGAAGCTCGGCACCGGCGCTTATGCCTATAAGAAGAATTGGGGGTTCGAGCCGCAGCCACTGACCTATGCGGTGCGCACCGCCGACGGCATGCCGCCGCGCGAGATCAATCCGCTCGACCCCAGATACCGGCTTCAGATCGCGCTGTGGCGGAAGCTGCCGTTGTGGCTCGCCAACCGCCTCGGCCCGCCGATCGCGCGCGGGCTCGGCTGATGGCCGACATCCTCTTCCTCGCCCATCGAATTCCCTATCCACCCGACCGCGGCGACAAGATCCGCTCCTGGCATATGCTGCGCCACCTCGGCGCGCTGGGCCGGGTCCATCTCGCCTGCTTCGCCGACGATGCGCAGGATGCCGCGGCGCTGCCCGCGCTTCGCGCCGCGATGGGCGGCCGGCTGGGGGAGGCTCATGTCGAGGTCCGCCGCCGCCGCCCCGCCGCCGCCGCGCTGGCGCTAACGCAGGGCAAGCCGCTGTCGCTGGCCTTGTTCGGCAGCGCCGCGATGCACGGCTTCGTCGCGCGCCTACTCGAGAGCCATGACATCGCGACCATCTTCGCCTTCTCGAGCCAGATGGCGCAGTTCGTCCCTGAATCCCGACGCCGCTTCGTGATGGATTTCGTCGACATGGATTCGGCGAAATTCGCCGATTATGGCGCGCGGCATCGCGGGCCGCTCGCCTGGCTCTACCGCCGTGAGGCGAAGACGTTGCTCGACTTCGAACGGGCCACCGCGGCGCGCGCCGATGTCAGCCTGCTGGTGAGCGAGGCGGAGGCGGCGTTGTTCCGCGCGCGGGCAGGGGCGGGTTCGCGCGACATCCGCGCGATCGGCAACGGCGTCGATCTCGACTATTATGATCCTGCCGGTGATTTTCCGATCCTCCCCGCAACGCTTCGCGGCGAAGGGCCGCTGATCGTCTTCACCGGCCAGATGGATTATCGCCCCAATGTCGAGGCGGTGAGGGCGTTCGCGACGGAGGTGATGCCGCTCATTCGGCGCGAGCTTGGCACCGCACGTTTCGCGATCGTCGGCCGCAAGCCGGCTGCGGCGGTGCGGCGCCTCGATGGCCAGCACGGCACCCTGGTCACCGGCGCGGTCGACGACGTCAGGAGCTGGCTCGCCGCAGCCGACGTCATCGTCGCGCCGCTCGGCATCGCGCGCGGCATCCAGAACAAAATCCTCGAGGCGATGGCGATGGCGCGGCCGGTCGTCGCGTCCCCGGCCGCCTTCCTCGGCATTGACGCCGAGCCCGGCCGCGACTTGCTCGTCGCAAATGGCGCGGAGGCCCAGGCATCGGCGGTGCTCGCACTGCTGCGCGGTCGCGCGCGGGCCGAGGCGCTCGGCGCGGCGGCGCGGCGGCGGATCGAGCAGGGCTACCGGTGGGAGCGGATGTTGGCGCCGCTCAGCGCGATCGTCGGCGCGCCGGCGAAGGCAGCGGCATGACCGCGGTCCTGCCGATCGCCAAGGCCGCGCCGGCCAAGGCCGACAGTGCCTGGCGCAGCCATCTGATCGCCCTCGCCGGCGCGGCGGCGGTCCTCGTCTTGCTGTTCGCTCGTGATGCGGCGGACATGGTCGGCATCTGGCTCGAAAGCTCAACCTACAATCACATCGTCCTGATCCCGCCGATCATCGCATGGCTGGTCTGGCAACGCCTGCCCGAGCTTCGCCGGCTCCGCCCGAGCGCCTGGCCTGCCGGCCTGGTCGTCGTCGCCGGCGGCGCGCTCGCCTGGCTGCTCGGCGAAGCCGGAGGCGTCGCGCTCGGGCGCCACCTCGGCCTGATCGTGATGCTGCAGGGCCTGGTGATCGCCTGCCTCGGCAAGGTAGTGGCGCGCGGCCTGGCCTTTCCGATCTTCTATGCCTTGTTCCTCGTGCCCGCCGGCGAGGAAATCGTGCCCTTCATGCAGGGCGTCACCGCCCAGATGTGCATGGCCTTGCTCGCGCTGGTCGGCATACCGGCGCATCTCGAAGGCGTCTTCATTTCGATCCCGGGCGGATATTTCGAGGTGGCGGAAGCCTGTTCCGGGGTCAAATTCCTGGTCGCGATGCTCGCCTACGGGGCGCTCGTCGCCAACGTCTGCTTCCGTTCGTGGCTGCGCCGCGCTTTGTTCATGGCGGCTGCGGTGGCGATCCCCATCCTCGCCAACGGCATTCGCGCCTGGGGCACGATCTATGTCGCCTGGCATAGCGGCAGCGACTTTGCGGTCGGCTTCGACCATGTCCTTTACGGCTGGATCTTCTTCGCGATCGTGATCGCGCTGCTGATGGGCGTCGGCTGGCGCTTCTTCGATCGCGGCGTCAATGATCCATGGCTCGATGCCGCCAAGCTGGAGGCAGCGCAGAGCAAACCCGCTTCGACGCACGCGCTGGCGGCGGTGACGGCGGCGGCGTTGGTCCTCGCCATGGCGTCGCCGGTCTGGCTTGGCGCGCTCTCGGCTTCGGCAGGGCACGCCCGCGCGGTGGATGTCGTGCTGCCGGACGTCGCCGGCTGGCAGCGAGTGCCGATGCGCGGCGGCCGCGCCTGGCGACCGCATTTTGCCGGCGCTGAAAGCCTGGAGGTCGGCCGCTACCGGGACGAGCGGGGACGCACTGTCGATCTCGCGATCGCCTATTTCCCACGCCAGCGCGAAGGGCAGGAGATCGTCGGCTTCGGCCAGGGTGCGGCAGGGCCGGGGTGGGCGTGGTCGGCGAACGCCGTCGCTCCGCCCGGCGGACGCGCGGACCGGATCACCTCTTTCGGCACGATCCGCGAGGTCGCGACCTTCTATCGCGTCGGAAGAATCGTGACGGGGAGCGCAATCGACGTGAAGTGGGAGACGATGAGGGCACGCCTGCTCGCGGGTCCGCAGCAGGCGGTCGCCGTGCTGGTGGCGGCGCAGGCGCCGGCTGACGGCGTCAGCCCACGGCCAGCGATCGATTCGTTCCTCACGGCGCTCGGGCCGATCGACCGCCTCGCCGACCGCGCCACGGGCGCCCGCTGATGTGCGGGATCGCCGGCATCTTTCACCCGGACGTCCCCAAGCCGGTCGATCCGGCGCGGGTGCGGGCGATGTGCGATGTCCTCGCCCATCGTGGGCCCGACGGCAGCGGCCTCTGGACCGCGCCGGGCATCGGCCTCGGCCACCGCAGGCTGTCGATCATCGATCTCGACGGCGGCGCGCAGCCGATGGCGAGCGCGGACGGCGCGCTCGTCGTCAGCTTCAACGGCGAAATCTATAATTTCCAGGAGGTGAGGGCCGAGCTCGAGGCGCGCGGCCACGGCTTCCGCACCGCCTCGGACACCGAGGTGATCCTCGCGGCCTGGCGACAATGGGGGCCGGACTGCCTGTCGCGCTTCAACGGCATGTTCGCGTTCGCGCTCTACGACAACGCCGCCGAGACCCTGTTCCTGGCGCGCGACCGGCTCGGCGTGAAGCCGCTCTATCATGCCGTGCTGCCCGATGGCGCCCTGGTCTTCGCGTCCGAGCTCAAGGGCCTGCTCGCCCATCCCTTGCTGCGGCGCGTCCCCAATCCGCAGGCGGCCGACGACTTCCTCGCCTTCGGCTACGTTCCCGACGACAGCGCGATCGTCGCCGGCGTCAAGAAGCTCGCCGCTGGTCATTATCTGCTCGCTCGGCGCGGCCGCTCGATCCCGCGGCCGGTGCGCTGGTGGGACGTGGATTTCAGCAATCCCTCGTCGGCCTCGGCCGCCGCGCTCCGCGAGGAGATGATCGAGCGGCTGCGCGCCGCGGTCCGCTCGCGGATGATCGCGGACGTGCCGCTCGGCGCTTTCCTCTCGGGCGGCGTCGACAGCTCGGCGGTCGTCGCCTTGATGGCCGAGGCGAGCCGCAGCGCGGTCGAGACCTGCTCGATCGGCTTCGACGAGTCCGACCATGACGAGACCCGCTACGCGAAG
>Ga0255338_1005207_pt1 | contig 12264 bp, 10 predicted proteins | sample MeOH1_35cm_T4_19_FD_203715 | JGI IMG/M metagenome (GOLD analysis project Ga0255338, IMG submission 203715) | Sandy soil microbial communities from University of British Columbia, Vancouver, Canada - MeOH1_35cm_T4_195 | ecosystem: Engineered > Artificial ecosystem > Sand microcosm > Unclassified ... | reverse complement strand
GGCGTGGGCGACCTCGGGCTGGCCCCGTGGTCCTGCTCGAACCCGACCACCTTCATCATCGCCAGCAAGATCTCGCTCTACCCGCAGGAATATTACGACAACGGCCTGAGCATCGTCACGGTGCCCACCCGCCGCATCGCCCCCGATGCGCTGCCGTCGACCGTCAAGTCGCTCAATTACCTGAACAACATCCTCGCCAAGATCGAGGCCAAGCAGGCCGGCGCGCTCGAGGCCATCATGCTCAACCAGCAGGGTTACGTCGCCGAGTGCACCGCCGACAACATCTTCGTCATCCACAAGGGTGAGATCCTCACGCCCGCCGCCTCCCAGGGCGCGCTCAAGGGTGTCACGCGCGCGACCGTCCTCGACATCGCAAAGGAGCTGGGCATCCCGCTGCGGGAGGCCGATCTCACCCGCTACGACGTCTGGTGTGCCGACGAGTGTTTCCTCACCGGCACGGGCGCCGAGGTCATCCCGGTGGTCAAGCTGGACGGCCGCGTCATCGGCACCGGCAAGCCCGGTCCCATCACCGCCCGCGTGCTCGGCAGTTTCCGAAAACGCGTGCTGGTCGAGGGCACCCGGATCTGAGCCGCCTCGCGCAGCCTCCACGCTTGCCTCCCAGCCGGGTCGCAGGCACGCTTTCTGCAGGGAACAGGGCCAGCTCCCAACCGTTTGCATTTCGGGGGCAAGGGCATTACCCTGTCTCACAACAAATCCATGGCCAACTCTCTCAAGTGCGACCTCTGCTCCAAGCCTGCCACCGTCCACCTAACCCAGATAGTTAACAGCAAGATACACAAGGTGGACCTGTGCGAGGCGTGCGCGCAGGCCAAGGGCGTGACTGACCCCAGCGGCTTCTCCCTCGCCGACCTCCTCCTCAAGGCTTCCCTCAATCCCGAGCCGACCGGCGACACCAAGTGCGCCTCGTGCGGGTTCACCCAGCAGGATTTCAAGAAGACCGGCCGCTTCGGCTGCCCGGCGTGCTACGACCATTTCAGCAAGATGCTCGAACCGATGCTCGACACCATGCACAAGGGCAGCAGCCACACGGGCAAGATCCCGCACCGCGCCGTGGCCCGCAAGTCGCACTACGAGCGCCTCACCCAGCTCGAGTCCGAGCTCGACCAGGCCATCAAGGCCGAGCGCTACGAGGACGCGGCGCGCTATCGCGACGAGCTCACCCAGGTCCGCCAAGCCAGCGGCGACAAGCCCACCTCCTGACATGAAGATCAACGAGCTGATTGACTCGCATTCCGAGCTGACGGACACCGCCGCCAGCAAGTGCGCCGTCGTGCTCATGACCCGCATCCGGCTGGCCCGGAACTTGGCGGGGAAGCCTTTCCCAGGCTGGGCCAAGGAGGCGCAGAAGCGCGAGATTCGCGACCAGTGCATGCAGGCCGTCGCGGCCCTACCCCAGATGAAGCGCGGCCTCGCCATCCCGGTGGAGAACCTCGACGAGTTGCAGAAACAAATCCTCGTCGAGCGGCACCTGATCAGCCGCGAGTTGTGCCATGCGAAGTCCGGCGCCGGCATCGTCATCAGCAAGGACCAGTCCTGCGTCGTGATGGTGAACGAGGAGGACCATCTCCGCATCCAGGTCCTGCGCGCCGGCTTCCAGTTCAAGAAGGTCTGGAACACCATCAACACCCTCGACACCGACCTCGAGGAACATGCGGATTTCGCCTTCTCGTCCCGGCTGGGCTACCTCTCCGCCTGCCCGACGAACCTCGGCACCGGAATGCGGGCTTCGGCCATGATGCACCTGCCCGCCCTCGTCATCTCCAGCCAGATGGAAAAGGTTGTCCGCGCCGTCAACCAGCTCGGCATGGCGGTGCGCGGCCTGTTCGGCGAGGGCTCCGATGCCAGCGGCAGCATCTTCCAGATTTCCAACCAGACGACCCTCGGCGAGAGCGAGGAGAGCATCATCAAGCACCTCCACGGCGTGTTGAACACCATCGTCGAGCAGGAACTCAACGCCCGGCAGAAGCTGCTGGAGACCGATCCGAACAAGCTCTCCGACAAGGTCGGCCGGGCCTTCGGCATCCTGCAGAACGGCTATCTGCTCAATTCGGGCGAGGCCATGAACCTGCTTTCGCTCATCCGCCTCGGCATCGACCTGGGCGTGTTTCCCGACACGCAGCGTGCGGTCGTGGACCGCCTCTTCATCGAGTGTCAGCCGGGCCATGTCCAGCATGCCGCCCGGGGCGCCTTCGACCCCGCCCAGCGCGACGTGCTGCGCGCCGCCCGGTTGCGGTCTGAATTTGCCAAACTGGCCACACCGGACTTCTCTGGCACCACCAAATAGCCGACCAGCCCCCCTTACATGGAACCAATGAACAATTTCACGCCCCGCGCCCAGCAGGTGCTCGCGCTGGCCCGCAAGGAAGCCGATCGCTTCCACCATAATTACGTCGGCACCGAGCATCTGCTGCTCGGGCTGATCAAGCTGGGGCAGGGAGTCGCCGTGAGCGTCCTCCAGAAGATGGGCATGGACCTCGAGACCGTGCGCGCCGAGGTGGAGAAGCAGGTCGGCATCGGGCAGGAATCCAAGACCCCCGTCGGCAGCATTCCCTACACCCCCCGGGTCAAGAAGGTGCTGGCGCTGGCCGGCAAGGAGGCCAAGGCGCTCAACCACAGTTATGTCGGCACCGAGCACATCCTGCTCGGCCTGCTGCGCGAGGGCGAGGGCGTGGCGGCGCGCGTGCTCAAGACCCTCGAGGTGGACATCGAGCGCACGCGGAATGAAATCCTCCGCGAGCTTGATCCCCAGTTTTCCTCCGGCCAGGGCGGCGAGGGCGGCCCCGGCGCCGGTGGTGGTGGCGAGGAAGTCGCCCCGCGCGGCAACGACGACAAGAAGGAAGTCAAGACGCCGGCCCTGAAGGCCTTTGGCCGCGACCTCACCGAGCTGGCCCGCAAGGGCGAGATGGACCCCGTCGTGGGCCGCAAGAGCGAGATCAGCCGCGTCATCCAGATTCTCTGCCGCCGCACCAAGAACAACCCGGTGCTGGTCGGCGAGGCCGGCGTGGGCAAGACCGCCATCGTCGAGGGCCTCGCGCAGGAGATCGCGAAGGGCAACGTGCCCGAGATTCTGGCCGAGAAAAAGGTCATCACCCTGGACCTCGCCCTGATGGTCGCGGGCACGAAATACCGCGGCCAGTTCGAGGAGCGCATCAAGGCCGTGATGGACGAGATCAAGCGCGCGAAGAACGTCATCATCTTCATCGACGAGCTGCACACCATCGTCGGCGCCGGCGCCGCCGAGGGCGCCATGGACGCGTCCAACATCTTCAAGCCGGCCCTGAGCCGCGGCGAACTGCAATGCATCGGCGCCACGACCCTCAACGAGTACCGCAAGTACATCGAGAAGGACAGCGCGCTGGACCGCCGTTTCCAGATGGTCAAGGTCGAGGCCCCCTCGGTCGAGGACACCATCCTGATCCTCAAGGGCATCCGCAGCAAGTACGAGGACCACCACAAGGCCAACTTCACCGACGCGTCCCTTGAGACGGCCGCCAAGCTGTCCGACCGCTACATCACCGGCCGCTTTCTGCCCGACAAGGCCATCGACGTGATGGACGAGGCCGGCTCCCGCGCCCGCATCACCACCCTGAACCGCCCGCCCGAGATCGAGGCGCTCGGCAAGGAGATCGAGGAGGTCTGCGCCCGCAAGGAGCAGGCCATTGCCGCCCAGCATTTCGAGGAGGCCGCCAAGTTCCGCGACCAGGAAAAGCAGCTCCGCGCCAAGCAGGACGAACTGCTCGCCAATTGGAAGAAGACCCGCGACGAGAACCGCATCACGGTCGACGAGGAGCAGATGACCCGCGTCGTTGCTGAGTGGACCGGCATCCCGCTGAGCCGGCTGGAGAAGAAGGAGAGCGAGCGGCTGCTCCTGCTCGAGACCGAGCTCCAGAAGAACATCGTCGGCCAGGATCCCGCGACCATCGCCATAGCCCGCGCCCTGCGCCGCTCCCGCGCCGACCTCAAGGACCCGCGCCGTCCCATCGGTTCCTTCATGTTCATGGGCCCCACCGGCGTCGGCAAGACCGAGCTGGCCAAGCAGCTCGCCGCGCAGATGTTCGGCAACCAGGACGCGCTCATTCAGATCGACATGAGCGAGTACATGGAAAAATTCGCCGTCTCCCGCCTCGTGGGCTCGCCTCCCGGCTATGTCGGCTACGAGGAGGGCGGCCAGCTGACCGAGGCCGTGCGCCGCCGGCCGTATTCCGTCATCCTCTTCGACGAGATCGAGAAGGCCCACCCCGATGCGCTGCAGCTCCTGCTCCAGATCATGGAGGACGGGCGCCTGACCGATTCCCTGGCCCGCACCGTGGATTTCCGGAACACCATCATCATCATGACCACCAACGTCGGCGCACAGCTCATCCAGCGCCAGACGACCATGGGCTTCGCCGCCGTCGGCGCACCCGACTTCCGCGACATCGAGAAGCTGAAGGAAAAGGTGCTCGAGGAGGCCAAGCGCATCTTCAAGCCGGAGTTCCTCAACCGCATCAACGACCTCGTGGTGTTCCGTCCGCTAGACAAGAACGACCTCCTCAAGATCGTCGAGATCGAGGCCGGCAAGGTCGTCAAGCGGCTCGCCGCGCGCAAGATCCAGATCGAGTTCTCACCCGAGTCCAAGACCCTGCTCATCGAGAAGGGCTATGACGAGAAGTACGGCGCCCGCCCGTTGCGCCGCGCCGTCGAGCACTACCTCGAGGATCCCCTGGCCGAGGCCTTGCTCCGCGGCGAGGTCAAGGAAGGCGAGCCCATCCTCGTCGTCCGCAACGGCGACAAGCTGGAGTTCAAGACTAAGTCGCCCACGGCCGAGAGCGGCGTCTCTTCCTGATCCACAACATTCACGCCGCCGGCACACTTGCGTGCCGGCGGCGTTTTGCTTTTCTACCGTGGTGCTGAAGCGACTTTTCCTGCCCGCCTTGCTGCTCCTGGCGCCCGGTCTGGCGCAGGAGAGCCTGGTCATCCCGGCCAATGAGTTGACCCATGCGCCAAGTCCGGCCCGGGTGGCGGGACTGGTGGACCGGGCGGCAACCCAAGGGTGGGGCAGCGCCGTCCCGGCCCTGCGGACCGCCTCGCAACAGGCCTATGAGACCGGCTCGGGCTATGCCCCCGCCTGGCATTATTTGTACCGCTGGGCGCAGATGCTGGGCATGCCTTATAACAAGGCGATCCCGGCGTGGATCAAGGCCGTGGAGGCGGCCAGGGCCGCCCATCCCAACATGGCGACCAGCTATCCGCTGCGTCCGGGTTCGCTTTCTTCCGGGCTGGAGCGGGAGTTGCTGATCGCCCTGCTGGGCAATCCGGCTTTCTCAGAGGAGTTTTTCCAACTACTATCCGCGGTGGACAACCCGGCCGAGGTGCTGGCGATCCTGCAGAAGATTTATCACCAGGACCCGGCCCTGTTTGCCCAGTACCCGAGCCTGGCCATGGCCATAGCGGTGGTCTACGACGTGCCGCCGCCGCCAAACTGGCCGCACGGGCAGGTGAGCGAGACCCTCTTGCCCCGCAAGCTGCCGCCGCCCGAGCAGGTTTTCGTGCATTTCACCCGACTGGACCGGGCGAACAGCACCCTTCACAAGCTGGGCCGACTGCCGGCCGGCGAGTTGAAATTTCTCGTGGACCTCGTCGCCCCGGCGAGCGAGCTCGAGTGGGCGCGCAAGAATGTGCCGCAGGGCCTCGCCGACCTGGACAAGGCCTACGGCTTGGTCAAATACCGCAAGGACCGGGTCACCGCCAACCAGTACGCCTGGCCCGGCACCGACTACAAGCTGGCGCACATCCTGCAACAGGGCGGCATCTGCGTCGACCAGGCGTATTTCGCCAGCATGGTGGGCAAGGCGAAGGGCGTGCCCACCATCCTGTTTCGCGGCGCGGGACTCGACGGGCGCCATGCGTGGTTTGGCTACCTCGACGCGAACCAGAACTGGCGCCTCGATTGCGGTCGGTTCGCTGATCAAAAATATGTCGTGGGCCTGGCCTTCGACCCGCAGACTTGGGTGGACATCAACGACCACGAGCTGCTCTTCATCACCGAGCGCTTCCGGGCGTTGCCTACCTACAAGCTGTCGGTCATGCACGCGGAGTTCGCGGATGACTATCTGCAGCAGGGCAAGGCGGAGCAGGCGATGAAAGCCGCCCGCGAGGCGGTGAACCGTGACCGGCGCAACCTGGCGGCCTGGAACATCCTGCTGCAGGCGCAGGCCGCGCTGAACCCCGAGCCGCGGGCGCGGGAGGCCATCCTGCGCGAGGCGGTGCTGGCCTTCCAAAAGTATCCCGACCTGGAAATCGCCTTTGCCCGCCTGTTGATCGAGGTGCTCCGGGCCCGGGGGGAGACCAGTCTCGCCAACTTCGAGGAGCAGCGGCTCGCGACCAAGTACAAGTCGAGCCGGTCGGACCTGGGCATCGACCAGGCGGCCGCAACCATCGCCCGCAGCGTGCAGGAGAACGACGTCGCCACTCAGATCCAGGTTTACAACCGCGTGCTCGACACCTTCGGCCGGGACAAGACGTTCGCTTTTTACGACAAGGTGGTGGCGCCCTTTGTCCTTTACCTGGCCGAGAAGAAACAGGTGCCCGCCGCCCTGCAGGCCTTGGATCGCGCCAAGCGCACCCTGAGGGTCGATCCGGGTTCCCAGCTCGAAAGCGAGCTGGCCGCACTGCTGGCGCGGGTAAAGGCCGGAAATATTGCCTCAAAAACGCCCAAACCCTGAACCTTTCCTTCTTGTCGGCGTCTATGAGGCGGCTTCAACTCTCCCCTTACCAACCATGCTCGAAGTTTTCAAAGGCGCCGGCCTACTCATCTATCCGCTCGGTCTCTGCTCCCTGATCGCCATCTACATCCTCTGTGAGCGGCTCTACGCCCTACGGAAGGACGCCGTACTGCCGGACGACTTGGTCGACTCCATCGTGGAGGGCAGGCCGCACCCCGGTGGACGGCATTCGGTGCTGGCGCGGGTCATGGACTTTGCCAACACCCACAAGACGGACACCGAGGCCGTGAAGGCTTTCGCCCGGCTCGAGCTCAACCGCATGGAGCGGGGTATTCCCTACCTGGAGGTCATTTACGCCGCGGCCCCCCTCATCGGCCTGACCGGCACGGTGACCGGCCTGCTGCAGGTGTTCTCCCAGATCTCCCCCGAGACCGGCCTGCCCGACCCGGCGGCCTTCACGAAAGGCGTGGCGCTGGCGCTCTCCGCCACGGTCATCGGCCTCGCGATCGCCATCCCGTCGCTGGTGGGCGCGGGATTCCTGCAACGCAAGGTTGAGAACTATGCCGCGCGGATCGACCTGCTGCTGGAGCGGGTGCTGGTGCATCATTCCAAGTCATGAGCGGATTGCTGCGCAGGAAACGCCGCCGGCCCGAACTGAACCTCGTGCCGCTGATCGACGTGCTGGTGATGCTGATTTTCTTCGCGTTCGTCACGATGCAGTTCCGCTCCATCACGACGATGAACCTCACCCTGCCCAAGGCCGAGACGGCGGGAAAGAGCGAGCTCAAGGAATCATTCACCATCAGTGTCTCCAAGGAGGGGAAGATCGAGGTGAACGGCAAGCCGGCGAACATGGAAACCCTCGAGCAGCTGGCCAAGGAAATCGGCCGGGTGAGCAAGGACATCACCGTCCTGGTGCGCTCCGACGAAACTGCCGAACTTCGCTACGCCCTGCAGGCGATGGATATTTGCCGCAAGCACGGCTTGAACAAGATCCGGCTGCAAACTCGCTGATGCGCGAAGTTGAGGGATGAGAGTTGAGGGTTGAGAGTTCCGAACCACAGGCTCTTGCTTCGTCGAGAACACCGCGTCTTTTCGCTCAGCTCTCAACTAATGACTAAAATCATCCTCATTACGGGAGTCACGCGTGGACTCGGTCGGGCCCTGGCCGAGTGGTACATCGCCCACGGGCACACGGTCATCGGATGCGGACGCAGCGCGGAAATCCTGAACCTGCGCTTCGCCCATCCGGCGCCACACGATTTCACCGCGCTCGACGTCGTGGAGGAGAACAAGGTGGCGCTCTGGTCTGAGCACGTGCTGGCCCGCCACGGTGCGCCCGACATCCTGATCAACAATGCCGCGCTGATGAACACCCCGGCGCCGCTCTGGCAGGTGCCGGCCGCTGAGTTCAACCGGCTGGTCGATGTCAACGTCAAGGGCGTGGCCAACGTCATCCGTCACTTCGTCCCCGCCATGGTCGCGCGCAAGAGCGGGATAGTCGTCAATCTCAGTTCCGGCTGGGGGCGCAGTACATCGCCGGAGGTGGCTCCCTACTGCGCCTCGAAGTATGCCATGGAAGGACTGACATTGGCGCTGGCCCAGGAACTGCCAAAGGGCATGGCGGCCGTGCCATTGAATCCGGGAGTGATCGACACCGACATGTTGCGCCAGTGCTGGGCCGACGGGGCCTCCAGCTATCCCAAGGCCGAGGCATGGGCCAAGGTGGCCGCGCCGTTCATTTTGCAGTTGGGCCCGAAGGACAACGGCCGGTCGCTCAGTGTGGCGGCATTTGACGCCTGAGCCCGGGCATGAAAAAGCCCGGCGGGTAAGCCGGGCTTCGGGTCAGTCTCGGGCAGCGGCTTACGACTTGAGTTCTTTCTGCACCCAGTCGTCGAGGAGGGCCTTGTCGTAGAAGAGAGGCTGATTCCGTCCGATGAGACCGAGATTGTTCATGAAATTCATGTCGGTCAGCTTGCGCGATCCCTCCTTGATCACCTTGCCGTCGGCATCGGTGATTTTGAAGCTCAGTGACATGTGCGGGATGTAGATATCCTTGATGACGCGGACATCCTGCATGCTGGCCTTCATGGGGAGGAAGTCCCCGGCCAAATCGATGTCGGTGAAGGTGACGGTCAATTGCTGGCCGGGAGGCAGCAGTGCCGCGGCTTTGCGCTGCAGATGCTGGCTCAGGATATCGAGGTATTGCTGGCTGGCGTTGCCGCCAAAGGTCTCGCGCACGTCGGTGAATTTGTCGGCCTCATGAAAATTGACCGTGACATTGCCCGACTTGGTCGGAGCGGAGCTGGACTGGGCCGATTGGCAGCCGCCAGCAATCAACGCGGCGGCGAGGAATAGGATGGGGGTGGTTTTCATGGCAGGATTTCCGACAATAAGATACGCGGTTTGTGCCATGGTTCCATGGAAATCCGGCCGGTCACTCCCGCTGCTTGGAATCCAGGATCAGGGTCACGGGGCCGTCATTCACCAGGGCTACCTGCATCATCGCGCCGAATTCGCCCGTGGCGACGGGCCGGCCCAGGGCGGCTGTGAGCTGGGCGGTGAACTGGTCATAGAGCGGCCGGGCCAGTTCGGGCCGGGCGGCGGCACTGAACGAAGGACGCGTGCCCTTCTGGGTGCTGGCGTGCAGGGTGAACTGGCTGATGAGCAGGATGCCACCCCCGATGTCCGCGACCGAGAGATTCATCTGGCCCGCGGCATCGGGAAAAATGCGCAGCCGGGTGATTTTGCCGGCCAGCCACTCGCCATCGGCCGCCGTGTCGGCGGCCTCGATGCCGGCGAAAACCAGCAGGCCGCGTTCGATCCGGCCGGCGACGCGGGCGTCAATGGTGACGCTGGCGGAGGAAACCCGTTGGAGGATGACGCGCATGGCGCGCCGGCTTACGGCATTGGTTGATGCGGCTCGACCTCTGCGTCGTAGTCCAAGCCGGGGAGGCCGAACCCAAACATCTTCAGGAATTCGGAGCGATAGCCGGCAATGTCGGTGAGCTCGGCCAGGTTCTCCGTCGTGACCTTGGGCCAGATGGCCGAGATGGCATCCTGGATGGCGGGACGCATCTCCCAGTCATCCACCCGGACGCGGCCTTCGGAGTCGAAGGTGGGCTGACGGCCGTTGTAGAGCTGGGTGGCGAAGAGTCGCTGCATCTGCTCGATGCAGCCCTCGTGCGTGCCGGCGGCCTTCATGACCTTGTAAAGGATAGAGATATAAAGCGGCACGACCGGGATGGCCGAGCTGGCCTGGGTGACGAGCGCCTTGTTGACGGAGATGAAGGCGCGGCCGCCCACGGTGGCCTTGAGCTTCGCGTCGATGGCTTTGGCGGCGCGTTCCAGGTCGATCTTAGCCCGGCCAATGGTGCCGTCCTTGTAGATGGGCCAGGTGTGGATCGGGCCGATGTAGGAATAGGAAACAGCGGTCGCACCGGGGGCGAGGAGCTTGGCCCCGCTCAAGGCGTCCATCCACATCTCCCAGTCCTCGCCACCCATGACGGCGAGCGTGTCGGCGATGCCGGTCTCGTCCGCGGGCTGGATGGTGACCTCGCTGACGATGCCCTTGTCGGTGTCCACAGTCTTGTTGGTATAGGGCGCGCCGATGGGCTGGAGGGTGGACTTGTGCACGGCGCCGGTGCGCGGGTGCTGGCGGCGGGGGGAGGCGAGGGAATAAACCACGAGGTCAACCTGGCCGAGGTCCCGGGCGATGATATCCAGGGCCTGCTTCTTGATGTCGTCGGAAAACGCGTCGCCGTTGAGGTTGGCGGCGTAAAGGCCGGCGGCGCGGGCGGCCTTGGTGAAGGCGATCGTGTTGTACCAGCCGGGTGTGGCGGGCCGTCCTTCCTCGGAGGGACGCTCATAAAAGATACCCAGCGTGCCGGCGCCAGAGCCGAAGGCAGCCGTGATGCGCGACGACAGCCCGAAGCCCGTGGAGGCGCCGATGACGAGCACCTTCTTCGGGCCGGGCTTGATCGGCCCCTTGGCTTTGACGTAGTCAATCTGCTGCTGGATATGGGCAGAACAACCGGTGGGGTGGGCGGTTACGCAGACAAAGCCACGAACCTTCGGTTTTATGATCATGCGCGGAAACTCTTACGGGGCCCTCCCGGCTGACAAGTGCCAAGTTGCCACCCTAAAGATTTGGCTCGCCAGAGGGCGGCGGAGTCTCGCGGCAGGGGGTCGTCGGTGCGTGGGCCCCCGATGACGGCCCTGCCGGATTGGGTGAATCCATGGCCGGGTCTGGCGCGTATCCTGAAGCCACCCTCCGTCGAGGCCGTGGCCAAGACTCACCTTTCCCCCTTCATGTCCACTCTCGCGATCATTGGCACTGGCATTTCCGGGCTGGGCTGCGCTCATTTCCTGCACCGGCATTTCGACGTCACGCTTTTCGAGCAAAACGATTACGCCGGCGGCCACACCAACACCGTGACGATCCCGGAGAAGGACACGGGCTGGCCCCTGCCCATCGACACGGGCTTCATGGTCTTCAATTACGAGACCTACCCGCAGCTGACCCGGCTCTTCGGGGCCCTGCAGGTCCCGGTGAAGAAGACCGACATGTCGTTCAGCGTCCGGCATGAAGACACCGGCCTGGAGTTCTGCGGATCGTCGCTCAACCACCTGTTCGCCCAGCGTCGCAATCTCCTCCGGCCATCGTTCTACCGGATGCTGCTGGCCATCGACCGCTTCAATCGCGAGGCGGTGGCGGCGCTGGCGGATCCGGGCATCGATTCACTCACGCTGGCCGACTACGTGAAGGCGAGGGGCTACGGAGCCGATTTTCTTGACCTGTACCTCGTGCCCATGAGCAGCGCCGTCTGGTCCACGCCACCGGAGAAAATGCTGCAGTTCCCCGCCCGCACCCTGCTGCGTTTTTTCCACAACCACGGGTTCCTCGGACTCAGCACCCAGCACCAGTGGTGGACGGTGCAGGGCGGGGCCCAGGAGTATGTTCGCCGGCTCACGGCACCGTGGGCTGCCCGCATCCGGCGCAAGGCCCGCATTGTCCGGGTCAGCCGGAGCGCGTTCGGCGTATTCGTCACCACGGCGGACGGAATCACGCAGCGGTTTGACCAGGTCATCATGGCTGCCCACGGCCACGAATCACTCGCCCTGCTCGCCGATGCCACCGCTGACGAGGCCCGGTTGCTCGGTCAGTTCCAATATCAGGCCAATACCGCCACGCTGCACACGGACACATCCGTGATGCCGCGGACCAAGCTCGCCTGGTCGGCTTGGAACTACTCATTGGCCCGCGATGCCGCCGGAGGCGTCCAGCCCATGACGATCTACTGGATGAACCGCTTGCAGGGAGTATCTGACCGGGAAAACTATTTCGTGTCGATCAACCGCCCCGAGGCCATCAACCCGGGCCGCATCCTCAAGTCGATCGCGTACGAGCATCCCCTGTTCACCCTGGATGCGGTGCGCGCCCAGGCCGAGATTCCCCGCCTCAACGAAAGCGCGGCCGGTCGCACCGAGACCTACTTCTGCGGGGCGTGGACTCGCTACGGTTTCCATGAGGACGGTC
>Ga0255338_1005206_pt1 | contig 12266 bp, 15 predicted proteins | sample MeOH1_35cm_T4_19_FD_203715 | JGI IMG/M metagenome (GOLD analysis project Ga0255338, IMG submission 203715) | Sandy soil microbial communities from University of British Columbia, Vancouver, Canada - MeOH1_35cm_T4_195 | ecosystem: Engineered > Artificial ecosystem > Sand microcosm > Unclassified ... | reverse complement strand
CTGCACAACAACGCGCTCATCATCAGCGGAGCGCTGGTAGGTGCATCGGGCATCATCCTGACGCAGATCATGTGTCGCGCGATGAATCGGTCGCTGGCCAACGTGATGTTCGGCGCGTTTGGCGCGCAGCAGGTCGCGACGGCGGGCGTCGCGGACAACCGGCCCGTGCGGCAGGTCTCGCCGGAAGACGCGGCCCTGACGCTGGGCTATGCACGCAGCGTAGTCTTTGTGCCGGGTTACGGTCTGGCCGTGTCCCAGGCGCAGCATCAGGTGCGCGAACTCGCAGACCTGCTGATTCAGCGCGGCGCGGAAGTGAAGTACGCGATCCATCCCGTCGCCGGCCGCATGCCCGGTCATATGAACGTGCTGCTGGCGGAGGCGAACGTGCCGTACCCGCAGCTGTACGAAATGGAGCAGATCAACCCGGAATTGGACCGGGCGGATGTCGCCGTCGTGATCGGTGCCAATGATGTGGTGAACCCGGCCGCCCGCCACGATAGCCGGAGTCCCATATACGGCATGCCGATCCTCGATGTCGACAGAGCCAGATCCGTCATAGTAATGAAACGCAGCATGGCCGCGGGTTTCGCGGGAATTGAGAACGAGCTTTTTTATCAGGACAACACGCGCATGCTCTTCGGAGATGCACGCAAGACGCTGACAGCATTGATCGGAGAGTTGAAGCGTGGCATTTGACGGCCCCGCTCTGCGGCTGAGCGGAGTCACTCGCAGGTTCGGAAATCGCTGGGTCCTTCGTGGCATCGACTGTGAAATCGAAGCCGGTCAGGCCATCGCGCTGATGGGCCGCAACGGCAGCGGGAAGACCACGCTGCTCCGCGTAATTTCCACACTGCTGCGGCCGACCAAAGGCGGCGGTCAGATCTTCGGCCACGACCTGGTCGAGGGCGCGCCGGAGATCCGCGAGTTCATCGGGTTCCTCGGACACAACGCCGGCATTTACGACGACCTGACCGCCGAAGAGAACCTGCGCTTCTCGATGCAGATGGCCGGGCTTGCGTGGAACCCGGCGGACGCCCAACGCGTTCTCACGGAAGTTGGGTTGCTGAACGAGCGCAACGTGCGCTCGCGCGGCTTCTCCGCAGGCATGCGGCGCCGTCTCGCACTTGGCCGCCTGCTGCTCCGCCCGCCGAAACTGCTGCTGCTGGATGAGCCGTACGCTGCATTCGACCAGCCTGGCATCGACCTGGTGAACCGGTTCGCGCGTCGCATTGCTGAGGACGGCGGCGTTGCCATCATCTCAACGCACGACCTGGCGCGCGCACGGCCCGTGGTCGACCGCGTCGTGCACATCGACAACGGGCGCCTGGTCGAAGGCACCGCGCCCGAACTGTCGCCGGACGAACACGCCGCGCGGGTGGTCTCATGAGCTGGCAGCGCGAGTGGTCGCGCGTACGCGCGATCGTCTGGAAAGACCTGACGGCGGAACGCCGCACAAAGGCCAACTTCAACGCCGTCCTGTTTTTCGCCGTCCTGACGCTGTTCCTTTTCGGGTTTGCTCTCGGGCCCGACGCGGATACGATCGAGGCGGCCGCCGCCGGCATCCTCTGGCTCACGATCCTGTTCAGCGGTGTGCTGACCTTCAACCGGTCGTATGAGCAGGAACTCGAGGGCGGCGCCCTCGACGCTCTACTGTTGTACCCGGGCGAGCGGCGGTCCATTTTCATCGGCAAGCTGCTCGCGAACCTTGGGTTCGTTCTGCTCGTTCAAGGGATCATGGTGCCTGCCGCCGGGCTCTTGTACGACCTGCCCCTCGGCCGCGCACCGCTTCAACTCGCACTGGTGCTCGCCCTCGGCAGCCTCGGCTTCGTCACACTCGGGACCTTTTACGCCGCCATGGCCAGCCGCGTCCGCGCCCGCGAGGTGCTGCTGCCTCTGCTCCTGTTCCCCGTCCTGATCCCCCTGCTGCTCGGCGCCGTCGAGTCGACCGCCGCCATCCTGGGGGGCGATCTCATGGGTAATGCCGCCACCTGGATCAGGCTGCTCGTCGTTTTCGACGTTATATTCCTGGCCGCATGCCTGATCGCGTTCGACTATGTCATTGAGGAGTAACCCGTTGCAAGCCACAGGCGATTCCAAGCCGCAACTGCCCAAATGGGTGCCCGCCTTCGGCGTGTTTGCACTCCTTTCGCTGGTTGCGACCCAGGCGTTTGCCCTCTTCTTCACACCGCCCGACCGCGACATGGGCGAGCTGATGAAGATCATGTATGTGCATGTGCCGTCGGCCTGGATCGCGTTTCTCGCCTTCGGTGCCGTCGCCCTCGGCAGCGTGCTCTACCTTTGGCGCCGCGATATCCGCTTCGACCTCTTCGCGGCCGCGGCCGCTGAACTCGGCACCGTACTCACCGCACTCTGCATTGTGCAGGGTTCGATCTGGGGTCGACCAACGTGGGGTGTCTGGTGGACGTGGGACCCGCGCCTCACCACCACTGCGATCATGCTCATCGTCTACGCCGGATACCTCGCGCTCCGCTCCTTTACCGATGACGAAGAGCGACGCGCCCGCTGGAGCGCCGCCGTCGGCATCATCGGCGCGATCAACGTTCCGATCGTTTGGTACTCGGTGACGTGGTGGCGTACGATTCACCAGGTGCAGTCGAATACCACGACAATGGACCCGATCTACGTCCTCGCGCTGCTGCTCAACCTGACGACGTTCCTCTTCCTTTTCATTTACCTGCTGCGCGTTCGTTACCACGTCGCGCTGCTCGAGCGATCCGCCGACGCACGCCTCGAAGAACGCGCGCTCGGCGCAGGAGTGGTCCATGTCTGAGTGGATTTACGTCGGCACCGCCTACGGCTTGACCTGGGCCGCGCTTGCCGTCTATTCCTTGACCGTCCGCGCACGCCGCCGCAAGGCAGCACGGAACCTGGAGGATTTCGAATGAGTCAACGCAAACGCAGTCGCGCGTTTCTGATCGGCGCTGCCGTCGTCATCCTCGGCGGCTTCGGCTACCTGGTCTACGGCGGGATCGAGAGCAACCTCGTCTATTTCCTCACGCCGTCTGAACTGAAGGATAAGGGCGAAAAGGCCTTCAATGAGCCGGTTCGCCTCGGCGGGCAGGTCGTGCCCGGCTCGGTGCAATGGAACGCCGAAGCCATCGACCTCCGTTTCAAGCTCACTGACGGCAGCAGCACACTCACGGTCCATTCCGCCAAGGCGCCACCCCAGATGTTCCGTGAAGGCATGGGCGTCGTCGTGGAAGGCGAGCTCACCAATGAGGGTGTCTTCCGGTCTGACAATCTGATGGTCAAGCACTCCAACGAGTACAAGGCACCTCACGGCGAAGGACCGCCGCCCGCTGAGATGTACCAGAGCATCATTCGCGGGTCCTGATTTCAGTGATCTCACGCAGAGTCGCGCAGACGCGGAAGGGCCGCACAGCATATACTGTGCGGCCCTTCCGCGCCTCCGCGACTCTGCATGGGATCAGTGCGGGCCTCCGTGCCTGTTGAGGCTCAGCGGTTTGGCTGGCCACCGTCCCGGAAGCCAGCCTCACGTTGACTGTTTTGAGCTGCCGACACTTTTTCAGATCTGCACGCTGACGAGTTCTCGACCAGATTCAGAGTCGTAACTGTCGCCTCCTGTTCTGCACCGCATCAAAAAACATCCCGGCCGAATCGAGTGACAGGCCGCAGTTGATTTCCGCCGATCGACCATTCATTCCTTGGGAACTTTCGAACGTCCTTCCACATGCTTGAGTGCGAAGATGACGCGCTCCGTACCTCGCAGCGCTCGATGCGCAGCCGTTCTGTTTGCGGTATCGATCAGCGGATGCAGCGTATTCATGCGTTCACGCATCAATGAACTCGCCAACAGCGACATATCCCCGCGTCGGTTCCAGGTGCTCGCAGTTCTCCCAATGGAAATGGAAGGGTTCGGCCCGCAGGTCGCGGCTCGTGCGCGCGACCAGATCGAACGCAGCGGTGTTCCGACCGCGGTTGCGCGGAAGTGGATGCCCGAAGGTGATGCCGGCATGCAGGACCTGTGTCCGCGAGAGAATCCGCCGCCGTATCAGGGCGTCGTGTTCGTGGCGTGGGATCGGATGGTCCTTCGCGATTGCGAAACGGGCTTCGTCGCCTGGCGTGCGAGCGGCGGTTACGCGGGCGTGGATGCGATGGTAAAGCGGATGGTCCACTACATCAGGGGGCCGGAGGGGACGCGGTAAACACTGACGGTGAAGAGGCAGACATGCGGTGGCGGATGCTTCCAACCACGTTGCTGCTGGTTTGTACAGGCGCGTGTATGTCGGCGCCAAAAACGGTCCAGCAGCCTGAGTCTTTCATCAATTTGAAACGACCGGAACGCATCTGGGTGACGAAATCCAGTGGCGAACAAATGGTCGTGGACCGGCCGCGGTTGTTCGGCGACACGTTGTTCGGTCACGCAGCCGGCCAGCAGGAGGTCTGGTTTCCGCTGTCGCAGGCACGGCTCGTGGAAGCACGTCAGATCGATCGCGTGCGAACCGGCGTTCTGATCGGAGCGGGTGCGACGGGTCTCCTGTACCTGCTGTCGCAGGTTGCGGGAAGCGGTACATCGGCTGACCGGAATGACATCGACCGTCCGGAAATGATCGTCGTCTTGCCGCTTCGAATACCACCTTTCCGCTGAGGGTTGCATGAGGTGCGCATCCGCGCTGCTTGTCATCGCATTGGCAAGCTGCACGAGCATTCAGCCCGTGCGCTCGCCAGTCGAATTTCTGACACGCCACAACCCGGATCACGTCAAGGTAGTCGCCGGGGGCGAAATCTACGTGCTCAGTTCGCCGTTCCTGCGCCGGGACACGCTCTTCGGCTTCAACGAAGTCGAACGTGAAGAAGGCCGCCTGGCCGTCGCTTCGCTAGAGCAGATGGAAGCGCGTCAGCTCGACCGTACCCGAACGACGCTGCTGGTCGGTGGTGTTGCCGCGCTGGTCACGGCGGGCGTCGTCATGATCAGCCGATCCGGCGATGCCGAGCATTTCTTCTGTGACTCGTATGAAGTCCAGAACCGGTGCCCGCCCCGGCTATCGGTCTTCAACCTGCCGTTACGTCGTTAGCGCACACAACGTCCGCGCCGTGGAGCACAACATGAGATCATCGATCAGCTGCACGCTGCTGCTGCTGTGCACGGCGACGCTGCACGCACAGGAGTTCAGCGGCGAATGGGTTGTGGAATCGCGCGCAAGCCTGGCCTGGTGGCAGATCGAGCCGCACTACAACCACCTCTGGGCAACGACATGCCCGCAGGATCCGGCCTGGCAACCGGGCGAAGGACGCAGTCCCGGCTATTACGTGAACTATCTGGCAAGGGCAAGGACCACCGATGCGGATCACGAACACGCACCGGTTCCGCTATATCCGCGCAAACGTGTGCGCTACGTCTGTGAACCTGCCGTAACGGGTTCACTCTCCGTTCCACGGGACTACCGTCAAACCACCGCGACGATTTCCGTCCGCGCCGAGGACCTCGTATCCGGTCTCGATGTGCGGGATTCGTTCGCGCGCAGGGCCGTCCTCCAGACCACGACCTATCCCACAATCACGTTCACGCTCGATTCACTCGACGCGGTTGCCGCCAAAACCAGCGGTTCAGACACGCTGCGCACGACCGCAACGGGCACGCTCGAACTGCACGGCGTCAGGAAAACCATTCGCGTGCCGCTGCAGGCGTGGCGCGAAGGTGAAATCATGCGCGTAAAAGGACAATTCGCCTTTCCGGCACGGGACCTCGTATCGGAGTTTCGCATGTCCTCTCTCGCGCTCGGAATGGGCGTCACCATGGGGCGCTGGCGTTCCATGCACATGGGACTCGATGTCGTGTTCGTGCCCGCGAAATAGCTGACATGCACATCGGAATCGCGCAGCGTCAGAAAGTGCCGGTCGGCTTGTCAGAACTGTCTTGACACACTGTAAGCGCCCATGCATCCGTGATCGCGCCGGTCGCATGTTCAATTCGAACATCGCGCACGGCGCCGGCCGATAACGAATTCAAAGCATCAATCACGCGCCGTTTCTCTGAACCGATGGAGGCTCCGATGAAGCCTGTCCGTCTACTTATGCTTGGAGCGATGTTCGGAACGCTTTGGATGCTTCCGGCCAACGCACCGGCGCAGCAAAAGGCGTCGGATGATGCGCCCACCGTGAATCCCGACTTTCGTGTGGACGCAGCGCTGGCAGAAACGGGGCGCCAATTATTCGTGCGCAAGGATTGTCAGGGCTGCCATACCATTGGCCGCGGGCGCGCAGCCGGACCCGATCTGTCCGGCGCGGCGGAACGCCGCACGATCGACTGGCTGAAACAGTTCCTCAAGAACACATCGCAAATGCTGGATGCGGATCCGATCGCACAGGCGATGCTCCGCGATCACCGCAATTTCCGCATGCCGGAGGTACCGTTGAACGACGCGGAAATCGATGCACTGATCCATTACATCCAGCGCACGACCATACAGCGGCGGCAGTGAGGTACCGAATGCGGGAATTCGTTTTTGTCGCCCTGCTCGGGCTGCTCGTGGGCGGAACTGCAGATGCGGCATACGCGCAGGGAACGCAGGACAGCGGCGCAGCCTTCGTCGTGGACAAGGAACTGGCGAAGCAGGGCAAATCACTCTGGACTTCGAAGATGTGCAGCGGTTGCCACACGATCGGGAAGGGCAGGAGCGCGGGCCCCGATGTCGCGCACATCCTCGACCGTCGTGAAGTGGACTGGGTGAAAAAATGGCTTCGCGACCCTGAAGCGATGATAGCGTCGGATCCGGACGCGCAGATGATGCTCAAGGAATACAACAACCTGAAAATGCCCAACATGAAGCTGACAGACGCGCAAATCGACCAGCTGCTGCATTACATGATGGAAGCTTCGCCTCGCAGGAAGTAGCGGCGAAGAGCACTGCGGTCCGTGCCGGATGCGTCGCGGAATTCGTCTGCGACAGGAGCCAAGGAGAGGGCCTGATGTGGAGATCACGGTGGTTACCGGGGAGCGTCGCGCTCGGCCTGGTGTTGGCCGCGACGCAGGAGGTTGATGCCGTTCCGTCGTTCAGCCGCCAGACGGGTATGACGTGCAACCAATGCCATGTCTCGTTCGGCGGGCCCGTTCCGAACTTCACGTTCACAGGCAAGAAGTTCCGCATGAACGGCTACCGCATGCCGTTCGTGGCCGACAAACTCGAAGCGGGTGAACCGGGCGCGCCCGACGGTAAACGGCTGTCGATTCCGCTCATCCCCTACCTCTCCTTCCGCTACCAGAGCGTCTTCGCTTCACAAAGCAAGGCGCCCGGCGCGGAGGAGGCCGGGCCGATCACGTCGAACCCAACCAACCGCCTCGCGATTTTCCCCGGCGGCGCACTGGGCGACAACTTCGGGTTGTGGATCGAACTCTACCTGACACCGGATGGAACGCCGAACCGGGATTGGGGCTTCGGTGCCTTTTCATTCGATGAATACGACCTTCGCCTGGTAAAGATCACGGACAACTCGACCCTCGGACTCTCGTTCAGCAACCAGAGCATCCGGGAGATCTCCGGGTTCGGCCCGTGGCCGACGATCGGTTCGAATCTGACGCGCGGCGGGTTCGGCGGCTGGTCGCACCCGAACCGCGGGAATTTCTTTGCCTACGGCTGGTTCGCTGATCGGTTGCTTGCAACCATCGGCGCGAGTCCCGGCGAAGACAACCTCGACTGGGATGAGCGGAACTACCAGGGCCAGCTTGCCTACGCGCTGCTGAACAGCGACGAAAACGAAGCCTGGGTCAATGTGATGGCGCAATTCGGCAATGACGGCATTCCGATCATCACCAACACGACGCCGGCCACGAACCGCACCTGGACCTACCGCGACATCGCCGATGGTATTTCCGCCCTGCGCACGGGTACCAACGCCAACAAGCCGTACATGTACTCCGACGTGGGCGACTACTTCCGCGTTGAGCCCGAGGTGCGGTACGGCTTCATCGATCGTGGGCCGCACAGCATGGAAGTGATGGCGCGGCTGGTATTCGCGAACGAAACGTACGCGGACAATGCCGAAGCAAAGCAGAGCGCGTTTGGTACGGCCGTCCGCTACATGTTCGATCGCACATGGGGCGGTGATCTGATGCTGTTCCGCAACAACAGCTTCACGTATACGGACCCGTCCGGAGCCGAGCACGACATCAAGACCTCGCCTTCATGGACCGCGTACCTGAAGTATCAGCCGGCCATGAACTTCATCCTGAACCTTTCGTTCGGAAACGTCGGGCAGACGCTCCTGCAGTCGCCCGGTGCTCCGACCGTGCAGCTTCAGAAAGGTTGGAGCTGGTCGCTCAGTTCGGACATCCTGTTCTGACCGGCCGAATTTGAACACGCTGAAGACGCGAAACGCGCAGCGCCTCGGCGCTGCGCGTTGTCTTACGGGCGATGGCTCAGCTTTCGCGTGACTCGGTCCCCGGCTATCACCGGGAGGCGGGAATGAAACGGGCCAGTGCCTGGGGTGCATGCTGCATTCTGCTCGCGGCGATTTGCACGAGCGCGGTCGCACAGGCCACCGTGTCTGAACATGAGATTACTGTCACGCCTCCAGGTCGGGTCGAGTTCACGCCCGTGGTTGCGATGTATCTCCCGGTCGGCGTGCTCATGAACGGTGTTGATCGGGATGACCTCTCACCCGCCCGTCGAAAGCAGCTGGGAGCAGCATCGGTGGGAGCGCGCATTGGCGTGCGCATCAATCAGCGGTTCGGTTTCGACAGCAGCATCCTGTATGCTCCGGGTCTCGTTGCTGTTACTGATGCAAGCAGTACCCGTGATGTTGCCGGGCGAGTTCTGATGATGGGCGCTCGCGCAGTGATCGGGACGCCGCGGGAATCCGGGAAATGGGGCTTTCACTTCGCTCCGGGATTCGGCGTGATTCACCGCCACGGTACGGCCTGGGCGAGAACACGCGGAACGACGGATGCAGCCGTGGTGATCGGCGGCGGTGTTCGTTTGCGGCTCCCTGAGATTTCGGGTTCGTTCCGGTTTGAAATCGAGGACTACGTGTCACGGACCGGATTCCACCACCCTCGCGAAATCAGCAACAGCAGTTTCCATCACGACATGCTCTGGTCGTTCGGGTACGTCATCCCGCTTTGACCGACAAACTCGAATAGTTCGCCGCACCCGTTCGGAATCACAAACCGGGACGAGGTCAGCCATGCGTCGAACCTGCCTCTGCCTTTTCCTCACCCTGTGCGGCGCCAACAAGGTTGACGCGCAGGTCGAATTCCGCGTCGAAGCGGAAACCAGTCTCGCCTGGTGGCAGATCGACCCCAACTACGGCCATCTCTGGGCAACGACATGCCCGGCGGATCCGTCCTGGCAGGCCGGTGAGGGTCGCAGCGGTTCAGCGCCCATCGACGTGTCGACCCGCAAAAGCACGGTTGCAACCGCCTATCCCGATGAGCGGGTCCCGCTCTACCCGAGAGGTGCCGTGCACCCGGTATGCAGGGTAGCCGTTCGGGGCGAACTGGTCACCACGGATTCGGTGACGTTCCGTGATCTCCGTGGGATGATAGCCATTTCGGTCGACAGTTTTTTTAACGGCCTTGAAATTAGGGACCGGTACGCCCGTAACGCTGTATTCGAGACCCGGAAATACCCCGAGGTGCTGTTCCACCTGGACAGTCTTGTTTCCGTGACACCGGGCGATACCGTGACGGGCGTTGCGGCAGGGCACTTCGAACTGCGAGGTGTACGTCAGGCCATGCGTGTGCCGGTTCGGGCATGGCGGGAGGGCGGGCGGTTGCGGGCACAGGCCCAGGTGAGCATTCCGGCCCGGGCACTGACAAAGGAGTACGGGATGTCACGCCTCGCCCTCGGAATGGGCGTGGTCATGGGCCGGTGGGAAACGGTCTTTGCCGGCGTGGACGTAATGCTGCGGCGGCTCTGACGGCAGCGAACGGAGTCGCTCGGGCAGGGTTCCCGAGTGGGCGCGAAGTGTTCCTGCCTTGGGCTGTGTCCGCTAGATTCCACGTTTGCCGGTTCCGCAGTAACGCGGGCCAATCTGGAGAATCCAAGCTTGACGAGAGTACTGGGCCTCGCCGCGGTCGCGACCGCACTGGGGTTGGCGGTTTACGGCACGATCGCGGCGGCCGCAGGCGCGGCGCGAGCCCGTCCGAAGCTGGTGCGGAGTGCCCGCAGCGCGGCGTATTCGAATTTCGTGCTGCTTGCGATCGCGAACCTCGCGATGGTGTACGCGCTGGTTACGCACGACTTCAGCGTCGGCTACGTAGCTCAGGTCGGAAGTCGGTCGACGCCGCTGTTCTTCACGATCATATCGCTGTGGAGTTCGCTCGAAGGCTCGATCCTGTTCTGGGGTCTGGTGCTGGCGGGGTACACGGCGATCGCTGCGTTCGTAACGAGAGAGCGCCTGGGCGCGCTCGGTTCGTACGCTCTCGCCACCATGCTTGGCGTGAGCGTGTTTTTCTTCCTGCTGCTGGTCGGACCTGCGAATCCATTCGGGCGAGTCTGGCCGGTGCCGCTCGACGGGCCGGGGCCGAATCCACTGCTGCAGAACCACCTGCTGATGGCGGTGCACCCGCCGCTTCTGTATTTCGGCTATGTCGGGATGACGGTGCCGTTCGCGTTCGCGATCGGTGCGCTGCTGGCAGGCCGCCTCGATGATACGTGGATCCGCGAAACGCGCCGGTGGACGATCACGTCGTGGACGTTTCTGTCGCTCGCGATCATGTTCGGCATGTGGTGGTCGTACGAAGTGCTGGGCTGGGGCGGCTACTGGGCATGGGACCCCGTCGAAAACGCTTCCTTCATGCCGTGGCTGACGGCCACCGCGTTCCTGCACTCGGTGATGGTGCAGGAGCGGCGCGACATGCTGAAGGTGTGGAACCTCAGCCTGATCATCGCGACGTTCCTGCTTACGATCCTCGGCACGTTCCTCACCCGAAGTGGTGTGATTTCGTCGGTCCACGCGTTTTCGGAAGGGCCGATCGGCGTCTATTTCCTGGGCTTCATTGGTGTCATTCTGCTCTTCTCTCTGACGGTGCTGGCGGGGCGCAGCAAGGAACTGGGAAGCGCCGGGCGACTCGACCACCCGGTTTCACGCGAAACCGTGTTTCTCTTCAACAACCTGCTGTTCACGGCGTTCACGTTCACCGTCCTGCTGGGGACGCTGTTCCCGCTCGTCGCGGAGGCCGTGCGCGGCGTGAAGGTCAGCGTGGGCGCGCCGTTCTTCAACCGCATGACGGTGCCGATCTGCGCTGCACTGCTGTTCCTGGTCGGCGTCGGACCGGTGCTGCCGTGGCGCGGTGTGCCGCCGGGTGAACTCAAGCGTCGTTTTGCGGCGCCGCTGGTCGGCATGGTCGCCATGACGGCGATCGCGATTCTGGCGGGGACGCGCAGCGTATACGCCATCCTCGCCTTTGCCTTCGCGGGTTTCGCGCTGGTGGGCAATCTGAGCGAATTCGTCACCGGCTCGCGCGCACGGATGCGTTCACGCGGCGAATCCGCGCTGGTGGCCGTGCGACGGCTGTTCGTTGCGAATAACCGTCGCTACGGCGGCTACATCGCACACATCGGCGTGATCGTAATGGCGGTCGGCATTACCGCGTCGTCGACGTTCCGCAACGAGCGTGAAGCCACCATGCGTCCCGGGCAGATGGTTGAGGTTGGCGACTACGGTGTTCGTTTCGACGAGTTGTGGGCGCAGGATGAGCCGCAGCGGTTCGTGATCGGCGCGGATCTCACGGTCTTCAAGGGCGACCGCGAGGTCGGCAAACTCGATCCGCGCCTCAACCGCTACAAAGTGCGTGACGAGCCTGTCCCGACACCGGCTGTCCGCACAACGATCGCCGGCGACCTGTACATCAATCTGCTCGCGTTCGAAAACGATGGCAGCAGCGCGACGTTCACGCTGATCATCGAGCCACTGGTTGCCTGGATCTGGGTAGGCGGCGTCATCGTTGCTCTGGGCGCCACCCTCGGAGTTCTTCCGCTCGGCGGTCGCGACCGGCAAACGCGGGTACCCGCGCGCCGGGAAGAGGAGATGGTGACGGTATGAATTGGAAACGATCGCTGATCGGCATCGGCACGGCCGTACCGATCATCCTGCTGCTCGCGTTCGGCCTCACTCGCGATCCGCGCCAGCTGCCGAACGCACTGCCCGGTAATGTCGCGCCGAAATTCTCGCTCGAAGTCATGGACCGCGGCGACACGATCGACATCAGCCGCCACACCGGCGATGTCGTCGTCATCAACTTCTGGGCTTCGTGGTGCCTCGAATGCCGCACCGAACACCGA
>Ga0255338_1005205_pt1 | contig 12267 bp, 8 predicted proteins | sample MeOH1_35cm_T4_19_FD_203715 | JGI IMG/M metagenome (GOLD analysis project Ga0255338, IMG submission 203715) | Sandy soil microbial communities from University of British Columbia, Vancouver, Canada - MeOH1_35cm_T4_195 | ecosystem: Engineered > Artificial ecosystem > Sand microcosm > Unclassified ... | reverse complement strand
CGGCCATGGCCGCTCCAGCCAGCCCTGGGACGGCAACGACATGGACCATTACGCCGACGATCTGGCCGCCGTGCTGGACGCGGTGGACCTGAAGGGCAAGAAGGCCGTGCTGGTGGGCTTCTCCACCGGCGGCGGCGAGGTGGCGCGCTACATCGGCCGCCACGGCACGTCCAAGGTCGCCAAGGCGGTGCTGGTCAGCTCGGTGCCGCCGCTGATGCTCAAGACCGCGGCCAACCCGAACGGCGTGCCTCTGGAGGTGTTCGACGGCCTGCGCAAGGCCCAGATCGAGAACCGCTCGCAGCTCTACAAGGACATCCCCAGCGGCCCCTTCTACGGCTTCAACCGTCCCGGCGCCAAGGTCTCGCAAGGCCTGATCGACGCCTGGTGGATGCAGGGCATGCTGGGCGGCCACAAGAACACGCTGGACTCGATCAAGGCCTTCTCGGAGACCGACTTCACCGGGGATCTGAAGAAGTTCGACGTGCCCACCCTGGTGATCCATGGCGACGACGACCAGATCGTGCCGATCGACATCTCCGGCCGCGCCTCGGCCAAGCTGGTCAAGGGCGCCGAGCTGATCGTCTACGCCGGCGCACCGCACGGCCTCACCGACACGCACAAGGAGCGCCTGAACCAGGACCTGCTGAACTTCATCCGCAAGCCCTGAGCATCCGGCGTCCCTGGGCCGCTCGTCGGAGCGGCCCGGTCGGCAAGCGGGCAGGCGAGCCGCCGGTGACGGTTGAACAGGGGACAGCGCGCCCCTAGTTCGAGCCGTTGCTGCCCTTGCCTCGTCCCGGCATTCGGTGCCAGATACGGCCGCGGACGTCCAGCGTCCCGGCTTCCCGGACTGCAGGCGCGCCGCGGGCTTCGCCTTCATGCCGTTCGGTGGCGAAGCTCCTCCTGCCCGGACGGCCCGTCGTCGGCGCCGCTCCAGGGCGTGCGCCGACCGCACTCCGAGGAGACCGAGATGAGCTTCGCTCCCTGCCTCAAGCAGCCCCACAGGCTCGGCCGGACGCTGATGCTACCCCTGTGCCTGGCCATGCTGGCGCCGTCCGCGCTGGCACAGGCCGAGGGCAATCTGTGGACATCGGCCGGCCAGAACATCGGCAACACCCGCCACCAGGACGCCGACAGCAAGATCAGCGTCGCGACGGTCGCCGGCCTCAGCGTGAAATGGATTTTCTCCACCGAGGGCGACGTCTCGGCCACGCCGGCCGTCGACGGGGCGCGGGTCTACTTCCCCGACTGGGCGGGCAAGCTCTACGCGCTCGACCGCCGCACCGGCGCGCAGCTCTGGAAGGCCAATATCGCCCAGGCCAGCGGCGTGCCCGGCGACAAGGCGCGCACCACGCCGGTGATCGCCGGCAGCAAGCTGATCCTGGGCACCCAGGGCCCGTTCGGCGGCGGCGGCAAGCTGCTGGCCTTCGACAAGGACAGCGGCGCCCTGCTCTGGGCCACCCAGCTGGACCCGCATCCGGCAGCCATCGTCACCCAGTCGGCCACCGTGCACGCCGGGCGGGTCTATGTAGGCGTGGCCTCCCAGGAAGAGGCCTTCGCCGGCCTGGTCCCCGGCTATCCCTGCTGCAGCTTCCGCGGCAGCATGCTGGCGCTCGACGTCGACACCGGCGCCATCCTCTGGAAGACCTATATGGCCCCGGCGGGCTACAGCGGCTCGGCCATCTGGGGCAGCGCGCCGGCGGTCGACCCGCGGCGCGGCCAGGTCTATGTCGCCACCGGCAACAACTACTCGATACCGCCGGCCGCCCTCGCCTGCGTCGCCCAGGCCGGCAGCGACAGCAATGCGGTCAAGGCCTGCATCCCGCCCGACGACTTCTTCGATTCGGTGCTGGCGCTGGACCTGCAGACCGGCGCGGTGCGCTGGGCCACCAAGGCCCTGCCCTTCGACACCTGGACCGTCTCCTGCATCCCCTTCCTGGGCGACGGCTCCAACTGCCCCGAGCCCGCCGGCCCCGACTACGATTTCGGTCAGGCCCCGGCCCTCTTCACCCTGAAGCAGTCCGGCACCTCGCCGGCCCCGCAGCTGCTGGGCGTGGGCCAGAAGAGCGGCCAGTACTGGGTGCTGGACCCCGACAGCGGCGCGGTGCGCTGGGTCACCCAGGCCGGCCCCGGCGGCACGGCCGGCGGCCTGCAATGGGGCTCGGCGGTCGACGGACTGCGCGTCTACACCGCCAATGCCAACTTCAACGCCAAGCCCTGGACCCTGCCCAGCGGTGCGGTGGTCACGACCGGGATGTGGAGCGGCCTGAACGCCGCCACCGGCGCGGTGTTGTGGCAGACCGCGCCTCCGCAGGGCGGCAGCACCTCGGGCCCGGTCACCACCAGCAATGGCGTGGTGTTCGGTTGCTCGCTGGACGCGGCCGGCCATATGTATGCGCTGGACGGCGCCACCGGCGTGGTGCTGTGGCAGTACGCCAGCGGCGGTTCCTGCCTGTCGGGCGCCGCCATCTCGCGGGGCGAGCTGTTCTGGGGCTCGGGCTACAGCAACTTCGGCTTCGGCACGCCCAACAACAAGCTCTATGCCTTCGAGATCCGCTGAGCCAGTCGGCCGGCACCGCAAAACAACAGTCCCCCTGCCTGAGGACGCGGCGCATGGTATTTTTTGCCATGGCGCCATGGCCGGCGCCGCCATCCGGGGGACATGAGCCGATGACTCTGCCGATACGCAGCGTGGCGATCGCAAGCGCAGCCCTGGGGGCTGTGGCGCTCGTGCTGCTGGGCTGGCAGCTGCGGGCCCGACAGGAGGCGGGCGGCCCGCTGGCCGAGCGGCCGGGCAGCAGCGCCTCGGGCATCGTGACCGGAGCCGCCCCGGCGGCGGCCGGCCTGCCGGCTGCTTCGCCGCCCGCGGCCAGCAGCCCGGCGCCCGCCAGCCATGCGGCCGGGCCACCCGCCATCAGGCATCGCGTGGCACCCCGCCCGGCGGCCGCGCCGCCCATCCTGCCCACCGAGGTCAATGCCGCGGTCGGCAAGGCCCTGGGGCCGCGCGCGCTGGCGCGCTTCTTCTACCTGGAGCCGCTGGCGCGTCGCTTCGTCGCCAGCGTCGATGCACTGGGCCGCCAGCAGCCCCCGACCGAGCTGTGGCTGCTGAGGCCGGCACCGGGCGAGCTGCGGCTGGCCGGCAGCACCGGCAAGGTGGAGCCGGACGGCCGCTGGCTGGCCGCCGCCAACAGCCGGCGCTACACCGATTTCGTCAGCTGGGTCGAGAGCAGCGACAGCGCCCGCCTGCTCGCGCTCTATGCCCGCCTGTATCCGCTGCTGCAGCAGAGCTATGTGGAGCTGGGCCACCCGCAGGGCTATTTCAACGACCGGCTGATCGAGGTGATCGACCAGCTGCTGGCCACGCCGGTGCCGCATGCCCCGCTGCGGCTGCAGCCCGCCGCCAGCCCCGCCGCCACCGCGCCCGGCCGGCCGTCGCGCCCGCGCTACGAGTTCAGCGACCCGGCGCTGGAGTCGCTGAGCACGGGCCAGAAGCTGCTGCTGCGCGTCGGTCCGCTGCAGGCCGAACGCCTGAAGGCCAAGCTGCGGGTGCTGCGTCGCGGCCTGCTCAAGCTCGAGCGAGCCTGAGCAACCGAGCCGGCTCAGCGCCGCCGCGGCTCGCCATGGGGCAGGCTGGGCGCGCGCAGCCAGCGCGTGGACGGCCGTCCGCTGCCGCGCGCCTCGGCGCTCTCGCAGGCGCGGCGGTAGTCCTGCAGGGTTTTCTGCGCATGGCCCAGCACGGTCTCGGCCGGATAGCCGCGCGGCCCCAGCGTGCCGAAGGCGCGGCCGGTCAGCAGCTCCATGCCCTCGCCCGCCCGCTCGGCGGTGTAGATGTGGAACCGTCCCTGCGCCACCGCCTCCACCACCCGCGGCGCCAGCATCAGGTGGCGGCGGTTGCGCTGCGGGATCAGCACGCCCTGGTGGCCGTCCAGACCCAGCAGCTCGCAGCTGCGGAAATAGCCCTCGATCTTCTCGTTGATGCCGCCCACCGGCAGCATCTCGCCATGCTGGTTGAGCGCGCCGGTCACCGCGATGCCCTGGCGCAGCGGCAGGCCCGACAGGGCCGACAGCAGGGCATAGAACTCGGCGCAGGAGGCCGAGTCGCCCTCCACGCCGTTGTACTCCTGCTCGAACACCACGGCCGCGTTGAGCGCCAGCGGCGCCAGGTGGGCGAACAGGGCCGAGAGATGGCTGTGCAGGATCAGCACGCCCTTGTCGTGGATGGGGCCGGACATCTCGACCTCGCGCTCGATGTTCAGCAGGCCCTCGTCGCCGGCATGGGTGGAGGCCGTCACGCGCACCGGGAAGCCGAACTGGTAGTCGCCCAGGTCCACCACGGTCAGGCCGTTGACCTGGCCGGTGCGCTCGCCGCCGACCGCCAGCAGGCGCTCGCCATCGACGATGGATTCCTGCAGGCGCTGCTCGGGATAGTCGTGCCGGCGCGCGCGCGCCTCCAGCGCGGCCCGCAGGTCGCCCGCCTCGACCAGGGCCGCGCCGCGCCCTTGCGCGATGCCGGCGGCCTCCATCACCAGGGCCTCGGAACGCGCGAACAGCGCGCTCTGGCGCCGCTGGTCCTCGGCCTCGCGGTGGGTTTCCTCGATCAGGGCCGCCACGGCCGCCGCGCTGAAATGCGGCAGGCCGAGCTTGGCGCAGGCATGGGCGACGAAGATGGCGGTGGCCTGGCGGGTCGCGTCCGTGGCGATGAAGCTCTCGGCGAAATCGACCTTGCAGCGGAAGCGCCGGGCGAACTCCGGGTCGTGCTCCTGCACCAGGTAGTACTCCTCGACGGAGGCGATCAGCACGATCTTCAGCTCCACGTCCACCGGCTCGGGCTGCAGCGAGACCGCGCTGATGGGGGCGTAGAGCATGCCCGGCTCCTCGATCTGGAGGCGGCCGCTGCGCAGGAAGCGGCGCAGCTTCTCCCACACCGGCTCGTCGGCCAGCAGGTCGCGCAGATGCAGCATCAGGAAGCCGCCATGGGCCTTGAGCAGGCTGCCGGCGCGGATGCGCGAGAAATCGGTCACCAGCATGTCGCTGTCGGACTCGTACTCGATGCTGCCGAACAGCGAGCGGAACAGCGGGTTGTCGTCGCGTATCACCGGCGCGCCCTCGCAGCCATGGTTGTCCACGACCACATTGACCCGCAGCTGCGCCAGCAGGGCCTGCAGCGCCGCCGCGCGCTCCTCCTCGTCGCGCTCGTCCTGCTCCTCGGCGGGCAGGAACAGGGCCAGCTTGTCGAGCAGCTCCTGCTGGGTCTGTTCCAGGTAGGCGCCGAGCTTGAGCGAGTCCTTGATCTGCTTGCGCAGCGCGCTGCGGATCCGGTCCAGCTCCTGCTCCAGCATGGGCTTGAGGGTCTGGCGCCGCAGCGCCGCCAGGGCCTCCCGCATCAGCAGTTCCTTGCCGCGCATGGTCTCCAGGAAGCGGCTGATCTCGCTGCGCAGCGCGGCCTCGGCGGCGTCGAGCTCGGCGCGGCGCTCGCGGCTGAGCGTCAGGGCCTTGGCCGCGGTCAGGGGCTCGCCGGCCTCGTCGCGCTGGGTGAAGACCATGCGGCCCTGGTCGCGCATCAGGCCGAAGTTGCGCGCCTCGGCAAAGGCCGTCAGCTGGGCATAGGCGGCGTCTTCCTCGGCCTTGTAGCCCCCCTCGATGCGCTCGGACTCGGCCCTGACGTCGGGGGCCAGCAGGCGCTTGGGGATCTCGGTCTGCAGCGTCCTGGCAAAGTCCGCCATCAGCTGGCGCAGCAGCCGCCCCTCGCCGGCGGGCAGACGCAGCGCGCGCGGGCGCTCGGGGGCCTCGTGGTTGTGCAGATAGCACAGGTCGGGCGGCACCGGACGCCGGGCCGCCTCGCGGCACATCATCTGGTGCAGCAGGGAGCTGCGCCCGCTGCCCACCTCGCCCAGCACGAAGAGGTGGTAGTCGGGCTGCGCCATCTGCAGGCCGAAGCGCGCCGCCTGCTCGGCGCGCTCCTGGCCGATCCAGGGCAGCGGCAGCGACAGCAGCTCGGCGGTGTCGGCAAAGCCCAGGCCGGCGGGATCGATGTTCAGACGCAGCTCGGACGCAGGCACGGTAGCGATGCTCATGGGCGCAGCCTTTGGTTGACTCGACGGGTGCTCGGGATGTCTCGCTGGACGATTGTGCGCCGGCTCGGGGCCGCGCCCGGCTAGGCGCCGGTGGCCATCCCGGCGGACAGCTCGGCCGCCGCACCGGCCAGCACCTCACGCAGCCAGCGCTGCGCCGGCGCCAGCTCGTGGCGCGCATGCCAGACCTGGCTGATATCGATGCCCGGCAGCTCGAAGGGCACCGCCCGGCAGGCCAGTTGCGCGGTGATGCCGGTGGCGGGCAGGAAGCTGTTGGGCAGCACGGTCAGCAGATCCGACTGGCGCACCGCCAGGCCGGCGGTGAAAAAGCTGTTCACCGTGATCGCCACCGTGCGCTTGCGGCCCAGCCTGGCCAGCGCGTCGTCGACGAAGCCGTGCGGGCGGCCGGCAAAGCTGACGCGCAGGTGCAGGGCCTCGCAGTAGGCGTCCAGGCTCAGCGCGCCGGGCGCGGCCAGCGGATGCTGGTGGCGCATCACGCAGAGGTAGCGGCTGGCATAGAGCGGCGTGCGGCGGAAGGCGCCGCTGGCGTCGTCGGCCGGCAGCAGGGCCGCCAGGTCGGGGAAGAAGCCGATCGCCAGGTCGGCCCGGCCCTGCTCCAGCATCTCGCGCGGGTCGCGCGTGGTCAGCGGCACGATGCGCAGGCCCACGCGCAGGCCCTCGGCCTGAAAGCGCCCGGCCAGCATCGGCACGATCAGGGCCGCGGTGGCGTCCGCCATCGCCAGGGTGAAGCTGGTGCCGGGCTCGCGCGGGTCGAAGGCCTGGGGCTCGAAGGCCTGCTGCAGATGGGCCAGGGCGGCGCGCACCGTGGGCCACAGGGCCTCGGCATGGGCGGTGGGCACGACCCCCGAGGGCGCCGGGATGAAGAGCTCTTCGTTGGTCGCCTCGCGCAGGCGGCGCAGCGCATTGCTGACCGCCGGCTGGGTGATGGCCAGGCGGGCCGCGGCCCGGGTCACATGGCGCTCCTCCATCACCACGTCGAAGACCCGCAGCAGATTCAGGTCCAGGGTGCGGAAATTGAAGGGGCGCGGTGGGCTCATGGTCTGGGCGGGATGCTAATGGCTGCACGCGGCATTCGCGTCAGTGATGGCCCGATTCCGCATCGCAATTGGCAATCCCTACGTAGAAACCGCAATATGCAGCCATGGATCAGGAGCGCTTGTGCTCCCCCGGTTTCAAGCAAGAAAGGAAACTGCCATGACCACCACCACCCTGAATCTGCCCCTGCATGTGATGCCTTCCGACGCCGCCCGCATCGGCGCCGCGCGGAGTTCGGGTGAGCGCGTGGTGGCCGCCGGTGCCGCGCTGTCGCATGGGCTGTGGCAGTTTCTCAGCGTGATCGGCGAAAGCCGCGCCCGCGTCTCGCTGCGCGAACTTGCCCGCGACACCGAGGCCAGCCGCCCGGAACTGGCCGCCCAGTTGCGCCAGGCCGCCCGCCGCAGCTGGGACTGAGTCCGCCGCGCGCCGGCTGCAACGCCCGGCGCGCCCTCCCCCACCCCAACAAGCCCGGCCCTGGCCGGGCTTGTGCGTTTTGAGGCCGCCCGTTCAGCGCCGGCCTGGGTCGCGAAACATCGCGAGAAGAAGAAAAAGGCGGAAGCCGATCACAGCGGCAGTTCGCCAGCGCTGCGGCCCAGCCATTTCCGGGACAGGGCCTCGATCGTGCCGTCCTTCTTCGCTGCGACGATGATCTCGTTGACCTTGCCGCGCAGCGCGTCCTCGCCCTTGTTGACGCCGATGAAGCAGGGGCTGTCCTTCAGCAGCAGCTTGTACTCGGCGCTGATCTGCGGATTCTTCTGGATGATGGTCGCGGCCACCGCGCCGCTGGTCGCGACCAGCTGGGTCTGGCCGGCCACGAAGGCCGAGATCGTCGCGTTGTTGTCCTCGAAGCGGCGCACCTGCAGGTCGGCCGGCGCCACCTTGGCCAGCTCCTGGTCCTCCATCGCGCCGCGGGTCACGGCCACGGTCTTGCCGGACAGGTCGCTAAAGGCCTTGATCGCCATGGCCTTGGGGCCGAACACGGCCTGGAAGAACGGGGCATAGGCGGCGCTGAAGTCGATCACCTTCTCGCGCTCGGCGTTCTTGCCCAGGGTGGAGATGACCAGATCGGCCTTCCTGGTCTGCAGATAGGGAATGCGGTTGGCGCTGGTGACCGGCACCAGCTCCAGCTTGACGCCCAGCTTGGCGGCGATCAGCCGGGCCATGTCGATGTCCAGCCCCTGGGGTGCCAGGTCCACGCCCACGAAGCCATAGGGCGGGTAGTCGGTCGGGATCGCGATCGCTATCTGCTTCCTGGCCAGGATGGCATCGAGCGCGGTCTGGGCCTGGGCGGCCGCGGGAGCCAGGCCGGCCAGGGCCAGGCCGGCGATGAGGGTGAGGTGGCGACGACGTTGCATGCGGGGATCTCCGGAAAAAGGACGACGCACCTCCTTGAGGCGCACCACGGGCATGCGCATTCCAAGGGGGAACTCCGCACAGGGGCCGTGCCCATGCGCAGCTTCTGCTTGTCCTGCACCGCCCACATGCCGCAAGAGCCATGCCCGCCGGCAAAGATCCGGAGAATGCGATCCTGAAAACGAGGCAGGGCGGCCATGGCCGCCCCGCCCGCCCCGGCGCAAGGCGACCGGGACCTCCGCGCGCGCCCTCAGTCGCGCAGCGCGGTCAGCACACGGTTGGCACGCAGGGCCAGCAGGGTGCAGGCGGCGCCGGACAGCAGGTAGAGGCTGACGGCGCCCAGGCCGAAGCGGGCCGACAGGCCCAGGGCCACCAGGGGCGCGAAGGCCGCGCCGATCAGCCAGGCCAGGTCGGCCGTCAGGGCCGCGCCGGTGTAGCGCAGATGCGGCAGGAAGTTGGAGGTCACCGCCCCGGCCGACTGGCCGTAGGACAGGCCCAGCAGCACGAAACCGACCAGGATGAAGACGTTCTGGCCCAGCACGCCGCCGTTCAGCAGCAGCGGCGCCGCCAGGCTGAACAGGCCGATCAGCACCGCCAGGCTGCCCAGGGTGTTGCGGCGGCCGAAACGGTCGGCGATGCGGCCCGAGATCGGCATGGCCGCGGCCGCCAGCAGCGCGCCGACCAGCTGCACGCTCAGGAATTCGGTGATGCCGCGCTCCGAGTACAGCAGGGCCCAGGACAGCGGGAACACCGTGACGAGGTGGAACAGCGCATAGCTGGCCAGGGCCGCGAAGGCGCCGATGACGATGTTGCCGCCCTGCTCGCGCAGCAGCTCGCCGACATCGCAGGGGTCGAGCTCATGCAGTTCCAGCTCGCGCTCGTACTCGTGGGTCACGACCAGGCGCAGCCGGGCGAACAGCGCCACGACGTTGATCGCGAAGGCGGCGAAGAAGGGATAGCGCCAGCCCCAGCTCTGGAAGTCGATGCCCGAGAGATTGCCGCTCAGGTAGGCGAACAGGCCGGCGGCGACCAGGAAGCCCAGCGGCGCCCCCAGCTGGCCCAGCATCGCATACCAGCCGCGGCGGTTCTCCGGCGCGTTCAGGGCCAGCAGCGAGGGCAGACCGTCCCAGGAGGCGCCCAGGGCCAGGCCCTGACCGACGCGGCACAGCGCCAGCAGCGCGATCGCGGTGGCGCCCAGACTGTTGTATCCGGGCAGCAGGGCCATGCCGGCCGTCGAGCTGCCCAGCAGGAACAGGGCGGCGGTCAGCTTGACGCTGCGGCCCCAGCGGCGCTGGATTTCCATGCCCAGCAGGGTGCCCAGCGGGCGCACGACGAAGGCCAGGGCCAGCATCGCGAAGGCCCACAAGGTGCCCTCCAGACGATCCAGGTGCGGGAAGAAGACCGAGGGAAAGACCAGCACCGAAGCGATGCCAAAGACGAAGAAATCGAAATATTCCGAGGCGCGGCCGATGATCACGCCCACCGCGATGTCGCCGGGCGCAAGGTTGTCGGCCTGGGTTTGCGAGCCCGTCGGCACCTGGGAAGCCGCGGGGTGATGAAGGGTGGTGCTGCTGCTCATGTCTCCTGCCTAGGACAAAATGTCCAATCGTTGATTTGGGTCAATCAAGATACATTCGCGCCCGGTGCGCAACTAGCGTTTTCCCGTCGGTCTGGTCCCTGATGTACTCCCAAACCTTGATCTCTAAAATATCGTCCCGCCTGGGCCTGCTTCTGCTGGGCCTGCCGCTGGCTGGCTGCAATATGGTCGTGATGAAGCCTTCCGGCGACATTGCCCAGCAGCAAGCCCAGCTCATCGTGGCCTCCACCTTGCTGATGCTGCTGATCATCGTACCGGTGATCGCGCTGACCCTGCTGTTCGCATGGCGCTACCGCCAGTCCAACAAGGCCGCCACCTACTCTCCCGACTGGGACCACTCCACCCGCCTGGAGCTGGTGATCTGGGGAGCGCCGCTGCTGATCATCATCGCGCTGGGCGCGATGACCTGGATCAGCACCCACAAGCTCGACCCCTATCGCCCGCTGGAGCGCATCGACGCCCAGCGCGCTGTTCCCGCTGGCGTCGAGCCGCTGGTGGTGGAGGTCGTGTCGCTGGACTGGAAGTGGCTGTTCCTCTACCCCGAGCTGGGCATCGCCACGGTCAATGAGCTGGCCGCGCCGGTGGACCGTCCGATCCAGTTCAAGCTCACCTCCTCGACGGTGATGAACGCCTTCTACGTGCCGGCGCTGGCCGGCATGATCTACACGATGCCGGGCATGGAAACCCAGCTGCACGCGGTGATCAACAAGGCGGGCGTCTACGACGGCTTCTCCTCCAACTTCAGCGGCGACGGTTTCTCGCACATGCGCTTCAAGTTCCACGGCCTCTCGCACGAGGACTTCGAGCGCTGGGTGCAGAACACCAAGGCCCAGGGCGAGATGCTCAGCCGCGCCGCCTACCTGAAGCTGGAGCAGCCCAGCGAGCGCGAGCCGGTGCGCCGCTACGCCAGCGTGGACAAGGGCCTGTACGACGCGATCCTGAACCGCTGCGTCGACGGCAGCAAGATGTGCATGGGCCAGATGATGGCGATCGACGCCTCGGGCGGCCTGGGCAAGGGCGGCGTGGAAGGCCTGGCCAGCAAGACCTGGCGCCGGGACAACTACGAAGGCCAGCGCACCTATGTCGCCGCGCTGTGCACGCCCGCCAACGCCGAAGACTTCGCCCCCGCGCGCAGCCAGCCCTGATCGCAGTCCGGCGGCCCCGCCGCCGGGACGCAAGAATTACCGAGATCCAAGATGCTTGACGTTCAAAAGCTCATCTTCGGACGCCTCTCCTGGGAGGCGATCCCCCTGCACGAGCCCATCCTGCTGGCCACCTTCGCGGGGGTCGTGCTGGGCGGCCTTGCCGTGCTGGCCCTCATGACCAAGTTCCGCCTCTGGGGCCCCTTGTGGCGCGACTGGCTCACCAGCATCGACCACAAGAAGATCGGCATCATGTACATCGTGCTGGGCCTGATCATGCTGCTGCGCGGCTTCGCCGACGCGCTGATGATGCGCGCCCAGCAGGCCCTCTCCTTCGGCGACCAGGTCGGCTTCCTGCCACCGCACCACTACGACCAGATCTTCACGGCCCACGGCGTGATCATGATCTTCTTCGTGGCGATGCCGCTGGTGACCGGCTTCATGAACTACGTCGTGCCGCTGCAGATCGGCGCGCGCGACGTGGCCTTCCCCTTCCTGAACAACTTCAGCTTCTGGATGACCGCCGGCGGCGCCGCGCTGACCATGGTCTCGCTGTTCGTCGGCGAGTTCGCGCGCACCGGCTGGCTGGCCTTCCCGCCGCTGTCGGGCATCCTGGCGAGCCCGGGCGTGGGGGTGGACTACTACATCTGGGCCCTGCAGGTGGCGGGGGTAGGCACAACGCTATCGGGCATCAACCTGATCGTCACCATCATCAAGATGCGCGCGCCCGGCATGAGCCTGATGAAGATGCCCGTCTTCACCTGGACGTCCCTGTGCACCAACGTGCTGATCGTGGTGAGCTTCCCGATCCTGACCGCCACCCTGGTGCTGCTGTCGCTGGACCGCTACCTGGGCACCAACTTCTTCACGACGGACCTGGGCGGCAACGCCATGCTGTACGTGAACCTGATCTGGATCTGGGGCCACCCCGAGGTCTACATCCTGATCCTGCCCTGCTTCGGCATCTTCTCCGAGGTCGTCTCGACCTTCTGCCGCAAGCGCCTGTTCGGCTACGCCTCGATGGTCTACGCGACGGTCGTGATCACGATCC
>Ga0255338_1005202_pt1 | contig 12272 bp, 10 predicted proteins | sample MeOH1_35cm_T4_19_FD_203715 | JGI IMG/M metagenome (GOLD analysis project Ga0255338, IMG submission 203715) | Sandy soil microbial communities from University of British Columbia, Vancouver, Canada - MeOH1_35cm_T4_195 | ecosystem: Engineered > Artificial ecosystem > Sand microcosm > Unclassified ... | reverse complement strand
CGATCAGGTGCTTGTGCGAGGCGAGGCGGTGCTTCTCGGGCTCGCGCGTCGCGAAGACCAGGTCCACGATGTAGTCCTTGATCTTCTCGTCGAGGTAGATCGAGGCCGCGACCGCGTGCGCGCGCTGGAGCTGCGCGGGGGTCGCCACCGGCCGGACCGCCGGCAGGGCGCCGCCGGCCATGCGCTCGAGTATGCTCTTCTCCTCGGCCTTGGTCGGGTAGCCGAGGCGGATCTTCATCATGAAGCGGTCGACCTGGGCCTCGGGCAGCGGGTAGGTCCCCTCCTGCTCGATCGGGTTCTGCGTCGCGAGGACGAGGAACGGGTCGGGCAGCTTGTGGGTCTCGGAGCCGATGGTCACCTGGCGCTCCTGCATCGCCTCGAGCAAGGCGCTCTGCACCTTCGCCGGCGCGCGGTTGATCTCGTCGGCGAGGATGAGGTTGGCGAACACCGGGCCGAGGCGCGGCTTGAAGTCTCCCGACTTCGCGTCGAGGATCAAGGTGCCCGTGAGGTCGGCGGGAAGCAGGTCGGGAGTGAACTGGATGCGCGAGAAGGTGGCGGACACGCAGTTCGCCAAGGTCTTGATCGTCAGGGTCTTGGCGAGGCCGGGGACGCCCTCCAGCAGCACGTGGCCGCCGGACACGAGGGCGGCGAGGATGCGGTCGAGCGTCTCGTCCTGGCCGATGATGACCTTCGCGATCTCCCTCTTGAGGTCCTGCACGAACAGGCTCTCTTCGGCGACCTTCTTGTTGAGCTCCTTGATGCCGGTGAGTTCCATGTCTCTATCTCCTGGATCGGGTCTGTGTTCCGTTCAGCGGCGCGCGGCGGCGCGCCGCACGGCGTCCTCGTAGTCGGCGCGCAGCTTCTCGGCGAGGATCTTGAACTCCGCCTTGCGCTTGTCCTGGAAGCGTCCCAAGGTGCGCAGCGCCTCGATGCGCACCGTGGGCTCGGTGTCGCGCAGGAGGGCGGTGACCCAGACGGCGACCGACGGGTCCCCGATGTCGCCCAGCGCCTGCAGCGATGCGATGCGAACGTTGGAGTCGTAGTCGCTGAGGCCGCGCACCAGCGCGCCGAGGCGCGAGATGTCCTCGCGCCCCTTGAACAGCGACACGACCTTCATGCGCACCTCGGGGTCCGGGTCCTCGGCCAGCATCTTCTCCAGGCTCGGGCCGAGCTGAGGATCGCGGATGTTGAACAGGAGCTGGATCGCCGCCCAGCGCACCGAGGAATCGGCGTCCTGCAAGGACACGCGGACCTTCTTGATCTCGTCCTCGGAGAAAACCGGCCCCGGCTGCTGGACGATGGCGGGCGGAGGCGGCGGCGCCACCGCCTCGCGCTCGGGGTGCAGATGGTCCCAGACGAGGAAGGAGGCCGCCCCGAGGAAGATGAACAGCATCGCCAGTCGGTTCACGGTCTATCCCTTCTTCGCCGCTTCCGCCGCAGCCGCTTTTTCCTGCTCGTAGCGCACGCGCGCGGCCTCGATCTCGGCCTGCTTCTTGTCCTGGAGGGTGTTCAGCGTCTTGAGGGCCTGGAGGCGGACGGCCTCCTCCTGGTCCTTGATCGGCCCGGTGGCGATGACGCCCGCCACCGAGTAGTCGCCGATCTTCTCGATGGCGCGCAGCGAGGCGAGGCGCACGTCCGGCTCCTGGTCCTTCAGCGCGCCGACGAGCGCGTCGAGCACGTCGGCGCCGCGCCGGTTGCTCAGCAGCTCGCAGGCCTTGATGCGCAGCGGCGCCTCGAGGTCCTTCTTGAGCATGTGGAAGATGACCGGCATCGCCTGCGGCGACTTCATCTTGTCGAGCAGCAGGACGGCCTCCCAGCGCACGCTCGGGTCCTGGTCCTCGGTGGACTTGAGGATCTTGGCCTGCTCCTCCTCGTTGATCACGGGCGCGGGCTCGGAAAGGATCGCGGGCGGAGGCGGCGGAGGCGGCGGAGGCGGGACCGGCTTGAACTCCTTGTAGGCCATGAAGCCGGCGACGGCGATGGCGCAGACGAGCAGGACATATTTCATGAGCGGGAGACCTCCGGGACTGGACCGAGCGGACCGACAAGATCGAGTGGACGGCGGACCACGGCGACGCCGCGCGGGGACGGGACGGCGGAGATCGTCTCGGGCGGGGACAGGCGCGTCCAGTCCCCCCCGTCGACGCCTTCGCTGGCGAGCAGGAAACGGCCGTCGCGGGTCGAGAAGCTCATGACCGACCACGGCTGGTCCGGATGGAAGACGCCGTGCTCGGCGAGCCCGCGGTGGGCGGCGTGGCAGAGCGCGTGTATCCCTTTCCCCTCGGAGGCGATGGCGTTGAGACTCGAGTACGGACCCGGAAGTTCCGGGTAGCGGGAGCGGCACGACTCCCACAGGCTCCAGTCCTCCGCGACGCAGGCCTCGAAGGCCTCCGACGGCGACTTGCCCTCCGCGATGAACTTCAGGAACTGCTGGAAATAGACCTCCGTGTCGCTGTCGGTCTTCAGGCGCGCGCGGCGCGGCCCGAGGGCCGCGGCGACCTCGCGGTGGATGAACAAGGTCCCGTTGTGGATGAAGACCCAGCCCTCGTCGGTGAAGGGATGGGCGCGGCCGTCGTCGATTCCGATGCCTTTCGAGGCGGCGCGGATGTGGCCGAGGACCACGGGCGAGAGCGCCTCCCCGGCCGCGGCGGTGAACCTCTCCTTCTCCTCGGGCGCGGGTCGCCCGCTCTTGATCACCCGGGGCTTGCCGTCGGTCCCGAACCAGGCGAGGCCCCATCCGTCCTTCTGGGGGTTGGCCGGGTCGGCGTCCGCCTGGCGGAGCAAGGAGAACGCCGAGTCCGCCAGGACGTCACGGGCGGAAACGGCAGCCGGAGCGACTTGCGCGAAGAGACGGCACATGTCCTGATTCTACCGGATTTTTAAGCGTTACTGGGGGCGCCGGCGCCGAGCTTTTCGAGGATCTCCAGGGCGCGGTCCGTGTTCTGCGCCGCGATGAGGATGCGCGAGGTCTTGGCCCCCTCCACGGAGGTGCCGTAGACCGTCGTGATGTTGATCTTGCCGTCGGCCAGCGCCGCCGCCACGCGCAGCAGCTCCCCGGGCTTGTCGTCGACCTCCACGGACAGGATGTGGGTTTCCACGCTGGAGAAGCCGGCGGCCGAGAGGATCGAGGACGCCTCGGCGTCGTTCTCGAGCGCGATGCGCACGAGCCCCGAGTCGTCGCGGACCTCGGAGGCGATGCCGAGGATGTTGATCCCCTTCTCAGAGAACAAAGCCGCGAGGCGCGTGAGCGCCCCCGGCTTGTTCGGCATGAATACGCTGAATTGCTTTATCTTGTGGACTCTCACATCTTGGATGGTAGCGTTTCCTCCATCGTCTTCGCAATCGCCGCCTTCGCCTTGTCGAGGCCCTCGCGCCGGAACGGGCCGCCGACCTCCTGGAAGGTGCCGTTGCCCTCGAGGTAGTAGATGCTCTTGCCCTGCGACTCCTTGATGGCCGTCGCGATGGTCCAGCCGAGCTGCGGCGACATCGCGGCGATCGGCGCTTCGCTCGTGCCCACGTTGACGATGCTCAGGTCCGGGACGTTCGCGTCGAGGTTCAGCCGGTAGCCCCACGCGGCCTCGACGAGCAGCGGCTCGACCGTCACCGCGGTCAGGTACTTGCCGGTCCCCTTGTAGCTGCCGCCGGTCGTGCGCAGGACCTGGTAGCGCAGCTTGATCACCTGCATCCCGTAGGCGTTCTTGGCCGTGAGCTCGTAGATCGTCCCCTTCGGCCTCTGCCAGCCGCCCATCTGCGTCCAGCTCTTGATGCCTTCCGGCAGCGCGGACGCGTATTGCACCTTCACGTTCACGACCGGCGCGTTGTCCTTGATGATCTTCCAGATCTTCTCGCCCAGATTGACTATCGAGTCGAGGACCGGGATCACGTCGCCTACCCCCCCGCCCGGCTCCGTCAGGGGCGGGTCCACCTCGGTCGGGGAGAGGGACGGTCCGACCTTCACGATCTCGACCGACATCTCGTCGAGCGTGTAGGCTTTGGGGTCCTTCTGCGCGGCTTTGATCTCCTTCAGCGAGAACTGCGCGGCGGCGGGCAGGGCGAACATCAGGGCGGCCAGGACGAGGGGTGCACGATACATCGATACCTCCGACGGGTTTTAGGGGTTCGGACCTTGCGACCTAGGGAGGATGCGCGTAAAGGCCTACCTGTGAAAGGGCCCTAGGGCCCATGATGATATGGGTCCTAGGGCCTATCAGGCGGGGCGGCGCTATTTCTTGGCGGCGGAGCGCTTGCGCAGCGCGCGGTCGGCGAACCAGCCGGCCGCGGGGATCGCGAGGGCGACGCCCAGGTGCAGGGCGAACTTGCCCAGCACGCCGAGTCCCGCGAGCAGGCCCGCCGCGCCCGGGATGAAGGGCATGAAGCTCAGGAGGAGAGCCGCGGTGATGACGCCGAGCAGGACGCCGACGAAGCCGCCGGCCGTCTTACCGCCGGTCCCCTCGTCCACGATCTTGAGGTTCTCCGGCTTGGTCGCGTTCGCGAGCTTGCGCTGGATGAAGAACAGCGCCGCGCCGAGCGGGACCAGGGCCATCGCGAGGTACGGGAACGGATTGAACGCGGCGATGTCGCCGAACAGGGGCTTGAGCGCCAGCATCAGCACGATCGACAGCGCCGTCATCGCCGAGCCGGAGAAGGCGAGCGCCTTCTGGACCTTGCCCGAGTCGGAGGGCAGGCGCTCCTGGAAGAAGGAGTTGAGCTTGATCGACGCGGCGACCTGCATGAAGCCGAACGGGATCAGCGCGGCGGCGAGCACCGTGCTCGGGACCCAGTTGATGTCCATGAACATCACCGGGGCGAACGGGAGCACGAGGTTGAAGGCCATCACGCCGAGCAGCGCGAGGGCGGGGATGCCGAGCATCGTCCAGCGCAGCATCGAGGAGCGCTCCGTGGCGAGGAGCTCGTCGGGGGTCTTGCCCTCGTTCTTTTTCTTATCGCGTTTCTCGAGGATCAGGAACACCGCGGCGAGGATGAGCCCGCCGAGGCTGAACATGCCGACGAGGTTGCCCTGCACCGCGGCCATGCCCGCCGAGCCGGCGACGAGCTTGCCGTAGCCGGGGGTGATGAGGCGGTAGATGAGGACGTTCATCAGGTCGAAGATCACGGCGCCGGCCAGCGAGTACTTGAGGACGGGGTTCTTGAAGACGAAGTCCTTGCCCTCCTCCATGTTCGCGAAGATCTGCTTGAACGCGTTCTTGATCTTCTGCCAGGCGCCCACCTTAGGCGCCTCTGGCGCGGAGGGCGTCTCCGTCGTCGCGGCCGCGGCGGAGGCGGCGGCGGCCTTGCCGGCGTCGGCGATCATGTTCTCGATGCGCTTGGCCTTGCTGAGAGGGATGACCTTGAGCATCAGGAACAGCATCAGGGCCAGGACGATGGTGGCGGGGTAGATCGCGGTGATCCAGCCGGCGCCGACCGAGATGACGAGCGCGCCCAGGATCATCGGCGCGGGCACGGCGACGATCTCGGCGAGGAGCTGCCACCAGGTGCGGAACTTCTGCTGGCTGACGCCCTGTTCGGCCAGGAGGAACTTCTGGAGCGTGCCCTGCGCCGTGGCCGCGATGCCGGTGACCATGCCGTTGAGCGCGTAGAAAACGAACATCAGCGGCAGGGCCATGTGGCCGGTGCCGAGCAGGACGACCATCGTCGCCAGCGAGACCGCGCGGAAGATGTGGGCGGCGTAGAAGGTCTTGGTGAGCCCGAACCGGTCGCTGAAGAATTTCGCGAGCTGCTGGCCGACCATGCTGCCGATGCTCGCGAAGATGGCGACCTGGGCGAGGATGGAGAAGTCGCCGAAGGCGTCCTCGGTGAGCTGGGCCATCGCGGCGCCCTGCGCCTCGAGGCCGAGCTGCATGACGAGCATGCCGCCGATGAGGGCTGCGACGGTCGCGCCGAGGCCGAACCAGCCCTTGCCCTTCTTGCCGGGCTCGTTGGGCTGCTGCGGGGCCGGGACCTCGCTCTGAACGTTGGACCGGGGGCGGGCGGAGTCGGCCGTCGAAGGCTCGAGCTCGGAGGCGTGGGGCGCGGACAGGGACGAGCCGGCGATGGCGACGGCCTCCTTCGCGGCCGGGACGTTCTCGACGGACTTGCCGCCGAAGAAGGCGCGGACGCCGGAGATGATCGCGGCCGCCTTGCTCGCGATGCGGCCCGTGCGCGGGCCAGCCTGCAGCGTGACGGGCGCGGTCTCGGAGGCGGGAGCCTGGGCGGCGGAGACCTCGCCGGTCTTCGGGGCCGATTCTTTGGAGGCCGCGACGGACGCGGCGGCGGCCGGCGCCAGCGCGACGGGGACCGACCGGGCCTGGTCCGAGAAGGCGGCGGGTGCGGCGGCCGCGGACTGGACGGAGGCGGCGGCCGCGGCGGCGAGGGGGGTCCTCAGCGGGGCGGGCGCGAACGAGGAGGCGGAGAGGCTCCCGGTCAGGCCGGCGTTCGAGAGCGAGAGCGAAGGGGCGGCGGAGTTCACCGGCGAGGAGACGCTTCCGGCCGCCGCGGCGGCGGAGCCGCCCACCGGGGCGTTGACGGCGCCGATGGAGACGACCTGGGACCAGGCCTCGGGCGCGAAGGCGCCGTGGATCAGCGCGAGAGAGAGTAAGGTGGCGGTGATGCGCATCGGCCGGGAGTTGGTTTTCATCGTAAGCCTATTATAGGAGGCGGGCCCGGGCGCGCTCATGGGCTTTGGCTCTAGGAGGTCGCGGACAAACGGCCTAGGCCCGCCTGGGTCCGAAGGAGTGTTCTTGATTTCGCGGACCGCGACACCTATACTTGATGCCATGGAGACCATCGAGGCCCGCGCCGCGCGGTTCAGCGACCGCTTCGTCGCCTACCTCCTCGACGCCGTCCCCTTCGCCGCCGGCGCGGCCGGCACCGTGTGGGTCCTGCTCGGCCCCCTCGGCAAGCCCCCCACCCCCGAGCTCCTGTCCCTCGTCGGGGCCGCCTGGGGGACCATGGTCTTCGCCTACCAGCTGGTCGGCAACCTGAAGGGCGCCACCGTCGGCAAGCGCCTGCTCGGCCTGCGCGTCGTCTCGCGCGACGGCGGGACCCCGAGCTTCGGGGCCAGCCTCATCCGCGCCGCGGTGTGGCTGATCGGCACGACCGCCGGCAGCTTCGGCTTCCTCGTCGCGCTGTTCAACCGGGAGACCCGGACCCTCCATGACTACGCCTCCGGGACCGTCGTGGTCGAGGCCTACCCCAAGTCCGCGTCCGAGGGCAGGGCGCTGTTCCTCGTCGGGGCCTTCGCCGTCGTCGGCCTGTTCGCCTTCCAGATCTACTCCGGCTGGTCCCGCCCCACCCCGCGCGACCGCGCCGCCGTCGCCAAGGCCAACGAGGGCCTGGCCGTCATCGCCGAGGTTCAGGAGGCGTACAAGGCGAAGCACGGGACCTACGCGTCCTCGATCGAGCAGCTGGCCGAGGTCAGCGGCGATCCGGCGGAGTTCCGCACCGCGATGGCCGTGCTGTTCCGCCCGGAGCCCTTCAAGATGGAGGCCGGCAACCGCGGCTGGCGCATACGCGCGCAAGCGCTCGACCGTCATCGTACGCCGGTCTTCCGCGAAGGGCCTTAAGCCTAGCGGGCGCGGACCTCGGCCAGGGACCAAGGCCCGAACTCTCGCCAGGACGTGATCGCGCCCGTCGGCGTGACCGTCTCGAAATGCGCGCGCCGGGCCGTCTTCATCGCGACGAAGGTCCGGCCCTCCTTCCTCGGCAGCGCGCGCACCTCGTCATCGTCCCCGAACCGATCCGCGTGAGCTTCGTCGCGCTTCGCATAGTGGAACTCCCCGACGAAGTAGACCATCCTGTCGACGGGACGGCGGGTGTAGAACTGCAGGCCATGAAGGTAGCTGTCGTACGTCCAGACCTGGTCCCCGGGGCGCGCCGAGGCTTTCACCGCCAGGGAAAGCTCCCTCGCGCTGATCAGCGGGGCGGCGGCGGCGATGCAAGAATAAGCGAGCCAGCCCGCGAGGACTCCGCCGAGGCCCAGCGCGAGCCCGGGGCGCTTCGCGCTGGGCGCGTACGCCTGGGCGGCGCCGAGGACGAGGAGGAGCGCGGAGGCGAGCGCGACGAGACGCCGAAGGAGGGCCGCGTCGGCGCCGACGGGCGGCAGCGACAGATGGGGCAGGCGGAAATAGAGGAGGATTCCGACCGCGGCGGCGGCGAGCAGCAGCGCCCCCAGGCCGCGGCACAGCCGCCAGGCCCATCGCGGCGGACCGTCCTCGAGCGAGAGCGCCGCCAGGAGAGCCGCGTGGGGCAGCACCGGCAGCGCGTACGTGGCGAGCTTCGAGTGCGAGGTCGTGAAGAACGCGATGACGCCGAGCACCCACAGCGCGAGGGCCGCCGCGCGCGGGTCGGAGAACGGCTTGCGCAGCGTCTTCGCCAGGCCCGACAGGAACGGGGCCGTCCAGGGGAGGAGCCCGGCGGGCAGGACCGCGAGGTAGAACCACCACGGCGCGCCTCGGGCGTACTTCGGCGTGAGGTAGCGCTGGAAGTGCTGCTCGATGAAGAAGGTGTGGAAGAAGTCGGGCCTGCGGGCCTGGACCGCGAGGAACCACGGCGCCGCCAGCGCGACGGCGATCACGGCGCCGAGGGGCGAGAGCAGCTTCATCGCGGGGCGCCGCCACTTGGGGAAGAGCCCGATCAGCACGACGGTCCACAGCACGGGGAAGAGGAAGGAGATCAGGCCCTTGCTCAGGAACGCCAGCGCAGCGGCGGCCCAGGCCGCCGGCGCCGCCCAGGGCGCGTCGGCCGGCTTCTCCAGCGTCCGCAGGACGAGCGCCGTCGTCCACAGCAGGAAGACGCTCACCGGGAGGTCGAGCGTGAGGTTGTGGACGAGGAACAGCCAGAGCCCCGCCGTCGAGGCCGCGAGCGCCGCGGAGCGCCCGATGTTCGGGGAGTACAGCCACGAGCCGAGCCAGAAGACCCCCCCCGCCCCGAGCAGGGCGAGCAGCAGCATCGGCAGGCGCGCGGCGGCCTCGCTCGGGCCGAAGGCCTTGATCGAGGCCGCGCCCAGCCAGTACCAGAGCGGCGGCTTCTCGACGTAGGGCATCCCGTTGAGCGTCGGCACGACCCAGTCCCCCGAGGCCGCCATCGCGCGCGGGACCTCGGCGTAGCGCGCGTCGTCGATCTCGATCAGCGGCGAGCCGAGGACGAGCAGAGGCAGGGCGAGGGCCGCGGCGAGCAGCCAGGCGGGCACGGCGGCGCCGGTCTTCATATCGCGACGACGACCTTGCCGAACTGGCCGCGGGACTCGAGCCGCGCGTGCGCGGCCGCGGCCCCGGCGAGCGGGTAGACCTTGTCCACGACGGGGCGGACCTTCCCGGACTCGACGAGCTTCCAGGCCTCGCGCATCTCCGCGAGGCTCCCCATCCGCGAGCCCATGATCGCCAGCTGGCGGCTGAACACGTAGCGCATGTCGAGCTCGACCTTCGGCCCTGAGGTCGAGCCGCACGTCACGAGCCGTCCCGAAGGCCGGAGGCATTTGAGCGCGTCCATGAACAGAGCGGGCCCGACGTGGTCGAGGACGACGTCGGCCATCGCGCCGCCGGTGAGGCGGCGGACCTCGCGCGCGAGGTCCGCGGGAGGCGCGTGCAGGACGTGGTCGGCGCCGAGGGCCTTCGCGCGCTCGACCTTCGCGGCGTCGCTCGTCGTCGCGATCACGGCCGCGCCCAAGGCCTTCGCGACCTGGATCCCGACGGCGGAGACGCCCGAGCCCGCCCCGACGATGACGACCGTCCGCCCGGGCCGGACCTCGCCGAGGGTTTTGAGCATCCGCCAGGCGGTGAGCAAGGTCAGGGGCAGGGACGCCGCGTCCTCGAACGACAGGCCCGCGGGGATGTCGAGCAGGTGCGCGGCCTTCACGGCGAGGAGCTCGGCGAGCCCGCCCTGCGAGCCGCCGTAGGCGCCGATGATGCCGAACCCGGGGCAGTCGGATTCGCGGCCGTCCTTGCACGCCGGGCAGGCGCCGCAGCACAGGCCGGGATGGACCGCGACGCGCCGGCCGCCGGCCTCGCCCGCGACGTCGGAGCCGAGGATGTGCGGGACCTTGACCTTCGAGCCGGGCAACCCCTCCCGGATCCATAGGTCGAGGTGGTTGAGCGCGCAGGCGCGCACGCGCAGGAGGACTTCTCCGGGGCCCGGGACGGGGTCGGGGACGGTCCGGAGCTCCAGGTTCTCGACGCCGCCGAAGGCCCTGAGGATGACCGCTCTCACGCGGTCATTCTACTAGATGGCTCAGGGCTTTTTCAGCGAGCCCTGGAAGGCGGAGGAGAGCATGGCGACCATGCCGTCCTTCTGCTTGAGGGCTTCGAGCAGGCGCTGCCGCTCGCGCTCCCAGTCGGCGAAGCGGGCGACGATGCCGTCGCGCTCCTGCAGGGCGCGGGCCATGTGCTCGGACAGGGTCGCGACCTTCGCCCGCAGGTCGCTCACCGAGGCGGCCTCCTGCGAGGCGCGGGCGTTCTCCTCCTCGACCTTGCGCTGCAGCTCGAGCATGCGCTGGTGCCAGCGCTCGTCGGCGGCGGCCCGCTCGGCGATCGCGAGGCGGACCTTCTCGGCCTCGGCGACGAGGGCGCGGGTGAGCTCGTCGCGCTCGGCGCCGAGAGACTCGGCGCGGGCGTCGCGTTCCGAAAGGGAGCGCTCCAGGTCCGCGATCCGGTTCTTGAGGGTCTCGACGTCCCCCTTCACGCCTTCGGTGCGGGCGTCGGCGGCGCGCGTCGCGGCGCGCTCGCGCTCGAGCTCGCCGGACAGCGCGACGAGGCTGTCGCCCATCGTCTTCTCGATCTCGCGGCGCTCGTCGAGGACGGCTCGGAGCTGCTGGTGCCGCTCGCGCATCGCCTTCAGGAGCTCGGCCTTCTCGGCCTCGAGCTCGACGATGACCTCGTCCTTGGCCTTCGGGGTCGCGGTGAGGACCCTCAGGATCTGGTCGAGCCCCTCGCGGACGGACGCGGAGCCGGCGCCGGCCTCGCGCTGCCCCAGGTTGACCGCGTCGAGCCGCTTGGCGAGCTCCGCGATCTGGTCGGACACCGCGGTCTCCCGGTGGATGCGCTCCTTGAGGAACTCCTGCCGGATCGACTGGCCCTGCTCGAGCCACAGCTTCGAGAGCGCGGCGCGCTCGTCGACGAGCGACTGGAGGCGGTCGTCCTGCTTGCGCAGCTCGAGGTCGTGATGACGCTCCCAGTCGGAGAGCGTGCCCTGCAGCTTAGAGGCGAAATCGTCGAGGCGGCGCGAGATCTGGTCCTCGAAGCGGCGCTCGTCTTCCGGGATGCGCGAGGCGATGCTGCGCACCTCGGGCAGCAGCGCGGGCAGCTCCTTCATCTCCTCGCGCCAGCGGGTCACCTGGTCGGCGACGTCCTTGATCGTGCGGCGGAAGACGGTGAGCTCGGCGCCCAGGGCCTCGACGGGGACGATCGCGGCGGCCGGGGATTGGCGGGAGACGGCTTCCTTCAGGAGCTGGGCGAACGTCGCGTTCATCTCGTCGAGGCGCCGCTCGAGGGCCTCGACGCGGCCGCGCGCGTGGGACTTGGCTTCCTCGCCGTCCCTTTCCGCCTTCTCGCGGCGCAGCTGGTCGGTCAGGGCCTTCAGGTGGCCTTCGACCTCGGTCTTCAAGGCCTCCTGCTGGGAGAGCAGGTTGGACGCGGCGCTGGCGCGCTCCCGCTCGGCGACGAGCTCGCGCTCGAGCATCTCGACGCGCTTCTGGAAGAAGTCCATCATCGGCGTCGACGCCGCCGCCCGCGGCGGCGGCGCGATCAGCTCCGGGCGCGGCGGGGCGGGCGGCACGGGGCGGGGCGGGACGGGAGGCTGGGGCTCGAGGGGGTCCACGCTATCTCTCCCGGTAGCGCCGCGAGATCTTCGCGGGCAGGTTGAAGCTGACGGACACGCGGTGGATCTGAGCGCCGAGGTCTCCCGTCGGCGCGAAGGCGTAGTCGAAGCTCAGGTCGGACAGCTTCACGCCGAAGCCGAAGTTCAGCATCGAGGTCATCCCGAGGGAATCGTAGGTCATCGAGTTGAGGCCGGCGCGCACCGCGCCCTGGATGTTCTTCTGGATGTCGACGGTGTACTCCATGCCGGCGGCGCCGTAGGGCAGGTTGTTGATCGGGGCGACCGCCTCGATCGTGAGCAGGAGGGGCTTGATCGGGCGCACGCCGCCGCCGAAGCGCAGGCGCGTGGGCAGGGTGTCCCGGACCTGGTCGAACTTCTGGCCGATGCCGAGGTTCTGGATCGCCATCGAGATGTCGTAGGTCTGGGAGGTGCCGTAGAAGCGGGAATGCACGCCGAAGTCGCCG
>Ga0255338_1005201_pt1 | contig 12275 bp, 11 predicted proteins | sample MeOH1_35cm_T4_19_FD_203715 | JGI IMG/M metagenome (GOLD analysis project Ga0255338, IMG submission 203715) | Sandy soil microbial communities from University of British Columbia, Vancouver, Canada - MeOH1_35cm_T4_195 | ecosystem: Engineered > Artificial ecosystem > Sand microcosm > Unclassified ... | reverse complement strand
TCGAGGTCACCAAGCTCGTCAAGACGAACGGCGGTTCGTTCGCCGGCACCAGCACGGCTGAGCCGGGCGACACGCTGACGTTCCAGATCACGATCCATAACAGCGGCAGCGCTGCGGCGACTAACGTCCCGGTCAGCGACGACATCGCCGCAGTCCTTGCCCACGCTGACTACAACGACGACTGCAATCTCTCGTGCACGCTCGTGGATGGCCACGAGCTGCAGTGGACGATCGACGAGATCGGCGTCGACGAGACGGTCACCCTGACCTTCTCGGTCACCCTTGACGCGTCGTTCCCCCAGGGCACGACCCACCTTCCGAACGTCATCGTGGTCACCGGCCCCGGCAGCAACTGCGCGGCCGAGAGCCAGGATCCCGACTGCGACACCGACACGACGGTCGAGGCCCAGCCCGACCTCGATGTCACCAAGCTCGTCAAGACGAACGGCGGCTCGTTCGCCGGCACCAGCACGGCTGAGCCGGGCGACACGCTGACGTTCCAGATCACGATCCAGAACACCGGCAACGCCCCGGCGACGGACGTCCCGGTCAGCGATGACATCGCAGCGCTGCTCGCGCACGCCGAGTACAACGATGACTGCAACCTCTCGTGCACCGTCGTCGACGGCCACGAGCTGCGGTGGACAGTCGACGCGATCGCCGCGGGCGGCAGCGTCACGCTGACGTTCTCGGTCACGCTCGACGGCTCGTTCCCCGTCGGGACGACCCAGCTCCCGAACGTGGTCGTCGTCACCGGCCCCGGCAGCAACTGCGCCGCCCAGAGCGAGGATCCCGACTGCGACACCAACACGACGGTGGACGAGCGGGCGCTCCTCATCGACAAGAGCTTCACCGGCAACACCGGCGGCGTCTTCACCTCGGAGGATCCCAGCAGCCCGTTCAACGGGATGCCGATCGCGAACGAGGGCGACGTCCTCACCTACACCCTCGCCTACGACATCAGCAACCCGCCGGTCCACAACGGCGTGATCACCGATGTCCTCCCGGTCGGCCTGGCCTACGTGGCGGGCTCGGCGACGAGCAACGATGAATTCGACTTCGTCTCCTTCGACGAGGCCACCCGGACCCTGACGTGGACGTCTCCGCTGGTGACCAGCGACAGCTTCGTCACGTACCAGGTCCAGGTCCTTGCCGGCGCAGCCGAGCTCGAGCAGCCGCTCCGGAACGTCGCCGCCATCGACAGCGACGAGACGGATCGGGATGAGGACGACGCGAACGTCCTGGTCGCGGAGCCGCCGCAGGAGCTCACGCCTCCGCCGTCGGTCCCGCCGACTCTCCCTCCGACCAGCACCGACTTCCCGCAGGAGGGCGGGAGCAACCCGGGCTTCAGCCTGATGCTCGTCCTCCTCGGTCTCGCCGGGTTCGTCCTGGCCGTGGGCTTCATCACCCCCGTGCCGGCCCGGGTCCGCCGACGGGAGCGCCGCGGCTAGCCGCGACGAACCTCCGACGCCACCGGCCGGTCCTCGACCGGCCGGGTGGCTGAGGCGGTCGCCCCGGCGGCCGGTCGGTTCCAACGCAGGGTCCCCGAGACCCGGGCGGGGTGCACTTGCCTGAGTGCACCCCGCACGTCTTCATCGTCAGGCGTCCGTCGGCTGCCCACTAGTGCCGACAGCCCCAGGCGCCACTTGGCGCACCGGTCTTATTGGGAGGGATCGATCCGTGAAGATGTCCGGCCCGGCGGCGGGTCGATCACGCGCAATGCGCCTCGTCGGCTGGCTCGCCGTCACCTCGATGCTGTTGGGTGCCCTTGTCGGGCCGAATGTCGGCGCCGTCCTCGCCGCACCCGGCGCGATCTACACGAGCAACGTGGATGGCTCGATCATCAACGCGAACATCTATGGCGCGAAGGAGGACGTCTACCTCACGGGCGGTCCTTGCAACGACAGCGGCCATCTCGACGCAGGTGACTACTACTTCGAGGTGACGTCGCCGGACGGTCAGCTCCTGTCCGAGGACGCCATCGGCGACCGCTTCTTCTCGGTCAACGGAGACGGGTACATCGAGCCCGGCTCGAGCTCGCACGACGAGCACGACGTCTCCTGCACCGACAAGGTCGGCGTGACGGTCAAGCTGATGCCGTACGCCGACACGCCGAATAGCGGCGGCGAGTACAAGCTGACGATCGCCGAAGCCGACTCGGTCGAGGCCTGTGACGGCTTCGACGAGGACTCCACCAACTTCGAGATCTGCAACGCGGCGGACTCCAAGTCGGACAACTTCAAGGTTCTCGAGGGGCTGAACCAGGCAGCGGTTCTGATCGAGAAGCTCGTCGATGGGGACGGCGATCTCGAGACGACGGACGACCAGGAGGATGCCGACGGCTGGGAGTTCTCGGTCACCCTCTCCGAAGGCGAGATCATCGACAGCCAGCTGGTCACTGTCGACGGCCTCGGCGGGGCATCCATTGCGTTCCCCGGCGAGTCGACGGGTGTGACCGTCACCGAGCAGCAGCAACCGGGCTTCGAGCTCCTCGATGCCCAGTGCTTCCCGATCGACCTTAGGGCCGAGGAAGGCCTCAGCCAGCAGAACCTCCGCCGGGCCGGCTCGCTCCACACGCAGGGACTGGTCGGGGACATCGGCGAACTCGATGGGAACGCCATCAGCTTCGACGTCTCCGATGGTGACGCCGTCGGCTGCGTCTTCATCAACGCCGAGATCCCGGAGGAGGAGCCGACCCCGCCGACGCCGACCCCGCCGACGCCGACCCCGCCGACGCCGACCCCGCCGACGCCGACCCCCTCGTTCAGCGGTGGCGTCGAGGGGATCACGGGCACGCCGAGTGTCACCCTCCCGCCGACCGACGGCGTTCCGGCGGCGACCGCGCCGGCGTCCGAGACCTGGCGGATCCTCCTCATCGCGATGGCGGTGCTCCTCGCGAGCATCCTCGTCGTGACCCCGAAGCCGGTGAGCCGCCGGCAGTAAGGCCGCCGTTCGCCAATCGAGCAACTCTCAGGCCGGGATGCGAACTCCGCATCCCGGCCTCTTTGTGCCCGCCCAGGGTTGACACGTTGCCGATAGGCGTCACCCATTTCCGTATGCCGGCGTATCCCAAACGGCCCATACAAAGGAGGTACTTCCGGCTCGGCCTCCGCTTGATCGGTCATTCGGGGCAGGAGAGCCCGAGCGATGGACCGATCTGATGCAGGAGGCCGAACATGAGCGAATGGGATCAGCTCTCACGAGCTGGCAGGCCCAGGTGGCAGGCGATCTTCGGGTGGGTGGCCGTGGTGTCGATGCTGGCGCTCGCCGCGCTGGCGCCGTCCGCCACGCTGGCCAAGGACACGCCGGGCAACAACGGCACGGTGAAGATCCACGAGGGCGCGACGGAGACGGAGCCGATCGTCCGCAACGAGCCGCACGTCTGCACGTTCCATCTCCACTTCTTCTTCGCCGATGACGAGCAGACCGGCACCTGGGAGATCCAGGAGTGGGCGCCGGGCGACAAGGGCGTCGTCGTCCTGTCGGGGACGTACGACACACGCGGCGACGGCGAGGATCGCCAGCCGGAGCAGGGCGCGTACGAGCTGCCCGACGGCCACTACAAGCTGTTCTGGGACGGCGACCTCGACACCGACAAGCACGACAAGCACAAGGTCTTCTGGGTCGACTGCGAGGAGGCTGCTCCGTCCGGCTCGACCGCGCCGATCGAGACCACGACTCCGAGCCAGTCCGTCGCCCCGAGTGGCTCGGTCGCCCCGACCGAGACCGCGAGCGCGTCCCCGAGCGGCGAGGTCGAGGGCATCGTCGGCACGCCGCAACCGACCGGCGAGGTCGAGGGCATCGTCGGCACGCCGCGACCGACGGGCGAGGTCGAGGGCATCGTCGGCACGCCGAGCACGACGCTTCCCCCGACGGACGTCGAGGGCGCGACTACGCCGGCCGACCAGAGCTGGCGTAGTCTGCTCGTGGTGATGGGCGCGCTCCTCGCCGCGATCCTCGTGATCACGCCGTCCCCCGCGGCTCGCCGCCGCTGATCCACGGTCACTGGACCCGGGGCGCCTCGCGCGTCCCGGGTCCCGCCATGTCTCGCTATGTCTCGGCCGTTCTCAGCGCGGTCGTGAACCCCGGCGCGACGAGCTCGACCGGACCCGCGAAAGACCGCCGGGCGCTGGCGACCGTCGCCTCGGGCGAGAAGCCCATCTGGAGGTGGGTGAGGAGCAGTCGTGCGACGCCCGTCGCGGTGGCGAGCCGGCCAACGGCCGGCCCGTCGAGATGCTCGGCGCCCGGCGGCACGGGTCCCGGCCCGAACGAGACCTCGCTCAGCAGGGTGTCGCCCGGTCGGATGAGCGGCCGCAGATCGTCGGCGCGGCCGCAGTCGCCGGAGTAGACGAGGCCCGGTCCCGCGGCCGTTCCGACTCGGAACGCGTAGCTCTCCGCCGTGTGCCGGACGAACGCCGCTTCGACCTCGAACGGACCGATCGTCCGCGTCCCCGGCGCGAGGTCGACGACGTCGAGCGCCGCGCTCGTGAAGCCGGGCTCGTCGTGGAGCGCGTCGAGCCGATCCATCAGCCCGCTGGGGCCGTGGACCCGGCCCCGGCGCGGCGGGTCGAACTCGTAGCGCAGGTAATGCCGCAGCGGCACGAGATCGATGAAGTGGTCCGGATGGAGGTGGCTGACGACGACGCCGGCGAGCGTGCTCGGCTCGACCCGTCCTGCGAGCGCCGGAAACGACCCCTGCCCGAGATCGAGGAGGAGCCACGTTCCGCGGTCGTACAGCAGGTACGCCGCCCCGGTGGCACCCGGGAGGTCGCTGTACGCGGGCCCGGCACCGAGGACGATCAGTTCCATGCGCGCCCGCGGATTCGCTTCACGCGAACAGGCTAGCGGTTCGGCACCGTGTCGGGTCGCCCGTGCGGCGACGCCGGGTCACCGGCTTCCCTGGTCGTCCTCGTTAGCCAACGACCGACCCGCGTCAAGGTCGCTCGGCCCGCCCTGTGGGGCTCCGGTCGCCGCGGGCCCCCCGGGTTCGCCACGTGGGGTCGGGCGTGGCGTCGTCGCGGGCGTCGTTGGGCCGGGCCGCGGCGTGCGATCGGGCTTCGGCGTCCGGTCCGGCGACGGCTTCGGTGCGGGCGTCTTCGTCTGGCCGGGCGGGGGACCGGCCGGGCCACGCCCGTTCTCGACGTCGTGCCGCGCCTTCTCGCTGTTCTCGATCGCCTGCTGGATCCCGGACCGCGCCTGCGGCGGGACCGTGCCGAGGAGCTGCTGGAGCACGGCGAGGTGGTTCGCGAGCTCGGCATCGAGAGCGGCGGAGAACGTCGGATCGGAGCCCGCGGCCATGACGGCATCGTCGACGATGCGCTGGTACGTGGCGAGGGCGGCGGCAGCCCCAGCCGAATCGCCTGCCGTGGCCGCGTCGGTGGCCTCGTCCAGCCGTCGCCGCAGGAGGTCGATCTCGGCCTCGCGTCGTGCCGCGCCGCCCGCCGGGAGCGACAGCTCCTCGACCCACAGCCGGGCGCCGTAGAGCGGGCCGCCCGGTCGTGCCGCTCCAGCAGCGACACCGGCGAGCAGGGCTGTCGACAGCGACGCGGCCAGAAGTGCAGCAGGGAGGCGCCAGGCGCGCCGGGGAGCGGCCGGCGCGACGGCTCCCGTCGCGGACGGATCCGCGAGGGACGTCGGGGTCGACGGATCAACGGGCAGCGAACCGACCGCCTCGAACCGCACGCGCGCCTCGCGCATGACCCGTGCCCGGATCCGCGCCGACGTCGCAGCGTCCGGTGACAGCCGAGCCTGCGCGTACGCCTCGAGGCGTCGCGCCAGCTCCGCGTCTGCCGGTGTTCGTGCCCTCATCGGCTCCATCTCGTCGTTCATCAGATCCGGGGCGCCCCCGCCTTCGGTCGTTCTGCCAGCTTCCGCGCCGACCTCGCCGGCTCCGGATCCCCCTGGATCCCGAGCGTGCGGCGGAGTGCCGCGATGGCGCGGAACTGGAGGCCGCGGACGGTTCCCTCCTGTTTGCCCATCGCCTCTGCCGCCTCCCGGGCCGACAGCCCGGCGAAGAAGCGCAATGCGATGGCCTCTCGTTGCTCGTCGGTGAGGGCGCGGAGCGCCTCGGCGACGGCGTCGACGTTCTCGCGGTTGACCGCGTGCTCATCGGGCCCGATCGTCTCGGCGGGCCGTTCCGCGACCGCCTCCAGCTCGACGTGGTTGCGTCGGGTGCGGACGAAGTCGATGACCGTGTTCCTGGCCAGCCGGAAGAGCCAGCCCCCGAAGGGGACACCCCGCGACTCGTAGCGCGGAAGCGCCTCCAGGGCCTTGACGAAGACGAGCTGCGTCAGGTCCTCCGCGTCCGACGGGCGCTGGACGCGGCTGGCGATGTAGCGATGGATCGGCTCGTGGTAGTGGTCGAACAGCTGACCGAATGCCCAGCTGTCCCCGGTCCGGGCCGCGTCCACGAGGCGTTCGAGCGCGCCATCGTCGATGGTCATAACGAACGTCTCGCCCGCCTGTTAGGCGCGGACGCGATCCGGCAAGCTGATGCTCACCCGCGGCCCGCCGCGTCGGAAGGTCAGCTCCCCGAAGCCGCCTCCGCGAGCGACACGATAGCCCTCCTCGAGCCCCGCCGCGAAGTGGTTCGCGCGGTGGGCGTCCGAACCGGCGGTCAGGTGTCGGCCGCCGAGCTCGCGAAATCGGGCGACGATCGGTGCCGGGGGATAGGTCTCCCCGGGCGCCTGGCGCAGGCCGCTCGTGTTGACCTCCAGGCCCGTGCCGGACTCGACGAGCGCGCGCAGGATCGGCTCGTACAGCTCGGGCGCGGCGGCAAAGGCCGCCGGGAGGACATGGGGGTGGAGGTAGCGCTTGACGAAGTCGATGTGGCCGAGCGTGTCGAACAGCCCGCTTCGCGCCGCCCCTTCGACCTCGTCGAAGTACGGCCCGACGATCTCCGGGAACCTCTTGCCATCGACCCAGCCCGCGACCGCGGCAGCGCGATAGGGCGAGTCGGGGCCGACGTGGACGGACCCGATCGTGAAGTCATAGCGATGGCGGCGGAGGTGGGCGCGGACGTCGTCCTCGTACCGTCGCTCGTACGTCAGCTCGCACCCGAAGCGGATCGCGACCTTGCCGGCCCAGCGCTCCGCCGCCTCCCGGACCGTCCGCTCCCGGACGTCGAAGGCGGCGTAGGAGTAGGCCGGACCGCGTGGATCGAAGTCCACGTGATCCGTGATCGCGAGCTCGGCGATCCCGCGCTCGACTGCCTGGGCCGCGTAGACGTCGATCGGGACGTCGCTGTCGGGAGAGAGGTCGGTGTGGAGGTGCGCGTCGAGGGGAAGGTCGCGACCCTGCTCCAGTCCCGGTGCCTCGGCCGCGTCGGTAGGCGAGCTCAACCCGAGATGACGCCGAGCTCCCGGCCGACCCGGGCGAACGCCTCGAGCGACCTGTCGAGGTGCTCATCGGTGTGGGCGGCCGTGACGATCGTCCGGATCCGGGCGCGGTCAAGGGCGACCGTTGGGTAGACGACCGCGGTCGCGAATACCCCCTCGCCGAGCAGCCGCTCGCTGAACCGGATCGTCGTCTCCGAGTCGCCGAGGATCACCGGGGTGATCGGCGTCTCCGACCGCCCGATGTCGAACCCGAGCCGGGCGAGCTCGCCCTTGAACCGGCGCGTGTTCGCCCACAGCCGCTCGAAAAGCTCCGGCTCGTCCTCGAAGACCCGGATCGCCTCGAGGCACGCGGCCGCGACCGCCGGCGGGTGGCTCGTCGAGAAGAGGAACGGCCGCGCCCGCTGGATGAGGACCTCACGGAGGCTCTGCGACCCCGCGACGTAGCCGCCAAGGACGCCGACCGCCTTCGACAGCGTCCCGACCTGGATCGCGACCCGGCCGTGCAGCCCGAAATGGTCCACCGTCCCGCGGCCGTTCCGCCCGAGCACGCCCGATGCGTGGGCATCGTCGACCATCACGGCGGCGCCGAACTCCTCGGCCGCGCCGACGATTCCGGGCAGCGGCGCGATGTCGCCGTCCATCGAGAAGACGCCGTCGGTCACGACGAGGATCAGCCGGTACGGACCGCCGTTGGGCCGGCCGCGTTCGACCGCCTCGCGGAGCGTCTCTCGGAGCGCCTCGACGTCGGTGTGCGGGAAGACCTTCCGCGGCGCCTTGGAGAGCCGCATGCCGTCGATGATCGACGCGTGGTTGAGCTCGTCGGAGACGATCAGGTCGGTCTCGCCGGTGATCGTCGGGATGACGCCGGTGTTCGCCGTGAAGCCGGACTGGAACGTGAGGACCGCCTCGGTCTCCTTGAACGACGCGAGCGACGCCTCGAGCTCCTCGTGGAGCGACATCGTCCCCGCGATCGTGCGCACGGCGCCCGATCCTGCCCCGTAGCGGCTCACGGCGTCGAGTGCGGCCTGCTTCAGCCGGGGATGGTGCGTCAGCCCGAGATAGTCGTTCGACGAGAGGCTGATCGCCCGGGTCCCGTCGATCGACACGATCGGCCCCTGCGCGGAGGTCATCACCCGGAGCGGCCGGTAGAGGTGCCGTTCCCGAAGGGCGGCGATCTCGTCGCCGAGGAAGGCAAGCGGGTCCGGTCGAATCGTCCTGGCCATCAGAGCTCGCAACCTCCCGACGGTGTCAACTCGCTGCCCGGCGCCAGTCCAGGATGACCTTGCCGGAGCTTCCGGAGCGCGCAGCCTCGAACGCCGCGGCGTATTCGTGGAACGGGAACCGGTGGGTGATCGCCGGCGTGATGTCGAGGCCGGACTCGAGCATGACCGTCATCTTGTACCAGGTCTCGTACATCTCGCGACCGTAGATCCCCCGGATCGTCAGCATCTTGAAGACGATCTCGTTGACGTCGAGCCGGACCTCGTCAGTAGGGATGCCCAGGATCGCCACCCCTCCACCGTGGGCCATGTTCCCGATGCTGACGCGGAGCGCATCGGCATTGCCCGACATCTCGAGGGCGACGTCGAAGCCTTCGACCATCCCGAGCTCGCGCTGGACGTCATGGAGGTCACGCTCGCGCGGATCGACGACCAGCGTCGCGCCCATCTTCATCGCCAGCTCGCGGCGGTAGGGGTTGGGCTCGGAGACGACGACGTGCCGCGCGCCGGCGTGGCGCACGACCGCAGTGGCCATGAGCCCAATCGGCCCGGCACCGCTGACGAGGACATCCTCGCCGAGGACCGGAAACGCGAGCGCCGTGTGGACGGCATTCCCGAAAGGATCGAAGATCGCTGCCACCTCCTCGTCGATCCCGCCCCGGTGGTGCCAAACGTTCGTCATCGGCATGGCGACGTACTCGGCGAACGCACCGTCGCGCGCCACCCCGAGGCCGACGGTGTTCGCGCAGAGGTGCCGCCGACCGGCGAGGCAGTGGCGGCACCGGCCGCACGTCAGGTGCCCCTCGCCGCTCACGATCTCGCCCGGCCGGAAGTCGGCCACGTTCGATCCGACCGCGACGATCTCGCCGACGAACTCATGGCCGACGACGAGCGGTGTCCGGATCGTGCTCGCGGCCCACGGATCCCACGACTCGATGTGGAGGTCGGTGCCGCAGATCCCCGTCTTGTGGACCCGGACGAGGACGTCGTTGATTCCGATCGCGGGACAGGGCACCTGGCGCAGCTCGAGACCCGGGCCTGGCCCGGTCTTGACGAGCGCGAGCATCGTCGCGGGTGCCGCCGGCTCGGGAGTGTCAGGCGTCGCGCGCGTCCTCCGTCCAGTCCACGATTGGATTCTCCACCGCGCCGATCCCTTCGATCTCGCAGCGCATCCGGTCCCCCGGCTCGAAGAACACGGGCGGGTCGCGGAAGACACCGACGCCCGACGGCGTACCCGTCGCGATCACGTCGCCGGGCTCGAGGGTGATGGCCGCGCTGATGAACTCGATGAGCGCCGGGACCTCCCAGATCATGTCCGCCGTCGTCCCATCCTGCATCGGGTGCTCGACGCCGTCCGGGGTGATCCGCCAGCTGCGGAGACGGAGGCCGGCGCCCGGATCGAGCGCGTCGGCCGTGACGAAGACCGGGCCCATCGGCAGGAACGTGTCCGAGCCCTTCGCGCGGAGCCACTGGCCGTCGCCCTTCTCGCCCGGTTGCAGCGCCGCCGGGTTGCCCTGCCAGTCGCGCGCGCTCACGTCGTTGACGACGACGTAGCCGGCAACGTGCTCCATCGCCCGTTCCTTTGGGACCCGGCGGGCTTTGCGGCCGATGACGACGCCCAGCTCGACCTCGAGGTCGAGCGCGTGCGTGCCGGGCGGCCGGACGATCGCGTCGCGGTCGGCGATCACCGTATTGGCGAACTTCGCGAAGAGGATCGGCCGGGTGGGGAGACCACGGCCACCCTCGGCGACGTGCTCCCGGTAGTTCAGGCCGACGCACACGATCTTGCGGGGCGCGCCGACCGCCGGCGCCGGCGTCAGGCCGCCGAGTGGGTAGCGGGCGGCCTCGGCCTCGTCGTCACGCGCCTGGATCGCGAGAACGCCCTCGAGATCGTCGAGCGCAGCGAGCGACAGGTCGTCGACCCAGTCCTGTGCGACGACGACCTCGTCACCGTCGAGTCGTCCGACGAGCGATCGCCCGCCGTCGTCGCGGAAGGCGTACAGCCGCACGGCGCGGCTCCGTCAGCTCGCGGCCGGCGACGCGCTCGGGGCAGCCGAGGCGGGCGCCGCCGTCCCCGAAGCGCTCGGGGCAGCCGATGGCGCGGCCGACGGAGCCGCCGAGGGCCCCTGGCACTGCGGCTCGGGGTTCGTCCGCTCGCCCTCGGTCCGGTAGAAGTCGTAGACCTTCTGCGCGTCCCACGAGTCAAGCGGCATGACGCGACCCCAGACGAGCGCGGCATACGGCCAGGCCATGTCGTCGAAGCGGGCGATGACAGGGCTCTGGACCCCGGCCGGGATGCCGCAGACCGGGCTCGCCGGCATGTTCTGGAAGAAGTCACGGAACTGCTTCTGGCCGCTGTCCTCGCAGGCGTCGGTCGCCTGGTCGCACTTGTAGAGGACGACGAGGGCGCCGTGCTCGAGGTTGTGGACCCAGCCCTGCGGCTCTGCCCCGTCGTCGGGGCCGTAGACCCGGGCGGCGATCGGCCCCTGGCCCTGGAGGTTGAAGTGCGGGCCGCTCGCCGGCGGGCAGAGCGTGTACTTCGTCGGGACCGGCGGGTTGTGGGTCCGGCCCTGGTCCGGCTGAACATAGCCGAGGCGGGGCGACTGGCCGGGCGCGGCGCTCGACGTCGCCTGCGGCTCCCAGACCGTCGAGCACGCGTAGGACTTTGCGGTCGCGCCGAGGAAGACGAATGCGAAGAGGCCGCCGAAGGCCAGCACCGCGACCAGGGCAAGGATCGGCGTCCGGTAGCGCTCCAGCGGCGACCGGCGGGCGTAGCCGGTGCGCGGTCGCTCGCGTCGGCCGACACGCGTGCTCGTCGGCCGGTTCGTCGGCGTGGCCGTGGCGGGACCGCCAGCGGTCGCCGAGCTGGAGGAGGAGCCGGACGGGGCGAAGGGGCGCGCCGCAGTCCGGTCGGCCGCACGGGATCCGCGGCGGGACGGCTTGCTCAAGTTCGTGCCTCTAACCGATGGTCGCTGACGGATCGGGCGGACGCGACATGGTGCCACGTGGCATCCCGCGCCGCACCCGAGAGCGTACCGTCCCTGCGCCGCCGTCGCAGGGGATCAAGGCTCGTTCAGGTAGCCGCGGATCTCGGCCCGAAGCAGTCCCCGGAACAAGAGGGCCGCGAAGGCGGTCACGAAGATCGCCTGCACGACGAGCCCACCGAGCAGGAGCAGCGGGATCAGCGGCAGCGTCAGGCTCGCCAGACCAAGGGCCAGCCCGCGGCTCGCCTCCTTGCGCTGGAGGACGAGCGTCGTCGTGAAGATCGTGTAGGCGAGAAGGACCATCACGACGAGGCCCTCGAACGTCAGCGGGGCACCGATCGCGCGCGCGACGATCGTCGGCAGCAGGACGCCGATCCCGGCAAGGATCAGGAACGCATAGAAGAGGAAGAAGCGGATGCCGTTGGGCATCTCGCGGACGCGGGCGATCACGATCGGCGGATTGTAGCGAGCGGGCGCGACGCACCCACTCCAGCCCTCCGAGGCCCCTCGCGAGGTCGGGCTGCCGTCGGTGGCAATCAGTGCCAAATGGGGCTTGACACGCCGCTGAGAGCATGCCTAGAGTCGGCTAAACCGGTTTGCTAAACCGGTTTTGACCTCCCCAGAGCGATGCGCGACCGGTTCCCCCCGACCTACTGATCGAGCCGGCCGCCAAGGCCAGTGTGAGGACGAGCGGATTGAGCGAAGTCACGCGACGACCGCGGATCGCCGACGTC
>Ga0255338_1005200_pt1 | contig 12277 bp, 14 predicted proteins | sample MeOH1_35cm_T4_19_FD_203715 | JGI IMG/M metagenome (GOLD analysis project Ga0255338, IMG submission 203715) | Sandy soil microbial communities from University of British Columbia, Vancouver, Canada - MeOH1_35cm_T4_195 | ecosystem: Engineered > Artificial ecosystem > Sand microcosm > Unclassified ... | reverse complement strand
AGCCGCCCCGACCTGACAGGCCCGCGAACCGATCTTTTGCCGAGCGGAAGCCGATCTTTCCACGCTCGGTGGCGCGTCTCAGCAGTGGCGACCCCCCTCGGTTGTGCTAATGCGAAACACATCGCGATGAACCGCGCGGCGCCGCACGGCGTTCGCTGAAACTGACGGGACCGGGGATACGATGCAGCTGGCCCACCAGCCTGCGTTCGCGCTTGGCGCGCTCGAAGTGAGACCACCGACCTGCGAGGTGACGTCGCCGCACGGCCGCGACGTCCTGCAGCCGCGCGTGATGCAGGTGCTGGTGACGCTGGCGCGCGCCGACGGCGCCGTGGTGAGCCGCGACGACCTGCTCGCCACCTGCTGGGACGGCCGCGTGGTGGGCGACGACGCCATCACCCTGGTGATGATGAAGCTGCGCAAGCTGGCCGAGCGAACCGGCGCCTTCGCCGTGGAGACCATCCCCCGGGTCGGATACCGTCTGGTGATGGCCGACCAGGCGCCCCCCGCACTCGACTCGCAGCTTCTGGAGCGGACCCGCCCCCGCATCGTCGTGCTGGAATTCACCCATGCTCCGGGCGACGAGGAGCAGGCCTGGTTCGCCGAGGCCCTGGCCGACGAGCTGACCGTGGGGCTTTCGAAGTCGCCCCTGATGGCGGTCACGCCGCGACAGGCCCTGCTCCACTCCGACGCCGTCGGTCACCCGCCCAGCGCCATCTGCGCGCGGCTGGGCGTGGACTATGTCCTCGACGGCAAGGTCCGGACGCTGCGGGGAACCGTGCGGGTGTCCGTGGATCTGATCCAGGGCGACGGGACCAGCGCCTGGTCGGGGCACTACGACCGGCCCATGGCCGACCTGTTCTCGCTGATGAACGAGATCACCATGTCGATCATCGGCACGGTGGAGCCGGCCGTGCTCGAGCGGGAGGCCCAGCGGATCCCGAAGGCGTCCGAGCACAGCCTGCAGTTCTGGCGCCTGTTCGTGGAGGGGCGACGGCATTTCTGGCGCTCGACGCCGGAGGACGTCCGCGCCGCCGAGGACTTCCTGGAAAAGGCCTTGGTGCTGGAGCCGCGTGACGTCTCGGCCCTGGCGATCCTGGCGCACTGCAAGCTGTACGACCTGTGGAGCGGCACCTCCACGGACCCGGTCCGCCAGCTTGCCGAGGCCCACCGCATTGCGCTCCGCGCCGTCTCGGCGGACGGCTCGGACGCCTTCGCCCACTTCACCCTGGGCGTCGTGCTCTCGATGATGGACCGGCTGCCCGAGGCCAAGGCCGAGCAGCGGCGCGCGCTCGAGCTCAACCCCTACCTGGCCGCCGCGTCGGGCGAAATGGGCCGGCTCCTGGCGTTCGAGGGCCAGGCCAAGGACTCCATCGCCTATTCCGAGCGCGCCATCACCGCCAGCCCGAACGACCCGCAGACCTGGCTCTGGTACCGCTCCAAGGCCATCGCCCGCTTCGTCGACGGCGACTATGTGGCCGCCGCCCGCGACGCCGCCGACGCCTCCGTGCGCAAGCCCGAGCGCTTCTCGCTGCGCTACCTGCTGGCCGCCTGCTACAGCGCCGCCGGCCTTATGGCCCAGGCGCGCGAGGCGCTGGCCGAGGGCGACCGGCTGGCGCGCGAGCAGCATGGCGGCGAGGGGCCGGCCTATTCGCTGGAGGCCCTGAAGACCAGCCACCCGTTCGTTGAACCCGAAAATCTCGATCGGCTCGTTAAGGCTCTTTCAGGAGCTGGCTGGCAAAATCCCTGACCTAAACTGTAGGTTGGGGATCAGACATGGCTAATTCGAGCGCGCCGCAGAAGGTGGCGATCCTGGGTGGCGGCATGGGCGGTTTGTCCACCGCCTACCAGCTTTCCAGCCAGCCGGGCTGGCAGGAAAAATTCGACATTACAGTCTACCAGCTGGGCTGGCGGCTCGGCGGCAAATGCGCCTCCTCCCGGGGCGACAACGCCCGCATCGAGGAGCACGGCATCCACGGCTTCGTGGGCAGCTACTTCAACGCCCTGCCGATGATGAGCGAGGTCTACGCCGAGCTGAACCGCAGGCCGGACCAGCCGCTGGCGACCTTCGACGAAGCCTTCATCCCCTCCAACTTCGCCATGATGTGGGAGTTCGAGAACGGCGGCCTGAAGCCCTGGCCCACCCGCTTCCCCGAGAACGACCGCTCGCCGCTCGACCCGGTGGACTTCAAGGGCCTCGAGAGCTCCATCGAGGCGATCATCTACGAAGTCGGCGAACTGCTGAGCACGGCCAAGGGCGTGCCGAAGCTGGTCGAAATGGCCATCCAGATGCTGCTCGCCAAGGCGCGCCAGCAGTGCCGCGAGATCCCGATGTCCGAGGGTCCGAACCACCCGCTGGTGGGCGAAATCACCAAGGCGCGGGCGTTCATCACCGGCATCGTCGAGACGGTCGACAAGCTGGCGCCGGAGATCGTCGACCACCTCAACGAGCTGCGCCAGGCTCTGCTGACGCTGGACTTCTACGCCACCCTGATCGTCGGCGCCCTCACCGACAACGTCGCCGTCAACGGCTACGATGTGCTGGACGACGAGAACTGGACCGACTGGCTCATCCGCCATGGCATCCATCACGCCACCCTGCAGTCGCCGGTGGTCATGATCACGGTCAACATCTGCTACCAGAGCCCCAACGGCGACACGAGCCGCGCCGCGCGCATGGCCGCCGGGGCCTATGTCGACTGGACGCTCCGCACCTGCGCCTACGCCACGGCCTTCCTCTGGAGCTTCGCAGCCGGCACCGGGGAGACCGTCGTCGCCCCGATCTACGAGGTGCTGAAGCGCCGCGGCGTGAAGTTCGAGTTCTTCCACAAGGTCGAGAAGCTGCGCCTGTCCAAAGACAGGAAGTCCGTGGCGGCCATCGACTTCACCCTCCAGGCGACCCTCAAGGACCCCCAGCGCGGCTACGACCCGCTGATCGAGGTGAAGCGCCTGCCGTCCTGGCCCGATCACCCGCACTACGACCAGCTGGTCGAAGGCGAACAGCTCCGCGACGCCCGCGTCGACCTGGAATCCTACTGGGCCGCCTGGCCCAACGAAAGCGTGCCGCACCTGCAGCGGTCGCGGACGCTGACCCAGGGCAGGGACTACGACCAGATCGTCTTCGCCATCGCCCTCGGCGCCGCGCCCTACCTCTGCGACGAGCTGATCGCCGAGAGCGAGGCCTGGGCCGGCATGGTCGCCAACATCCCGGCGCACCAGACCCAGGCCATGCAGCTGTGGCTGTCCAAGGACATCTACGAGCTGGGCTGGTCCGAGAAGCTCAACCCCGAGAAGAACGAGATCCCGATCAGCGGCACCTACTTCTGCCCGCCGAACGGCAACGCCGAATACGCCGACCTGCTGAAGTACGAGGACTGGCCCAAGGACAACATGCCCAAGGCGCTCTGGTACTTCTGCGGCCTGATGCCCGACTACGAGCCGCCGCCGCCGTTCTCGGACCACGACTACCCGCGCCGCCAGCGCGACCGGGTGAAGGCCCAGTGCATCCAGTACCTGCAGACCTCCATCGGCACGATGCTGCCCAACGCCACCGTGCGGGCCAACAACCCGATCGGCGATCCGATGGGCCTGGACTTCGACCTGCTGGTGGACACCCGCGACGGCGGCGCCCAGGGCGTCCAGCGCTTCGACAGCCAGTTCTGGCGGGCCAACATCGACCCCACCGAGCGCTACGTCGCCACGCCGCCCGGCAGCGTGAAGTACCGCCTGGAGGCCTGGAGCTCGGGCTTCGAGAACCTCACCCTGGCCGGCGACTGGATCTACACCGGCCTCAACGTCGGCAGCTTCGAGGGCGCCGCCATGAGCGGCAAGCTGGCCTCCTACGCGATCGCCAGCTACCCGGCCCTGGACACCATCATCGGCTACCCGACCATCCCGCGGCCCACCGCCGCCCAGGCCACCACCGGCCTGCGGCGGGCCGGCTAGGCGCGCCGGCGTCGGCCGTTCCTGGGCGTCAGTCGCCCGGGAGCGGCTGGCCTTCGGGGGCGAGTGAACTCACCCGCCGCGACCGTCATTGTCCTGCGCGACGAGGGCCGTCGCCCGGTCTTCGATAGCCTTGAAATGAGAGAAGGCCGCCCAACAGCAAAAGCCCCGCGAAGGCGGTGCTGGTGAGCGCACCCTCGGTCGCCTGGGCGGCGTCGGGGGCGATCATCCGCCACAATCCCACGGCCAGCGCGGTCCACCCGGTCAGGGTCACAAGCAGCGGCCACCCCCAGCGCCAGCGGTTGTGAGCCTGCACAATGGCCACCCCCGCGACCAGCAGCAGCGTGCCGTTCAGGTAGACCACCGGGGCCGCCTGCTCGACGAAGATGTGCATGTTCATCGCCTCGGTGGCCGCCAGCGCGACGAGGGTAGGCCCCGCAACGCGGGCGATCGTCCGCGACCTGGACTGCGTGTGCGCGCTCGGCTTCATGACGGCCATGGAGCGGCTCAACTGGGCCGGTCTTCCTTGATCTGCATCAGCTCCGCCGCCCATTCCTGCCGGAACAGCAGAACTGTTCTGCGGAAACGGGTCGTGCGGCGCGGCGGGCGACACCCTAACTACGGGGGGCAAGAAGGAGCCCCCCGATGAACCTCGCCCTGTCCCTGATGAGCTTCGGTTTCGCCCTGGTGATGGCGATCCCCGTCGTGGGCCCGATGCTGCTGGCCGCCGGCTAGGCTGGTGACGCAACCATCTCTTCTATTGCTCGTCATGGCCGGGCTTGTCCCGGCCACCCAGAAGCACCGATGGTCGAGATAGGTCGAGGTTGCGCCGCCGCGAATCCTTCGGCGCCGCCTGCGTTTCTGGGTGGCCGGGACAAGCCCGGCCATGACGATAATTATCTATTTTCAATATCTTGATTGAGGAATTGCTCTAGCCCGCGCGGCTGTAGGCCATCGGCGCGGCCGTCGCCGACCAGCCGACCAGGTCCGTCACCGCGTCCACATAGGCCGCGATGTTCCGCCGGGCCGCGGTCACGCCGCTCACCCCGTGCGCCTCCAGCGCCTCCAGCCCGCCGCCCACCTCGAACAAGGCCCGGAAGGCCTCCTTCTCGATCAGCGCCGCGGGCAGGATGTCGATCTCCCGCTCGCGCAGCTGGCCCACCACCGTCGCCAGCGAGCGCGGCTTCAGCGCCGCCGGCACCCGCGACAGCAGGCAATGGTGCATGAGGTTGTTCCCCGCCCGCTTGCCGAACGAGGCCACCAGCTCCGAGGCCTTGATCGCCTCGATCACGTCCATTTGCGACCCGGTCAGCGGCGTCACCACCAGGTCGAAGCGCAGCGCCGCAAACACCATCGCCCCGCGCACCGAGCCCTCGGTGTCGACGATGGTCCAGTCGGGCTGGCGTCGCCTGGCCTCCTGCGCCGCGTCGCGGATGTCCTGCACCGTGGGCGCGGCGTGCACCGTGATCGCATCGGGCCGCCCGGGCAGGGCGCCCCACCGCACCAGCGGCTTGTTGGGATCGGAATCGATCAGCGCCACCCGCGCCCCGCGCTCGGCCAGGCCCAGCGCCAGCAGCAGCGCCGCCGTGGTCTTGCCGGCGCCCCCCTTGGGGCTGATGAAGGCGACGTTCGGCACTGGCGTCCGAGCTCCCGCGGCGGCCGCCCCCCGGCGACCCATGTAAAAGGTTAATGACACGGTAAAGCTGTGGACGAGTCGGCGCTAGCTCCTTAGTGCCCACCCTCGACCCAGGGCACCCCCGCCGCCACGAACGCCTCCGCCAGCGCCGCCTCCAGCTCGGCCGCCTCCCAGCGGCGCAGGGGGTTCAGATGCTCCACCAGGTCAGGCATCAGCCGCACGCCGAACCGCCGCGCCGCGCCGCTCGCCTTGTAGCCGGCCTTGTGCTGGTCGAAGCGCAGGTCCGGATCGCGCGACGTCTGGCCCACGTACACGCCCCACGGCTCCGACCGCCGCGGATCGTGCAGCAGGATGCAATAGACGCTGTGTCCCGCCCCCCGCTGGCCCAGCGTGGTCGCGCGCAGGCTCAGCGCCGCACGCCGCGCCTTGCCCCACCACTGCGGCCGGAACGGCTGCCCTGCCCCCATGCCCTTAAGATAGAAGGCCGCTCCCGGCCGCGCCAGAAGCCGCAACCGACGCCCGGCCCAGGGGTTGTCGAGAACGACCTCGCCCCAGGAGCCGCCGTGTCCAGCCCCATCGCCGCCCCCGATCCCGACCCCAACGCCACGCCCGGCCCCGAACTCCTCGACGATGGCCAGGAAGAAGTCTTCTCCCGCAGCGCCGTCGAAGCCGGCCAGGTCACCGACCCCAAGGCCCTCGGCCCCGAAGACCTCGCCCGATCGCCCAAGTCCCCGGGGCCCATCCGGACCAGCTAGGGGGCCGGCGTCCCGCCGCCGCTAGCGCCCCTCGCGGATCGCCTTGATCATCCGCTCGTTCAGGGCGTCGAACTCCCTGACCAGGTCGTCGCACGGCGCCTTCGCCGCCTGGCAGGAGATGCTTGTCTTGAGCGTCAATCGACCGTCCTCGGTCACGAACTGGCGCTTGACCGCCGCGGGGTGCGCCGGATGGCCGGCAGGCGTGAAGGACCACAGGGTCTTGGCCTCGCGCTCCTCGGCGATCGTCCAGCCGGCTTGCTCGCTGAAGGCCACCCCCGGCTTCACGCGCAAGGCCGCGAGCGCGGCCTCGGCCGACGGATAGCCGGTGCTGTCCCGAACCTCCGGGATCGGGCCGCTTCGCGGAACCTCGGACAACGGCTGCGCCGCGCCCGGCGCCGCGACGCCCGCCAACCACGTCGCAAGGACCGCACAAACTACCCGCGGCAATGTCGCCTCCGCCCCCAAACAAGCTCGACATTGCGGACAAGTCGCCAGCCCGTCCATCCCGGGCCGCCGCGATCCTGGAGCGACCCGACCCGTCCCCACGCTGGCGCACCGCCGATGCAGACACCCCAAACGCCGACGCGTCAGAAGCCCCTGGCCCCTGGTCCGCGCATGCGGCCCCACCCCACCCTGGATCTCATGGCAGCCCTTCAGCCTGCCGGCGTCAGGGACCGGCGCCAGCCGGCCGCCCCGCGGCGCGCCAGCGTCCTTGACGCGCCGAGGCCGGCAGGCTCGCCTCGGGCGGGAGATCAGCCCTAGCCACCCGATTGACGGACACCTCCGGCGAAGCTCCACTGTGGGCCAGTCGGAGTAAAGCCATATGCTTGAGAGTCGCGCCGCGTTCCGCGTACCGGCGGCATGAATCCCACCTTCGAGGTCAAGGTCCAGGAGGTCGACGTCCGCTCAACGCGGTTCGTCTGCGCCCTCGTCATCACGAACCCGGCCGACGAGCCCTTCGAGATCATCGACGTCGTGCCGCAGCTTCCCAAGGGCGTGAGGCTCTACAAGGCGGTCGACGCGACCTCCGCCGACCTCAGCCGCCGGCGCCGGGATGTCGCCCGGCTCGTCAGCGAGCGGCTCACGCGCTCAGCCGCCCACGCACATGGCGACGCCAATCGGCCCTGGCTTCGTCGGGCGGTCGAGGATCCGGAACTCGCCATCGGCACGGCCGCCGAAGCGACGTCCGTGCGAAATGCGCTGGGCCTGGGGATCGGTAGCGGCCACAGCGATCCGATGCTCGACGGTCTGATCCAGCTTCTCTCGGAGATCGAGACGGCCCGCCGCAACGCCGCGACCTCTGGTGTCGCCACCCTGAGGAAGGGAGAGCAGCACGAGGCGATCCACGTATTGCGCGCGTCGCGCAGCCTCTTGAACGTCAACTCCTACGCCGTCGCATTCGAGATCACCTTCCGTGACGGCCAGGGGCATGATGCACAGCGCATCGCCTATGCGTCGCTCACGGTCGCGCCGGGCGCTTTTCCGCTAACCGTCGTGGCGGTCGCCACCGCGTTGCTGGGCGTCGGCCTCAGCGTTCTGACCAAGGCCGGCGCCCTGACGATCGGGGCCGCGACGACGGCGATCTCGGCCAACGTGCTGGCGTTTCCGATCGCCGCCGTCACCGCGTTGATCGTCTTCAACATTATCGACTTCACCTCGCTGCGCAGCCAGCTGAAGGGCCAGATCAGCTGGCGCTCGGCGACATTCGTGGGCTTCGTGTGCGGCTTCCTAAACGAGAGGGTGCTGAAGGCCATGACGGCCTTGCTGGGCTGACACGCCGCTCGGGCCGCCCGCCACGCAGCGCGCCGACCCCTCGGCGCGGTGGTTTGCACCCGCAGACCCACTCCGCCCTGGATCTCATGGCGGCCCCTGAGCCTGCCGGCCTGGGCGGGTCAGGGACCGGCGCCAGCCGGCCGCGCAAGCGGCGCGCCAGCGTCCTTGACGCGCCGAGGCCGGCAGGCTCGCCTCGACGCGAGAGATCAAACCCAGCCCACCGCCTTAACCCCCAAACGTAACGCCGAATTAGTCCCGCGCCGACCAGCCTCCACGAATGACCGCCCCCCCGACCCGCCGCCAGAAGCCCGCACTCACCGCGCGCATCTCGGCCCTCATCGCCCGCAAGGCGCGCAAGGCCGTGGTCTTCCGGCGGGGTCCCAGTCGCAGCGTCCTGGCCCTTACCTGGAACCTGGCCGACGACACCCTCACCCCCGGCCAATGGTTCAAGGGACGCGTCTACGAGCGGCGTTGCGACCTCTCGCCGGACGGCGAACTCCTGGTCTATTTCGCCGGCTACCGGGGCCAGTTCCGCACCTGGACCGCTGTCTCGCGCCCACCCTACTTCACCGCGCTGGCGCTCTGGCCCAAGGGCGACGCCTGGGGCGGCGGCGGCCTGTTCCCGGACGCGCATACCCTCGACCTCAATCACCGCCCGGCCACCGACGAGCGGGCCAGGGACGGTGACGAGACCCAACTGGCGCCGGACTTCTCCCTGCCGGCAGGGTTCCGCGTCCGCCCGTGGGGCCCGCACCCCGGCTGGGGCGAGGACGACCCGATCCACACCGCCCGCCAGGAACGCGACGGCTGGCGTATCCTCGGCGAGGGCGGCGGCGGCGACTGGCGACAATACGACGTCGCCGCGCCCGTGATGGTGTCGTTCGACCCGCCGTGGGTCTCGGCGAAGGCCATCGGCGCCACGGGCGCCACGCTCCGGGTCACGCTAAGCGGACTGAAGGAACGCGACGGCCGCTGGTACGTGGAGGCCAGCCAGATCGCCTCGTCGTCCGGTGAAATCCTGGCCGACCTCGGGCGCACCGACTGGTCGGACGTGGATCACAACGGCGACGTCCTCTATGCCCAGCAGGGCCGCCTCTACCGCCTGCCCGTCCGAGGCCGCGCCGCCCCCAAGCTTGGCGAGTCCATCCTGGTCGCCGACCTCAACGACCTCCGCTTCGAGCCCATCCCGCCCCCCGACAGCGCCCGCATCTGGCCGAAGTCCGCCCGCAGCGCCGGCTTCGCCGAGCGCAAGGGCGGCTGACGACAACCCAGACAGGCTCCCGCGTGGCGGCCATGGTCCGCTCCGAGCGGACCCAACCCACCATGGATCTCATGGCAGCCCCTTAGCCTGCCGGCCTCGGCGGGTCAGGGACCGGCACCAGCCGGCCGCCTCGCGGCGCGCCAGCGTCCTTGACGCGCCGAGGCCGGCAGGCTCGCCTTGAGCGAGAGATCACCGCATTCGGCTTTGCGCGAAAGTTAGGGTGACGTGCTCGCAGGGCACCGCGCGCCACCGGAATCGTGAGAGCGTCGCGGCGATGAACGTCTTGGAAGCGTGGTTCGAAGGGCGGCTGGGCTACCCCGTCAACTGGGACGCGACCGGCACATGGATGGGCGCGGCGGCGACGGCCGCGGCGGTATATTTGGCCGCCACGCTCACCGAGCGCGCCAACAAGAAGTCCTCTCGTGATCTCTGGAAGCAGCGATACCGCGCCTTGACTGCGCTCTACATCGAAGCCGCGGAGCACATCGAAGCGGTTGAGAAGACATCCGTTCGAGACGAAAAGGGGCGACGCTCGACGCCTCCGTCCGTTGTTGAGTTTGACGACATACTCGCGGCGCTCGATGCCGTGCCGATCCTTGAGCTCGGAAATGAAGCCGCGATCGTTCAGCTTTTTCAGGTGAAGCGATGCCTGATGTCGACACGAGATCTGGTCGTGAGTTCGTCGCCGCATGAATGGAATGAGCCAATTGTCGAGGCCCTTCGCCGAGCTTCGAAGCTGTGCAGGAAGGTCGCCGAAGGTGGGCGGCATGCAGCCAAAGTCGGGGCATGGCCGAAGCAGATCGGCGACCGCTGGTTGGTTGTCATCGAAGACTGAAAATCGGGCAGCTTCGGGCATGGGCGCGGACCGTCGGCCCGCTGAAGAGGATGTGGCTCGCTGGAATTCGCGGACAGGTTGAGGCGTCCCATCCCCAAAAACCATAAGGGGCGGGATAACCTGTCCCCGAATTCCGCAGGAGCGGAAAACCTGAGCGGCTCCGGCGCCAGCGTACCGCCGATCTGGTGCGGTGCTAAGTGTCGTAGGGCCTAGGTACTAATCAGCGGGCTCGCTGCTGCCATAAGCGCAACGAACTGCGGTGTCAGCGCACCAGCTGCGAGCCCTTCCACGATATTTCGCAAAGTCTTCAGGCTCTCCCGCACGATGACGGCGCTGGGCGCCGCCTTCTTAAGTTGGGGCCGGATTGTCTCGATTTCGACGCCGATCTCGGAGCGGGCTTCTTCGCTAAGCTCCGCCTCGCTGACGGCTCGCTCAAATTCCTCCAACGCTTGTTGGACCGAGTTGATATCGATGGTGCTCCCGCTCTGCTGATGTGCGGCGTTGCCCGCCTGCTGGATGCTCCCGACCGTAGAACCGCTACCTACGTTGACGTTATTGCTCGTCACGGAAATCTCCTGGCGTGGCGACCTCGGTCGCCAAACACCTGAACCGAACTCACCAAGTTCCGCTAGCGCGTTTGCGTCGTCCTTATTCAGGATCGCGCGTATCGCATCCTGCGCCGCAGCCCCGAATGGGGCCGCGGCAGACAAGACGGTCGTGTGGGTATCGGCCATCAAGGCCGTTAGTGCTCCCGTGACGGCATGACCGTGCTCACTCCAATTCGCAGCTACGTCGCCTGGAAGCGCGCCTACTTCAGACAAGCACCATTCGATCAGATCGACGATGTGTTCCCTGCGCACCTGCGCCTGGCGCTTGAGCCGCGGGCCGCTCCTGAGAAGGCCGCGTCTTGCATACTCAGCCAAGACTTGACGCTGCGCGTCGGCCAGCCGCTCAGATGCAATCTCGACGTGCCGTCGGACGCGCCGGTCAAAGGCGTCCCGAAAGGCCACGCTCATTCAGCGCCTCTCCTGTTGGACCGATCCGTTGCCGGACTGCTGGATGTTGCCGACGTTGGACCCGTACACATTCGCAACATTGATCACGACGGGGGCACCCGGATCGCCGGGCAGTGCATACAGACCGAGATCATACTCCCAGAAAACCTCGCCCATGAGGTCCTTTAGCACCTCACGAACTAGGGCGGCCTGATCAGGTCCACGCGCATCCTTGCGCATGAACGCGACGTTTGCTGGTGGAATGACCACTTCGACCAGTGCATCCAGGTGTTCATGGACCGCATCGCAGGTCGCGTCGAAGACTTGCGCATGATCAAAGCCCAACCGCTCCGTCACCCTCCGGCACTCAGTGAGAGCCAGTTCCATAGCTATAACAAAGGCGTTGTGTGCCAGCTGTTCTTGCCTGAGCCGGAAGCCCGAACTGGTGTCTGCGAATTCGCCGTGCGCGGCCCCGTCCAACGTCAATTGGGCATAAGCCTGCCCAGCTGATGCGAGCGCTCGGGCCAGTAGACGGGCAAGACGCTGCTTGTAGTCTCCGAGCGTGGGCCTGGGCATGTCCTACCCCTCCACCAGCCCAGCCCCCTCACTCGCCCGCTTCGCCTGCATCCGGTCGAACTCCCCCCAGACGCCCTTCTCCCCATGCCACTGCCCCCGTGTGGCGGCCTTGGAGTACTCCGTGCTCCGCGCCTCGAAGAAGTTGGCGTGCTCCACGCCGCTCAGCATGCTCTGCAGCCACGGCAGCGGGTTTTCCTTCGCCTGATAGACCTCCGGCAACCCCAGCTGGCGCAGGCGCCAGTCGGCGATGAAGCGGATGTACTTCTTGATGTCGTCGGGGGTCATGCCCTGGATCTCGCCGGCCTCGAAGGCCAGGTCGATGAACTTGTCCTCCAGGCCCACCACGGTCTTGCAGCAGTCGACGATGTCGTCGGCGACGCTCTTGGTGACCGCGCCGGTCTCCTTGTTGAACGCGTGGTAGAGCTTGATGATGCCTTCGCAGTGCAGGCTCTCGTCGCGCACCGACCAGCTGACGATCTGGCCCATGCCCTTCATCTTGTTGTGGCG
>Ga0255338_1005199_pt1 | contig 12279 bp, 11 predicted proteins | sample MeOH1_35cm_T4_19_FD_203715 | JGI IMG/M metagenome (GOLD analysis project Ga0255338, IMG submission 203715) | Sandy soil microbial communities from University of British Columbia, Vancouver, Canada - MeOH1_35cm_T4_195 | ecosystem: Engineered > Artificial ecosystem > Sand microcosm > Unclassified ... | reverse complement strand
CGTATTTGCTGTTGTCGACGATCGGTGCGTATCTGGTGCCGTTTTTATTTTCCGGCGCCTTGCAGGCCGACCTGATTCAGAATTATTTTTTGGTGGTCTCTGCCACATACACGATTATCGCCGTGATCCTGGATTCGCGTCCCATCAACGTGCTGGCTGCTTACTTTGGTCTTTTTGCCACGGCCGTTATCGGTTTTTCCTCGAGCGATCAATTGCCGTTAGGTGCAACCTATTTGGCATTTCAAGCGGTGGTTTTCATCGCCGGCACGCTCTATCATACGCTGAGCCTCGGCCGCCCTCTTGAGATGAATCAATCGCTTCTCTATTTTCCGCTGATTCTTTTCTTCTATGGCCTGGAGTATTCTTTCTTGGATCGCCTTTTGCCCGACGCCGCTCCGTACATTTCTATTGGTTTCGCCTTTGTCGTTTTGGGCATCTACGCCCTTTTGAAGGCGCGTCTCCCGAAGGGCACAAAACTGCCGAGCGAAGATATTTTATTGTCATCCGCCGCTTTGATTCTCACGCACAGTATTTACTTCGTTCTGACTCCGGAACCCTATCAGCCGCTTTTATTCATGGTCCTTTTTGGCGTCGCTTTTTATCTCTATCTGCAAACGCAGTGGCCTGAAAACTGGAAGCTCTTCCGCCTTATTCTCAAAATCATTGGCGGCATTTTGCTGGCATGGAATTACGCGATGATTCTGTTCCAGTTGCTGACGAAGGATGAGCAAATTTGGACGGCGTCTGGCTTCTTGATGTCGTTGGGACTCCTCGGCGTTCTGAAGTTTTCAAAAGTCTTCGCCAAACAACAAGAAGACATTCCGGCTCTCCTCTATACGCCGCATATTCTGATGGCTTCGAGTTTGTATGCGATCTTGAAACCTTTCGGATCGTTTGCAGTCTCATTGGGATGGTCCCTTTATGCACTGGCCATTTTGGGATACGGCTACAAACAAAAAGACAAAATCTTTGCGCGCTCGTCGATGGTGATATTGATTTTATCGTCACTGAAAGTGTTCTTCTATGATCTTTCCGGCGCCAATACAGGGGCCCGTGTCGCCTGCTTACTTGTCACGGGTGCTCTGCTTTATTTTTCGGGATGGATGTTTCGAAAGATCTAAAGACTTATCGCAGTGCGCTCTGAGTTTAGGCCCGGAATGCCTTGGAACTGAAAAAAAACAAGTAGATAGGCGCTCAGTGAATCCCCGCGCGGCTTTGCTGTCCATTAGTGTCCACATTTCTCGGATAACTTCCCAAAGCGATGGAAGCGGGCATTGATAATTTTATTTCTATTTATTTTGACTGCTTCCAAAACCTATTCCATTTTTTTGGAAGATGTCACGAGCTTCAGATTTTTTACTAAACCAATATCAGATCCGTAAAACCCGTAACCCACGCTATTCTCAAGGTGCGTTCGCGCGACTGTTGGGAGTGAACTCAGGGCGCATTGCGCAATATTTTTCTGGCAAGCGTCTGATTACAAAAGTAGCAGCGGAGAAGTTTTCGACAAAACTCGAACTCGATACCGAACAACATTCTTATTTTTTGCATTTGTGTGAAACAGATAAGAAGGAAAAAAAGGCACCGAGCCCGACCCTCGTTCAAGACGACGCTTTGGCACTGCTTGTGGAATGGCATCACTTGGCGGTTTATTACCTAGCGTTCACAATCGACTTCCAAAATGATCCTTCGTGGATTGCAAGCCGATTGCAAATTCCAGAGGGCCTTGTGACGTCGTCCTTGGAGCGCCTTGAGCGTTTGGGAATGCTTCAGGAGATTGACGGCAAACTGGTACCTCAACGTGGATCTTTCGCTAGCCCGAGTGGAGTTCCAAACCCGTTCCTGCAGATGTGCCACAAGGACAATCTTCGCTATGTCACTGATAGACTTTCCGAAGTTCCGCTGGATCGTCGCGATCTCTCTTCCATTGTGCTAGCTATTGATGATTCCAAATTGGCCGAGGCCCGCGAACTCATTCGCACGTTCCGCCGCAAATTGGCCGGTCTGATTTCTGAAGGAAAAAGAAATCACGTTTACACTTTGAATGTGCAACTCTTCCCGCTCACCTCGGAGAATCCGCAATGAAAAAAGTTTTTGGACTGTTGCTTCTCTTTGCCGCTTCTTTCAGTCACGCCAATCCCGACTGGTTCGAAAGAGGCAACGGTGGATTTGCGGTGGTTTGTCCAGGGTCCGAGCCGCAAACTTTGGATTTGTTTGAAGCTTACTCTCCAGAATATCATCGCAATTGGACTTTGGATGAAGAATCCATTCACGACACCGCTACGCGTGTAAATTATCTTTTAACAAAAATTGAAAAGCTGAACCCAAGCCGCGCAAAGCTCTATCGAGAGTGGTACAAAACATTTAATGAAGAAGCTGAATTTTTAAAAGATGCTAAGTTTGAAAACTTCAACGACACAGGCAAAGTGAGTATTCCAGATTCCTGCGAGCTGAAGCAGGTCTTTTACCAGCGCGACCCGAGTGTCCTTAACAAATTCCGTTATACAGCAAATGCCAACGTGTGGAATAGTTTAACTCCAAAACACCAAGCGGCCCTTATTCTTCACGAACTTATTTATCGTGAATTCGCTCATCAGCCATTTCCTCACATGACTTCAGAGCCTTCACGTTACTTAAACGGTTGGATAAACTCTCTAGAGACAAAAACGGTGTCCCAACAAGACTATATTCTGAAACTACAGAGTCTTTATGTGACCCGCGCAGACTATAAGGGATATCCTGTCTTACTCAGCTACCAGAGCGTCTCTCAAGGAACCTGGGAAGCTATACCGGTTAAATTTGATGCAAATAATGGCGACACCCTTGCGCTTGAAGCGACAGAGCCATTGACTCAAGGTTCTGTCACACTCACTCCTTATTGTTTGAGTCCTGAAAAGGTGGGTTCACTAGGTTTTGCAACGATCCTGCCTGATGGAAAAATTGATTCTCTCAGCACGAACCTAGCGATTATTACAATTCAGATGTGTCTCGCAACTTACCAACCGACGTCGGATTTCAAGATTCATGGCGCCTACTGGAAATTCTCGGGGAATTATCTCGGTTCTGCCGGCAGAAGTGCCGTTCGTATGGATCCTTTCGGAGGCTGGCTCTTCAGTTACGGTGATTATGAAGTGACTACTCTCCATCCTGAGGCCTCTACCAACATAAATATTTATTTTGATAGTCAGGGGCGTCCCGAGCGGTTTACTTTTCTTGGCAACGCGTGCTTGACGAAGGCGGCTGGAACGATGACCGGTGGGCCCACAAAGAAGATTCGGGTCGGTATGACCTATTTTGATGCCTCCTTGGAACTCAGCCAATGGCCCCTCAAAGAACTGGATGCCCGCGCACAAGCTCTCCCCGCTTGCTCTACCAACTAGCGAACACCCCGTCGGTAAAAAAACCTACTGAGTCGCACAAAATCTTGCCCCGAGGGGGAAAATCCCCTCAAATAGGTGCTTAGGTTTAAATTTAAACGCACGGGGTCGTAAAATGCGTCATTCAATGAAACTGGTCTTGATGGCAGTGGTAGCACTCAATCTGGTCGCTTGCGCGAGTTATTTCAAAAGAAAAGAATGTGAGTCCGTCAACTGGTTCGAGCACGGAAAATCCATCGCTCTTCGTGGCGAGTGGCTGGCCGCCGATAAACTTGTCAGCGAGTGCCGCAAAGTCGAAGCCAATATTCAAGAATCGCAACTCGATCAAGGCTTCAAGAACGGAATGCAACGCTATTGCACGCCAGAGAATAGTTACAAAACCGGCAAAGAAGGCGATTTGTTCTCACGCGATTTGTGCGATGGTCCCGAGCTCAATGGCTTGCTGAACAACTACCGTCGCGGCATCACAGACTACTGCGCGAAGACCAATGGCCAAAACGCTGGAGCTTCCGGCAAAAAATATCAAAATGTCTGCCCGAAAGAATTGGAACCGGCGTTTTTGGTGGAGTACCGCAAGGGTCGCAAAAAATATGTTCAAGCAATGATTTCCTCTCGCGAAGAGGACGTGCACGATATCGATGGCAAGCTTTCCAACAAGAGAAATCAACTCGGTTATACACAAGTGCGCCTCAATGGTCTTGAATCGCAAAAGTCTTCTTTAGAAGCACAGAAAAACTTTACAGCGCCAACAAACACGGCCCAAATCGGTTATCTCGATGGCCGCCTGTCTTCTTTGAATTCTGATATTTCGATGGTGCGAAACGAAGTTTCAAGTCAGCAGAGTGAGATCTATACTCTCGAGCGCACACGCGCGACGAAGGTTGAGGAAATTGGCAACTTCAAAGCGGAGATGCCAGGTCTAGACTAGACAGTCTTGCTTTGAGATGTCGAAGAGATCTACAAAAAAAAGTGAAATGCCCTCGGGCAACAGAAACTGTTTTTTCCCTCTGTGAAAACAGGCTCTTCCGCCGGTGCGTCCATTGTTATTGGCTGCGATCTACCCTATAGTTGTTTATGCGGGGGATCTTCAGGTGCGTACTCAAAGTCCGGTCATGAGACTCACTCAAAATAACGGTTTTGGCCTCATCACTGTTGTGATCGGCATTGCTGTTGTCGGCGTGTTAGCGATGATCATCGCGGGTATTTCCTCCTCCATGTTTAAGTATAGCGCCAACGTCAATGCGGTCTCTAATGCCCGTGGAATCATGAACATTCTTACTGGCGTGATCTCCTACCCCACTCTGTGCAAAGGCAGCCTGCAGGCCTCGACGTCAACTTATAACGACGCTCAGGCCGCGACCGACGATGGAATGCCTTTGGCTTTTGCAGCCAGTGGAGGCGCCGGCGGGGGCAGTGGCGGTAGCAACCTCTATGCCGATGGTCGGGATTTTCCTTACTATGGCATTCGCATTCAGACTTTGCGCTTCAAAAAGATCGGCGCTCCAGTCCCAGATCCCGCAATTTCGGGCAATCAACTTTATTCGGGCACGCTCAGCATTCAAATGAATAAAATCGGCGATCCCGGTTCTTATCTCGGCGGCAATACCATGAAAGAAAAAGTGATTAGCAATATGGTTCTGTCCGTCGACCCGAGCACGAACAATATCGCCAATTGCTATGCGATCTCGGGTGCAAGACAGGCCTGCATTGACATGGGCGGAGCTTACGATCCCGTGGACACTCCTCACTGCAAACTGCCCTATCCCTGCGGCAATGGAACTGGAAAAGTATTTATGGGTTACGACTCTTCGTCAGGCGCGCCGAACTGTTTCACCGCGGCCGAACTCATCGGTCAAGTTTGTCCCGCCAACACTTACTTGGTTTCTGACGGCGACGGCAAAGCAACGTGTAAACCCCTCTAAGGGAGATTTATGATTCTGCAAAATCGCAAAGGCGCCACACTGATGGAATTGATGGTGGCGATTCCTCTCGGTCTGTTCTTGGTCTACGGTATGTCCGTGGCCTTGCAGGATCTTTTTAAAAACTTCTATACCTTGCGTGCAAAAAACGAAAGCCTGATAGCTCAGGACTTCTTGCGGGATGCGATGGTCACGCCGGCATCGTGCACTTCACACTTGCAGAACTCCACGCGCGATTATCATCCGAACCTCGCTTCGCAAGGAAAACTCCAACTCGCCTTCTCGCTAGATAACACCGACGATATCGTGAAGAGCGGCTCGACGCTGACGAAGCAGAATCTGTATATTAACTCACTCACTTACAGAGTTCTGCCTGAAGGCGTGGACTATATGGCGGATCCCCTTTTCCCGGGCAATATGCTTCAGTACGGTATGGCTGTCATTGAAGCTTCGAAGATTAATACGGGCCATGAGATTCGCAATGCGCCTCAGATTTTGAGCGGGCTTGTGCTCTCAGTCGATCCTAACAGAAAAATTTCCCGCTGTTTTATTTTGGATAACTCCTACGACCTTTGTGGCGCTGTCGGCGGAAGTCAATACACCGAGGTAACCCCTGCGGGAGCGAAACCGAGGTGTACGATTGTTGCTTCATGCCCACCTGGAAAAATCCCGATGGGTGTCGACGGTAATGGAAATGCCATTTGCCTTGACGTGGCTCAGGCGGTCGCGCAGGCTTGCCCAACGAAGAACACTTACTTAGCGACAGACGGCACTGGCAAGCCTTATTGCCGCCCTCTAGGAGGCACTCCTGATCCGGGAGGTTCCGTCCCTGTCGCCTCCACCGACCCTGTTCCACCACCCCCACCAGTACCGCCCGCAAATCCTTGCGCTGCCTCCGGCGCGATTCCAGGCGGCCCGACGGGGACTGGAATGAGCCTCGTCGGTCCCGCTTTAGGAAATTTCGGCTGCTTTTTTTCAGAGCTCGGCGTGCACGTGATTGTTCGCCGCGGGGCTGACAACACTTGGACCATGGAGCCAGGGCCTGTGCCTCACCCACTCTATCCGTTTTCGGCGTTTAAGCTTGGTAAAACACCGGATGGCTCGATGGGAGTCACGGCTCCGAATGGCTCTTTCATGGGCGGTACTTAAAAACTTTGCTTTAAATTTTCAACTAGCTGTTTGAACCACTCAAGAGACGCAAATCGAAAATGAGGATCAAGCAATTGTATTCCCATTCAACAGAATTCTGACCACGATGGCCAGACCCGCAGGGCAGCGAAGCGCATTGCGGGGGCTTGGGGTGCGACAGCCCCAATGAGCTTCGCTGCCCTGCGGGTACATGGACTCAGAAAGAAGTGCGGAGCCAAGAAGAATTCCAAAATCTGCAATGGACTGACTCAGTTTAACTCTTAATTCATCTTAAAAATCAGCAACATACCGCATTCATTCTTGCAATTTTACAAACCAATTATTATATTGCCCTCGAATGAAACAAAAACAACCAACCCTTTTCGATTACCAAGAAACTCTCCTTTCCAACAGAAAGGCAGAAGCTAATTCTTCAAAAAAGAAACAAAAATCTAAATCAAAAAGAAAGACCCTCTCAAAAGAGGAAAAGAAATACTCCCGCACCACTCACGGCGGAGAGGAATCCCAAGGTCGAAGAAAAGAATACCGCCCGCTAGCCGAAAACAAGTGGCATCACCTCACCCTAAAATCAGAAAAAGCAAAAGGCCCCTGGAGCTTCCTCACGCCAAAGAACCAAGCAATCATCAGAGACACGCTTAAAGAAAAATCCAAAAAATGGGGCGTAAAAATCGCAGAAGTCGCTAACGTGGGAAACCACCTGCACATCAAACTTAAATTCAAATACAGAAAAGGCTTCCAAAACTTCCTAAGAGCCGTAACCAGCCTGATCGCAAGAAAGATTACAAATGCCAAAAAGGGAACCCCACTCCCAACCCAAAAGCACAAACAAAACAAATTCTGGCAAGGCTTAGCATTTACGAGAGTATTAAAAACCAGCTACGAAGTCCTCCAACTTAAAGGCTACTTCAAAGCCAACCGCATTCAAGCCGCCAAAGGTGAAAACGCCCGCGAAGAATTTCTGAACGCTTTCAATGACTGGATCCGCAAAATGCGCTATGGAGACTCCTCCGCGTGAACCCACGTGTGAAATCCTCAAGGCCTACTCCTGCAGCGGAATTGTTTTTTTGAAAATATAATGATCGAATTGCGCGGGATCGCCGCCGGAGTATAATTGCACTTCTTTGTTGTTGATGCGCACGCGGTCCACGCCGAAGCGGGTGAGATCACCAAAGATGTGCACCAAAACAGCTTGGATCTTCTGCGCGATCGTCACCGGAATCCCGATCACCACAAATGGTGTCTTACGCAACGGACCCCAGAAAAGATTTTTAATCGCCGTCAGAGGCAACGGCACCGGCGTCACCGGTTTGATATGTCCATAGCGAAGGAAGTACACCAAGACCTCAGTCTTATCCGGATCTGCTGGTTCTACGTGAGCACAAATATAAATCGTGTCGCGATTCTTTTCCATGTCGACCATGAACAAAGGAATCGGCAGAACTTGGAAAGTACCGTCGTTATCCGGGCGCACGAAGGCTTCATACTCCACGGTCGAAACAAATCCTTCATTGGTCAATGTGCTATCGATAACATCGGCGCGGTACAAAGCTGTATTGTCTTCATTGCCATTTTCATCGAGCCATCCGCCATCTTCAATTTTCTTATGCTCTACGGACAATTGCGAAACCGGAATTTTACATTTCGCCATCGACATCAAAGGCATCATCATGAAAGCAAATAAAATTAAAATCTTCATGGCAAAGTCTCCGGGTTGAAATCTGAAATAGGCGCTTCACGGTCCCCGATCGCGCGGATCTTTCCGCTCGTATTATTTCCACGCGCGCCAAAGACTTCCTTCTCCCATTTCGGCTGCTTCAAGAGAAGGACATTAATGTCCGTGTGCAGAATCACCTTCACGCCGTCTGCAGCACCGTCTTCCTTCGGTGAGAAGTTTAATTGCAAGCCGCCATCATAAATGACTTTGCCTTTCTCAATTCCCGTGACATCTAAACGGAAATCCACCGATTTGATTTTTTCGAGGTATTTTTTCGCCCATTCGCCACCATTAGCAGCCAAAACTTCCAGTGCTGCCGGATCCTCAGGCAAAATGACTTTCAACTCACCACCTAAAAATTCCTTATAGCGAAGTTTGTCCGCCCACTCTGGGCCACGAACAGTTTCACGGATTTTATAAAGCGGAACTTCGAGGCGCATTTCAACGAGCTGTCGGATCAGCTTTAACCATCCACTATGCGGCGGACGCCATTGAATCTCAATCGGATGGTAACGCCCTTGGCGATCCTGAATCCAAGTGTAAACCGTGCCGGCCATTCGATCCGTCTTCATCGACTTGATAAAGTTGTGATAGAGACACGTCCCAACGCCACGGTAAGAAAAATCTTGCTTTGGTTCCGTCTGACGGAAAGTACAAAACTTCGGATCGATCCCTTGCTGCTTGAGAGTCTCATCAATATCAATGACAAGCTTCTTTACAATCCCATACGCATCCACTTCCTTTGTTCCCCCGACAATAACCTTGTCCGGAGGCGTTGCTTTGACTTCCGCCAAAGCAGGGCCCGCAGCGTTCACGCTGAGAGCCGATGCTAAAATGAGAGCGAGGGATTTTAATTTCATAATTATTTTGTCGCGTACACGAATTTGATTTTATATTTGCCGTTTTCGTCCTTCGTGCCTTTGAATTCACACTTCACGGGAGTCATTTGGCTCTTACCAGTTTCGGCATTAAAGAGCGTTTTCGACGAATCGCAACCGCCCGTGATATCGTAACTTCTAGAATTGTTGGTTTTAGTCGTTAGTTTCGCGTTCACCGAAAGCAATTGAATGGTCAAAAGATTTTTGTTCAAACCGTTCGCCACATTCACCACCAGGGGACTTGGCAACCACTTCTTGGTTCCGCTATTCCAAAGATAAAACCCTGCGTCCAGAGTTCCTTCATCATTCTTCATTTTGCCGTCAACTTTTAAGAATAAGGAGCTGGCATCCGCCTTCAACTTCGGAAGGAGTTTTTTCATTTGCTCATCGGCTGCGTCCACTTGGCTTGGAGAAACTAAGCTGATAGTCCAATCGCGGGAAAAGTAAATGTTCCCTTTGAGATTCGCATCGTTGATGTTGATCTTAGTTTTCTCGTTCTCACCACCACCTTCAATTGTCAGATCGTTGATATTGAAGTCCACTGCCGGCGGTTTCTCAATCGAGTTCAAAATCTGCTCAATCAGTCGGGCCTGAATACTCGTTTCCATTTTCGTATCCGCCTTCGCGTCCGCCGCAAAAGCGTGTCCCGAAAGCACGGTAGTCGCTGCGACCAATCCTAAGATCATCTTTTTCATAAAATCCTCCACTCGCTTTACCAGCAAGATTGGCACCTCCCTCTAGAGCGCTTTAAACACGTCCTTGCTGTCGAAACTTTGAACAGGTACTTTTTACCGGCAGTCATTCCGTCCCGGCAGGGCTCCCCAAAGGGCTCGACAATACGCGCTATAGAGGCAACTCCTTGCTTTTTGAACGGCCCCCCTTAGGATGGTCCAATGGATCAAACGCCCCCGCAGCACAAACCGGAAAATCCCCTTCTCAACATTCTCTTTAACATCGTCGTTCCCATCTTGATTCTCAATAAGGGCAGCAAGATGCTGGGTTCGCTCTGGGCGCTCATCATTGCCCTGGCCTTCCCGCTCGGCTATGGGATCTATGATCATCTCAAGCGCAAGAAGTGGAATGCGATTTCGATTCTGGGTCTTCTCAATGTCGGCATCACTGGCAGTCTTGCTCTGTTTAAGCTCCACGGGATTTGGTTTGCGGTGAAAGAGGCCGCCTTTCCTTTATTGGTTGGTGGCTTCGTCTTTGGCTCGGCTTTCACGAAAAGCCCTTTCATCTCGTCCCTCTTCTTGAATCCGCAACTGATTGATGTCGGGCTCTTGAAGAGTCGTCTGTTTGAAAGACGAACTGAAAGTGAATTTGCACAGCTGTTGAAAAAATCAACGCTGTGGATTTCTCTGTCCTTTGTTTTCAGCGCGATCTGCAATTTTGTTTTGGCCATCAGAATTTTTGAGCCGATCAGCGAAGCCCTCGAGAGCGAAGCTCAGGCGTTGATTCTCAACGAGCAAATCGCTCGCATGACCACATGGTCGATGGCGGTGATTGTGCTTCCTTCGATTATTTTCTTAGTGGGAATTTTCCTTTACCTCACGAAAGGCATGCAAAGACTCAGCGGCCTGACCGAAGATGAATTACTCATTCAAAAGTAAAACTTAAAAACTAGAAGCCATTATCCATGGATGGCGGCATCGGCGGAGGCGGTGGTGGGAAGTAGCCATTGTCAAAGTCACCACCCCCCTCAGGGAATGGAACTGGCGGAGGCGGTGGTGGGAACCCTTCCGGCGGCGCTTCGAAAGGATCCGTCGGCGGCGGGAACGGTGGCGGCACATAGCCCTCGCCACCAAAATCATCAAACCCACCAGCTGGAGGAGGTGGCGCCGGGAAGCTCGGTGAAGAACCACCACTGCTGCCACCAAAACTGCCCCCCGATGAAGAACTGCTGCCACCCTTGCCACCAGTGAAATTACGTTTAGCAACGTCAAAGCGCGGACGCTCTTTATCCAGTCCGTACTCTTCCATGGCCCAAGCATTTCGCTTAGCCGCTTCGGCGGCATTCTTCGGCTCTTGCGCCTTTTTCTCTTTCACATAGGCTTTGCGCTGAGCTTCGTACTCTTCGTAGTCTTGGTACTTGTCTTTGAGATCGGCCTTGTACTCGGGCCCGTCCTCTTTCGGAGATTCTTGCTTCTTGCGGTTTTTATCGGCAGCGATGTCGCGTTTGCGCTGATCTTCCCACTCGGCCTGTTCTTTGAGGTACGCCTTCAAGCCGGCCTCTCGCTCCTGATCGAATTCTTTGTTCTCTTTCTGTTTTTCGTAAAAGCCACGGCGCCTCTCATCTTCGCTTTGCGCCAAAGACAGAGATCCGTGAAGGACCGAAAAACCAAGAAGAAGACCACCAAGAACTCTTAAAAACATGGTCTTAGTTTACCGCATTTACATCTCTAAGAAAAAACTAAAAAAGATCCTCGACCTTCATCTAAACAGGCCCTATGATGGGCCCTCTTTGCCATGGCCAAAAGGAGTCAATTTCATGGAAGTTTTGGAACAATTCGGCCTTTTCACAGCGCAAACAGCCGTCATCGTTCTGGCGATTGCGGCCATTATCATCCTGATCGCGATTTTAGCCGCAAAGGCCCAGGACAAACCTGAAATCGAAATCGAACTTCTTCACAAAAAATACAAACTTTTTGCCAAAATCCTCAAATCCGCAACTCTGAGCAAAGACGAGCAAAAAGAAGCTCGCAAAAAAGAGAAAAAAGAAAACAAAGACAAAAAGCACGAGCACCAGCGCAAAGTTTTTGTTTTGGACTTTAACGGCGACATCAAAGCGTCTGCCGTAGATCACCTGCGCCAAGAAATCACCGCGATCCTCAATGTTGCGACTCCGCAAGATGAAGTCGTCATTCGTTTAGAAAGCCCCGGTGGCGTCGTGCATGGCTATGGCCTTGCAGCTTCTCAGTTGCTGCGTGTTCGTGAAAAAGAAATTCCGCTCACGGTTTGCGTCGATAAAGTGGCCGCCAGCGGCGGTTACCTGATGTCTTGCACGGCGAACAAAATTCTGTGTGCCCCCTTTGCAATCGTAGGCTCCATCGGTGTGGTAGCGCAAGTTCCTAACTTTCATCGGATCCTGAAAAAACACGACGTCGACTACAAGGAATACACTGCCGGTGAATTCAAACGCACCATCAGCGTGATGGGCGAGATCACCGAAAAAGGCGAAGAGAAATTTAAAGAGCAATTAGAAGCCACTCACCGCCTGTTCAAAAATTTCGTGCAAAAAAATC
>Ga0255338_1005198_pt1 | contig 12280 bp, 13 predicted proteins | sample MeOH1_35cm_T4_19_FD_203715 | JGI IMG/M metagenome (GOLD analysis project Ga0255338, IMG submission 203715) | Sandy soil microbial communities from University of British Columbia, Vancouver, Canada - MeOH1_35cm_T4_195 | ecosystem: Engineered > Artificial ecosystem > Sand microcosm > Unclassified ... | reverse complement strand
GGCTTCGTTGGCGGTCGCGGCGAACGGCGCGCCGGGCGATTCGGCGACGATGCGGAAACCGTCGGGAAGCCGCTCGACCTTGTCGCCGTGGCTCATCCAGACCTGATGGCGCTCGCCGGGCGCCCACAGCCCGTCGAACAAGGCGCATTCGTCCTTGATTTCGAGGAAGGCGCGGCCGAATTCGCTATGGTCGCCGGTGACGACCTTGCCGCCCAATTGCTCGGCCATCAATTGCTGGCCGTAGCAAATGCCGAGCATCGGCACGCCGGCGTCGAACAATTCGGCCGGCGCGCGCGGGCTTTCCTCGAGCATCACCGAAGCGGGACCCCCGGACAGGATGATACCCTTGGGCTGGAGACGCTCGAACGCCTCGGCGGCGCTGTTGAACGGCGCGATCTCGCTATAGACGCCCGCCTCGCGAACCCGCCGGGCGATCAGCTGGGTCACCTGACTTCCGAAATCGACGATCAATATGGTTTCGGAGGGCTGGACTGTCATGGCGGCGCCGGCTTTCACGCGATGGGAGATGGCGCGGATTAGGACTGGCGGCCTGCCCTGTCCAGCAAGCGCGTCCTGCCGGTTAATGCGCTTCCATCCCGGTCCAAAGCGCGATGAACGCCCATTGGTCGGCATATTCCTCGATGATCTTGTCTGTCGGTTTGCCGGCGCCATGGCCGGCGCGGGTCTCGATGCGGATCAGCCGCGGCTTGTCGCCAAGATCGGCGGCCTGGAGCGCGGCGACATATTTGAAGCTGTGGCCGGGAACGACCCGGTCGTCGGTGTCGGCGGTGCTGACCAGGATCGCCGGATAGGCAATGCCGCCGCGGATATTGTGATAGGGCGAATAGGCCAACAGCCTGCGGAAATCGTCCGCCTTGGCCGGATAGCCGTAATCGTCGACCCAGTAGCGGCCCGCGGTGAAGCGGTCGAAGCGCAGCATGTCCATCACCCCGACCTGCGGCAGCGCGGCCGCGAACAGGTCCGGCCGCTGGTTGACCACCGCCCCGACGAGCAGGCCGCCGTTCGAACGGCCGTGGACGGCAAGCTGGCGATTGGTCGTCACGCCCTGGGCGATCAGATATTCGGCGGCGGCGACGAAATCGTCGAACACGTTCTGCTTGTTGGCGAGGCGGCCGGCATCGTGCCACGCCTTGCCATATTCGCCGCCGCCGCGAAGGTTCGCGACCGCGAGCACCCCTCCCGCTTCGATCCAGGCGAGATTGGCCGCCGAGAAGGAAGGCGTGAGCGAGATGTTGAACCCGCCATAGCCGTAGAGCAGGGTCGGCGCCGGCCGATCCAGCGGCCGATCCTTGCGATGGACCAGGAACAGCGGCACTCGGGTACCGTCCTTCGACCTGTAGAAGCGCTGCTCGACCGCGAAGTCGGCCGGATCGAACGCGACCTTGGGCTCCGCGAACGCGCCCGTCGCACCAGTCGCGCTGTCGTAGCGGTAGATGGTGGTGGGGCGGTTGAAGCTCGAGAAAGCGTAGAAGGTCTCGCTGTCGCTGCCGTCGCCGGCAAAGCCGCTGGCGGTGCCGATCCCGGGCAGGACGATTGTGCCGGTCCTGGTCCCGTCGCGGGTGAAGGTCCGCACCTCGGTCTTGGCGTCGACCAGATAGGAAGCGATCAGCCGATCGCCGACGATCGAGGCCTGGTCGAGCGTCGCCTGGTCCTCGGCGACGATCTCCTCGAGCGCCGTGACCGGCTGTTTGATGTCGGTCACGACGATCCTCAGCCGCGGCGCATCGAGGTTGGTCACCCAGTAGAAAGTGTCGCCCTTGTTGCCGATGTAGCGCCAGTCGTTGGCGAGACCTTTGACGAAGCGCCGCGGCGGCGCATCGGGCCGGGTCAGATCGATCAAGCTGATGTCATAGCGCTCATCGGTGCCCTCGGAGCTGCTGACGATCAGCCAGCGCCCGTCGTCGGAGACTTCCGCCCTATTGTTGAGCTTCGGCCGCGCAGGGTCGGCATAGACCAGTCGGTCGGCGGCTTGCGGCGTGCCGAGCCGGTGGAAATAGACCGTCTGATTTTCGTTGAGCGACTGGAACTGCTGCTCGCTCGCGGGCTCCGGAAAACGCGAATAGAAGAAGCCCGATCCGTCCTTCGCCCAGTCGAGCGCCGAGAATTTCACCCATTTGACCTCGTCGGCGAGCAAGCGCCCGCTGTCGACCTCGATGACGCGCAGGCTCCGCCAGTCGGTGCCGCCGTCCTGCACGCTGTAGAGCAGATGTTTGCCGTCCTCCGAGGGGACCCATTCACCAAGCGCGGTGGCGCCGTCCTTCGACCAGAGATTGGGATCGACCAGCATCCGCGCCGGCCCGTCGAGCCGGTCGCGCACGTAGAGCACCGCCTGGTTCTGCAGCCCCTCGTTCTTCGCGTAGAAATAGCGGCCGCCCTTCTTCACGGGCACGCCGTAGCGCTCATAGTCGAACAATTGCCGGATGCGCTGCGCGAACGTCGCGCGCGCGGGGAGGCGCGCGAGATAGGCATCGGTGACCTCATTCTCGGCGGTCACCCAGGCGCGCACCCGCGGATCGGCGCGCACGTCATTCTCCAGCCAGCGATAGGGGTCGGCGACCTTCACGCCGAACTGATCCTCGACCACGGCCTGGCGCTCGGTCTTGGGATAAGCAGCGACGGACGGCGGTGCCTTGGTGGGGGTGTCGGACATGGCGGGCAGCGGACTCATGGGGACAAGGACAAGCGACAGGAGAAGCAGTCGGACGCGATAAGACATTGAAAATGCACTCTCGGGGGGATCGCGCAGCGCTAATCACGCCGGTTCGGCTTGTCAAAAAGCCGCGCGGTCAGGGCAAGCTGCGATCAGGTGGAATCGCAGCCTGCCCTATAACCCTTTGATGCCGCATTGCTGCTTGCGAAAAGCCGGTACCCAGTTTTTCGCTTATGCCCCAGGCCCAAAAAAGGCCTCGCGAGGAGGCCTTTTCCGTTCACATCTGACCGGCCTCAGGCGGCCTCGTCGAAATCTTCCTCGCTCTGCACCGGGCCCGAATCCTGGCCCTTGGCGGCGGGGTCGCGGTCGACCAGCTCGATGATCGCGATCGGCGCGGCGTCCGAGGCGCGCACGCCGGCCTTGATGACCCGCGTGTAGCCGCCATTGCGATCGGCGTAGCGCGAGGCAAGCACGTCGAACAATTTGACCAGCTGGGCGTCGTCGAGCAGGCGCGCGTGCGCGAGCCGGCGGTTCGACAGGCCGCCCTTCTTGGCGAGCGTGATCAGCTTTTCGACATAGGGGCGAAGCTCCTTCGCCTTGGCGGTCGTGGTGGTGATCTGCTCGTGCTTGATCAGCGCTGCCGCCATGTTGCGGAACATCGCGGTGCGGTGGCTCGAGGTACGCTGCAGCTTACGGCCGCCGACTCTATGACGCATTATTCTATCCTTCCGTTCGTCCCGGGGCCGAAAAGGGACCCCATCAAAGTGGTACTTTGATGGGAACCCTCAGGTACCCCGGACCAGGCGGGACTTCTGGGGCCCGCCCTTCCCCTATTTTCGCCGCTTCGCGCCCACCGGGCGCGAAACGTGGTGATCGCGGCAGGCAGTCCCCCGGGACTGCCTGCCCAGCGATCACCCCATCAGCTCCTGCTCGAGCTTCTTAGCCATCTCTTCGATATTCTCGGGCGGCCAGCCCGGGATGTCCATGCCGAGGCGCAGCCCCATGGACGAGAGCACTTCCTTGATCTCGTTGAGGCTCTTGCGGCCGAAGTTCGGCGTGCGGAGCATCTCGGCCTCGGTCTTCTGCACGAGATCGCCGATGTAGATGATGTTGTCGTTCTTGAGGCAGTTGGCGCTGCGCACCGACAGCTCGAGCTCGTCGACCTTCTTGAGCAGATAGCGGTTGAGCTGGTTGGCGTCGGTCTCGGCCTCCACCGCAGCGACCGCAACGCCGGTCGGCATCGTGGTGGTGGCGAGGCCGTCGTCGAAGTGGACGAACAGCTGGAGCTGGTCCTGAAGGATGCGCGCGGCATAAGCGAGCGCATCGTCCGGGCTGATCGTGCCGTCGGTCTCGACGGTCAGGGTCAGCTTGTCGTAATCGAGCTCCTGGCCGACGCGCGTATTCTCGACCTTGTAGCTCACCTGGCGAACCGGCGAATAAAGCGCATCGACCGGCACGAGGCCGATCGGCGCGTCGATCGGCCGGTTGTTCGCCGCCGGCACATAGCCTTTGCCGGTGTCGGCGCTGAGCTCCATGTTGAGCGTCGCGCCCTCGTCGAGATGGCAGATGACGAGATCGGGGTTCATCACCTCGATGTCGCCGGTCGTTGCGATCTGGCCGGCGGTGACCTCACCGGGGCCGGTCGCCGACAGCTGCAGGCGCTTGGGGCCCTCGCCTTCCATCCGGAGCGCGATCTGCTTGACGTTCAGGACGATGTCGGTGACGTCCTCGCGAACCCCCGCCAGCGACGAGAATTCGTGCAGCACGCCTTCGATTCGCATCGAGGTGACTGCGGCGCCCTGGAGCGAGGAGAGAAGCACACGCCGCAGGCTATTGCCGAGCGTCAGGCCGAAGCCGCGCTCGAGCGGCTCGGCGAAGAAGGTCGCCTTGCGCCTGCTGTCGCCCATCGACTTCTTCTCGAGGGCGTTGGGCTTCTTCATTTCCTGCCAGTTTTTAGCGTTGACGGCCATGATCTTCCCTTGGGCTTTGGCGGGGAACGTCCCCACCGTTCAAATTTGAAGCTCCGGCGCGAGGCCGGGGCGATTCGTCAGACGCGGCGACGCTTCGAAGGACGGACGCCATTGTGCGGGATCGGCGTCACGTCGCGGATCGAGGTGATCTGGAAGCCGACCGCCTGCAGAGCACGCAGCGCCGATTCGCGGCCCGACCCGGGACCCTTGACCTCGACCTCGAGCGTGCGGACGCCATGTTCGGCGGCCTTCTTGCCGGCATCCTCGGCGGCGACCTGGGCGGCATAGGGCGTCGACTTGCGGCTTCCCTTGAAGCCCATCATGCCGGCCGACGACCAGGCGATCGCATTGCCCTGCGCATCGGTGATGGTGATCATCGTGTTGTTGAAGCTGGCGTTCACGTGCGCGACGCCGGCCGTGATATTCTTTCTCTCGCGCCTGCGAATACGCTGCGGTTCACGTGCCATTGCTGAATTCCTGACCTTCTACGTTTGCAAACGCCGGGGCTGGCGACGCCATCGCCTCCGGCGGAGAAGCGAGTCCGTGGACTTACTTCTTCTTCCCGGCGATCGGCTTGGCCTTGCCCTTGCGGGTGCGCGCATTGGTGTGCGTGCGCTGGCCGCGGACCGGCAGGCCCTTGCGATGGCGAAGCCCGCGGTAGCAAGCGAGATCCATCAGACGCTTGATGTTCATAGCCACCTCGCGGCGGAGATCGCCTTCGACGGTGTGGCCGGCATCGATCGCCTCGCGGATCTGAAGCACTTCCTGATCGGTGAGATCCTGGACGCGGCGCTCGGGCGCGATATTCAGCTGGTTGGTGATTTCCTTGGCCTTGGTGCGGCCAATGCCGTGGATGTAAGTGAGCGCGATTTCGACGCGCTTGTTGGTCGGGATATTGACACCCGCGATACGTGCCATGCGTTCTTTTCTCCTGCTCCACGGGAGGGCTGGCGTCCCCCCCATCTCAGCGCTTCATGAACCCGTCCAAATGGCAATGCCGACGCACGCACGAATGCGCCGCCGGAGCCGGAAGAACGGGATGGCTGCGAGGTAAGACCGCGCTGCAGCAATGTCAAGCGACCGCGCCGATCGGAATGACCAGCGAAGCGCGCAGCCCGGGCCGATTGTCGTCAAGCTCGAGCCGGCCATGATGAAGGTGCGCGACCGCCTCGGCCAGCGAGAGGCCGAGACCGGCGCCGCTGGTCGAGCGCGAGCCGTCGAGCCGGCCGAAGCGCCGCTTCGCTTCCTGCCGGTCCGCCTCGGCAATCCCCGGCCCGCGATCGGCCACGCCGAGCCGCAGCTCGCCTTGGCGCTGCTCGACGAACAGCCGGATTTCGCCGCCCGCCGCAGCATAGCCCAGCGCATTGTCGACGAGATTGCTGAGCGCCTGCGCGAGAAGCTGGCGATGGCCGGAGAACGGAGCGATCGAGCCGCTCGTTTCGACCGTCAATGCGGCGCCCGCCTCTTCGGCGAGCGGCTCATACATCTCAGCCAGCTCGGCGACCAGCGCGCCCGGATCCAGCAGGGCGAACTGATTGCGGCTCGCCATCGCCTCGGAGCGGCCGATCTCGAGCACGGTCGTGAGCATGCGCATCAGCGAATCAGCTTCCGCGACCACTCCCGCGAGGAGGGAGTCGCGCCGAGCATCGTCCTCCGCAGCCAGCGCGGCATCGACCCGCGCCCGCAGCCGCCCGACCGGCGATCGCAGATCATGCGCCAGCGAGTCGGTGAGCAGGCGCAGCTCCTCCATCAAAGCGACGATACGATCGAGCATCAAATTGATTTGCGCACCCAGGCCGTCGAACGCATCGCTGCTGCCCGTGATCGGCACGCGCTGGCTGAAGTCCCCGCCGGTGATGCCCTTCGCGACAGCGGCAATTCCTCGAACGCTTCGGCTGACGTAACGAGCAGTGACGAGGCCGCAAAGCAGCCCGAGGAGCACCGAGAGCACGCCTGCGAGAAGCAGCGCGCGTTCAAGCGTGCGCTGTAGCGCCAGGCGCTCGCCGAAACTGCGTCCACTGACGAGCCACAAGCTGTGCTGCAGCGGTTTCAGCACGAAGCCGGCGACGATCGGCGCGGCTCCCCCGACCGGATCGATCAGCCCTTCCTGATAGCCGCGGCGCAAGCGCGCCGGCGGTGCGGCCAAGGAATGCACGTTTCCGCTCCGGCCGTGGCCGTTGCGATCGACCAGCGCACCCAGGAATTGCGGGTCGGTCGCCAGCAGATCCGACACCGCATCGTTCAAGGCAGGGCGGCCTCCCGAATCGTAGACGTCGGCGAGAGCGGATGCTTCCTCCGCCACGCGTTGGCGGAGCATGCTCATCGCGTCGTCGTGGGTGCGCAAGTGGATGAAGACGATCAGCGCCAGATTCGATCCCAGCGCCAGGAGGGCGGCCACGAGGGCCACCCGGAGCGAGGTCGGTACTCGAAGCGTCACTGCGCGGCGCCGAGGCGATAGCCGGCACCGCGCACGGTATGGAGGATCGGCCGGTCGAAGCCATCCTCGAGCTTGCGGCGCAGTCGGCTGACATGCACGTCGATGACATTGGTCCCGGGATCGAAATGGTAATCCCAAACCTGCTCGAGGAGCATCGTCCGCGTGACCACCCTGCCCGCGTTGCGGGCGAAATATTCGAGCAACTTATATTCCCGCGGATTGAGCGCGAGCAGCCTTCCCCCTCGCCGCACGATCCTCGCCAGCGGATCGATCTCGAGATCGCCGATCGTCATCCGCATATCCGGAGAGAGGTCGGGACGAGTATCTCCTCGCCTCAGCAGGGCATTGGTGCGCGCGAGAAGCTCGGCAAAGGAGAACGGCTTGACGAGATAATCGTCCGAGCCTTGCTCGAGGCCCTCGATTCTGTCGCTGACCGAAGCAAGCGCCGACAGGATGAGCACGGGAGTGGCGATGGCGGCGGCGCGCAATGCGCGAAGCACCGCGAGCCCATCGACACCCGGGACCATGCGATCGAGGATGACCAGGTCGAAGCTTCCGTCTGACGCGAGGAACAAACCGTCACGGCCATCGGCGACGTGAGCGACATTGTGGCCTTGCTCGGTGAGGCCGCGCACGAGATAGCTTGCGGTCTCGGCATCGTCCTCCACAACCAGGATTTTCCGACCCATGGCGCCCACTCTCCACACTGGATGGCTCGACTGCCGGCGAGTGCGGCTCCGAGCATGGCCTGGAAATGCCTGACAGCCAAGGCTGTCAGGCATTCCGGAGCGGTCGGGGCCGAGCGCTTATTTCTTCTGTTCGGCGGCGGGTGCGGCCTTCTTCTGCCTGACGCGCTTATGCTTCTGGACCTTGGCCTTGGTTGTGGTCGTCGCGGTCTGCTGATTCGAGGCGGCTGTGTTCTTCGGCGTGGACGCGGCATAGGACGGCGCGGCGAGGGCGACGAGACCGGCCAACGGAGCGATATAGCGAAGCTTCATTGAGGTTCTCCCGATGATGAGGCGATCATTGCCTCCAGCCGGCTGATAGCCGGTCATGCTTCGCAACGCGGTGGCGCCTGCATTACAATTTCGTCATCCGTGCCGCGCACCAAAGCCCTGTCGGCTCTGCCGCCGAGCGTCGAGCAATGATCGAATTGTCGGCCGAGCCAGGATCGGCCGACAGCGCAATTTTCGAGGTCGGCGCCGACACGGCCGTGCCCGTCGAGCTGCGCATTTTGGACTGGGGCCAACCTCAGCCGGCGCGGCCAGCCTGCCGTTCGACGCCAAGATTGCCGTCGAGGATTGCCTCGATCGCCGCGGTCACCTCTGCCATCGGGGCCATACCGTCGATCGACCGGACGATGCCCTTGTCCCGGTAATAAGGCAGAATCGGCAGGGTCTTGGCGTGATATTCAGCGAGGCGGGTGCGGACCGTCTCGGCATTGTCGTCGGCGCGGCGCTTGAACTGGTGCGATCCGCAGACGTCACAGGTCTCCGGCACCTTGGGGAGCTTGAAGCGATCGTGATAGCCCTCGCCGCAGCTCGCGCAGGAGAAGCGGCCGGTGATCCGCTCGACCAACGCATCCTCATCGACGATCATCTCGATGACATGGTCGAGCTTGACCCCCATCTTCGCGAGCAGGTCGTCGAGCGCCTGCGCCTGCGCGGCGGTACGGGGATAGCCATCGAGGATGAAGCCCTTGCGGACGTCGTCCTGGGCGAGGCGATCGGCTAGGATGCCGTTGACGATTTCATCGGAGACCAGGTCGCCGGCGTCCATCACCGCTTTGGCCTTGAGGCCGATCGGCGTCTTGGCGGCGACCGCTGCGCGGAGCATGTCGCCCGTCGAGAGCTGGACCATTCCGCGTTCGGCTTCGATCCTGCTCGCCTGCGTCCCCTTGCCCGCCCCCGGCGGACCCAGCAGGATGATGTTCACCGCGTTCTCCCGCCCTTGAGCTTCGCCCTTTTGATCAGATCGCCATATTGATGGGCGATGAGATGGCTTTGGATCTGGGTCACCGTATCCATCGTCACGTTGACCACGATCAGCAGGCTGGTTCCGCCGAGATAGAATGGGATGTTGGCCTGCGAGAACAGGAACTCGGGCAGCAGGCAGATCAGGGTCAGATAGGCGGCGCCGACGACGGTGATGCGGGTCAGCACGTAATCGAGATATTCCTCGGTGCGCTTGCCCGGCCGGATGCCCGGGATGAAGCCGCCGTAGCGTTTCAGATTGTCGGCGGTTTCCTCCGGGTTGAAGACCACTGCCGTGTAGAAGAAGCAGAAGAAGATGATGCCCGCCGCGTAGAGCGCCATGTAGAGCGGCGCACCATGCTGGAGCAAGGTCGTGACGGTGATCAAGATGTCGCCGCCCGTGCTCTCGCCCTGGACTCGGTTGCCGGCGAATTGCGCGATCGTCAGCGGCATCAGCAGCAGCGACGAGGCGAAGATCGGCGGGATGACATTCGCGGTGTTGATCTTGAGCGGGAGGTGCGAACGGTCGGCCTGGATCTGGCCGCGCGCGGTCTGCCGCTTGGGATATTGGATCAGCACGCGGCGCTGCGCGCGCTCCATGAAGCAGATGAACGCGATCACCGCCAGCGCAAGCGCGATCACCGCCATGATCAGCAGCGGCGAGAGCGTGCCGGTGCGGCCGCCTTCGAAGATCTTGCCGAGCGCCACCGGAAGCTGCGCGACGATGCCGGCCATGATGATCAGCGACACGCCGTTGCCGATGCCGCGGCTCGTGATCTGTTCGCCGAGCCACATCAGGAACATCGTCCCGCCGACCAGGCTGACGACGGTGGTGATCCGGAACAGCATGCCCGGATCGAGCACCGCCGACCCGGCGGCGTTCTGGCCCCAGCCCTCGAGTCCGACGGCGATGAAATAGCCCTGCACGGCGCACAGCAATACGGTGCCGTAGCGTGTATATTGGTTGAGCTTCTTGCGCCCGCTCTCGCCCTCTTTCTTGAGCGCCGCCAAGGTCGGCGACATCGAGCTGGCGAGCTGAACCACGATCGAGGCAGTGATATAGGGCATGACGCCGAGCGCGATCAGGCTCATTCGCGACAGGCTTCCGCCCGAGAAGGCGTTGAAGAAGTCGAGCACCGTGCCCTGCGTCGTCTGGAACAGCGCATTGAGCGCGCGCGGATCGATGCCAGGCAGCGGAATGAAGCTCAGCAGCCGGAAGATGACCAGCGCTCCGATCGTGAACCAAAGGCGCTTCTTGAGATCGGTCGCCTTGGAAAAGCTCGCCAGGCTGATGTTTGCGGCCATTTGTTCGGCAGCGGATGCCATGATCAGTCGACCCCGGAAAAGACATGAGCGGCGGACGAGATTTCGCCCGCCGATGAGCTGCCATCAAAGCACTGCTTCGATGGCGCTCTCGTCATATAATGATCAGCGGCGGAATGTCAGCCTCGAACCGTAAGGGATCAGGCTTCAGCCTTGCCACGCTTCTTGACGCTGTTCTTCTTGGCGGCGGCCTTCTCGGCCGCCGGAACGACCTCGATCACCTCGATCGAGCCGCCCGCCGCCTCGACCGCCTGGCGCGCACCCGCCGAAGCGCCCGCCACGCGGAACGACAGCTTCGCGCTGATCGCGCCCTTGCCGAGCAGGCGAACGCCGTCCTTGCCGCCGCGGGCGAGGCCCGCGCCCTTGAGCGCGGCATGATCGATCAGCCCGTCGGCGCCGAGCTTGCCGGCGTCGAGCGCCTTCTGGATCGCGCCGAGATTGACCTCGGCATAATCCTTGGCGAACGGGTTGTTGAAGCCGCGCTTCGGGAGCCGCATGTGAAGCGGCATCTGGCCGCCTTCGAAGCCGAACACCGAGACGCCGGAGCGGCTCTTCTGGCCCTTCTGCCCGCGGCCGGCGGTCTTGCCGAGGCCGGAGCCGATGCCGCGGCCGACGCGGACGCGGCTCTTGCGGGCACCCGCATTGTCACGAATATCGTTGAGTTTCATCGTCTGCACTCGCTTTCGTTTACCCCGGCAAACGCCGGGGCCAGTTTCGCTTTGGCCCAACATGCCTCGCGCAGGGGCACAATGGATCCCAGCTTGCGCCGGGATGAGTCGGGAGGGCTTAGCCCTCCACGTTCACCATATGCTGCACCTTGCGGATCATGCCGCGAACCTCAGGCGTGTCCTGAAGCTCGACCGTCCTGTGCATCTTGTTGAGGCCCAGGCCGATCAGCGTCCGGCGCTGATCGGGAGTCCGCCGGATCGGCGACCCCGTCTGGGTGACCTTGATCGTCGCCATCTTCTACTCCGTCACTGCTTCGGCTTCGGCCGCCGCTTCGGCGCCACCGAGGCCGGCGCGGCGCGCCATCAGGTCGGCAATCTTCTTGCCGCGACGCTGCGCCACCGATTTCGGGCTGGTCTGATCCGACAGCGCCTCGAAAGTCGCCCGGATCATGTTGTAGGGGTTCGAGGTGCCGACCGACTTGGTCACCACGTCAGCAACGCCGAGGCTCTCGAACACCGCGCGCATCGGACCGCCGGCGATGATGCCGGTGCCCTGCGGCGCAGAGCGGACATAGACGCGGCCGGCACCGAAATGGCCCATGCCGTCGTGATGCAAGGTGCGGCCTTCGCGCAGCGGCACGCGGACCATCGCCTTCTTGGCCGCCGCGGTCGCCTTGGAGATCGCCTCGGGCACTTCGCGCGCCTTGCCGTGACCGAAACCGGCCCGGCCCTTGCCGTCGCCGACCACGACCAGAGCAGCAAAGCCGAAGCGCTTGCCGCCCTTCACGGTCTTGGAGACGCGGTTGATGTGGACCAGCTTCTCGACCAGCTCCTCACCTTCCTCGTCGCGATTGCCGCCGCGCCGATCGTCGCGCCGGCCGCGGCCACGGCCATCACGCCCGCCGCCGTCCCGGCCGCGGCCGCCACGCGCGCCGCGCTCGCGCCGGCCTTCGGTCGGTGCTGCCTCAGCCGCAGGCTCGACCGCTGCGTTCGGGGTTTCGGCGTTCTCGGTCGCCGGAGTGTTTTCATCAGCCATCGTTTAGAACTCCAATCCGCCTTCACGCGCGGCATCGGCAAGAGCCTTCACGCGGCCGTGGAACAGGAAACCGCCTCGGTCGAAAATGACGCGGGTCACGCCCGCCGCCTTGGCGCGCTCGGCGATACGCCGGCCGACGTCCTGCGCCGACGCCACGGTTGCGCCGGCCTGGCCGCGCACCTCCTTGTCGAGCGTCGAAGCG
>Ga0255338_1005197_pt1 | contig 12283 bp, 12 predicted proteins | sample MeOH1_35cm_T4_19_FD_203715 | JGI IMG/M metagenome (GOLD analysis project Ga0255338, IMG submission 203715) | Sandy soil microbial communities from University of British Columbia, Vancouver, Canada - MeOH1_35cm_T4_195 | ecosystem: Engineered > Artificial ecosystem > Sand microcosm > Unclassified ... | reverse complement strand
GGCGGCGTTTCCCTGCGTCCGGGCGACGGCATCATCCACAGCTGGCTGAACCGCATGCTGCTGCCGGACACCGTCGGCACCGGTGGTGACTCGCACACCCGTTTCCCGATGGGCATTTCGTTCCCCGCCGGTTCCGGTCTGGTTGCGTTTGCTGCAGCCACCGGCGTTATGCCGCTGGACATGCCGGAATCGATCCTGGTGCGCTTCAAAGGCAAGATGCAACCGGGCGTCACCCTGCGTGACCTGGTTCATGCCATTCCTTACTTCGCGATTCAGGCTGGCCTGTTGACCGTTGAGAAGAAAGGCAAGAAGAACGCTTTCTCCGGCCGCATCCTGGAAATCGAAGGCCTGGACGACCTGAGCATCGAGCAGGCTTTCGAGCTGTCCGACGCCTCGGCTGAACGTTCGGCTGCCGGTTGCACCATCAAGCTGTCGAAAGAGTCGATCACCGAGTACCTGAACTCCAACATCACCCTGCTGCGCTGGATGATCGGCGAAGGCTACGGCGATGCGCGTACCCTGGAACGTCGTGCTCAAGCGATGGAAGCCTGGGTTGCCAACCCTGAGCTGATGGTTGCCGATGCTGACGCCGAATACGCTGAAGTCATCGAAATCGACCTGGCCGACATCAAAGAGCCTGTGCTCTGCGCGCCGAACGACCCGGACGACGCCCGTCTGTTGTCCAGCGTTGCTGGCGAGAAGATCGACGAAGTGTTCATCGGTTCGTGCATGACCAACATCGGTCACTTCCGCGCTGCCGGCAAGTTGCTGGATCAGGTCAAAGGTCAGCTTCCAACCCGTCTGTGGCTGTCGCCGCCGACCAAGATGGACGCTCACCAGTTGACCGAAGAAGGCTACTACGGCATCTACGGCAAGGCCGGCGCACGCATGGAAATGCCAGGCTGCTCGCTGTGCATGGGTAACCAGGCACGTGTTGAGCCGAACTCCACTGTGGTGTCGACGTCGACCCGTAACTTCCCGAACCGTCTGGGTGATGGCGCGAACGTTTACCTGGCTTCGGCTGAGTTGGCGTCTGTTGCTTCCATCCTGGGTCGCCTGCCGACCGTCGAGGAGTACATGGAATACGCTGGCAAGATCGACAGCATGGCGGCTGATGTTTACCGCTACCTGTCCTTCGACCAGATTGCCGAGTTCCGTGAGGCTGCTGCGAACGCCAATATCCCGGTTGTTCAAGCCTAAGGCTTTCTCGTTGTAGAAGACGCCGCGTGTCGTGAGATGCGCGGCGTTTTTTTATGTTTGGTTTTTTGTGTAAGCGTACGCATCCCCTGTGGCGGCGACGGAAGCAGGTCGGTTTTCAGGCCGCCTCGCTTTGGCTTTTGTTTTTGATCTTGATCTTGATCTTGATCTCCCGTCGGAAGGCCGTACGTCAGGGGCGCAGGCGCTTGGTTACCTGGCGCTTTTCCAAGTAACCCGCCGTCAGGGCGGAACCCATAGCGGCCGTTACCGCAGGAATGGATATGTACCCCCTCAAAAAACAAGTCGCCTGACGCTCAGCCATCGCTAGCAAGCCAGCTCCTACAAGGGTTCCGGGTACATCTGCAATAACCGACACTCGCCCCAAAAAAAACGGCCAACCCGCAGCGCGGATCAGCCGTCATTCATTCCAGCAAATCAAATCAAACGAGCGGCACCGATCAGGCACTCAGCGAATAAATCAACGCCGAAATAGCCACCAAACCCACGGCCGTCACAAACACATTCGACGCCTGACCCCGAAAGCGCGCCATCGCTGGCACCTTACGAATCGCATACATCGGCATCAGGAACAGAATCGCCGCGATGATCGGCCCACCCAAGGTTTCAATCATCCCCAGAATGCTCGGATTCAACGTCGCCACGATCCAGCACACCACCAGCATAAACGCCGCGGTCATGCGATCCAGAGTCTTGGGCGCCGGACGCTTGCCACTCTTCACGATCAGACCTTTAAGCCCCTCACTGGCACCGATGTAATGCCCGAGGAACGACTTGGAAATCGCCACAAACGCAATCAACGGCGCCGCAAACGCAATGGTCGGATTACTGAAGTGGTTAGCCAGGTACGACAGGATCGACAGGTTCTGCGCCTTCGCTTCCGCCAGTTGCGCCGGCGACAGGGTCAGCACGCAGCTGAACACGAAGAACAGCACCATCACCACCATCAACACATGCGCGCGAGACAGTATCTGCGAACTGCGCTCCTCGGCATGGTCACCGTAGCGACGCTTCTGGTCCACCGCGAACGCCGAGATGATCGGCGAATGGTTAAACGAGAACACCATCACCGGAATCGCCAGCCACAAAGTGTGCAACAGCGCCGACGGCTCAGGCACCGTCGATGCCGTGGTCAGGATGCCGCCATTCCAGTGCGGAACCAGGAACACCGCCAGGAACAGCAACGCCACGATAAACGGATACACCATCAGGCTCATGGCCTTGACGATCACCTGCTCACCGCAACGCACCACGGCCAGCAGGCCGAGGATCAGCACAAACGACAACACCGCGCGCGGTGGCGGCATGATGTGCAGTTGATGCTCAAGGAAACTGCCGACGGTGTTGGTCAGCGCCACGCTGTAGATCAGCAGGATCGGAAAGATCGCAAAGAAGTACAGCAAGGTGATCAGCGCACCGGCCTTGATGCCGAAGTGCTCTTCCACCACTTCGGTGATGTCCGCGCCTTCGCGCCCGGACAATACGAAACGGGTCAGGCCACGGTGTGCGTAAAACGTCATGGGGAACGCCAGCACCGCCAGGATCAGCAACGGCCAGAAGCCGCCCAGACCCGCGTTGATCGGCAAAAACAACGTGCCGGCCCCGATGGCCGTGCCAAACAGGCCGAGCATCCAGGTGGTGTCATGGCGGTTCCAGCCTTCAAGGCTGACAGGTTTCGCCGCTACATAGCGTTCGTTGACGCTATTGGCCTGATCATTCATCCGGTGGGATCTCCGCATTCCGGTCAGTTGCTACCCGGTCAGGACGAGTCGGAAAAATCCGACAGGCAGCGCCCTGGCCGAAACAGGGGCGCGATTGTCCGGGATTAATGAGCAGAAGCAAAGACTTAGGTGAGGAATGGTTGTGCGGATCAGTCAATCTGGAGCGAACACAACCTTGTAGGAGCTGGCTTGCTAGCGATGGGGTCGGAAGGACACCGCAGTATCCAAAATCTTTCGCCAGCAAGCCGGCTCCTACAATTTCGAGTGAGCCTCGATCCCGCACAAGCGTTTCATCGCCAAATGCAGACTCGACTTGATAAAGGTTTCCCGTCATGTATTTTGAAGCAATCTTCATTCTGCATGAGGGAAATGCCATGCCACTGGTTCGCATCGATATCAAAAAGCATCAGGACCCCACTCACGCCAAACGCGTCGGTCAGCTGGTTTACGCCGCCATGCACAGTGCCATCGGCGTTCCGGAAAACGATAATTTCCAGATCCTCGCCGAACACGACGAGCAGCACTTTATCTTCGATCCGCAATATTTGGGGATCCCTCGCACCGATCAACTGGTGGTGATCCAGATCACCCTGAGCGAAGGCCGAACCGTCGAGCAGAAGAAGCTGCTCTACAAAACCATCGCCGAGAGCCTGAACGCTGAACTGGCGGTGCGACTGGAGGATGTATTCATTAATCTGGTCGAAGTGAAAAAAGAAAACTGGTCGTTCGGCAACGGAATTGCTCAGTACGCCCTCTGATCGCCATCCTCTATCTTTGTGAGCCGCCAATGCCCCGTGTTTCCCGCAAGCAAGCCGAACTCAACCGCGAGATCATCGTCGAGGCGGCCACGCGGCTGTTTCGCGAACGGGGTCTGCACGGCATTAGTGTGATTGATGTCATGCGCGCGGCGGGCCTGACCCATGGCGGCTTCTATGGGCATTTCGAGTCCAGGGAAGCCCTGGCTCAGGAGGCCAGCGGCCGCGCATTCCAGCAATCGGCAGACCGCTGGAAAGACTGGATTGCCGCCAACGAAGACAAGAACGCCGCCCGTCGGGCCTTGATCGGCCCCTACCTGTCGGCCACCAGCCGCGACAATCCGGGCGATAGCTGCCCGGTGGTGGCGTTTGCCGGTGACATTTGCCACGAAGCCGCCGACAGCGGCCTGCGCCAAACCTTCATGGAAGGCCTCGGGTCATTGCTCGACACGTTCACGCCCCTGATGGATACCGGCGACGACGCCCGCGATCGTCAACAGGCGCTGGTGCAATATTCCCTCATGGTCGGCGCACTGACGCTCGCCCGGACCACCCGGGGCGATGCCTTGTCCGATGAAATTCTGGAGGCCGCGCGCACCTTTCTGACAGCGCGCTAACCTGGCGCTCCTGTTCCGCTATGATCATCTGGCAGTGCTGCGATCTTTAATCGTTGCCCATGCGTTTTGAAGCCAGCAATCTCTAGGGATATTCAAGCCACAGGAGCCCAGCATGCCCGCCACTGTCCTGGTACTGGTCGAAACGATCAATGATTACCTGCCGATTCTCGAACATCAGGGTTTTCACCTGATATTGGCGCCAACCCCCGCCGAACGGGCCGAAGCCATTTCGACCCACGGTGCGCGTATCGATGCGGTACTGACCCGCGGCCCGCTGGGCCTGTATGCCGATGAAATCGCTGCACTGCCGGCACTGAAGATCATTTGTGTGATTGGTGCCGGTTACGAACAAGTCGACCTGCAGGCCGCTGCCGACCGGGGCATCACGGTCACCAACGGCGCCGGGGTCAACGCCTCTTCTGTCGCCGACCATGCAATGGCGATGCTGCTTTCGATGGTGCGTGACATCCCCCGTTGCGATGCTGCCGTGCGCCGGGGCGAGTGGCCGAAAATCATGCGCCCTTCCCTGGCCGGCAAACGCATGGGCATTCTCGGCCTCGGAGCTGTCGGCATGGCCATCGCCAAACGCGCCGCCAACGGTTTTGACATGACCGTCAGCTACCACAACCGCCAGCACCGCAGCGACGTGCCGTACAGCTTCTGCTCGACACCGACCGAACTGGCCCGCGCCTCGGACTTCCTGGTGGTGGCCACGCCCGGCGGGCTCGGCACCCGTAGCCTGATCAACCGATCGGTGCTGGATGCGTTGGGGCCCAACGGATTTCTCGTCAACATCGCCCGGGCCAGCGTGGTGGTGACCGCCGACCTGATCAGCGCTCTGGAGCAACGACGCATTGGTGGCGCGGCGCTGGATGTCTTCGATCATGAACCACAAGTGCCGGATGCCCTGAAATCGCTGAGCAATGTGATTCTCACGCCACACGTCGCAGGCCTGTCGCCCGAAGCGACCCAGAGCACCGTCGAACTGGTCGGGCGCAACCTTATGGCGTTTTTTTCCGGTCAGCCGGTGCTCACCCCCGTCAGCCTGCCGACATCGGCATCGGCGACGCCGCCCGAAAATAACGCCGCGCTGTAGGACAATTCAAACAGGTGTATCAAAAGCAATGATTGCCCGGCAACACCCTCACCTATAAGGGCCGTTCGTGGTTGTGGCTGCGGGGTGTGCGCATTAGATTAGCCAATAGTTTCAGGCCTCCAGAATAAGCAGAAGGGATAAGCATGGCGCTTACTGACCAGTCCACCCGTATCCGCACCGGCGAAGAACTCGATGCCAGCCTGATCGATCCGTACCTCAAGGCCCACATTCCGGGCCTCAGCGGTTTGCCGCAGATCAGCCAGTTCCCCGGCGGTGCGTCGAACCTCACTTACTTGCTGGAATACCCCGAACAGGAATTCGTCCTGCGCCGGCCGCCGTTCGGCCACAAGGCGAAATCCGCCCACGACATGGGCCGCGAATTTCGTATCCTCAATCAACTGCGCGATGGTTTTCCGTACTGCCCGAAAGCCTATGTGCACTGCACCGACGAATCGGTGATCGGCGCCGAGTTCTATGTAATGGAACGGGTCAAGGGGATCATCCTGCGCGCCGAACTGCCACCGGAACTGGGCCTGGATTCGGCGAAAACCGAAGCCTTGTGCAAAAGCTTCATCGACAAGTTCGTCGAGCTGCATCAGGTTGACTACAAGGCTTATGGCCTGGGCGACCTCGGCAAGCCCGAAGGCTATGTGGCACGACAGATCAAAGGCTGGAGCGACCGCTACGAAAAAGCCCTGACACCGGACGCGCCGCAGTGGGAAACGGTCAAGGCCTGGCTCAACGACAAGATGCCCGCCGATCACCCGACGTCGAGCATCGTCCATAACGACTACCGTTTCGACAACGTGATCCTTGACCCGAACAACCCGATGCAGATCATCGGTGTGCTCGACTGGGAACTCACCACCCTCGGCGACCCGCTGATGGACCTGGGCAACACCCTCGCCTACTGGATCGAAGCCGACGACCCGGCACGGGTGCAACTGATGCGCCGCCAGCCGAGCCACGCACCGGGCATGCTGACCCGCCGCGAATTCGTCGATTACTACGCCCAGCGTTCGGGCATCCAGATCGACAACTTCGACTTCTACTACACCTACGGCCTGTTCCGTCTTGCCGGCATCGTGCAGCAGATCTACTACCGCTTCTTCCATGGTCAGACTCAGGACAAACGCTTTGCGCAGTTCATTCACATGAACAAACTGCTGGAGCAGATGAGCTTGCAGGTCATCCAGAAATCCAGCCTCTGATCCTGATGCGGCTCACTGAAGTCAACTGCAGGAGCGAGCAAGCTCGCTCCTGCAAGGGCCCCTATTCGCTTGAGTGAACAGCATCAGCCTCTGATCCAGACCTCCAAAAACAAGGGAAAACCCATGTCCAAGACTCAGTTGTTCGACCTCGACGGCAAGATCGCTTTCGTCTCCGGCGCCAGCCGTGGCATCGGTGAAGCCATCGCCAAACTCCTGGCCCAACAAGGCGCCCATGTGATCGTTTCGAGTCGCAAACTCGAGGGCTGCCAGCACGTCGCCGACGCGATCATCGCCGCCGGCGGCAAAGCCACTGCCGTCGCCTGCCACATCGGTGAAATGGAACAGATCAGCCAGGTCTTCGCCGGCATCCGCGAACAGTTCGGCCGCCTGGACATCCTGGTCAACAACGCCGCGACCAACCCACAATTCTGCAACGTGCTCGACACCGACCTCAGCGCCTTCCAGAAAACCGTCGATGTGAACATTCGCGGTTACTTCTTCATGTCGGTGGAAGCCGGCAAGCTGATGCGTGAAAACGGTGGCGGCAGCATCATCAACGTGGCGTCGATCAACGGCATCTCGCCGGGGATCTTCCAGGGCATCTATTCGGTGACCAAGGCTGCCGTGATCAACATGACCAAGGTGTTTGCCAAAGAATGTGCGCAGTTCGGGATTCGTTGTAATGCGTTGCTGCCGGGGCTGACCGATACCAAGTTTGCTTCGGCGCTGGTGAAGAATGAGGCGATCTTGAACACCGCGCTGGCGCAGATCCCGCTCAAGCGTGTGGCGGATCCGAGTGAGATGGCGGGGGCGGTGTTGTATCTGGCGAGTGATGCTTCCAGCTACACCACCGGTGTTTCGCTGAATGTGGATGGCGGGTTCTTGTCCTGAGTCGCTTTATCGGATGAACAAAAAAAGGCAGCCTTGGCTGCCTTTTGTCTGAGTAATCGGTGTATTTGTCCCGAATTCGCCTATCGCACTGGCGGAACCCAAAAACGCCTGTGCCAGTCCCGGACGCTAACCCTTGCCCCTCTAAGGCCAGGGCCACTCTCTTACATTTATCAGCAACTTCACCGATAAATCTCCATCAGGAAGCTCTGCTACCGCCTCGAATGTGCGCGGACCGGTCGTGGTGTACAGGAAGACATCTCCCTGAACAATCCCTTGCCCACTGGTTATTCTTTTGAAGGGTTCTTTTTCAGGCCTGTAAAGAGTCACGCGAACATTGTTGAGAGGAGTGCCATCTGAACGCTTTAGCCTTAAATTAACGCCCGACCAACCGTTAACACGAATATTGACGACTTCTGGAGGAAGAGGTGCGTCCTGGCCTGTTGATTCATACCAGAACCTGAAAGAAGGCTCGCTTTTTTTCACGTCACAGGGAACCTCCAAAACAGCAACCACGTCCCGGCTATAAACAAGAAGTGTGATAGCGCCAGGTGAACCTCCAGGAAAAGTCACCCGCGAAGTAAATTTGCCAGCGTCCCTTTCAATGTCTACCCCCCACGCCGGATCTGCGTCTGGTTTCAGGTCACCATGATTGACCACCTCGAAGCGCAGCGTCTGCAAACTCTCCTCTGGGATCTCTACTTCTATCTTGTTTGTCTGATCGGGATACATCACACCGCTTGAACCCGGAACCCATTCGACTCCATTGATCAGTACATTTGCTTTTTCCCAAAGGGGGCTCGAATTAACCATGGCCAAATATTTCTCCGCTTCAGTTCGTCGATACATTGCTTGCTTTACATTGATATGAAAAAGCTGAAAACTTAATTATCGAGACAAAAACAAAGCTTGTAACTGTCACAAGTGACAGCTGGACTAGAACATATTGCGATAACCAGGCTAACAATCAGATGCACTCCACCGAAGCAAGCTGAACATTCTTTTGTATCGACTTGCTTTCAGTTCTGAAACTATTGCCTGTCATCAAGGATCGTCATAACCCAATAGCACTCGCCATATTTTCCGGAGCATCAACTTGGCGACCAAAGGTCGCAACAATCAATATGACCAAAGTGACTGCCGAAATATGCGCAGTTCGGGATTCGTTGTAACGCGTTGCTGCCGGGGCTGACCGACACCAAGTTTGCTTCTGCGCTGGTGAAGAATGAGGCGATCTTGAACACCGCGCTGGCGCAGATCCCGCTCAAGCGTGTGGCGGATCCGAGTGAGATGGCGGGGGCGGTGTTGTATTCGGCGAGTGATGCATCCAGCTACACCACCGGTGTTTCGCTGAATGTGGATGGCGGGTTCTTGTCCTGATTCAGCTACGCAATATGTAAGCGTCGCCCGCGGCAGTTTCACCACGGGCAAGCTCTTAACGCTTTAACACTTACGCACAGCCTCACAGGCAATTAATCCAAATTTACAGACTTGTATTGCTAGACAACTATCCATTTGCACAATCAAAAGTCCAGATTGAAGCTCAGTGTACGAGTGGCGTATTTTTCAAACGTTACACTCATTGTAAAAGTACCCCCCTGATTGGCCGCATTATCATTGACGAATATCTTCCAAACAGTACCTAAATCCTGAGTACCAGCCGGCGTGAATCGCACACCTCCGGGAGCATCCTTCACAATACTCAGCGTATGTTTCGTAATCGGCGCACCCTGCGGCCGACGAAATTCGAGATCCAGCCATTGACCCAGAGGGGGATACAACGTTGCGCCTGGCTGCCGCTCACGCCCCATGAACCAAACAGTGACTGTAGCTGGAGCATTACTCTTTAACTGGTTCTTCGCAGTTATCAGTTCAGACTCGTTGCTTTCTGTCGAAGCCTTCAAATTGAACGTACCCTGCTTCCCGGAAGCAGCGGTAAACTGCCATTCATCGGTGGTTGGCTGATCCAGAGGGGGAACACTATTAAAATCACTTGGAGCAAGGCCTACATCAGGCACAACGTTAAGCTTCAGCGGAGTCCCCGCCATTGCAGAGTCGTTCCAGGATACGGTGATTGGGTACATTTCACCTGCGTTGAACGTTGCTCCGCCAGGTGGCAGTGCAACGTCGCGCACCAACACCATCAACTCATTTCCCAGATTGCTTGAGATCACCACGCTGTCAATCACCGCCGGTAATGCCATATCCGTGGTGTATAAAACTAATTGCACTACGCCACTTCGGTTGTTCTCTGTCTGGATGGTCCAGTTGAAACTGCCATCACCATCGTCGGGATAAACGTGGTGACCAAGAGGCGGATCCGACTCGACGTTTAAGTTCTCGTTATTGTCCCCCACACCAAGGCGCAGCGTTTTCACGCCCCCCGACTCAAACTTGATGCTCAGTTTGTTTTCCTGCTCTCGGAGCAAAATGTTCCTCTTGTCTGTTTTGATCTCCAGACCGTTCAGGAAGAACTTTGCCTGGCTCCAGTCGGGTAGTGTCGTGGCCACTGCGGAGCTGTATGGGTTGGTCATGGCTTCATCTCGATTATCGGTGGTGGCAATGGAGAAAACTGGTCACTTGACTATCGAGAAAATGCACACTTGCTGGAACTGTCAAAAGTAACAGTCTTATTAGATCAAATCGCGATAAATAAATACTAAAAGGAATAACGTCCAACCATGGCGGATTCGAGTGAAATGACGACGGCGGTGTTGCATCTGGTTAGTGACGCTTCAAGCGACACCATCGGTGTTGCACTGAATGTGGATGGCGGCTTTCGTTCCTGAGTCACCAAGCTCACGGCGTGATATCGCTTTCCGCAGAGGGTCGACTGTCGACGATAGCACGCTTGAGGACGTTATCGTCCGGCAAGCCAGGCCCATGTAAGTATTGCCACTTTTGTTAATTTATCGTTCGTTGACGTGCAGCGTCACAAGTTCTCTCTCTGAACGTTAATCAGTACCGAGGCCGTACGTTTTGTACCATCCGGTAGAGTCGCTTCTGCAGTGCACTCCCTGATACCGACAGTGCGGTATCCAATGAGGGGTGTAGTAAAAAAACCGTTGCTATTGGTTGTTCCGGTAAAGGTGTCTTTTTCTGGGGCAACTATCTTTACAGAGACGCCAATTAAAGGAATCGTTCCTGGGAACATAAGTTTAGCCGATAGGGGAAATGAATTTATTATGCCGACCATAACCATATCAGGTGGTACAGGCGCATCAATCCCCCCAATAATGGCGAATTTTAATGTTACGCCAGAGTAATTTGGTTTTGACAACTGATGATTTGCTGTGATCAACCTCCCCTTTTCTCCCTCAGTGTAGACTTTCAGTCCAAACGTTCCCGACTTCAAATGATTGAGTTTGACCGTCCAACTATGAATAGGCGTCAAGTGCCCGGCAGTAGGCGCGCTAGAAAAGTCGGCCGCCGTAATGTCACCAGCAGGAATCAACTGAATCGCCAAGGGAACGCCAATCAACGTCTGTGCGCCCTTGTAGTCGAGTGTAAGTGTGTACTCGCTCCCCCCAGTGAAATGTCCCCCTGCCGGTATCAGCGAGCCGTTCTGTTTCAACGCCGCTTCATTGTCCAGACTCTGCGACAACACCCTGCTCTGCGGCAGGGTAACGCCGATCGTCATCCCCTGCCCGGTCAGCTCCAACTTGAACCTTCCGGTCCGGGCGCTATTTGCACTAACAGTCCACTCGTGCGGTTTGGATTGCACAACGCTCACATCCCCGTCCTGCAACCCTGCGACCAAAATGGCTGTCAGCGTCAGCGGATAGTCCTGCATTGGGCTTTCTGCGGGAAAGGTCACGGTTACAGTCTTTGAATCTTTCCAAAACCACAGGAAACCGCCCGGCGGATAACCGATATTATCCACCTTGACCGTGGGCTTTTCCTGATTGAGATCAGTTGAAACTGCCCAGCACTCAAGCGGCCAAGGCGCCACTTCCTCCTTGCTCAAAAAAAGCAAGGTGATCCTCCCGCTCAGGTCGTCGTCCGATTTGATCTTCCAATTGAAATTGCCATTGTCCGGATCGACCCAGTCGCCGAATTTCGGGAACGCCTCCAACTTCAGTCCTCCGCTCTCAACCAGTTCAAGGTTGAGCTGTCTGGCAAGTTCGGGTGGAGCTTCCACCCTGACGTCGTTGTCCTGTCCGCGGAGTAATACGACAGCCCCCTGCCATGGCACCAGTTTATCGTTAACGAACAAGCTGGCCTGTTCCCAAGGATTTGCAGCAACTGTTCCGGCTTTTAGTTGGATGGTCATAGCGTGATCTCGATAGTCTGTTGATCTGACTATCAAGAAAAACAATGAGTAAGTAACTGTCATAAATGACAGTCCAAGTAGACCAAATCGCAATAAAAGCCGGCGTTGTCAGTAATGATCCCAGCCTACTGAGTGACGCAACGAGTCGCAGTAGTCTCCCGCGTCACCTGCCCCTCCTCCGCCCGCACATCACCCAGCACGTCGGTTTTTTCAGACGTTTCACAGGTGCGCTGAGGAATCGGAGGCGGTGCGGCGGGCTGTGGAGGTGGCGGGCTTGCGCAACCACCAATCAGGGCTGCGCAGAAGGCGAGCGATAACGGTGTAGAAACGCGTTTCCCAAGACTGTTCATTAGACTGACCTGCAAAAAATGATGTGCTCATTTTTTGTGACAACAAAACTACGCTGGAAAGTCCACGATCCGGCCACAGAAAAAACAATGTGTTCTTCCCGCTGATCTGTCAGTCATTTCCTGAGTATGGGAGCTCATTGATGCAGGGTGTTGCATT
>Ga0255338_1005196_pt1 | contig 12293 bp, 11 predicted proteins | sample MeOH1_35cm_T4_19_FD_203715 | JGI IMG/M metagenome (GOLD analysis project Ga0255338, IMG submission 203715) | Sandy soil microbial communities from University of British Columbia, Vancouver, Canada - MeOH1_35cm_T4_195 | ecosystem: Engineered > Artificial ecosystem > Sand microcosm > Unclassified ... | reverse complement strand
GTTCGGGCTTTTCAACAGTACCAACGAAACCGGAAGCCCTGTTTACGGCCCGGATCAGACACCGGGCCCCGCATTGCTGCTTACCACCAGGGAAAATGAGGAGATGCTCCGGTTTTTCGACCGGAAAATCACAGGATTGGCTAACCAGCTCGTTAATAGCAAGGACAAATCGGGAGACGATCTTAGAAAATGGCTGAACACCGGAGCGCTGTCTGAAAAGCTGCTCGATCAAAAGATCCGCGAAGGCCTGGTGGCCTATTATCCTTTTGAAAAAGCTCTCAAAACAGCCGATGGCAAGACAGTTATGCCCAACGCGATCAACCCCAAGCAGCTCGCCGAATGCAACGAGATCATTTTGAAACCCGGCGTGAAGGGTAATGCCTATTTTGTATCGGATTACAATTCCATCAAACTCGGTAATAATATCGGCTGGCATGAACGGACGGAGCCCTTTTCGGTTGAATTATGGATCAACCCGAAGACCGTCTATCGCGATGCGGGTATATTTTACCATTGTGAAGACCTGCGCCTCGGCTATAAAGGATATTCATTGCGGCTGTCGGACAATAAGTTACAATTTATCATCGCGCATTCTTATCCTCAGAACGCCATTCAGGTAAGTACCCTCGCCGCAGTGCCTGCGAAGGAATGGACGAAAGTTACCGTTACTTACGACGGTTCCAGCAAGGCAGCCGGAGCGAAAATCTACGTCAATGGAGAACCGGCGAAAATGGCGGTCGACGTTGATAACCTCTACAAAGGTATTTTGTATGAAAAGGATATTCATACTTATGGTTTTCAAGGATTTATGGTCGGCCAGCGGAACCTGCTTATTCCCTTTAAGGACGGTGGGATCGATGAATTGAAAATCTACGACAAAGCGCTGACGGACCTCGAAGTGATGTATAATCACAGCCCGGCAAAGGCCGCTGAAATACTGAAAGCGCAGTCTTCGCCTGAACGGCAGGCGATGCTGGGGGATTTCTATGATGCCCATTTCAATGCAAAGGCCAGGTCGCTGCGCGATAGCCTGAAAGCCCGGATGGACGAGCAGAACAAACTGATCAACAGCATCCCGGAACTGATGGTCATGGGCGACCTACCCAAACCCCGCCCGACTTACCTGCTCGCGCGTGGCGCGTATAATGCGCCGGGCAAGCGGGTAACACCAGGTGCGCTGGATGCGGTAATGCCCTTTGAAGGGAAATTTCCGCCAAACAGGCTGGGCCTCGCGCGCTGGCTTTTCGACAAAAACAACCCGCTGACGGCGCGGGTGTACGTCAACCGTATCTGGCAAATGCATTTCGGAAACGGCATTGTGCGCTCTTCCGCCGACTTCGGTAACCAGGGTAACCTGCCGTCGCATCCCGGACTCCTCGATTGGCTGGCCGTCGATTTTATGGAGTCCGGTTGGAATATCAAAAGGCTGCATAAGCTCATTATGCTTTCGGCAACCTACCGGCAGACGTCCAGGACAACGCCGGACCAGCTTGAAAAAGACCCCGATAATATACTGCTGGCAAGAGGCGCGCGGTTTCGTTTTACAGCGGAAATGATACGGGATAATTCATTAGCTGTCAGTGGTTTGTTGATTAATAGAATTGGAGGGAAAAGTGTTTATCCCTATCAGCCCGCCGGCCTTTGGGACGAGTTGAGCGACAAGGTGTGGCGTTACAAATACCAGCAGGAACCCGGCGAGGGGCTGTACCGCAGAAGCCTGTACACGATTTGGAAACGGACTTCGCCACCGCCGTCGATGCTGATCTTCGATGCGCCCGAACGGGGCGAATGCGTGGCGAAGCGCCGCTCGACCAGCACGCCCTTGCAGGCATTGGTGCTGCTCAACGACCCGCAATATGTGGAAGCTGCCAGGGCATTGGCGGAGAAGGTTTTGCATGCTTGCAAACCCGGCGCGCCGGATGCGACGGCCCTTGCATTCCGGCTGATAACCGGGCGGAGACCCGACCGGAAAGAGCAAAAAATACTCGCCGATTTTTACGGGGACGAACTCAAACGCTTCCGCGCCCAGCCCGCACGGGCGCTCGAATACCTGCGCACCGGCGAGCGGAAATGGGATGTGACGTTACCACCGGAGGAAATTGCTGCACTGGCGACTGTCTCCAATTCGATCATGAATACCGACGAGGGGCATACCCGCAAATGATATTGTTATGGAAGATTTGAAAAAGGTATTAACGCAGCTTAACCGGCGGGACTTTCTCACGAAGGCGGGACTTGGGTTCGGCTCCATCGCGCTATCGAGCATTTTACAGGCCGGTACCTCGCCCGGCGCGCGCAGGCAGGAGGAGGGAGGCAATACCCAATCGCCGTTTATCCGTGGGCCGCATTTTTCACCGAAAGCCAAGCGGATCATATACCTGTTTCAGAGCGGCGGACCCTCGCAACTGGAAACATTCGACTATAAGCCTGCATTGGCCAAATGGCATGGCAGGGAAATCCCGGATTCCATTAAATCGACACAGCGGAACTCGGGAATGGTGGCGGGCCAGTCGACATTCCCGTTGGTCAAATCGATCTACGATTTCAAACAATATGGGCAATCGGGCGCGTGGGTGAGCGAGCTTTTGCCTTATACAGCCGGCATTGCGGATGAGCTGTGCATTGTGAAGTCGGTATTCACGGAGGCGATCAATCACGAACCTGCGGTGATGTTCGTCCAGACCGGTTCGCAGCAGAGCGGTCGGCCGTCGATGGGTTCATGGCTTAGTTACGGACTAGGCTCCGATAACCAGAACCTGCCGCATTTCATGGTGCTGATTTCCAAGGGTGTAAGCGGCGACCAGCCGTTGAGTACCGCTGCCTGGGCGAACGGCTTTCTGGCATCGCACCACCAGGGCGTGCAGCTCAGGGCGGGGAAGGATCCCGTGCTTTACCTGCAAAACCCGTATGGTGTGCATAAGGAAGACAGGCGGCGCGCATTGGACCGCATTAAGGAGTTGAACGAGCACCAGTACACGCTTTGGGGCGATCCGGAAATACAGTCGAAGATCAGCCAGTACGAAATGGCGTATAAAATGCAGACCTCGGTACCCGACGCGGTGGATACCTCCGGCGAGCCCGATTATATCTACAAAATGTATGGGGAAGACGCGCGCAAGCCGGGAACTTTCGCCGCAAATTGCCTCCTCGCCAGGCGTATGGCCGAGCGTGACGTGAAGTTCATACAGCTTTATCACATGGGCTGGGACCAGCACGGCGACTTGCCCAAAAATATAGCCAAACAGGCCAGGGACGTCGATCAGGCATCGGCGGCACTGGTAAAGGACCTGAAACAGCGGGGCTTGCTGGAAGACACGCTGGTAGTTTGGGGCGGAGAGTTTGGACGCACCAGCTTTTCGCAGGGTAAACTTACTGCCGACAATTACGGGCGCGACCATCACCCCGGCTGCTTTTCGATGTGGATGACCGGTGGAGGCATCAAAACCGGCCAGGTTTACGGAGAAACGGACGATTTCAGCTACAATGTGGTGAAAGACGGTGTGCATGTACATGATTTCCAGGCCACATTGCTGCACCTCTTCGGGCTCGATCATGAGAAACTGGTATTCAAGCATCAGGGGCGGCGGTACCGCCTTACCGACGTGCACGGCAAAGTCATCAAGGGATTGATCGCCTAACCCACCCATCCTTGACCCCTCCCGACCATCCCTGACCGTCATTTAGTTCCGGTAAACCAGTCTTCCGCGGTGTACGAGTGCCTTCACAGGCGAAATACGCGCAACAGCCTCGGCTGAGCAACTCGCTTCCACCAACACCACGCTCGCTTCGTCACCGACCTTCGGCCATTGCTGTTTTCCTTTATCGTCGAGCGGCAGAATATCGCCGGTAGCCAGTTTCAGGCAACGCGAAAGGTCCAGCTCCGTCGACTGGCCGTAAAGCTGCGCCATCAGGTTCGACTTCTGCAACACACTTCCGGACCCGAATGTATTCCAATGATCCACAATGCTGTCGTTTCCCGTCATGACGGTCACGCCGTGGCGGTAGAGCGTTGGTATAGGCATGATGGTATTGCCGAACGGAACGGTCGAAATTACCCCCACGCGTGCGTGTGCGAGTTTTTCGGCGGTTTCTTCCAGTTTCGGTTTTTCGAGCCGCGCGAGCACGAAACAGTGGCTGAGGAATGTCTTGCCCGCCAGCGCCGGGTTTTCGACTACTTTCTGGGTCAGGTATTCAACCGTCCGCAAGCCCGGCTCACCGCCTTCGTGCAGGTGAATATCGATGCCTTTCCCGTGATCGAGCGCGAGCTGCACGATGAAATCAATCTGTTTTTCGACACTTCCGTCGATTGCATTCGGATCGAGACCGCCGATAAAGTCGATATCCATCGCGGCGGCATCCTTCATCAATTGTTCGGAATGCGAATAGAAAATCCCGTGCTGGGGAAAAGCGACGAGTTCGGTCCCGAATGTATCTTTCTTGTTTTCAATCGCCTTTTGAAGGTTTTTTAGCGAATCAAGCTTCGAAGTCGGTTCAATATTGACATGGCTTCTGGCAAAGTTCGTCCCTTTCGATTGCAGCAGTTCGATGATCTTCTCGGCGCGGTAGGTTGAGGTTTTCAGTAGTTCGGGCAGTGTTTTCTGCTCAAATGCGATCATATCCTTCACCGACCGGTTTTTCGCGAGCCGCGCTTTCCACGGGCCGCCGTAAAAAGTTTTGTCCAGGTGAATATGCATATCCCTGAACGCTGGCAGCATCAGTTGCCCCTTGGCGTCGGTAGCGTCCGCTTTCGGGTCGTTCGGAAGCACGGCCTTGATCTTCCCGTCTTCAATCTCAACCCGGAAAAGACCTGTCTCGGTAGCGATTACTTCCTCGTCTTCATACACGAAACCCGTTTCGAGCCGCACATTTTTTAGCATCCATTTCTTTGTGGGCTTGGCGCCCGGTTTTGCCTGTTGCGCCGTGCCGGCAGCGAATGCGTCCGGTTTTTTGGCGAGTATTTCGCCTGCCAGCAACAGGCCGGAACTTTGAATAAACGTTTTGCGGGAAATGGATTCCATGTACCTGGGATTAAGGTTTATGCAAAATTAACCCCACTAGCGCTTTGAAACGATGCGCTATTTATGCCAAAACTTGTAAAATTTATAACGCATTACGAAATGCACGGGGCGACAGGCCCGTCTGCGCCTTGAAGAAGTTGGAAAAATGAGGAAGGTCACTAAACCCGAGCTCAAAAGCGATCTCCTTTGCCGATTGTCCCGAAACCAGCAGTAGACGTTTCGCTTCCAGCCCGACGCGGTTATGGATCAGAAACGTGGCCGCTACATGCAAATGCCTTTTGCAGAGGATGTTAAGGTAGTTGGGTGAAATGTTGAGCTGATCGGCATAGAATGCCACGGTTTTGTGGCTCTTGAAATGCGTATCCACGAGCGCATGGTATTTGAAAAGGATCGGATTGGCGCGGTAAGTGCCGATATCCTCATAAATGCGCTCCGCCTCGCGGCTCACCAGCTGCAAGGCAACCCGACTGCGCAGTTGTACCATATCCCAGTCCACGGCAGCAGCGCCCAGTTCCCCTTCGAGGGCTTCCAGCTCATAGCATAATGCCTGGAAGACAGCTTGCGGCAAATCGATGACCTGGTGGTTCCGGTAGGATATAAACGACAGCCGCAGGAAGTTGGAAGAAGTCTCAAAAGCCCGCCGCCCGACCATCAGCTGAAACCCCGTGGTGTCCTCGTCGAGCTCCCAGCGATGCACCTGGCCGGGAAACAGCAGATGTACCTGGCCACCGGCAACCGTATATTCGACAAAGTCGATCGAATGCGTGCCCCCACCTTTCTTCACGACAAAAAGCATAAAGAAATCGTGCTTATGCGGCTTCTCGATCCGGCTTTTTCCATCCACTTCATGGCGCAAAAGCTTGTATCCCGACTCCGCGGAAGAGTCGAAAGCATCGATGCCAAGTGTCGGAAACGCCGTTTTTGTATTCATAAGTTGAAATTACGAAAAATGCCGCAAGGGGCTTCCCGGTTCTTATTGTAAGGTCAAAGGACACTTTTTGCAGGAAAGGAATGCCAGGCAGTTGTTTTAGGAGAAAATATTTCGAAATATTAAACTATTAAATTGGTAGACTAAATAGTTTAACTAATTTTGTGCACCAGCCACCACCATTTTACGATTTCTCATCCGCCGACTAGCGATCTGCGGAGGGGATGTTATGTATCACTTAATTAACGACTGAATATGAAAAAGTATGTTTATCATCTGCTGGGGCTGAGTGCGGCGTGGCTGCTGAGTGCATTCGCGACTGCCGACAATACTTACGAAGAGCAGATCCGCGACTGGCACCAGAAACGCGTCGAGAGCCTGAAAGCGGAATCGGGTTGGCTGAACCTGGCCGGGCTGTTCTGGTTGAAGGAGGGTAAAAACACATTCGGCAGTGCGGAAGAGAACGATATTCTTTTCCCCGAAGGCAAAAGCAATCCCTTTCTGGGGGAAATAGTGCTTCAAAACGACAAAATCACGCTCAAAGTAAAGCCCGAAGCGCAAATCTTTAATGGCGACCAGCCGGTGACCGAGCTGGACATTTTCCCGGATGGCAAGCCGGTAACCCTGAAACACGGTCCGCTCCGATGGTTTGTAATCAAACGTGGCGAGAAGTACGCGATCCGCCTGCGCGACCTGGAAGGCGAATACCTGAAAGGATTTGCAGGGATCGACAGATACCCTGTCCAGGAAAAATGGCGGGTTAAAGCACGCTTTGTGCCTACCCAGGGCCGGACAGTGTCCATTACCGACATCACCGGCCGCACAGACGACCAGGTGTCGCCCGGCAAGCTGGTATTCATTGTCGATGGGCGGGAGTACCAGCTCGATGCCGTAGGTAAGCCCGAAAACCTGTTCATCATCTTCGCCGATCAGACCAACAAGCACGAAACTTACGGCTCGGGCCGCTTCCTGTACTCCTCCGTCGAGGCCGACGGCACCGCGTGGCTGGATTTCAACAAAGCCATCAACCCGCCCTGTGCATTCTCGCCTTATGCCACCTGTCCGCTTCCACCAAAGCAGAACAAGCTGACACTGGCTGTTTCTGCGGGGGAGAAGCGTTACGGGGATCACTGATCCGCGACCCTTCCGGACTTCTTTTAAGTTACTGCCTTTATTCTTACGCCCTTACCTTCACTGGTCGCCCTGCTTTGCGCGGCGACCAGGTGGGCGCTACTGCCTTTTCATGTCCTTTTTTCACTTCCCAAGCACATTAATACTTAGTTGAACATGATAAGACCTTACTTTACGAATTTACGTATAGATTACTACGGTAGTGTCGGCAGGGTTGCCATGGCGGCGCTGATGCTTGGGCTGGCGATGCCGGAACAGGCCAATGCTTCCCGGCCATTGGTGTCGACCTTCGTGCTGACGGACAAGCCGATACCCGCCAGCTCAGCGAGCTTGTGGTGGTGATATTCTGCGCAACCTTGCACCATTCCCGGCCAAATCCGGGAACGGATTAGTGGCGCCCGAGGTGGCGCCCTCACAAGCGAACTACGTGTTTCCATTGCCCAATACGGAGATCGTGACAAACAGGCTTTTGCTCGACTAAACCACCCTTGACGGCCCCGGCCGGTGGTACATTCCCGGATCTTTCAGGATTTGTGTCCGGCCGGGACATTTACGTGGTTATATTTGTATATTAAATCTATAAAATTAATAGATTAATATCCGAAAACGACTAAACGGAAGCTGCATGAAGACCTATCAACTCAAACTCACATACCCCGAAACGTTGAGCGTGCATCACATTACTTCGCTGGTGGAATCGGTGAAGGGCGTCAGGATACAGCGGTTGAATATCATCGGGCGCGGGCGCGAGTTCGTCGGCGTGCTGGTGGTCGAGGCGGCGGGTTTGCTGCATTATGATTCGCTCGTGGAGCGTCTGCGTTCGCGGCAGGAGGTTTTGCTCGACGAGCCGGAGGTTGCCCCGTTGTAACGGCTGCATTCGCCGGGCAGCCGATGCCAGACATGTACGAACTGCATTCACCAGACGATAAGCGAAAAGCCATTAGAAGGGCCTGATTCTTATCTTATTAAGTCCATGCACGCCGCCGCGGCATCGTCCGCCGCCCGCCCGAACGTCATCATTATCATGGCCGACGACTTCGATAGTCGGCAACTGAGCTGCCATGGCGGGCAAAACCTGAAAACGACGCATATCTAAAAAACAGGAAGCGAAATGAGAAATTTTTAAATAGTTACCTATGATTAAAAAAGCCGTTTTAACTGCGCTGCTCTTTGCTCCCGGACTGTGGCAGGCGCACGCTCAAAAAAAGAAAGCCACCCAACCACCCAACATTGTCCTCATCGTCTCCGACGACCATAGCGCGCCATTTCTGAGCAGTTATGGTTATCCGCAGATCAAAACGCCGAATATTGACCGTCTGGCGCAGGAAGGCATCCGCTTCACGCGCGCCTACACGACTGCGCCCCAATGCGTGCTCTCGCGGGCGGCGATCATGACCGGGCGCAATACGCTCGATGTGCAGATGACCCGGTTTTCGGCCCCGCTCGACGCCTCGGTAACGGCCTATCCCGAACTGCTGCGAAAGGGTGGTTACCATACAGGCATTCTCGGCCGGAATTTTCACCTCGACGGCAACCGGCGGGTACCCGAAACAGTGACCGTTTTGGAAAAATACGGCCTGGAAACCTTCAAAAACCGCGTCGATTACCTGAATGCGACCGGCAACCGCGACAGTATTTTCCAGCAATACACCGAGTTCCTCGACCAGGCGCCTAAGAACAAGCCGTTCTTTGTGCAGGTAGGGTACAGTGACCCGCACCGGATTTTCAATGCCAAAACGTTCGAGCCGGACCCGCAGACGCTCACATTACCGGGGCATTGGCCGGATACCAAAGGCGTGCGGGCTGATTTCGCCTCCTACCTCGGCGAAATCCAGCGACTGGACGGCGACGTTGGCCGGGTTTTGGAGGATCTGAAAAAGCGCGGACTCGAAGAAAATACGCTCGTAGTATTCATCGGCGATAATGGCGGTGCATTGTTGCGGGGAAAAGGCACATTGTATGACCTTGGTATTCACGTTCCGCTGATCATCCGGCATCCGAAGCTGATCAAAGGCGGGCAAGTGAGCGATGCACTAGTTTCGGGCATCGACATTGCCCCCACATTTCTCACCGTTGCGGGCGTACCCGTGCCGAAGGAAATCACTGGCAAAAGCCTCACGCCCGCATTTAGCGATCCGCAGCACGCAGGCCACGAGTACATCTTTGCCGTTCGAGGCGCGCATGGGCAGGGATTACCTACCAATTCTTCCAATTTCGATTTGGGCAGGACGATTCTTAATAGAAAATACAAGCTGATCTACAATGCGATCTGGCAGATTCCCTATCATCCCGTCGATTTTGCTGGACAAGCATTCTGGCTGGATTTGAAACAACAACACGCCGAAGGCAGGCTGGATGAAAAATACGACAGGCTGCTGTTCGCCGACCGCCGTAAGATGTTCGAAATCTATGATTTACAGGCTGACCCGGATGAAACGAACAACCTGTCGGGAAAAGCGGAAGTCGCTGCGATCGAGCATGATCTGAAAGCCCGCTTGCAGGAATGGATGATTTTGAACCGTGACTATTTACCACTACCTATTGCCCCCGAGAACTGATGAAGACATCGAAGAAAAAGGCCAAAGATTGGCCGCCGTCGCTCAGCGTGACATAATTTACGAGATCCGCTTCACATTCGTAGCCTCTGCCCATTCACAAACGTCGCATTCTGCGCAGTTAAGGAGCTTTCTGCCGCTTTTACCACGTTGTACGCTGCCGCATTTGGCGCAGGCGATGTAGTCGCAGTTTTCGTCGTCGTTGAGTTTGTATTTCAATTCGTCGGGGAAAATGGGCAGGCCGTATTTCACTTCGGTATCGGCATAGAAAAGGACGCTGAACTCGCCGGACGTTTCGATGAGCACAGTCCTTACCTGGCCGAGGTGTTCCACATTGCGCAGACGGAGGGCGGCGAAGAATTCGTCCTGCGACAGTCCCGAATCGAGGAATGCGTCCAGGAGCAACCTGCCGTTGCGAATCACGTAAAGCGGCTCGCCTTCCAGTATTTTTTCAACTTTTATGAAACGGTCGGAAAGCCGGGTGACGGCTATGTAAAGCGTGATTACTACTAGGAAAACCACCAGGGCCGGCAATATGCCCACATCTTCATAAAACATCGGATCACCCGCCGCAGAGCCCAATCCGATGATAAGTACCAGCTCGAAAACAGACAGCTGTTTGATCCCCCGCTTGCCGGACGCCCGGAGCGCGATGAGAATGATCACAAACATAATGATGGTCCTGACCACCACTTCCAGCAGGAACGTGAAGGGGTGGTCGTGCATCAGGATTTTTCTCCAATCGGCGAATTCGGGCATGGCGAGGCATTGTTTGCCAATATATGTGCAAAATGTGTGCCGCGGGGCGGATGTGCTTCGACTTCAGGGTGACATGAGCACCCACACCAGTACATTCACCACATAGCCGAATTTAGCCCGGAGTACCCGCAGGCATTTGCTGATGTGGAACTCGACGGTTTTTTCGGAAAGGTCGAGCATTTGTGCGATCTCTTTGTTGGGAACACCATTACGGCTCATTTCGAAAACGTGCCTGCTCTTTTCCGGCAGGTTCGAGAGCTCGCGGGAGTAGATTTCCTGTACTTCTTTCAGCGACAGCCATTCCTGCACCAGATTGGCGGACTGCGACGAGAGCGTTTCAAGGTTGATGTCGTTCAGCGACACCGTTTGCTGTACGATCTGCTTGCGCAAATAGGAGATAATGCGGTTTTTGAGGGCGGAGAAAAGATAGAGATTAAAGGCTCTTTCAATGTTGATACCACCACGTTGCAGCCATAAATGCACAAAAAGATCCTGGACAAGATCTTCGGATACCTCAATGTTGCCAGTCTTCCTCACTGCGAGCGCGTAAAGCCGGGGCGAATACCTGCGGTGGAGCTCAGCAAAGGCCAGCGAATCGTCCGAAACCTTTGCAAGCTGCCATAATCCGAGGTCGTCGTTATCGCGGTAAGCGTTACTCATTGGGTGCATTCTTCAACTTCGTTCAAAAGTAATAAGGTTTCAAATAGTATTTGTTATAAAATTTCTTCAAAACACACTAGGGATGCGTGCGTGCCGTGCGTCCTGTTTATAGGGAACTGAAATAAAAGGTCATTACTCATATTTTATGAATAAAAAGAACGGTTCGCCGCGCGACGGTTCGCCGCGCGATATCTCGTCCGAGCTGTTGAAGCGCTATGCCGACGGGCAATGCACGCCGGAAGAAATGTTTTTGGTCGACGAATGGTACGCGTCGCTATCGGAGGAAACCGGTACCGAAGCGGCGTTCGATCAGCCCCGGCATTTGGCCAGGGTACAGGACGAAATCCGCAGGCAGTCATCGCCAGGAGATGCGCAGGTGCTGCCGTTACGGCTTCGCCGCCTTCGGGTGTTCATGAATTATGCGGCTGCGATCGTGTTACTGATCGGTGGCATTGCTACCTGGTATGTTTTATCCCAAAATAAATCCGCATTTAAATTCGGCTCGAATACGATCGCTATTGTGAACAAAACGCGCCAGGTGCGCAAGCACGTTTTCCCCGACAGCAGCGAGGCCTGGCTGAACCCCGGCACCCGCATTACCTACGCCAAAGACGATTTCAAGGAAGATTCCCGCGAGGTTTCGCTGGAAGGCGAGGCGTTTTTTGAGGTAACCCATGATCCAACGCGACCGTTTTTCGTGCACGGCGAGTCGGTGCAGGTGAAGGTGCTTGGTACCAGTTTCAATGTAAGGGCCAATAAGGGCGAGGCGGAATATGAAGTTTCCGTCGTGACCGGCAAGGTGTCCGTGACGGCCGACAAAGGCGGGGAAGTAATGCTGCTCCCTCACCAGCAGGCGGTTTTCAAAGTTGGGTCCGGCGAGCTGATCAGTGAAGATGTGCCCGAGGTAGCCGAAAAAGCGCCTTTATGGCAACCCGTTTCGCTTACTTTCACCGACGCGAAATTGGGAGAAGTGGTGAAAAAGCTTGAAGACAAGTTCGACGTAAAGATCCGTCTCGAAGATCCTGATCTTCAAAACTGCCGCGTCAAAGCCACTTTCGACCACAACAGACTTTCTGAAATACTCGAAATGACGATGCAGATCGTGGATGCAAGCTACCAGATGCAAAATGGGGAGATCGTGATCCGCGGCGAGGGTTGTGCCGCATCGGAATAAGACACTGTTAATTCAGGACCTAATAAAACAGACACCAAACTATCCGCCCTATGACGAAATTCGACCAG
>Ga0255338_1005195_pt1 | contig 12295 bp, 11 predicted proteins | sample MeOH1_35cm_T4_19_FD_203715 | JGI IMG/M metagenome (GOLD analysis project Ga0255338, IMG submission 203715) | Sandy soil microbial communities from University of British Columbia, Vancouver, Canada - MeOH1_35cm_T4_195 | ecosystem: Engineered > Artificial ecosystem > Sand microcosm > Unclassified ... | reverse complement strand
CACTGGCTTTTGCGCGGCAAAAGTCATGTGGAAGCCGAAATCGCCAGCCGCTGCCTGGACTGCCGGAGGGCGATCGTCATGACTAGAACGATCCTCATCATGGCCGGTGGGACGGGGGGGCACATTTTTCCGGCCTTGTCGGTCGCGGATCATCTCCGCGACCGCGGCTGGAAAGTCGTTTGGCTGGGCGCCCGCACGGGCATGGAAGCGAAGATCGTCCCGCAACGCGGCTATCCGATGGCGTGGATCCGCTTTTCCGGCTTGCGCGGCAAGGGGCTCGTGCGTGCCGCGCTGCTCCCGCTCAATCTGCTCGTCGCGTTCGTGCAAAGCGCGCGCGCGATATTTGCGCATCGCCCGGATGTGGTGCTCGGCATGGGCGGCTATGTCGCGTTTCCCGGCGGCATGATGGCTTCGCTGCTGCATCGTCCGCTGGCGATACACGAGCAGAACTCGGTCGCCGGCCTCACCAACAAAGTGCTCGCCGGCGTGGCCGACCGCGTGCTTGCCGGTTTTCCGCATGCCTTCGGGAAGAGACCTCGCGTCGATTGGACCGGCAACCCGGTGCGCACGGAGATCGCGTACATTCCGCCGCCGGACGTCCGGTTCGCGGCACGATCCGGGCCGCTCAAGGTGCTCGTCATCGGCGGCAGCCTCGGCGCGCAGGCATTGAACGAGATCGTGCCGCAGGCGCTCGCGCAAATTCCGGCTGCCACCCGACCGGTGGTGACGCATCAGGCGGGCGCTGCGCACGTCGACGCCTTGAAAGCGTGCTATGCGCAGGCCGGCGTGGTCGCAGAGGCCACGGCCTTCATTGACGACATGGCGGGGCAGTACGCCGCTTCGGATCTCGTGATCTGCCGCGCGGGCGCTTCCACCATTGCAGAGCTCGCTGCGGCCGGCGTTGCGTCCGTGCTGGTGCCGTTCCCGCATGCGGTCGACGACCACCAGACGGCAAACGCGCGATTTCTCGCCGATCGCGGCGCGGCCATCCTGATACCGCAATCCGAGCTCACGGCTGCACGGCTGGCGGAGTTGCTGACGACGCTCGATCGCGAACGGCTGCTGGCGATGGCGCAGGCCGCACGTGCAGCGGGCAAACCCGAGGCGACAGCGGCAGTGGCGAAAGTCTGCATGGAGCTTGCGGCATGACGATCATCCGGGTAGCGGGAAAGCGGAAGACGGAAAGCCGCTTCGCGGCCTCACGAGTCGCGAGTCACGGGTCACGAGTCACGAGGAGCACTGCGTGCGACACAAGGTAAAGCACGTGCACTTCGTCGGCATCGGCGGCGCCGGGATGTCCGGCATCGCGCAGGTGCTGCTCAACCTGGGTTACCAGGTGAGCGGGTCCGACCTCGCGGAGAACAACGCCACGCGCCATCTCGCGGCGCTCGGGGCGAAGATTTTTCGCGGACACGCGACCGATCATGTCAGCGGCGCGGATGCCGTCGTCGTTTCTACCGCTGTGCAAGAAGACAACCCCGAAGTGCAGGCCGCCCGTGCCGCGAAAACACCGGTCGTGCCGCGCGCACTCATGCTTGTGGAGCTGATGCGGTTGAAGCAGGGGATCGCAGTCGCGGGCACGCACGGCAAGACGACGACCACGAGCCTCGTCGCAAGCGTGCTCGCCGAAGGCGGCCTCGACCCGACCTTCGTCATCGGCGGGCGGGTTGAGGCGTACGGCTCGCACGCGCGGCTCGGCAGCGGCGAGTTCATCGTCGTCGAAGCCGACGAATCCGACGCGTCGTTTCTCTATCTGCAGCCGACGCTCGCCGTCGTGACGAATATCGACGCCGATCACATGGAGACGTACGAGCATTCGCTCGACAAGCTAAAGCAGGCGTTCATCGATTTCGTGCAGCGTCTGCCTTTCTATGGCGTGGCCGTGCTGTGCCAGGACGACGCGAATGTGCGCGATATCGTTCCGCGCCTCACGAAGCGGGTCACCACCTACGGTCTTGCGCCCGAAGCGCAGGTGCGTGCCTCGAACGTGGAGGCGCGCGGCGGACAGATGTGGTTCGACGTCACGTGCGCGGAGAACGGGGGGCCTGCCCTGCAGATGAAGGTGAAGCTCAACCTGCCCGGCGAGCACAACGTGCGCAACGCGCTAGCGGCGATCGCGATCGGCCTGGAGGTCGGCGTGCCGCCCGAGAGCATCGCGGCCGCGCTGGCGGGCTTCAAAGGCGTGGGCCGGCGCTTTCAGCAGTACGGAGAAGGACGGACGAGCGATAACGGACGCTATGCCGTGGTCGACGATTACGGCCACCATCCGGCGGAGATGGCCGCGACGCTGGCGGCCGCGCGCGGCGCGTTTCCGGGCCGCCGGCTCGTGCTCGCGTTCCAGCCGCATCGCTACACGCGCACGCGGGATTGCTTCGAGGATTTCGTGAAAGTGCTGTCCACCGCGGACGTGCTCGTGCTGACCGAGGTGTACGCCGCCGGCGAGGCGCCCATCGTCGCGGCCGACGGACGGGCGCTCGCGCGCGCCGTGCGCGTGCATGGCCGCGTCGAGCCGATATTCGTCGATACGGTGGGCGAGGTGCCGGCAGCGATACGCGGCGTGGCGCGCGACAGCGACGTCGTGCTCACCATGGGTGCGGGCTCGATCGGCGGCGTGGCGGCGGCGCTCGTCAGGGACCAGGATGGACCATGACGCCCGCAACCTTGCGCCCCACCGCCACTCGCCAGCGTTCACGTCATGCGTCGAGCGCCCGCGTGCCGCTCATTGCGCGGCGGACGGCCATGAGCGCTGAGGCCGTGTTGCGCGGCGAATTGCGCCGCAACGTATCCATGGCACGCCATGTGTCGTGGCGTGCGGGCGGCGTGGTGGACTGCGCCTACACGCCGGCCGATCTCGCCGATCTGAAGACGTTCGTGCGCATATTGCCGGCCGGGGAGCCGGTGCACTTCGTGGGCCTGGGCAGCAATCTGCTCGTGCGCGACGGCGGCTTGCGCGGCACGGTGGTATTCACGCATCGCGCGCTCACGCACGTGGGCTTGGGCGCTGGCGGCGACGACTGGTGCGAGGTGATCGCGGACGCCGGTGTCGCTGCGCCCAAGCTCGCACGTTACGCGGCGATGCATGACCTGGTGGGCGCCGAGTTCTTCGCCGGCATTCCAGGCACTGTCGGCGGCGCGCTCGCGATGAATGCCGGCTGTTACGGCGGCGAGACCTGGCACGCCGTGGTGAACGTCTCCACGCTCGATCGCAGCGGTGCCGTACACGCGCGGTCGCCTTCCGAATACGAGATCGGCTATCGGTCGGTAGTTGCACGTCATGCGGCTCCCGAAGAGTGGTTCATCGGCGCGACGTTCCGTTTTACTCGCGGCGACGGTGCCGCGTCGCGAAAGTTGATGAAAGAGTTTCTGCAGCGGCGCATCGCGAGCCAGCCGCTCGGCCAGCCGAACGCGGGATCCGTCTTCAGGAATCCGCCCGGCGCTCATGCGGCGCGGTTGATCGAGGCGTGCGGACTCAAGGGTGCGCGCGTCGGCGGCGCCGCGATTTCGGAAAAGCACGCGAATTTCATCATCAATGCCGGCAACGCCACGGCGGCGGACATCGAAAGGCTGATAGCGCTCGCGCGCGACACCGTGCAGGCGCGGTTCGGCATCGCGCTGGAGACCGAGGTCCGCATCATCGGCGATGCCGCGCCCGGCGAGGACGAGACGACATGAGCCCGACCCGTGATCCGCGCAGTTACGGCAAGGTCGCCGTATTGCTCGGCGGCCGCAGCGCCGAGCGCGAGATCTCGTTGAAGAGCGGCAACATGGTGCTGCAGGCGATGAAGAGGCGCGGCGTCGATGCGCATGCCTTCGACCCGCGCGACGAGCGGCTGGAACAGCTGATCGCCGAGCGGTTCGACCGCGTGTTCATCGCGCTGCACGGCCGCTTCGGCGAGGACGGCACGGTGCAGGGCGCGCTCGAGTACCTCGGCTTGCCGTACACCGGCAGCGGGGTGATGGCGAGCGCGCTCGCGATGGACAAGTGGCGCACCAAGCTCCTGTGGCAGGCGGCCGGCATACCGACACCGCCGTACGAGCGGCTCACCGCCGCGACGGATTTCGCCGATGTCGTGCAGCGGCTGGGCCTGCCGCTCATGGTGAAGCCGGCGCGCGAAGGCTCGAGCATAGGCATGAGCAAGGTCGATACGCTGGAGAAGCTGCAGCCGGCGTACGAGCTTGCTGCGAGCCACGACGAATTCGTCATCGCCGAGCGGTTCATCCAGGGCATCGAGCTTACCGCCGCAGTGCTGGGCGATGAGCCGCTGCCGCTCATCCGCCTCGAAACGCCGCGCGTGTTCTACGACTACGAGGCGAAATACTTCGCCGATGACACGCGCTACATCTGTCCGTGCGGCCTGCCGCCGGAGCGCGAGAAGCGAGTCCAGCAGGCGGCTCTCTCGGGCTTTCGGCTGCTCGGTTGCGCGGGCTGGGGGCGCGTCGACGTGATGCTCGATGCCGCGGGCGATCCCTATCTGCTCGAAGTGAACACCGTGCCGGGCATGACCGATCACAGCCTGGTGCCCATGGCCGCGCGCGCCGTGGGCATCACCTTCGACGAGCTGGTGCTGCGCATCCTGGATTCCGCCCATGTGGGATAAGCCCGACCAGCTCAACCGCATCGCGACCGCTCTTTACGCGATCGCGGCGCTGGCTGTCGGCTACGCGGCGGTGCTGTACGTGCTGCACCTGCCGATATTTCCGTTGCGCGACGTGGTGGTGACCGGCGCGCCGGGGCACGTGACGTACGCGCAGGTCGCGGACATCGTGAAGACGGAGTTGAAGGGCACTTTCTTCACGCTCAATCTGCCCGCCGCACGCGCTGCGTTCGAGAGGCTGCCGTGGGTGCGATCGGTCAATGTGCGCCGCAAGTGGCCGGACCGCCTCGAGATCACTCTCGAGGAGCACGTCCCGCTCGCGCGCTGGGGAAGCGATGCGCTGATCAATGTGCAGGGCGAAGTGTTCCGTGCCGCGTACGACGGCGATCTGCCGGTGTTCGTCGGCCCGGAGGGCAGCGAGAAAGAGATCGCGATCCAGTACAACTTCTTCCGCCGCTCGCTCGAACCCATACACAAGACGCCCGTGCGCGTGCAGGTGAGCGAGCGGCGCGCGTGGGAGCTGCAGCTCGCCGGCGGCATGACGCTCGTGCTGGGCCGCGAGCGGGTCGAGGACCGGCTGCTGCGCTTCGTGAACGCTTACGACGGATCGGTCGGACGGCTGCGGCGGAACATCAGCTACGTCGACTTGCGGTACGCCAATGGTTTTGCGGTACGCATCGCAGAGCTTGCGGACAGGGGCGGCCACGGCGCACAGCCGGGCGGGGGGCAACACGGGACACAACCGGACAGGGGAGCGCGCCATGCCGGCGGGCGGCCGGGGAGCGCGGACAACAAGACATGAGCAAACCCAGAGAAAACAAAAGAGAGCACATCGTCGGGCTCGACATCGGCACGTCGAAGATAGCGGCCATCGTGGCCGAAGCGAAGCCCGAGGGCGGCTTCGAGATCATCGGCATGGGCAGCGCGCCGTCCCGGGGGCTGAAGAAAGGCGTGGTGGTCAACATCGAGACCACGGTCGCCGCGATCCAGCGCGCCCTCGAGGAAGCCGAGCTGATGGCCGACTGCAAGATCCGCGACGTCTACACCGGCATCGCGGGCAGCCACATCAAGAGCTTCAACTCGCAGGGCATGGTGGCGATCAAGGAAAAGGAAGTGTCGCAGATGGACATCGATCGGGTGATCGAGACCGCCAAGGCGGTGCAGATCCCGAACGATCAGCAGATACTGCACATCCTCAATCAGGAATTCATCATCGACGGCCAGGAAGACGTGCGCGAGCCGCTCGGCATGTCGGGCGTCCGGCTCGAAGTGAAGGTGCACATCGTCACCGGCGCCGTGTCGGCCGCGCAGAACATCATCAAGTGCGTGCGCCGCTGCGGGCTCGAAGTGCGCGATCTCATCCTCCAGCCGCTCGCGTCCGCGCTGGCCGTGATCTCGGACGACGAGAAGGACCTCGGTGTCGCGCTCGTAGACATCGGCGGCGGCACGACGGACGTCGCAGTCTTCACGCACGGCGCGATACGGCACACTGCGGTGATACCCATCGCCGGCGACCAGATCACCAACGACATCGCGATGGCCTTGCGCACGCCGACCAAGGACGCGGAGGACATCAAGCAGCGCTACGGCTGCGCGCTGTCCCAGCTCGCCGATCCCCAGCAGATGGTGGAAGTGCCGGGCGTGGGCGAGCGCGGCTCACGCGATCTGTCGCGCAAGACGCTCGCCGAGGTCATAGAGCCGCGCGTCGAAGAGCTTTATTCGCTGGTGCAGGCGGAGCTGCGCCGCAGCGGCTACGAGGACTTGCTTTCCTCCGGCATCGTCATCACCGGCGGCTCCAGCATGATGCAAGGCATGGTCGAGCTGGGCGAAGAGATCTTTCACATGCCCGTGCGGGTCGGGCAGCCGAATTACAGCGGGGGGCTCGCGGAGGTCGTGCGGCATCCCCGTTATTCCACGGGGGTGGGACTCCTGCTCGCCGGCATGCAGCAGTACCGGCAGCGCGAAATCGCGCAAATGCAGATCAGCTCCTTTCAGCATCTCATGGAGCGGATGAAGACGTGGTTCAAGGGAAATTTCTGATGGACGCAGCACGCGCGCGGCAACGGCAAAAAATTTGAGGACGATTCGACTTGGATACTGACGCACAAAGGAGAGAGCACATGATAGAGCTGATCGATACGCAATCCCAGGAAGCGGTGATCAAGGTGGTGGGCGTGGGCGGATGCGGCGGCAACGCCGTGGACCACATGATTGCGCAAGGCGTGCAGGGCGTGGAGTTCATCGTCGCCAACACCGACGCGCAGGCCTTGAAGCGCAACCAGGCGAAGGTGCAGCTCCAGCTCGGCAACGGCATCACCAAAGGTCTGGGCGCGGGCGCCAATCCGGAGATCGGCCGCAGCGCGGCCCTCGAGGACCGCGACCGCATCGCCGAGCTCGTGAGTGGCGCGGACATGCTGTTCCTCACGGCCGGCATGGGCGGCGGCACGGGCACGGGCGCTGCGCCTGTCGTGGCCGAAGTCGCCAAGGAGATGGGCATACTGACCGTGGCGGTGGTGACGAAGCCGTTTGCATTCGAGGGCAAGCGTCAGCGTATCGCGCAGGAAGGGCTGGACGCGCTCGCGCAGCATGTCGATTCGCTGATCGTCATCCCGAACGACAAGCTGATGCAGGTGCTCGGCACGCAGGTCACGCTGGACGATGCGTTCAAGGCGGCGAACGAGGTGCTGCACGGCGCAGTGGCAGGCATAGCCGAGATCATCAGCTGCCCGGGCATGATCAACGTCGACTTCGCAGACGTGCGCACGGTCATGGCGGAGATGGGCATGGCGATGATGGGCTCGGCAAAGGCGGCCGGCCCCGACCGGGCGCGCGCGGCGGCGGAGCAGGCGGTCGCATGCCCGCTGCTCGAGGACATCAACATCTCGGATGCGCGCGGCGTGCTGGTGAACATCTCGGCGAGCCGGGCGAGCTTCCAGCTGCAGGAGATGTACGACGTGATGGAGACGATCAAGGCGTTTGCCGCCGAGTCCGCGACGGTCATCGTGGGCACGGTGTACGACGACAATCTCGAGGACGGCCTGCGGGTGACCATCGTCGCGACCGGCCTGGGCAAGCCGATCACGCGGCAGCAGGCGAAGCCGCTGACCGTCGTCGCCCAGAAGACGGGGACCGATAACCAGCCGCTCGAGGTCGACTACGATGCGCTCGATCAGCCGGCCGTCATCCGCCGCCGCAATCGCGCGGAAACGATAGAGGCCATGCGGCAATCGGGCGTGGAAATGCTCGATATCCCGGCATTCCTGAGGAAGCAGGCGGACTAGGCGGCATTGCACGGCGCGTCTCCCGCGGCAGGTGTGGCGGGGGCCGGCCGTAGAGGGACGGGTGCGATTTTTGCGGGCCTCTAGCATGGCATGCTAGAATTCGCCCTTAATCCTCTGAAAACTTGGGAAAATTCGTGGTCAGGCAGCGCACGCTGAAGAATCTGATCCGCGCGACGGGGGTGGGCCTGCACACCGGCGAGAAGGTGTATCTCACGCTGCGGCCTGCTGCGCCGAACACGGGCATCGTGTTCCGCCGCACGGATCTCGAGCAGGCCGTGGAAATCAAGGCCGAGCCCTATGCCGTCGGCGATACGCGGCTCTCGTCGTGTCTCGTCAAGGGCGAGGTGCGCGTGTCTACGGTCGAGCACCTCATGTCCGCGTTGGCGGGGCTGGGCATCGACAATGCGTACGTCGACGTGACCGCTCCCGAAGTGCCGATCATGGACGGCAGCGCCAGCCCCTTCGTCTTTCTGCTGCAGTCGGCCGGCATCGAGGAGCAGAAAGCGCCCAAGCGCTTCATCCGCGTGCTGCAAAGCGTGCACGTGGAAGAGGGCGGCAAATGGGTGCGCTTCGATCCGTACGAGGGCTTCAAGCTCGAGCTCTCCATCGACTTCGACCATCCGGTGTTCGACCGCTCGCGCCAGTCGGTGTGCGTGGATTTCGCCGCGACCTCGTACGTGAGAGAGGTGAGCCGGGCGCGCACCTTCGGCTTCATGCAGGACGTGGAGACGATGCGCTCGCAAGGCCTTGCCCTCGGCGGCAGCCTGGACAATGCGATCGTGATGGACGATTACCGGGTGCTCAACAGCGACGGCCTGCGCTACGAGGACGAGTTCGTGAAGCACAAGCTGCTCGACGCGATCGGCGACCTGTATCTCCTGGGCCATCCGCTCATCGGCGCTTTTTCCGGGCACAAATGCGGGCATGCGCTCAACAACCGGCTGCTGCGCACGCTGCTCGAGACGCGCAGCGCATGGGAGTATGCGACGTTCGACCGCTCGGAAGACGCGCCTCCCTTCCTCGCCTGGCAGCCCCAAACCGCCTGAGCGCACGCCTCCTCGCGGGGGCGAGAAGATAGACCACCATGCTTGTCGCGCGCCTGCTGGGCGTCATCCTGCTGGTTGCTCTCGCGGTCCTCGGCGCGGCTTATATCGGCACGCGCGACCGGCGTTATCTCTCGTGGGCATGGCGCATCCTGCAGTTTGCGCTGGCGTTCGCGTGCGCTTTTCTCGCCCTTTATGTCGCCGAGCGCCTCATGCCGGTCATTTGACGGGCGCGCGGCGACCTCGATGATGCGCGACCAGGGTCTCCAGCGCGGTCTTGAGACCCGGATCGGGGACGGTCTCCGAAAGCCGCACAAAATGATCCAGCACACGGGGGGTGAGCCCCGGCTTGGCGGCGCGTTTTTCGAGGGATTTCGTGATGCGGGCCGGTTGCACCTGCACCCGGATTGAAGTAACCTCGTTTGCCTCTTTGTTCATTGCTGTCATCAGGCGGGGCGTCAACTGTTTCAGCTTGGCTGCCACCGCTGCGTTGTCCGCCCAGAGTAAAAGCGTACCCGACCGGAAGCCCGCGACGCGGCTCGCACGCGCGAGCGCCGGGGGCGCCGAGTCCGCGTAACGCTTTTGCCATTCAGCCAGGCGTCGCGCTTTGTCCGCGAGCGCCTTGAGATTGCCGGTCGTGCGGATGAGAGCTGCTATTTTCTGTACGGCCATAGTCGAACGATCAGGTGCATATGGACGTTATTCTAGTCTCCCGGAAGCGCGCAACAACCAAGACCATCACGCTGCGCTTGCATCATCTGCTGCTGCTTGGCATAGCCAGCATCCTCGGCATCGCCTGCGTGAGCGCCGCCGTGAACTATGCGCTGCTGCGCTATGCAGCACACCACCGTGTCTCGAGCGAGCCACTCGCAGCAGAGGCGCCGGTGAAGGGCGACGCACCGCGCGACCTGAGCGCGACCGACGTGCGGGGCATGGCCCAGCGGCTGGCGGAGATGCAGGCGCAGCTCCTGCGGCTTGACGTGCTGGGGAATCGGTTGTCGCGAATTGCCGGTTTTCAATCGGACGAGCTCATGGCCTCGGCGGAGGAAGAGTCTCCCCGCTTCGATGCGCTGCCGCCGGCCGTCATGACGCTCGCGGGTCTGACACGACAGCTCGACGCAGTGTTCCGCGAACTCGACGGCCGGCGCGATGCATTAGGGGCGCTCGAGTCGCTGTTTGCGCTGGACGACGTGCGGCGCAAGCTCCTGCCGACATCGCTCCCGCTGGAAGTCGGCTCGCATTCGTCGGATTTCGGTTGGCGCCGCGACCCTTTCACCGGCGAGCGCACATTGCACGAAGGCATCGACTTCATGGGCGAGCACGGCGCGCCCATCCTGGCGGCGGCGGGGGGCGTAGTGGTCTACTCCGACTTTCACCCTCAGTATGGTAATATGGTCGAGATCGATCACGGTAACGGGCTCGTGACGCGCTACGCGCATGCGGCGAGGCGCATGGCCCGGGTCGGTGACGTGGTGGCGAGAGGTGCGCAGATCGGCGAGGTCGGCAGCAGCGGCCGCGCCACCGGTAACCATCTCCATTTTGAAGTGCGGCGCAATGGTGCGCCGCTGAACCCCGCCCAGTTCTTGCGGCTGCGCGGCTGACGACGGACACGGCAAAAGCGGGGGGTGGGGTTTTCCCCACCCCTTTTTTATTTGAGCCCATAACAGAATGAAAAGCGTCATGCGCTGTCACAACCCCGGCAGGGCGTTCCCATGATTTCCGGTGTACTCAAGAAAATCTTCGGCAGCCGCAACGAGCGGCTGCTGAAGCAATACGGACGCAGCGTGCGCGTGATCAACGCGCTCGAGCCCCAGATCGCCGCGTTGAGCGACGACGAGCTGCGCGCGAAGACGGACGAGTTCCGCGACCGTATCCGCGAACGCCTCGCCGCCGTGCCCGAACGGCGCCTGGACGGAGACGCTACGGAGGTGACCGATGCCGCGGCCAACGAGCGCGACCGTGTGCTGCGTGCGGCCCTGGAGGAATTGCTGCCCGAGGCGTTTGCCGTGGTGCGCGAGGCGGGCAAGCGCGTGCTCAACATGCGGCACTTCGACGTCCAGCTGATCGGCGGGATTGCGCTTCATAACGGCAAGATCGCGGAGATGCGCACGGGCGAGGGCAAGACGCTCGTCGCAACGCTGCCCGCTTATCTCAATGCTCTCGCCGGCCTCGGCGTGCACATCGTCACCGTCAACGACTACCTCGCCCAGCGCGACGCGGCGTGGATGGGCAAGATATACAGCTTCCTCGGCCTCACCGTCGGCGTGAACCTGTCGCAGATGGAGCACGCGGCGAAGCAGGAGGCGTACGCGGCCGACATCACGTACGGCACCAACAACGAGTTCGGCTTCGATTACCTGCGCGACAACATGGTCTACCAGTTGTCGGAGAAAGTGCAGCGCCACCTCTTCTATGCCATCGTCGACGAGGTGGATTCGATACTGATCGACGAGGCGCGCACGCCGCTCATCATTTCGGGCCAGGCCGAGGATACCACCGACCTCTACGTCGCCATCGACCGCGTCGCGCCGAAGCTGAAGCGCCAGAAGGACGAGAAAAGCGAGGGCGATTACTGGGTCGACGAAAAAGCGCATCAGGTCCTGCTCTCCGAGGAAGGCCACGAGCACGCCGAGCAGCTGATGGAGCAGGCCGGCCTGCTGCCCGGAGGCAGCAGCCTGTACGACGCGGCCAACATCAACCTCATGCACCACCTCAACGCCGCGTTGCGCGCGCACACTCTGTTCCATCGCGACCAGCAGTACGTGGTGCAGAACGGCGAGATCGTCATCGTCGACGAGTTCACGGGGCGGCTCATGCCCGGGCGCCGGTGGTCGGAGGGCCTGCACCAGGCGATAGAGGCGAAGGAGGGCGTCGAGATCCAGAAGGAAAATCAGACGCTCGCGACGATCACCTTCCAGAATTACTTCCGTATGTACCGCAAGCTCGCCGGCATGACGGGCACCGCGGACACCGAGGCCTACGAGTTCCAGTCGATCTACGGGCTGGAGACGGTCGTCATCCCCACGCACAAGAAGATGGTGCGCGAGGACCGCATGGACCAGGTCTACCGCACGTCCGCCGAGAAATACCAGGCGATCATCAACGACATCCGCGATTGCTACAAGCGCGGCCAGCCGGTGCTGGTCGGCACGACCTCGATCGAAAACTCGGAGCTCGTGTCCGGGATGTTGAAGAAGGAGGACCTGCCGCACAACGTGCTGAACGCCAAGCAGCATGCGCGCGAGGCGGAGATCGTCGTGCAGGCCGGCCGGCCGCACATGGTCACCATCGCAACGAACATGGCGGGCCGCGGCACGGACATCGTGCTGGGCGGCAACCCGGAGCCGGAGGTGGCCCAGGTGATGGCCGACGAGAG
>Ga0255338_1005194_pt1 | contig 12302 bp, 12 predicted proteins | sample MeOH1_35cm_T4_19_FD_203715 | JGI IMG/M metagenome (GOLD analysis project Ga0255338, IMG submission 203715) | Sandy soil microbial communities from University of British Columbia, Vancouver, Canada - MeOH1_35cm_T4_195 | ecosystem: Engineered > Artificial ecosystem > Sand microcosm > Unclassified ... | reverse complement strand
CAATATTTCTGTTTGTGTTCCCGACGACGGGAAAAATTAAATAACAACCACCGAGAGATCGGTAAGGAGAATTAAAATGAAAAAAATGATCTTAGCAATCGCAATGGTTTTGGGTGCATCTCAAGCACACGCGTTCACAGCTCCAGCATGGGCCTGCTCTTTGAACTTCAAAGGCGCTGCAAAAGGCCTCAAGGTTCTTGTAGGTGAGTACAAGTTCAGCGGTAAAGGAAACCTGATCTGCGCAACTCCAACTGGTCAAGTTGCTGAGTACCCAGTGACTGTAACAATGAATTCAGCTCCATTGTCTCCGCAAATCGCATTCGGTTACATGCAGCTTTCTGGCCAAGCAATTGAGTTCTCTTTGCTCAATCTTAATCCTGAAGACGTTTTGGGTACTTACTACATCGCTCAAGGCCAAGCAGCAGTTGTTGGCGGCGTCGGTGTGATCACGGCAGCTAAAGTAGGTTTGCCTGAATTGGCGATCCAAGTATCTCTGCAATTTGCTCGTGGCCTTGGTGTGAACTTGGGTTTGAACAAAATGCACATCGAGCTTGATAAGTAATCAGTCCGTCTAATTTAAATTATAAGTTTGACGGCAACAAAGGCCGGAGTGGTTTCAAGCGTCCCTCCGGTCTTTGTGTTTTTAAGGTTGTGGATTTTTTTGAAATGCGCGGATCGCAGCATACACTTGTTCAGCCATGTAGCGTGGAAAGAGGTGATGAGAATTTTCTCCATCCATGAATTCAAGACGGTGAGGAATGTTGTCAATATTCAAGCGCTGATCAAATTCATAGAGTTGGCCAGGAATCACCAGTTTATCTTTGTTACCACCAATAACTTGAATAGGTGCGCCGAAATTCTCTAAAGGTGTTGAAGTGTCTAACAAATCAAAATCGCGAATCCCTTTAGTAACCCGGATGGCGGCTTCAACTTGTAAGTCGATCGCTTTAAGTTCTTGCTCCGTGAGGTCACTTTCGTTTTTTCGAGTCACGGCGATAAAATATTTCCTATAGGACTGGGCAGTATATTTTTCGACAAGGGGATCCATTGCAAAATCTTGCCACTCATCGACCCGAAGAGATTTTGTCATAAAGTCATTCAAATAGCGAACACCCGCTGTCATTGTCCAAGTCAGACTAAAAAGAGGATCCATTATGGTTTTGACCATTTCTGGATTTGCACCAAATTGTTCCATGGTTTTGGCGGTGTGATGCCATAAAAAATCTGGCGACTGAAAGTAGTTTTTCATGAATTTATCAATTCGTTGCACATAGGGCGCCAGCATATGAACCGAGTGAACTTTGATTTTATTTTTTCCTTTCAAATGAGAAATTTCCGCCGCTAGTCCATAAGAAATTCCGCCACCGTAACTATGGCCGACGATCACCACATCTTTAATGCCGTTTTTTTGCAAAAGCTCTTTGATCACGACGATGTTGTCTTTGTAATAGAGATTCCCCGGCAACGCCTGGTCATGGGTGTCCATATATCTTTTTAGCGTTTCGCCATGACCAAACAGATCCACACGTAAAACACCAAAGCCTTCGGCATCGGCCTGTGCTGTGAGTTGTTCGACCTTGCTCATATCATCGCCAAGGCCATGGATAATCAGCCATACCGGTTTTTTCTTTCCAGGTTTGTAATCAAAGGCCATCTCTTTTTTGGTCGATGGCGAGCGAAAAATTTGCAAGCCCTTTTCGGAAAAGTATTTTTTCAGCGCAACCGGAGAAAAAATCTCCGAGCACATCGGAGCGCCGGCAAATGCTGTTGGAAAAAGGAAAATTAAGAAGAGAGCGAGGGTGAGAACTGGAGTTTTCATTTCTCTATGTTAGCAAGAATCATCTCTGATAAACATGAACCTAACGAAAACTTGACCGAGATCGGTAGTAGCAAAAGCTCCAGTCGTCCCAAGCTGAGAGGGTTTTTCAAGAGACCCTTCAGAACCGCGCGAACCCGTCTAAACTCGTATATCGAATTTGAGGTGAAGAAGCTCTATAAACAAACCTCTGTCACAGTAAAAACTTCAAATAAAATAATAACTTAACAGGATTCCGCTATCCCTATGACAGCCTTTTTGCTATACCCTGGTCCTTCGCATGCATCCACTTGAAGCTTTAAAGCAAAATCCATTTGTTCTCGCACCTATGGCCGGAATCACGGACCATGCCTTCCGCACATTCATGAAAAAGCGCGGAGCAGGTGTTGTCGTGACCGAGCTCGTGAGTGCGACAGGCATCGAGTACAAAAGTGAGCGCACTTTAAAACTGATGAGCTTCGATCCAACACAAAGACCTGTCGGAATTCAACTCTTCGGAGAAGACCCAGAAATTCTCGCTCGTGGCGCTCAAGTCGCAGAAGAAATGGGTTGTGATTTCGTTGATCTCAATTTCGGATGCCCAGTTCCCAAAGTGGTCAAAAAGGGCGCGGGTTCTGGAATGCTTCGTGATTTGCCTCTTCTCACACAGGTTTTAAACTCTGTCGTGAACGCCGTGAAAATCCCTGTGACGATTAAAATCAGAACGGGTTGGGATGCGAACTCTCTAAACGCCCATGAAGTCTGTAATATTGCTTACAACGAGGGAATCACTTGGGTCGCTATTCATGGTCGCACGAGAGCACAATCTTACTCGGGCTGGGCGGATTGGGATTACATTGCTGACGTAAAATCAAAAGCGAAGTTGCCGATTCTAGGGAACGGCGACATTCTGACTCCAAAACAAGCGGTGCAGAGAGTAAAAGAATCTGGTTGCGATGGCGTGCTCATCGGCCGTGGTTGCTTAAAAAATCCACACATTTTTATGGATGCCTTGAGCCTCTGGCGCGGCGAAGAGCCCTCTCAAGAGTTTTCGCGGGATTATCTGGGACTCTTTCTGGACCTTCGCGAAGCTATCGTGGCGCATTGTGATGAGCATATCACCGGAATTCAGCTGCGAAAGTTTGCAGCTTGGTTCTCAACAGGGTATCCTGGCGCTTCCCAATTTCGAAAAAACTTATTCCAAACAAAAACCCATGATGAGCTCATGGGTTTAGCGATGGAATTTTTTAAAAGCATTGGAACAATTGAACAAGAAGATACTAGCCATGAAGAGTTCCTCATGGGTGGACACGGATAAAAGGAAAACAGATGATTCAGGATCCAAAGAAAATTAGAAATATTGCGATTATTGCCCACGTCGACCACGGTAAAACGACGCTCGTGGACCACTTGATTAAGCAAGCGGGTACTTTCCGTGAGAACGAACACGTGGAAGAACGTTTGATGGACTCCATGGATCTTGAAAAAGAGCGCGGTATCACCATCGCGGCGAAGAACGCGTCTTTCGTTTACAAAGATATCAAAGTAAATATCGTCGATACACCGGGACATAGTGACTTCGGTGGAGAAGTTGAGCGTATCCTCAACATGGTGGATGGTTGTATCCTTCTTTGCGATGCTTCTGAAGGCCCACTTCCGCAAACTCGTTTCGTATTGAAAAAAGCTCTTGAGCAAAATCTCAAGGTTATCGTTTGTATTAACAAGATCGACCGTGCCGATGCTCGTATTCAAGAAGTTCACAACGAGCTTTTCGATTTGTTCATCGACCTCGATGCCACAGAAGAACAATGTGACTTCCATACTGTTTACGCGATCGCGCGCGAAGGTATGGCGACTCTCGATCCAAAAGTGAACACCGGTTCTTTGGAAGTTCTTTACGATGCTATCGTGAACTTGGTTCCACCGCCTAAAATCGAAGAAAGCCATCCACTCCAAGTAATGGTTTCAAATATTTCTTATAACGATTACGTAGGTCGTTTGGCTATCGGCCGTATGCGCGCTGGTAGCATCAAAGTCGGCGACGACGTTCTCTGCGTTCAAGCCAACGTTCAAAAGAAAGTAAAAGTATCTGCTTTGTTCCAATACAAAGTGAATTCGCAGGTTCCGGTTCAAGAAATCGGCGCTGGTGATATCGCAGTTATTGCGGGTATGGAAGACTTCACGATCGGTGATACGATCACTTCTGCATTGGACCCACGTCCACTTCCGCGTATTCGTGTTGAGGAACCTACCGTAGGTATGGTGTTCTCAGTGAATAACGGTGTGTTCGCAGGGATGGAAGGTAAGAACGTTACGTCTCGTAAAATCTTGGAGCGCCTTGAAAGAGAGTTGTTGTACAACGTTGCGATCCGCGTAGAAAAAACTGACAACACCGACGCTTTCAAAGTTGTCGGTCGTGGTGAGTTGCAATTGGGCGTTTTGATCGAGCAAATGCGCCGTGAAAACTTCGAGTTGCTAGTTTCAAAACCAACCGTTGTTATGAAAACTGAAAACGGCCAAAAAATGGAACCAATGGAGATCGCAGTTATCGATATCGAAGATCAGTTCGTTGGCGCCGTGACTGAAAAACTTGGTAAACGTAAAGGTGTGATGACCAACATGGTTCAAAAAGGTTCTGGTCGTACTCGTTTAGAATTCCGTATTCCTTCACGTGGTTTGATCGGTTACCGTTCAACATTCTTGACGGACACTCGTGGGACCGGTCTTTTGAATACTCAATTTGACGGTTGGGACCAATTCAAAGGCGAGATCGAGCATCGTATGAATGGTGCTATGATCTCTGATCGTAAAGGCCAAGCGACTGCTTATGCGATCTGGAATCTTCAAGAGCGCGGTATCATGTACGTAACACACGGCCAAGATGTTTACGAAGGCATGATCGTGGGTGAGCACGCGAAGGAAAATGACCTCGAAGTGAACATCACTCGTGAGAAAAAGTTGACCAACGTACGTGCGTCGGGTTCTGATGAAGCTATCCGTCTCGTTCCAGTTCGTCCTATGACATTGGAAATGGCGATGGAGTGGATTAAAGACTCCGAGCTCATCGAAGTAACGCCGAAAAACATTCGTTTGCGTTGCCGCGAGCTGAGCCCTAACGCTCGTGCGAGAGCAGCGAAAGAATAACGAAGGTAATGAGCCAAAAGATTGCCGTTGAACTCAAAGATCTCAAAAAGAAATATGACGAGAACTTTGTCGTCAACGGCATCAATCTTGAGATCCCTAAAGGGGAATGCTTTGGTTTGCTGGGTCCGAATGGAGCCGGCAAATCCACCACGATGAAAATGATGTATTGCAGTGCCCTTGTCACAAGTGGCGAGCTCTACGTCCTCGGTCTGAACGTCAAAAAAAATTTCCGTGAAATTAAAAATCGTATCGGTGTGATCCCACAAGAAGATGGACTTGATCCTGATTTTAGTGTGATCGAAAACCTATTGGTCTATGCGAGCTACCATGAAATTCCAGCACGTACAGCTTCTGAAAAAGCTCAAGCACTCCTTAGAGAAATGCGCCTGGAAGAATATGCCGATCGCTCTGTAGATACTCTGAGCGGCGGTATGAAGCGCCGTCTAGCGATTGCTCGTGGGTTGATGAATAGCCCTGAGCTGCTCTTCCTAGATGAGCCAACAACGGGTTTAGATCCGCAAGCACGCTTATGGATTTGGGATTTCATTAAGCATCTTAAAGCTGAAAAATCGACTGTGATCCTCACGACTCACTACATGGAAGAGGCCGAGCGTCTTTGTGATCGCGTCGCGATCATGGATCATGGCCGCATCCTCGCGGTGGGTTCGCCAGCTGATTTGATTCTTGAACACATTGGTATCGAAGTCGTTGAGTTTGATACCAATCCCGTGGACTTGAATTATTACATCGGCCGCCTCAAAGAGGGTGGCTATAATTATCAAGTCATTCAGGATACGGTGATGGTTCTAATCAATCCTACTCAAGAAGGCCGCAAAGCTATTGAGTTGATTGCCAGTGATAAGATCCTCATTCGCAAACCGACGTTGAACGACGTCTTCTTAAAACTTGCCGGTCATCAATTGAGGGACGAATAATGAAATTTATCGACATGATTCGTACTCCCAAGATGAATAGCGGTTTTATGCGAGTGTGGTCGCGCAATTTTCTTTATTTCCGTAAGACTTGGACTGTGTCGCTTTTCTGGGTCGTGCTTGAACCTTTGATGTATTTGGGTGCGATCGGTTTTGGTCTAGGTACATTTGTCAGTAACATTGGCGGACATTCGTATATTGATTTCTTTTTCCCAGGATTGCTTTGTTCCACCGGAATGATGGTTGCTTTTTTCGAAGGAACTTATGGGGGCTTCACGAAGCTGACACATCAACGCACTTACTCGACCATTATGCTTACGCGCATTGGACCTGAAGAAATTGCGCTAGGTGAGCTTCTTTGGGCAAGCACCAAGGGTTACTTCAGTGTGATCGGTGTTGCTTTAGTTGCGAGTTTCTTTGGACTCATCGATACTTGGAGAATTTTTCCAGCGCTTTTAATTTTGCTGCTGCTTTGCTGGTTGTTCGCATCTCTAGCGATGATCATGACTTCTTACGCCCGCAACTATGATTCTTTCATCTACTCCACTTCTGGATTCATCGTGCCGATGTCGCTTTTTAGTGGAACCTATTTTCCGATTGATCAGTTGCCGGGCGGCTTGAAATACGCAGCGTACTTGTTTCCGCTGACTCATGCGGTACAGGCTGTGCGGGGTATTTTGCAAGATGGGTTCACAACTGCGGTGGGCGTGCATACTTTTATTTTATTCCTGTTAGGATTCTTTGCGATGAATATCGCGATTTATCGTATCCGCGGGAAACTTCTGAAATAAGGTTCGTAGGCTTAAATGAATATTTTAGTTCTATTTTTTACGTGTTTCCTAGTTGTTGCGTGCGCAACTTCAAAAAAAGTCGAAGAACGGCCTCTTCTTTACGAAGATATTCAAGTAGCCGATCCAATTCTCCCATGGGTTCATGCATTTGAGGAGCGTCAAAGAGATGCGAGACTTCTGGGGCCTAATCCTCAATATGGGTATTTTGAATGTCGTAAGACGGCTGAAATCAGAGAAACTTATTTCTGCCTTTACTCAGATCAAAGTGCGATGAACTACGCTCTTGGACGAGCAACCTGTTATATCGAAGGAGCATTCTGTAATAATCCAAAAGGAACCCTACTTAGTACTAACGATAAGAACTTTTTGTCCTCCATCCGGCAAACACTTGGGCACGATCTGCGTGGAGTCGCATTAGTAGATTTTTATACGACACTAAAACGACAGTGTGAACAGCGCCCCAAAGACGGATTTTGCCCGACCCCCCAAGAGTCCGAGTTATTCGAGCGAGTCATTGTTCCCGGAGTCCGGCAAAGTAGAGATTTCATCGTTGTTGTTGCTGCGCACCTTGGTCGTGGTAACTTTGTTGGAACGTTTTCTCATGAAGTCTTGCATGCACAATATTTTAACGACGCAAATTATCAAAAGTTGATTGACGAATTTTGGAGTAAAGAACTCTCACGGAAAGAGAAGGACATCATAAGAGAGGCTTTGAGTGTTGCATACGATAAGTCCGATGAGTTTTTAATGAAAAATGAATTTCAGGCTTATATTCTCGAAGCGGGCGCGAACAGCGCATTACTTTCAAAGTTGGTACCTAAATTTCGGCCCAGATTGATGGCTGCATTAGAAAAAGCTGGCGCACGCCCAATCCAAGTTGTCTTGGTTAAACCATGATCTTTCAACATCGTATAATTCTAGTAATTATCCTCAGACCCTAAGTTTTCAAGCTCATCAAGACTTGGGATACTGCTATTCGGATTTGCTGTACCCATGCCGTCGACATTCTTGCCGGAATTTTCAATTTCTTGAAGGTAGGCATCTGTTGCACTGGGCGAGAAGAACGCATCGACTTTATAGATCGCCATATTGTATTCGTCTTCGTTGATGCGGCTATATTGATACATATCTTGGACGATTTGCTTGATCCGTTTGTGCGCAAACGGAGTAAGCTCTTTGCGGAAATAAGACTGAGAATACTTCACTGGGTTTGGCAGAATCATTGCGAGGAATGCAGATTCGACCACATCTAATTGTGCCGGCGTCTTTTTGAAATAAAACTGTGCCGCATTTTTAATTCCGTAAATATCTTTGCCGAATTCAACCACATTGAGGTATCGCTCAAGGATTTCTTTCTTATTGAGCGTCTTCTCGATTTTCATCGTGATGAGGAGTTCGAGTCCCTTGCGTAGAAGAGTTTTATCTTTGTAAAGGAACATGTTCTTGGCGAGCTGCTGAGAAATCGTAGATCCACCTTTTGCGTACTTTCCTTTTTCATAGTTCTTGCGGGCGTTTTCTTCGATAGATTTCCAATCAAAACCGTCGTGCTCATAGAAGGCAGAATCTTCCGTTAAGATAACTGTTTTTTGCATGACTGAGGAAATCGATTTCAGCGGAACGTAGTCCTTCGATCCTGGACACAGGTGCACTTGGTACATCGTTGTGGTGATGCAACCTTTGATTTCTTGCTCGCTCGGAATTTTTGAGTAGACGTATCCAGCGAAGGCGCCACCGCCTAGAATAACGATTAAGAAAAGAAGGCCTATAATTTTTAAAAACTTTTTCATTGGTGTTTCAGCAGTCCATTTTCTTTCATCCACCTTACACTATTTCGAATGGCTTCGCGAGCGGGGCGGGGATTAAAGCCCAGCTCTTTTTTTGCCTTGCTGTTGTCAAACCAATGATACATGGTGGCCGTCCAGGCATTTTCTATACTTAAGGAACCTTGCTTCCCGAATTTTTCCATGGTGTCGCCAATATAACCGAGCATAAAAATCACCGCATTTGGAATTTTGTGCTGAGGTTTTCTCACGCCGGCCTCTTCGGCAATCATATCAAACAGTTCGTGAATGGTGATGTTATCACCAGACAGAATATAACGTTCGCCACTGCGTCCTTTTGTCCAAGCAGCGATGATGGCTTTCACGACGTCTTCGATGCCGACAATGCTGACACCGCCAGAAGTGTAAAAATTAAAACGGCCTTGAGCCACTTTGAGTTGCGTGCGGCGGCTGCCTTTTTTTGCGTCGCCTTCGCCGTAGATGGTGCTCGGATTTAAAATCACACAATCTAAGTTTTTCTCTTTGTAGGCGGCAAGAACTAATTTCTCGGCAGCATGTTTGGTTTCAAAATAGCCAAGATCCAAGCGACCGACATTGTATTCAGAATCTTCATTCAAAATTTGATCGGATGTATAACCCGCACCAACGGCGACAACCGAAGAGAGGTACACGAGTTTGCGAACACCTTTCGTCAAACAAGCATCAATGACATTGGCTGTGCCAGTGACATTGATCTTTTCCATTTTCAGTCGATCCGCTTTTTTGTACGCAATGAGGCCCGCTAAATGAAAGACCGTATCAATGCCACCGAAAGTCTTGTAAAGACTGTCAAGATCGGTAACGTCGCCATAAACATACGTGCATTTCACGCCCTTCAGTTCGGACAGGTCACTTTGTGCTCGAACTAAAGCGTGGACTTCGTGGCCTTGTTGAACCAAAGCGCGAGTTAGCCTGCTTCCTAAAAATCCATTGGCTCCTGTGACGAGGACTTTCATGCGTTCACTCTTCTCTTTCGTAAGCGATTAAACACTTCTTTCCCAAGGATACTATAGATCCAACCCATGATCCATCCTAGCACTCCACCGCCAACGACATCCGAAGGGTAGTGAACACCGTTGTAAACGCGGCTATAGGAAATCAGCACAGCAGCGCTATAGACGACGATGCGGCCTTGAGGAAAAAATTCTGAAGCATATTTTGCCAAACAAAACATATTGGCCGCATGGTTTGAAGTAAAGCTGTAGCCTCCATAGGGAGAGCGGACAATCACCATCTCTCCCAGCGAGTCTCCAGGCCGGGCGCGCGCGACATTTTTCTTGAAAACATGATTACCAACAAGATCGGAGCTTCCAAGCGCTAACAACAAACCAACAAATAGGACCACGCCGAGCTTCTTATATTTCCAAAGAAAAAGTCCTAAGAAGAGTGGAATCATGATCCAAAAAAACCAAGGGCTCTTGTGCAAGTCTGTAATAGCTGGAAAAAAAGTATCCATCCAAGGTGTGGTCCATTGGCGATTGATCTGCAAAAGAAGGCTTTTGTCCAGCTCATAGAGAAAATCCATATTTTCCAAGGTAAATTCACCTCTTAAGAAAGTCTAGGAACAAAGCTGTGCTGGTGTCATTCATGGGCCCCTATGTCACCATAGAGAGTATGGATAAAGCGACTTGGTTTGGATTGCTTATTGGCGTTGGTGGGATTCTTTTGGCGAATACGCTAGATGGTGGTCATTTCGGTTCTTTGATGCAAGGAACCGCGGCACTCATTGTCCTCTCGGGGACATTGGGCGCTGTTCTGGTGTCGAATAATTCAAAAGATATCAAAATCGGTTTTCAACTAGCGGGCGAAGCCTTCTCTGAAAAAGAGAGCGACATCGATTACAAAATCAATGAAATGGTCGACTACGCTCGCACGGTTCGTAAAGAAAGCTTGATGGCGCTTGAGCCGCAAATTTCGAAGGCAAGTGATCCATTTATCAAAGAGATGCTTCGCACTGTTATCGATGGGACTGACGTCAGTATCACGAAAGAAATTTTCGAAAATAAACTTCATGCAGAAGAAGATGAGCTCTTAGCGGCCGCAAAAATTTGGAGCGATGCGGGCGGTTTCGCTCCGACCATCGGTATCTTGGGCGCTGTACTTGGTTTGATTCACGTGATGGGGAACCTTTCGGACACAAGCAAACTTGGCGCGGGCATCGCGGTGGCGTTTGTTGCGACGATCTATGGTGTTGGCTTTGCCAATCTCGTGTTCTTGCCGCTTTCCAATAAAATCAAAAAGAAAATAGCCTTGAGAATTAAAGAAAAACGCGTTCTTCTTGAGGGCGGCCTGCTGATTAATTCAGCGCTGAGTACAATGCTGATTGATCAAAAACTGCGGGCACTCGCTCACGAGTTGAAGTGAGGAAAGATGAGGAAGCGTCATGAAGACCATGAAAATCATGAGAGATGGCTGGTTTCTTATGCTGACTTTATCACTCTGCTTTTTGCTTTTTTTGTGGTTATGTACGCAACTTCGACAAATAACGTCGACAAACAGAAAGAATTTGAAAATTCTGTCCGGTTCAACCTTCGGCTCGCGGCCGCAGAAAAACCAAAGAACGTAGCTCCTGACGCCAGCGAAATCATCGCAGAACATATTCAAGGAACAGACGCTCCCGAGGCTTTTCCTAAAAAGGGCGGCAGTGGCGAAGCTGCAGATTACACCACTCGATATCTGAATAAGCAAATCGATGCTAAAGAGCAAAAAGCATTGGGCTTAGAAGTTCGTCATGATGCTGTCGGCGTGCGCGTTTCACTTGCGGCTTCTTCCGTATTTCCAGAGGGGGAATACAAAATGAAGCGCGCCTCTTTGGATGTGCTGAACAAACTTGGCGAACTTCTGAATCAATCCAATAATAAAATTATCATTGAAGGGCACACCGACGATCAGCCGATCAGTTCGACCATCGCCGCCAGTAACTGGGAGCTCGCGAGTCTTCGCGCGACGAGTGTGGTTCGTTATTTGATTAAAGCACAAAACATGGATCCTAAAAGGCTCGCAGCGATTTCGTACGCGGATCAAAAGCCGATTGCGCCGAATGATACTCCCGAGAATCGCGCCAAGAATCGTCGGATTGAAATTCTGATCGTCACCGACGAATCAAAATAAAAAAAGGGCTCTTAAAAGAGCCCTTTTTTCGTTTATCAAAATTCAAATTAAGGCTTGCAGATCTTCATCTTACGGATGATGTCCATTGCTTTTTCTCTAGTAATTGGCTTACCAGCAGAATCTTTTACGTTTGTTTGAACAGCAACAATGAGAGCTTCGTTGATAGTTTCCAACATTGGACCTTTCTCAACCGTCGTCTTAAGAACTGCGGTGAACATGTTTCTATCTGCAGTTTCATAATTCAAAGGTCTTTGAAGGATCAAGATCAAGTTCGCCAAAGCCTCTTTCGTGTCTTTGATTTCATCTTTTGACAAATTGTTGATATCTTTATCTTTCTTGTCGCCGATCAAATCGAGGCTAGAAAGCATTTTTACTGCTGCATCAACGTATTCGCTAATTGATTTTGATTCAGCATCTGTTTTTCCTTTAACTGTATTCTTAGCTGTTAACAAAAGATTGAGTGTATTAACAACATCCACTTTTTCAGCTTTTCCTGAAGAGATATGAGCTTTAATGATATTCATTTCAGTGCGGCTCATTCCAAGGTCTTCCATGATTTTTTCTTGATCTTTTATAGCCTTCGATGTTTCCAGAGCACTTTTCGGAACGTTGCCCAATCTTACTTGCTCTCTAAACTCGTCATTTTTTCTCATTTGTTCTGAGATAACTTCTCTTGGTGACTTAACAGCAGTCGCGCCGCCAGCATGGG
>Ga0255338_1005193_pt1 | contig 12302 bp, 8 predicted proteins | sample MeOH1_35cm_T4_19_FD_203715 | JGI IMG/M metagenome (GOLD analysis project Ga0255338, IMG submission 203715) | Sandy soil microbial communities from University of British Columbia, Vancouver, Canada - MeOH1_35cm_T4_195 | ecosystem: Engineered > Artificial ecosystem > Sand microcosm > Unclassified ... | reverse complement strand
AACGGGCCTCCGGCCGGCCTCAGTGGCTCATCTTGATGTCCACGGGGTTCTTGAAGGTGTCGTAGAGGGGCGAGGTGCGGATCACCTTCTCGTGGAGCTCCTGGATCTGCGCCGCGGTGCCGCTGCAGGCGAGGTTCACCTTCACGCGGATCTGGGACAGACCGGGCCGGATGGCCTTGTCCAGTTCCAGGAAGCCCTGGAGATCGGAGTCCGTCTCCATGTCGAAGCTCAGGCTGCTGATGTCCAGGCCCATGGCCGTGGCGTTGTAGGCATAGGTCACGCTCAGGCAGGCGCTGAGGGCGTGCAGCGCCGCCTCTCCGGCATTGGGGGCCAGGTCCGTGCCCAGCAGAGCTTCGGGCTCGTCGGCCTCAAGGAACATCGGGGTGCTCCGCTTGTGTTCCATCCCCGCCCCGTAGAGCGAATCGAAGGTGCTCTGGGAATGGGCCCCGTTGATCCACTTGGCCTTGGACCGGAAGGTGAACTTGGCGAGGGCCGGGGTGGCCTTCACCATCGAGACAGTGGTGTTGAGGGCATCCACATTCACGCCGTTGCGGATGGTTGCGATGCTGCCCATGGATCCTCCTCCTGGGTTGGGCGCGGTCCCGGGCGAAGGCCCAGCCTCCTTGGGGAAGCGCATGTAGGACACCCACAAGGGTCCCGCGTGCCACGGGGCCCTCTGGAAACAGACCCCCAGCATGGGTCGTGCTGAGGTTGAAACAAGGTCGCAAAAATCGAACCAGCCGGTCCTGACGGGCCATCCTTGGCGAGTGCAGCTACTTCGAAGTCGTCAGCGGGCCGCCACGAAACCGTCCGCATAGTCGATCACCGCCACCACGCGGTAGTCCCGGTGCGGTGCGGAGCCGACCCCGGCCTGGTGCAGCCCCGGATTGAAGAGGTTCTTCCGATGGCCGCGGCCGGCCACGCCATCGTCGATCAGCAGCTGGAGCACCACCTGCCGGGCCTCCTCCTCGCCGGTGCTGATGTTCTCCGCGATGAGCCCCTGCCACCGGCCCAGCCGGTTGAGGCGGTCCGAAAGGTGGCTGCCGTCCGAGCCGACGTGCTCCAGCGAACCGCGGGGCCCCAGATCCTGGGCGTGCAGGCGGGCCGCCCGGGCCAGCCCTTCGTTGAAGCGCAGCGGGCCCACCGGTCGGGTGGACTCCAGGAAGGCGATGGCTTCGTCCAGCGCCGCCACACCTTCGTCCGTGCGCAGCGGCACGCGGCCGGGCCGGTTCCAGAGCGTGCCCTCGAAGTACGGCCGCAGTTCCCGCAGGTGCTTTGCATAGGCCTTGGGCTGCACCCGCGCGTCGCTCATCTCCTGGACCACGGCCCGCTCGAAGGCCGTGGCTCTCCCTGGCTCCGGTACCGCCTGGGCCGGAAACAGCAGCGTGACGAGCGGGAACACGGCAAGCCTCATGGACGCCTCGGACAGGGCCTCAAGGATAGGTGAGGTTGGCCGTCTGCGCCTCAGATGGCTGGTTCATCGCTCCGCGTGGGAACCAGTTGGGCAGTGCCAGTCCGGACCCAAGGCAGCCAGGGATGGACCTGGCAGGCCAGGCAGAACCCGAAGAAGGCTTCGAGCCCCGCGCAGGCGCCTAGGACGAGGGCCAGCCCGAGCCCCAGGGACTGCATCCCAGCCACCATGGCCAGCCAGATCCCCAGGGTGAACAGGAAGCCCACCGACGCCGCGAAACGCTTGGGGCCAGCATTGATCTTTCGCATGGGAAGACCTGTCAGATGGTGAAGGAATCCGGCCACGCGGGCCACCGGGCTGAAGGCCGGACGGCCCGAGGCGCGGAGGGCGAAATCCAGGGCGAGGGCCAGGACGGCCCCGTTCCAGCCCCGCCAGACCACCAGTGCGAGCAGCCCCAGCGATAGGAAGGCGGCGATCCGCCCGGCCGACTCGTCCGTGAGGTCCGGAACGATGGGACAGCTCGGGCCCGGGCGGAGCTCCTGCGCCTGCATGGCGGGGTCGTTGGCCATCCTAGATCGCCGGGCCATCGATCTCGGCGAAGAGGGGATGGGTGAGGTAGCGCTCGCCGGTATCGCAGAGCACGGCCACCACGGTCTTGCCCTCGCCCAGTTCCTTGGCCACTTCCAGGGCCGCGAAGACGATGGCGCCGGTGCTGATGCCCGTGAGCAGGCCCTCCTCACGCGCCAGGCGGCGGGCGATGGCGATGGCATCGTCGTAGCCTACGGTGCGGATCCGCTGGAAGGCCTGGCGGTTCAGGATCCCCGGCACGAAGTTCGGCCCCAGGCCCTGGAGCTTGTGCGGCCCGGCCTTGCCGGTGCTCAGCAGGGGCGAGGTCTCGGGCTCGACCGCCACCACCAACGTCCCGGGCTTCTTCTCGGCCAGCACCTCGCCTACGCCGGTCACGGTGCCGCCCGTGCCCACACCGGAGATGAAGGCATCCAGCTCGGGCACCTGCTCCAGCAGTTCCAGCGCCGTGGTGCGGCGGTGGACCTCGGGATTGGCGGGGTTGTCGAACTGGCGCACAAGGAAGAAGGAGGGATCGGCGTCCGCCAGTTCCTGGGCCTTGTCCACGGCGGCCTTCATGCCGCCGGAACCCGGCGTCAGCACCAGCTCCGCGCCATAGGCCTTCAGCAGGGCGCGGCGCTCCTGCGTCATGGTGTCAGGCATCACCAACGTGATCTTGTAGCCCTTGGCGGCCGCCACGAACGCGAGGCCGATGCCCGTGTTGCCACTGGTGGCCTCCAGCAGCGCCATGCCGGACTTCAGCACGCCGCGGGCCTCGGCGTCCTGGATCATGCTCAAGGCGATGCGGTCCTTCACGCTGCCGCCGGGATTGGCGCTTTCCAGCTTCACGTAGACCTTCGCCGAACCCTTGGGCACCAGGCGATTCAGGCGGACGACGGGGGTGTACCCCACCAGGTCGTAGGCGTGCTCGACGCGGTTGGGACGGTCGGTGGGACGGGTCGGCTGGCTCATGGGGAGGGCTCCTTCATCCTTCGGGCGCGGCCCGGATTCTGAAGTATGGAAAGGAAATTTTTATTGTCAAGTTTGTCAATTGATTTAGTTATATATTCCGATAAACTGGCCAGGGAGGTTTCATGTTGAAGGGATCAGCCAAGGGGCGTTACGGGTTGCTGCTCATGGTGGAGTTGGCTCTTCAGGCGGGCCGCGGCCCAGTGCTTGTGGCCGACATCGCCGAACGGCAGGCCCTCCCCATCAAGTTCCTCCGCGTGCTGCTGGGCAATCTCAAGGCCGCCGGCCTGGTCAAGGTGCAGCGGGGCCCCAGCGGTGGCTGCGAACTGACGCGGCATCCCAGCCACATCACGGCTCTGGAGGTGCTGGAGGCCCTCGAAGGCCGCTTCTCCGCCGGCAGCCTGCCCGCCGAGGCGACCCACGGCGCCCGCGCCATCCGCGAGCTCTGGTCCCGCAGCACCGAGGCCGCCCGAGCCGTCCTCCGCGGCACCACCCTCGCCGACCTCGCCGACCGGCATCAGGCACTCGAAGTGGACAGCCAGGGGTACTCCATCTGATGCCTGCTGAAAACAGACCCTAGCCTGGCGAAAGGGGCCGCAGGGCCAAGGCCTGCTGGAGGGTGTCCTGGAACTCTGCGAGCCGGTAGGGCTTTTTGAGGAGCCCGGATAGTCCCTCGACGATGAGGTCCGTATCCGAAACGTTGTAGCCGCTGCTGAGCACCACCGGGACACTGCTATCGATTTCACGCATTTCCCGGAAGGCTTCCTGCCCGCCCATCCCCGGCATGATGAGGTCCATGAGCACCATGGCCAGTTCCCTGTGGTGCAGGCGGAAGAGCTCGACGGCCTCCAGGCCATCTCTGGCTTCAAGGACAGAGAAACCAAAGTGCTCCGCCATGCTCCGGGCCACGTTGCTTACGGCCAGTTCATCATCAACCACCAAGATCTGGCCCTCCCCCCGCCAAACCGGCGGCAGTGGTTCTGGGGGCGGAATCACCTTCGAGTCCCCCATGGCGGGCAGGAAGATCCTGAAGGAGGAGCCGCAGTCGGGCTCGCTTCCCACCCAAAGCCCACCCGAGTGGCTGCGGATGATTCCCATCGCGGCGGCCAGGCCCAACCCGCGGCCCGTGAATTTCGTCGTGAAAAAGGGTTCGAAGGCCCGCTTCACGACCTCAGGAGTCATCCCTGCTCCTGTATCTACCACCTCCAAGGTGGCATAGCGGCCCGGAGTCAAAGGCAATACCCAGTGGCCGGCTCCGAGGGCTGCCTCGTCCACGTTCTCCTCGCGGGTCCGGATGGTGATCCGGCCCTCCATGTCTGCCTGGCAAGCTTCGGTAGCATTGGTGATCAGGTTCATCAGGACCTGGAAGATCTGAGTGGCATCGCCGTGCACCAGGGGTAGCCGCTCCGCCAGATCGCAGTGGAGGGTCACGTTCTTGGGAATGGAGGCGGTGAAGACCTGGATGGCCTCCTTGGCGACAGTGCCGAAATCGACCTCGGCCATCACTGGTTTTTTGGTCCCCGCGTAGGCGAGCAGTTGGCGGGTGAGGCTGGCCGCCCGCATGGCTGCCTTTTCGATGGCTTCAAAGTAGGGTGCCACGCCGCGACCCTCCTCCGCGGCCATGGTGCCCAGGTTCGCATTGCCCAGGATGGCGGTGAGGAGGTTGTTGAAATCGTGGGCGACCCCGCCGGCGAGCACGCCGAGGGTCTCCAGCTTCTGGGCCTCCTGGAGCTGGGCTTCGAGATTGGCAGTATAGGAAACATGGGCAGCGGCCTCCTCGGCGACCTGCGCCAGGTTCTGGGCATTGACCGTCGCGATGACGAGGCTCTCATTCGCCTCCCGCAGTTGTTCGGCCGCCCGCTCCGCTGCATCCGTCATGGTCTGGGCATTGACCGTCGCACCGGCAAGGTGCTCATTGGGCTCCTGCAACTCCCCTTCACTGCCCGCACCGGATTCGGCGATGGAATCCGCCGCTACCAGGCCTGGACCTGGCGTACGTTCATCCACTCCAGGCGGAGGTTCAGCCAGGCCTGGCTGGCGGGCGCGGCCCCCGCTCATCGCAGATCCCCTACGGGTAGCTGGGCGAGCGTCGGCGTGGGCTGCCCGCCAAGAAGCCGTTCGACATCGACCACCGGATCGCCGATCGAAACGCCTTCATCCGTGGCCTCATGCTGGCGCAAAAGGAACGCCGACCCATAGGAACTGAAGCGCAGGTCCGTATAGCGGTCTTCAAGTTCCGTCGACACTCCGTGGACCGATGACAGGGGCAGGCCTTGCGACCAACTGGCCCCGAATGCGGCGGGCGGCCTCTGCCACACCGTGGGCGTCCGGGGCAATACCAGCCGGCAGCACCAAGGTCCTTCGTATCGAATCGCGACACCTATTTTCCTGACCCTTAACCTTTGTTGATATCTGAAATCTCGGGAAGGGAGCAGACGATGCGCTGCCGCCGGTGAGTGGAGGAAGGACATGTCAGACCGTGTTCCTGGTGGGGGCAGAATCCCCGGGCCGGGTTGCGGCCACGTCTGGATCAGGCCCCTTCGCTGGCTCATGCCGGCGCAGGGCAGGCAAACACCGAACGGTTCCGCTTCCCCCATTCCCTGATCTCCTTGTGCAAACAGGCGACCCCAAATGAATCAAAGTACCTGCTTGATCTCTAAAGCACAATTTGCGCCACAACATATCTTTAATGAAATTAATATTTTACAATATTGCCGTTGATCTATAACACAGGCCTTTCAATCAAGATGGATTGCCCACTCCTTCAATTTGAAGGATCAACCAGCCGCGCCGTACCGCCTTGGCTGCCCCCGGGAAGGCCGATGAACCAGGGGCCTGCCGAACCCATCCGGGGACCGCGGGTCCAAGGGGATGCGCCCGCCTGATGACGAATCAGCCGGGCGCATCATCTTTCAACCACTGCGGGTGGTCCACCGGACGACACGCCATCCGGGGGATCGGCCTCAGGGCTTGAAGTCCACCACCAGCATCGCGGCCGGGGCCTGCCCCTTCTCCTTCGCCTCACCACCGCGATAGAGGGTCCAGCCCGGCAGCCCGCGGGGCACGGTCTTCGTCATGGCCCACTGCTGGACGCGGCTGTTGGCGAGGACGAAGACCAGCATGCGCTTCGGATTCCACGGATTGGGGAAGGCAGCCAGGAGGCCATCGTCAGGCCGCCCGTAGGTGCGGCCCTGCCACTTGAACCAGCCAGACCCGGCTTCGAAGGGCAGCTTCCCTTCGGCCTGAAGTCGTGCGGCGATCCCATTGTCGGCGGGGCCCCCGAAGACCAGCAGATCATGGGCGGCCAGGTCGGCATCGCTCACTTCCGCATCGGGCTTCACGGGCAGCAGCACCTCGGTCATGTTGTCCGCCAGGGCGTCGCGGTAGTTCAGCGCGAGGGTGCGCTGGGCCTCCACCTCGCGGGCGGTGCCGAAGACCAGCTGCGTGGCGCTCCAGTCATCCAGCACGTTGCCTGGCACCCAGAAGTTGGCCCGCGGCATCGGGAGGTCGCTCCCCGCGTTGAACACCAGCCGCGAAGGGCGCGCCTCGCTGCGGAAGCTGAAGGCGGCCTTGGCGGACGCCACCTCGATGCGCTCCAGCTTCGCGCCCTTTTCCGATTCCACGCTCGCGAAGGCTACGAAGGGATAGGCGAAGCCCGCCTGCTCCACTTCGAGCTTCACCTCGTAGGCCTCACCGGCCTTCTCGACGCGGGCCTGGACTTTGGGCGCTGGAAGATCGGCGCGCTCGAGCCAGGGCCTCAGGATCGGCGCCACGTCCCTCCCTGCCCCATCGGACAGGGCCTTCAGGATCTCGGCTGTGGACGCGGCCTTGCCACCGAAGCGTCCATGGACCGTCTGCATGGCCTTGGCAAAGGCAGCGTTCCCCAGGTGCAGGCGCAGCTGGTGCAGGGCGAAGACGCCCCGGATGCGGGGGATCTGGTAGGCACCGTAGCGCCCGTAGTCCGTGGTGGTGGCCAGTGGCGCCTTGGCGCCCTCCCTGGCCTCCAGCCAGAGGTGGCGGGTGGCCAGCTCCGCCAGGGCCGCGCTCTGGACTTCGAAAGCCTTGGCCGAAGCCGCGGGCAGGTGCTTCATCTGCTGCCAGTAGGCGGCCGAGGCGCTGACGAACCAGTTTTCCGCGTCCGTAGCCGGTTTGACAGTACCTGTCCAAAGTTCCTTCGCTTCGTAGCTGAACGCCTCCTTCACCGAGGCCACCTCCGGCAATGGCGCCGCCTTCGCCTTCTTTTCCTCTCTCCAGGCCGCTTTTGCGGCCTGGAGCTTCGCAGAAATCCAGATGGGGCTGAATGCCGTATACCCATGGGTCAGGTGCGGGGTCGCGCCCGGCAGGTCCGCGATCCAGCGCCCCCCCACCATCTTTTCGCGCTGGGTGGTCTTGCCCTGGTGGGCGATGAAGACGAGCTTCTCCGCCATCTCGGCGGTGGTGAGTTTGCCATCGCAGGCGTGGGGCCGGTTGATGGGGCTGCTGGCCATCAGGCGAGTGGCGGTGTCGATGTCGAAGCCGGTCCTCCCGAAGGCCTTGAAGGCCTCCTGGAAGGCGATGTCGCGGTTCCAGGTGTTGAAGGCCAGGTCCGCCGGGGCGTTCTCGGGATTTCCGACGTACTCGCCCCGGACTTCCAGGTCGCGGTTGTTGTTGTTGGCCCAGATGAAGTCCTTGTGGTTGCCCGGCGTGTCGGCAGGCTTGCCCTTCGTTCCGGTGCGCCACAGGCGGGTCTTCTCGGTGCCCAGCAAAAAGCAGGCGCCCTCGTCGGTCTTGGCGTCGGCCATGGTCCAGTCGTTGGTGTAGAGACCGTTGTTCTGCTTGAAGAGAATGGCAGCGGCCTCGTCGATGCCCGAGGCGTACTGGGCGGCCTTGCGGATGCGGTTGCTCTGGGGCGTGCCCTCGGGGTTGAAGGGCGTCTGGCCCACGGTGGTCTCGCCCATCACCAGCCCCGAGGCGTTGAGATACCAGTCGGTGCCGCTGTGGATGCCACCGGCAAAAGTCTGCAGCACCAGGCGATGGCCCTTCTCTGGCACCACGTCCAGCATCACGTTCCATTCGGTTCCGGTGTAGCCGTTCCACATGAAGATCTGGCTGAAAATGAACCGGCCGGTCTTCGTCGCGCCCTTAGTGGCTACGAACGAGGAGCAGTGGTCGCCCTGACCACCCTTCGCCGCCTCGTCATCACCGGTCATGAAGGTGCGGTTGGTGAGGGGGTTGGCGGTGTGCGGCAGCGCGGACTGGAGGTAGCTCGCATCCACATCGCTGTTCAGCGTGACGATGTCCAGCAGATCAATGGCGCGCCCCTTGAACTGGGCGCCGGCCTTCGCGGCGCCATCCGCGATGCCCTTCATCTCCTCCAAGAACTCCAGGTCGTACTTGCGCAGGAACAAGGCGTCTGCGAACTGCCGCTTGTCGGCCCAGCCCCGCGCGGGGTCAGCAGCATCCTTCTGGACACCCAGCTTGGTGATGCCACGCACGATCTCGTCGGCCATGAGCTCGCCATGCTGACGGCCACGGGCATAGGGTGCGCCTTCGATATGGAGGAAGGTCCAGCCGCCCATCTCATAACGGAAGCCCTTCCCCGCCCAGCGCACGGTCTCCATGGGGATGAAGGCGGTGACGTCCTCCACTTTCTCCAGCTTCACGCCGCTGAAAGTGACAGCGCCGGTGGCCTCGCCGTTGCGGCCGAGGTGCAGCTGCACGCGGTCCGTGGGGGCGGTGGCGAGGAACAGCACAGACACCTGCCGCGTCGAAGTGCCCGCCGCGCTCTGCGACGCGTTGGTGAAGGGGAAGCTCTCCATGGAGAGGCAGGCGCCCAGGGCCGTGGGGTAGCGCGCCAGGGCGTCGGCCTTCACGCCCTCGGTGCGGATGGTGGCGCTCAACCGGTACAGCTCGCCCACCTTCAGCGCCACGGTGGCCGAGGCCAGTGTGGCCTCCGAGCCCGCCGGCACCGCCACGAGGCGCAGATCCGACGCCGTTCCTGTGGAACCAGGCTTCAGCGCCCACCCGGACACAGGAATTTCCGCCGCGGTGGCCAACACCGCCATGGCCAGCAGCAGGCCGGCGCGAAGCATTCGGATCATGGGAGCCTCCATCTCCCAGCATGCCAAACCCATCGCAAAATCGCCTCGCTTTTTGAGGCAATTCCGCGTCGCGGCTACCCTGGGGACATGGCACTGAAAAAATGGACCTTCACCGTGGACCCCGAGGACGCGGAGCTGCGTCTGGACCAACTCGTCGCCAAGCGCACGGAGCTATCCAGGCGGGCGGCCCGGGAGGCCCTGAAGCTGGGCGGGGTGCAGGTGGACCGCAAGCGCGTGAAGGTGGCGGGGAAACTCGTGAAGCCGGGTACCGAAATCCGGGTGGCCTTCGACCCCGACCTGCCACCGGTGCCGACCACAGCCATTCCCATCGTCTTCGAGGACGAGTGGATCCTCGCCGTGGACAAACCCGCGGGTCTCGCCACCCAGGGCACCTGGGCCACGGACCGTCACGACCTGCTGGCCCTCCTGAAGACCCAACGGCCGGATCTGAAGCTGTTCCTCCACCACCGCCTGGACCAGGGCACGTCGGGCCTCCTGGTGCTGGCCAAGCATGCGAAAGCCAACGCTGGCCTCGCCGCCGCCTTCGCGGGCCGCGATCTGGAGAAGCTCTACCTCGCGCGAGTCTCCGCACCCCTGGAGGCCTGCACCGTGGAGGCCCCCATCGGCCGCCTGCGGGGCGCGGATCCCGGCCGCTTCGGCTGCACCGATGATCGATCCGGCTCCGCCGGTGGTGACCTCATGGATCCCAAGTCCGCCCGCACGGACTTCCGGCCCGCCACGGCGGAGGAGGCGGAAGGCCTCGTTCCCGGCAACTACCTCGTCGCCCGCATCCATACGGGTCGCACCCACCAGATCCGCGTGCACCTGGCCCACCTGGGCCGGCCCGTCCTCGGGGACACCCTCTACGGCGGCGAGCCCTCGGATCGCCTCTGGCTCCATGCCTGGCGCCTGGGCCTGAAGCACCCCGTCACGGGCGAGGCCCTGCGCCTGGAGGCGCCGCCGGCACGCTTCCGGACCTGACAAAGAACGGCGGAGGTTTCCCTCCGCCGTTTCCGGGTGGCACGGCCTGTTTAGGGGGTGTATTCGACCATCCTTACCGTGGAGTTCCCGCCCAGGTCGATCACCTCGACGGCCCAGAGGTAGGTGATACCGGTCGTCAAGGCCGGTGGGATGGTGGGGGTGCCCCCAGCCGCACCGTAGGCCACGGACACCTGCGTGCCCGGCATGGCGACGCTCCAGATGCTGGCCCCCGTGTCCTTCTGCCGGACCCACAACCGGTAGGCGTAGGAGAAGCCAGGCGCCGGGGTGGGTGGATCCCAGCTGAAGGTGGGCGTGAGCCCCGCAGCCGTCCCGGTGACTGGAGCCAGGTTGGCGGCGAAGGTGTCCAGCATCTTCGAGGTGTCCAGCGGGAAGGTGTCCACCGGGGTACCGGGCGCCGGATAGCCCACCTGGACGGAAGCCGTGCCGGCCCCGGGCCGGAAGGCCCCCAGGTTCGCCCAGTAGTTGAAGCCCCCACTGTCGGGCAAGCCGACATCAAATAGCAGGCTCCCCATCTGGAGCGTCACGTTGACGGGCAGCTTCATGCCGGGAAGCGCATCGAACCAGATGCCATAGATTTCGTAGGTGGCCCCGGTGACCGTGTACATCTGGTGCTGGGTGGCCGCGTTGACCACGGCATTGTCGGGGGGCAGCGCCAGGTCGTGGTTCGTCAGGTCGCCGGTGACCCCGATGGTGCCGTAGCCGCCGGTGTTCGAGCCCTCGCCTATGTCGAGGAGGCCGTTGCTGTTCTGATCGACCATCACCAGGAACTCGTAGGTGCCGTTGGGCACGCCCGCGACCGTGTAGGCCTGCGGGCTGACGGGACTGGCAACCTTCACGGCGAAGGGCTGGCCGGTCGTGGTGTCGAACAGCACCACATACATTGGTCCGGTGGCCAGCCCGGTGAAGCTGATGGCGCCCGAGATGGCATTCCCTCCAGCCGCCGCCGCAGGCGTGGCGGTGACTTCGTTGGAGGCGGCGCTCGTGGTCCCCCCCGCCTTGGCGTAGACGCGGAAGGTGACGGGCGTGCCGTTGGCGAGGCCGGGTACGAAGAGGGTGGACCCGAAGTACACCGTGTCCTGCTTCCCCCTGGCAGCGACGGTGGTGCTGCCCGTGATCGAGGAGAATCCGTCCGTGCTCCATTGGATCAGGTAGGAATCCGCCAGTTCCACCCGCTGCGCATTCTGCAGGGGCTTCCAGTTGATGAGGACCCCGCCGTCCATGGGTGCGGCGCTGTTCAGGACGGGGGTAAGGCCCGACAGGTCGATGGCGACGGGATCCACCAGGGACACATCCGCGCCGGAGGCATCACCGAATCCCACCACCACGCCGGCCCTGGAGCCGGTCGGGTTGGCGGCGTTGGGATTTCCCTGGCCCATGCCGTCCATCCAACTCGTCAGGGTGTAGGCACCCGGCACCACACCGCGGATGGTAAAAGTGCCTGGACCCGGAATGCTGACACCGGGGGCGCCGCCGTTGCCGCCATCGAGCCGGAGGTAGATGCGGCCCGTCTTGGCGCCGGAATAGCTGACCGTCCCCGAGACGGTGTATCCCAGGGCAGCCTGGAGCTGCTGGTTCGCGAGGTCCGAACCCGAGACGGTCACGGTCTTGGCGGGGGGCAGGAACATGACGTTGGCCCCGGACGGCATGCTGGGCGTCAGCGTGTAGGCGCCGTCGGGGATGCCCGGAATGCTGAAATTGCCGGACCCGTCCGTAACGGTGGTGGTGGCATTCGGCGTGGTGTCGAGGCTCAGGGTGACGCCGGGGATGCCGACGCCGCTGTTGGTGGGCTGGAATTGATCGACCAGGGTCACTCGCCCGCTGACCTGGAAGGTGGGCCGCACCGTCAGGATCGCTGCGTCACTGGTGACGGAACCCTGGGAATTGGAAGCGGTCACCGTGTAGCTGCCCGCATCGGCCTGGGCGGTCGTGGCAAGGGTGAGCGTCGCCGCGGTCTGGCCCGTCAGCAAGGTTGTATCCCGGTACCACTGGTAGGACGGGGCAGGATAGCCGGTGGCGACCACGTTGAAGGTGGCGGACTGGCCGACGAGGACCGTCTGGCTGGCCGGCTGGGTCTGGATGACCGGAGCCTGGTTCACGACCAGAACCGCCGCATTGCTGGTGACGGTACCCAGCGCGTTGGCGGCCGTCACGGTGTAGCTTCCCGCATCGGCCAGGGTGGTCGCGGCAAGGGTGAGCGTCGCCGATGTCTGGCCCGTCAGCAGGGTCGAACCCAGGTACCACTGGTAGGAGGGAGCCGGATAGCCCGTGGCCGCGGC
>Ga0255338_1005192_pt1 | contig 12303 bp, 8 predicted proteins | sample MeOH1_35cm_T4_19_FD_203715 | JGI IMG/M metagenome (GOLD analysis project Ga0255338, IMG submission 203715) | Sandy soil microbial communities from University of British Columbia, Vancouver, Canada - MeOH1_35cm_T4_195 | ecosystem: Engineered > Artificial ecosystem > Sand microcosm > Unclassified ... | reverse complement strand
GTCCCCACCACCGCTCCGATCGCCGCGCACAGCACAGCCGCGAAAGGACCACCGCCCGGCAGGAGCATCGCGAGACAGACCACCGCCGAGGTGAGGGTCATCACGCTGCCGTTGATGGTGAGATAGACCCGCCACGTACTGAAGACGACGCTTACCAGCACCAGGAAGGCTAGCAACGGTGGGTTTACCTGCCCCACGGTGGTGGCGGCGACACCCAACGCTGCCACGCCGGCCAACGTGACTAGCGCGATATAGGTTCGAAGCGGCGCTGGGAGGCTCTTGAACAACATTCGGGATCGTCCTCCGCGCAGCAACTGCGACTTGGGAGGCGCTAAAAGTCTAGACAACAGACGAATTGGAATGTTCGCTTGGATACCGAATCAAGATCCCGCATCCTTCATCAGGGGCAACCTCTATGTTCGGTGGCAATCCCTGCGATCTTTATGACCGAGGGTAAGCGGAATTGGAGCGGCCCCATAGAAAAGTATCGTGTGCGAACTTGCTATATAGTAACGGGAGTATGGGACATTTTTCCTCCTGGGTACTGCGGCAAGTTTGGTCGCCCCCCCTTCGATCAGGAGATCTCTCGCCGATGGCGGACGAAAGACAGCGGATTGAGCGCCTTTTAGCTCTACGCGACGAGGTTTTGACTGAAATGGCGGAGGCGGATCTGGAGTTTAGCCGGATCCGCATGACGCTCGAACGAATGGAAAGTGATGTGCGGATCGGCCGCCCCGAAGCGTCGGATTACACCCGACTCAAGGGCCACCAGTTTCCGCGTGCGGAGGCCCGGGTGCTCGATCTATTTCGTGACCTGCTGAAACTCGAAGACAAGATCAAAGCCGGTTTAGCGCAGGCTGACTTGTAGCATCCCTAACCGTCACATGCCTCCGGCGGCGAGTGCCAAATAGGCTTTTGCCGTGCGGACACTTTCGATTCAAATCTATTGCAATATTTGGTACCGTCTCTGGTTATCCGGTCCATTTAGCGTTGCATTTGCCGGAACGTGGCAGCGTCGACTAGCTCAGCTCCGGTTGCGGATCGAAGGCAGAACGAGGTCCGATGTCGAATTGTGGTTTCTGGTTGCCTGGATAATTGCGGACCGGGTGGCAGACTGGTTCGGGGAGTAATCCCCGGCGGCCGCCTAACGGTCTTCTAGTGATCCAATTGCAAGAGGTATGCCAATCCGGCGTGCCTCGTCATGTTGCGACCGGGAGAGACCAATGCCGCGTCAACTACGATTGCTCGGGTCGCTCGGAGCGGCCGCACTACTCTTGGGGTTCATCATCAGCCACGCAGCGGCCGGTCCGCAGCCCGTGGATCGGCCGCTGAACGTTACCGGGAGCGAAGGGTTGTTCGCCGTGAGCCTGCCCGACACGTCGAATAGCGCCCTCGCTCTAAGCCGGAAGAGCGAACGGCGGACGCTGAAGGCCTTCAAGCGCTGGTTGACGACAGCAACCCACGACCAACTTCAAACCGCTTTGCCCGGACGCAAAGTCGCTCGGGCGGAAAAGTTGATTGTCAAGTTGATCACGCGGCAGCTTGACGGGCAGCAGACGCGAGGTTCCGCTCGAACGGCCTTGGCGCCTGGCGAGCCCCGGCTCAACGCGCTATCGCTCTACTCCACGTTCACCGTGGTAGGTCTAAACTTGAATGAGAGTCTCTCGGCCAAGTTCAACCTGGCTGGTAAGGAGTACGCAGCGCTCCTTACCGAGCGGACGATGCAGGCGGCCGGGGACGGGCTCACGCTCCAGATCGACTACACCGCCGTGCCCACCGGCGACAGTGTGAACGGGACTCTGTTCGCGGCAGTCGTGCGGGAAACGACGCTGCCCTCGACCGGGGTCCTGGTGATCGCCACGGTGGACAGCGAGCTGTCCGAACGACTGGATGGCCTGGGTGCGACCAATACCGATGCGGCCGGCACGCCGCTGAACATCCCCTATCAATTGGAACTGGACGGGGTGACCAGCGGAGCTCACGTCGCCGACGGGCCGTCATTCGACGTACTGTACTTCGCCAAGTCCGGTGTTGCCGGCATTGGCGTGCCAGAAGAACTAGCCGAGGCCGTGGCGCAGCTTTTGCTTCAGATAAGCGGTGGCTAATGGTCTGTCAACGCGCTATTGAACCGTTAGCGCTGAGAGTGAGGGTGAGCGTGGGCGTGGCGGCGTCGTCTCGACGCCTTCCGGTGAGCCGCCAGCTCACCGGGCCGACGTTACTTCGGCTTGCCGCCGAGACGACGCCGCCACGTCGTTCCGCCCTACCCCGCATTTCCGTCCTGACCAACCACCAGCGGGTCGCACTACGGCCCCCAAATGATCGGCACTCTGCGGATCGACCTGACCTAGCCCGGACGTGAGCAGTCTGCCGGCTTTGATGTCCGGACTGTGTCAGCAAAGCTATCAGCTGAAATCCCCTCCTCGCGGTTCGGAATGAGAGCCCATTTCCGGCCCCACGCAGATCATTCCAACACGCATCAGGCACTCCGCACTCTCGCAGGGCCGGAGTGTCGTTGGGGTCTGATCCGTCGCCCTCCCCTGATTCCCTCCGGCGTGTCTGTAGACCCGGGCGCGACACGGACTCGGCACACGTTGTCCGGTGTAGAATTAGGAAACGCAGCGAGATCAGGACGGAGCATGGCAGGCAGCACTTTCGGTACTCTTTTTCGTGTAACCACCTGGGGCGAGTCCCACGGCCCCGGCGTGGGGTGCGTGGTCGACGGTTGCCCTCCGGGCATTCCCCTGTCGACGGAGGAGGTTCAGGCAGAGCTGGATCGCCGTCGTCCCGGCCAAAGCCGCATCACCACCCAGCGGAAGGAAGGGGACGAGGTGGAGATCCAGTCGGGCGTCTTTGAGGGCGTAACCACGGGAACCCCCATCGGGATGGTGGTGCGCAACACGGACCAGCGCTCGAAGGACTACAGCGAGATGAAGGAGCTGTACCGGCCGAGCCACGCGGATTTCACCTACGACGCGAAATTCGGCGTGCGAGATTATCGCGGCGGCGGCAGGGCATCGTACCGGGAGGCCATCGGCCGCGTGGCCGCCGGAGCCGTGGCACGAAGGCTCCTTGCGGAGCGCGGTGGAGTAGAGATCGTAGGCTACGTGCTGCAGGTCTGCGATCTTCGCGGTACGGTGGATTCAGACCGGGTCACTCGTGAGGACGTGGAGGCGAACATCGTCCGCTGCCCGGATGCCGTTGCCGCCGAGCGGATGATCGCCGCGATCGACGACGCGCGGAAGTCGGGGGATTCGCTGGGCGGGATTGTGGAAGTGGTGGCGCGAAACATGCCGGCCGGGCTGGGTGAGCCAGTTTTCGATAAGCTCACCGCCGAGTTGGCGCACGCATTGATGTCTCTACCGGCCACCCGCGGCTTCGAAGTGGGCTCAGGGTTCAGCAGCGTCGGCATGCGCGGCTCCACGCACAACGACCCGTTCGTGCCGAAGGAAGGCCGGGTCGGCACCACCACCAACTTCTCGGGCGGCATTCAGGGTGGCATCTCGAACGGCGAGAACCTGGTACTCCGCGTGGCGTTTAAGCCGACCGCCACCATCATGCAGGAACAGCAGACGGTCTCCACCTCCGGCGAGCCGGTCACGTTCCGCGCCAAGGGCCGGCACGACCCATGCGTACTCCCCCGCGCCGTGGCCGCCGTGGAGGCGATGGTCGCCCTCGTGTTGGCGGATCACTGGATGCGCCAGGCCGCGTATGGCCGCTGAACCTTCCCTTCAACCAACCCCCACGAATCCATGAACTTCTACCTGCTTCCCGCCATCGAGTTCGGTCCCCAGGTGATTCGACGATTGCTAGATCAATTGCCGCACGAGCGACTGGATCTCCCCCTGCACGCAGACCGGTTCACGCCCCGGGAGGTGATGGCACACCTGGCGGATTGGGAGCCGATCATGCGGGAGCGGATCCGGATGGCGCTCACTTCGCCCGGTTCCGAGACCCCGGCGTACGATGAGGGCCAGATGGCCATCGACCATCACTATGCCGAGCAGGACCCCGAAGCACAGGTGGAGGTCTTCGTTCGAGAGAGAAACGCCACCGCGGCGCTGCTCCGTGGGCTATCAGAAGCGGATTGGCAGCAGCCCGTGCACCACCCCGAACGCGGTCGCCAAACTGTCGAAGACATGGCCAATGCCCTTTTGGGTCACGACTTGTATCACATCGAGCAGTTGACCGAATACCTGGGATAAAGCTGGCGGCGAAAGGCCGAAGCGACTTCGGGAACGCTGCTCATTGAGGCGCAGCCTCCCCTCCAACGTAGGAGAGACAGGCGATGGACCGGACGAAGGTTGGCATCATCGGTTGCGGCGCGATCAGCTCGAACTACCTCACGAACGCTCGCAATCTCCCGATCCTCGAGGTAGTCGCTTGCGCGGACCTGGACCTGGAGCGAGCCCAGGCGAAAGCAGCGGAATTCGGCGTTCCGAAAGCCTGCACTCCGGAAGAGCTTATTGCTGATTCCAGTGTCGAATTGATACTGAATCTCACCATTCCCGCCGCTCACGCTGCCGTCGCGCTAGCGGCTATCGACGCCGGAAAGCACGTCCACAACGAGAAGCCCTTGGCGACGACTCGCGCGGAAGGTATGCGGCTCATTGAGACCGCGCGTGAGCGGGGGGTATTGGTGGGCTGTGCGCCGGATACCTTCATGGGGGCCGGATTGCAATCAGCTCGTATGGCCGTGGATGAAGGCCTCATTGGTAAGCCCGTGGCCTTCACCGGGTTCATGCTGGGGCGTGGGCCGGAGTCGTTCCACCCGAGTCCGGAGTTCTTCTACGAGCCCGGCGGCGGCCCGATGTTCGACATGGGACCCTACTACCTTACGGCGCTGCTGAATCTCCTTGGACCGGTGCGCCGCCTTCAGGGTGCCTCGGCCATCGAGATCCCGGAACGGACCATCATGAAAGGTCCGCGAGAGGGCGCCAAGCTGTCCGTGTCCACCCCGGACCACGTGTGCGGCACGCTGGAGTTCGAGTGCGGCGCCTTGGGCACGCTCATCACCAGCTTCGCTATCGCACACGGCGAGTATGACCGGAAGTATCCGATCACCATTTACGGCACCGAGGGCGCCCTTCGCGTGCCTGACCCGAACTACTTTGATGGAGAGGTGTGGGTGCGCCGCATCGAGGACGCGGAGTGGCAGCCGGTGCCCCACGTAATCCCTACCGGATACGGTCGCTCCATCGGTTTGGCGGACCTCGCGTATGCGATCCGGTCCGGTCGCCCGCACCGCGCCAGCGGTGACCAGGGCATGGCGGTGCTGGACCTGATGCAGGGTTTCCTCGACTCGTCTAACTCTGGTGCCGCGTACACGCCGGTGATCCCCTACCAACGACCCGCCCCGCTACCCAACCTCCCGTTCGGGCACCTGGACGAGTAGCGATCCCGTAGAACCAATCAGAGTGCGTGTTGCTACGACCACAGTAGGAATAACGCCTCACGCAGAGACGCCAAGACGCAGAGAAGAGAACACGGAATGGAAGAGGAAGCAGCAACCGATCCCCCGTCTTATCTTCCATTCCGCCGGTCGAGGCAGGCCTGTCAGCATCTCTCCCGGCTCACCTCTTGGCGCTCTTTGCGTCTTGGCGGCTCATTCCGTCCCATCGGTCACTAGAAACCAACACCTGGGCCGCAACACGTCGTGCGTGCCGGGTGTCGGAATTGGGAGTGACGGAGCCCACTTTGCCGGTGCACTTGGCCGATGATTGTGGGGGTAGACTGTAAGAAGAATTTCCGGCGTGATCCGACCGGAGCGAATTGTTTCCACCCCGAAGGACTGCTGCCGATGTCGCGCTCATCGCGTCGAACCCCAAGCCGCTTCATAACCGGTACTTTGGCCCTCTCCGGGCTGCTTACGGGAACTGCCCTGCTGGCGGCCCCGGCAGCGAAGGTCAAGACGGTCCCGGCTCCCGCACCAGCACCCGCCAAACCTGCGGATCAGTTCTCTGCCGAGGGGCTGGAGTTCTTTGAAAAAAAGGTGCGGCCCATTCTGGCGGAGAGTTGTCAGGGCTGCCATAGCTCCAAGCTCAGCTCGCCGATGGGCGGGTTGAAGTTGGATACCCGAGCGTTTGCCCTGAAGGGCGGCGACAGCGGCCCGGCCGTAGTGCCAGGTAACGTCGCCAAAAGTCTGCTTCACAAGGCCGTGGTATACGGCGACCGGACGCTGCAGATGCCGCCGAAGGGCAAGCTGCCCGCCGAGCAGATCGCGGCGTTGACGGAGTGGATCAAGATGGGGGCGCCCTGGCCCGCCAGCGCCGGCGCTCCGGCAGCGCCCCAACCGGAGGCGTTCAACCTGAAGGCCCGGCGAGACGGGCATTGGTCGTTCCAACCGCTCAAGCGCACGCCGCCGCCGGTGGTGAAGAATAAGGCCTGGGTACAATCTCCCATCGACGCGTACATTCTGGCGAAACTGGAAGCGAAGGGGCTCGCCCCCGCTCCTCCCACGGATCGTCGCACGCTACTTCGCCGGGTCACCTATGACCTCATTGGTCTGCCCCCCGCCCCGTCGGAAATCGAGGCGTTCCTCAACGATCGCAGCCCCGACGCGTATGCCAAGGTGGTCGACCGGCTGCTCGCCTCCCCCCAATACGGCGAGCGCTGGGCGCGACACTGGCTGGACCTCGTCCGCTTTGCTGAGACCGACGGGCACGAGTTCGACTTTGAGAAGCCGAACGCCTGGGCCTACCGCGACTACGTGATCCGCGCTCTGAATGCCGACGTGCCGTACGATCAGTTCGTGCGCGAGCATCTCGCAGGTGACCTGCTCCCCAATCCGCGGCGGCACCCCACCGAGAAGCTCAACGAGTCGCTTATCGCTACCGGCTTCTGGTTCCTCGGCGAGGGCAAGCACTCTCCGGTCGATCTCCTGGAAGACGAGACCGAGCGGGTGGACAACCAGGTCGACGTGTTGAGCAAGGCCTTCGTGGGCCTCTCCGTCGGCTGCGCGCGCTGCCACGATCACAAGTTCGATCCGATCTCCACGAAGGACTATTACGCCCTCACCGGGATCCTGAAGAGCTCTCGCTTCGAGTTAGCGGACTTGAACGACCCGGCTCCCACACAGCAGGTAGTCTCGGAGTTGGTGAAAGTCCAGGCGAGGCTGGCGCCGGTAACGTTCGCCGCCGTTAGCAAGGCAGGCTCCCCGCAACCCGAGGAGTGGCGCCGCTACCTGGTTGCCGCTCGCGCCGTCTTGAACCCCGCCAAGGAGGTAGCGCAAGCTACTGCGCAGACCGGCGATCTGGTCTTCGAAGACTTCGAAAATGGCAGCTATGAAGGCTGGACTTCTACGGGTAGCGCCTTCGGCGAGCGGCCCAACCAGAAGCCAATTCCCGAATACCAGGGCGACGTAAACGCGCAGGGGAACGGGTTCGTCAACACCCACTCCGCGCTTCGTGGCACAGGCCGGGAAGTAGGTGACGGGCTGACCGGCACGCTCACCTCGCGCCCGTTTTCGATCGAGCGGCCCTACATCCGGTTCCTGGTCGGAGGCGGCGGACACGAGGGCAAGACCTGCCTCAACCTGAAGGTCGAGGGCAAAGTCGTCCGCACCGTCTCCGGTAAGAACGAGAACCGGATGGACTGGGCGCAGTTCGACGTTCGCGATCTCCGCGGCAAGCAGGCACAGCTCGAGATCGTGGATGCGGTGACCGGCCCCTGGGGCAACATCGGCGTCGATCACATTACGTTCAGCGGCGCTCCCGGCGCCGAGACCCGGCTTGTGGACACGGTGGCGGCTCGCGAAGGAGTGACCGCCACCGTGCTGCAGGGTTGGGTGCGCCATCTGCGCGAGCGCGCCGCGAAGGACGTGGCCGATCCGCTGCACCCGCTGGTCGTTCTCGCATCCGCCCCCGCGGAGCGCTTCTCTTCAGTTCGCGCGGAGTTGCTGGAGAAGCTGAAAGCAACCACAGGTATCCGGCCCGGTGAGCGGGTCTACGCCAGCTTCGACCAGAATGGCTACGGCGAATGGTCGGCAACCGGAGAGGCCTTCGGCGATGGCCCGACGCGCGAGCCGGTGGTAAGGCTAGACGCGAAGACCCGCCAGGTAACCGCCATCTCCCCTTCCGGCATCGCGGATAGTGGCCGGCTCTCGGATCGCCTTCAGGGCGTGCTGCGTTCTCCGAATTTCAAGATCGAGAAGCCGAACATCCTGTACCGAATGGCGGGCCGGGATGCGCAGGTGAACCTGATCATCGACAACTTCCAGCGCATCCGAGCCCCCATCTACGGCGGCCTCACCCTGCAGCTCAAGGGCAACGACCGCCCGCAGTGGTTCGTTCAGGACGTAGGTCAGTGGGTGGGGCACACCGCCTACATCGAGCTCGTGGACCGCACCGATGGTTACCTGGCGGTGGATGAAATCCGCTTCTCCGATGCCGGTGCACCCGCCGAGCCCTCGAACTCGCTCGTCACCCGGATGTTGGAAGACCCGGCGATGACGTCGTTCGACTCCCTCGCTGCGGCGTATGGCACGCTCTTCTCCAAGATGAGCAGCGATCCCGCAGGCGACCGGGATCGGGTGGCGCTACTCGGCTGGCTGGCCCGTGCCAATCTCTCCACGGGCACCGCAACGCCCGCGGCCGATCCGGAGATCGTTGCCCTTCTGGAACAACGGGAAAAGCTGGAAGCGCGCTTGCCGAGGCCGACCCGAGTCATGGCCGCAATTGAAGGCAGCGGCGAGGACGACCGCGTCCACATCCGCGGGCGGCACCAGACGCTGGGAGACGTGGTCCCTCGGCGCTTCCTGGAAGCCGTTGCCGGCGCCGCGCAGCCGGCCGTGAAGAGCGGTAGCGGCCGCCGCGAGTTGGCGGAGCGGATGGTTGCCGCCTCGAACCCGCTGCTTCCCCGGGTGATGGTGAATCGAGTCTGGATGCACCACTTCGGTGAGGGACTGGTTCGCACCCCGGATGACTTCGGCCTACGCGGGGAGAAGCCCACCCATCCGGAGCTTCTCGACTACCTCGCCTCCGGTTTCGCCAATGGTTGGAGCCTGAAGCGCCTGCACCGGCAGCTGCTGCTATCCAGCACCTACCAGATGTCCAGTAAGGGCGATCCAAAGGCCGAGGCGGCCGATCCCCAGGACAAGCTGCTCCACCGGATGCCGGCGCGGCGTCTGGAAGGCGAGGCAATCCGTGACGCGATCCTGGCGGTGTCCGGGAAGCTGAACACGAAAATGTACGGGCCAGGCGTGCTCCCCAACCTGACGCCGTTCATGGTGGGACGTGGACGGCCCGACTCCTCGGGACCGATCGACAGTGAGGGCCGGCGCAGCATCTATGTGAACGTTCGCCGGAACTTCCTACCGCCGATGTTCCTGGCATTCGATTTCCCCATCCCGTTCACCACCATCGGCCGCCGGAGCGTCTCCACGGTTCCCGCTCAGGCGCTGACGTTAATGAACAACCCGTTCGTCATTCAGCAGGCAGGTTACTGGGGTCGCAAGACGCTGGCGCTCGCCGATCTGACCCCTCGCCAGCGGATCGTGCGCATGTATGAGGAAGCCTACGCTCGCACGCCTACGGACGCGGAAGTGAATGCGGCACTCGTATTCATTGCAGAGCAAGACAAAGGTTACGGCACGCCGAACGATCCCCGCTCTTGGGGAGACCTCGCGCACGTTCTGATCAATGTCAAAGAGTTCATCTTCCTGAACTGACATCTTTGGATCAGGCCTGAATTCAGAACACGCCACTTTACGTACGAGACCAACGCATGCATTGCAAGCACTTCGTCAACTCACCCCTCAACCGCCGGGAGATGCTTACCCGATGTGCCAACGGGTTCGGAATGGTCGCTCTGGCGGCCCTCTTACAGCAGGAAGGGCATGCGGCTGCGGCGGCGAAAGTTGTGGCAAGCGGGCCGGACCTATCCGATCCGCTGGCACCGCGTGCCGCGCACTTCAAGGCCAGGGCGAAGAGCGTCATCTTCCTCTACATGGATGGCGGTCCGTCTCAAGTGGATACCTTCGATCCAAAGCCGCGCCTGATCAAAGAGCACGGTCAGCCGATCAAGATGAAGGTGCCGCCCACGCAGTTCAACAACGTGGGCAACGTGCTGAAGTCCCCCTGGGAGTTCAAGCAGTACGGGAAGAGCGGTATTCCGGTCAGCGACCTCTTCCCGCACGTTGCGCAATGCGTGGACGATCTGGCGGTGATCCGTTCGATGACGGCGGATTTCTCCGAGCACACGAACGCGAACTACTTCCTCCACTCCGGCCATGGCCTGCAGGGTCGGCCGAGCATGGGTTCCTGGCTCACCTACGGTCTCGGTAGCGAGTGCCGCAACCTGCCCGGCTTCGTGGTATTGAACAGCGGAATGATCCCGCCCGGCGGTCTCGACTGCTTCAATAGCGGCTTCCTCCCCGCGTCGTACCAGGGCTCGCTGTTCCGCGAGGGCGCCGAGCCGGTGGCCGACCTGCGACCCATGGAGACTTCTCCGCAGGTCCAGCAGAGCAAGCTGGCCCTCATGCGGAAGCTGGACAAGTCGATCGTGAGCCGTAATGGCTTCGACGATCGCGTGGAAGCGGCGATCGGCAATTATGAGCTTGCCTTCCGGATGCAGTCCGCCGTGCCCGAGTTGATGGATATCAAGGGCGAGACAGAAGCCACCAGGAAGCTGTACGGCCTGGATGACCCGGCTACCAAGATCTACGGCCAGCAGTGCCTGGTGGCCCGGCGGCTGGTGGAGCGGGGCGTGCGGTTCGTGGAGCTGTGCTGCCCGCGTGTTGGGGGAGACCGCTGGGACCAGCACAGCGACCTCAAGCAGGGTCACGAGAACAATGCCAAGGCGACGGACCAGCCGATTGCGGCATTGCTGAAGGATCTGAAGTCGCGGGGTCTACTCGACAGCACGCTAGTAGTCTGGGCTGGAGAGTTCGGCCGCACTCCGATGGCGCAGGGCTCGAACGGCCGCGATCACAATCCGTTCGGGTTCACCATCTGGATGGCAGGTGGCGGGGTCAAGGGCGGCACGGTCTACGGCGCCACGGACGATTACGGCTATTACGCGGTGGAGAACAAGGTCAGCCTTCACGATCTCCACGCCACGATGCTGCACCTGCTCGGAATCGATCACAAGCGACTGACCTACCGGTTCAGCGGGCGAGACATGCGCCTGACGGACGTCTACGGCGAGATCATCCAGGACATCCTGGTCTGACCGGCCGGTCAGACCAGGAATTGCCGATCTTTGATACTTCCCTAGGCGAACTGCCGCACCGTCGATCGCCCAAACAGAAGGTCAGGGACGGGCGTCTGCAGAAGCTGCCAGAGATTATTCTTAGCGATCCGCATTACGGCATAGCGGGATTTCTCCGGAAGGCTTTCCCCTACCGTTTCCGCAGCCACAAGATAAGGCTGCGGAGCGGTTTCCGGTTCATCCAACCGAGCATCCTGCCGGGACTGTAGTAGGATCGATTCTCGTTCCAGTAACTCGCGTGTGTATGCATTCATCGAACACCTCCGATTGAAGCGCTCTCGGATAGTAGGATGTTAACGCGCCATTATTAGGAAATCGTTAAGGCTGGAGCTGCCATGAACCACCTCTCGAATCGAAGGACCTTTTTGAAAGGCGCTGTGCTCACCGGAGCAGGTGTCTGGCTGGGAACCGAAAGCGCTCAGGCGCAAAGAAAGTCGCCCAGCGAGAAGCTGAATATCGCCGTGGTGGGAGTAGGTGGACGCGGCGGCGCGAACCTGGGCGCGGTTGCAGGCGAGAACATCGTTGCGCTGTGCGACGTGGATGACAACACGCTGGCAGGTGCGGCCAAAAACTTCCCGAAGGCGCAGAAGTACAACGACTACCGCAAGATGCTGGAGCAGAAGGACATCGACGCGGTGGTGGTCAGCACTCCGGATCACATGCATGCACCGGTCGCCGCCAACGCGATCCGGCTGGGCAAGCACGTCTACTGCGAAAAGCCGCTAACGCACACCGTCCACGAGGCGCGTGTCCTGCGCGAATTGGCCAGGGAGCACCGGGTGGCCACGCAGATGGGTAACCAGGGCCACTCCAACGACGGCGCGCGCCGCACGGTAGAATTGATCCAGTCCGGCGCAGTCGGCTACATCCGCGAGATCCACGCCTGGACCGATCGCCCGATCTGGCCACAGGGCATCAGCCGCCCTAGTGAAGCTCAGCCGGTGCCGAGCAGCCTGCACTACGACCTCTGGTTGGGCTGCGCGCCGGAGAAGCCGTACAATTCCGCGCTGCTTCCCTTCAAGTGGCGCGGCTGGTGGGACTACGGTACGGGCGCCCTCGGTGACATGGCATGCCACGTGCTGGACGTAGCGTTCTGGG
>Ga0255338_1005191_pt1 | contig 12303 bp, 9 predicted proteins | sample MeOH1_35cm_T4_19_FD_203715 | JGI IMG/M metagenome (GOLD analysis project Ga0255338, IMG submission 203715) | Sandy soil microbial communities from University of British Columbia, Vancouver, Canada - MeOH1_35cm_T4_195 | ecosystem: Engineered > Artificial ecosystem > Sand microcosm > Unclassified ... | reverse complement strand
CGTGTGAAGGGGGAGTGGGCAATGGGGAGTGGGCAGTCGGCAGTCGGCAGTCGGGGGCGCTTTGGGGGCCTGGCGGAGCGTCGATGGCCCCCGATCGCCATGGCTGGGCTCGTCCGACGGGTGTCCGGCTCGAGCGCTCACCTCTCCCCTCGTCATCCCCCGGCTCGACCGGGGGGATCCACGCCAAGGCGAAACAGCTGCTGCGTCCGTGGCATCGATGCCCCGGCCGAGCCGCGGCATGACGAAGGAGAGGGTGTGGCCTGCGGCGATGGCGGCGCCGTGTCCCGGACCGATGTCGCTCAGCGGAACCAGCAGCTGTCGCCGTCGCTCGCGCCTTCGATCCTCGCCCTCCCCACTCGGTCATCCCGGGCTTGGCCCGGGATGACCGAGTGGGGAGGGTTCGCTCTGCAAATGCGATTGCCATGCCCTGCAGGCGAGAGTGGCGTGTCGTGCGCGGCTCACTTGCCGCGGATCGTTCCGAGCAGCGCCTCGGCCTCTCGCGTCGTGGCGGCGAAGAAGGGCTGGGCCGCGGCCTCGCGGGCGAAGCAGGCGCGGAAGGCGTCGTTCGCGTCGACGTAGAGCCCGCTCGCCTTCTCCCACAGGGCGTCGTCGCCCGGCGCCTTCTCGGACGCGGCGCGGGCCGCCTCGACCGCCCGCATGGCCTCCGTCCAGCCCGCCGCGCAGGCCGGGATCGGCGGCATCTCGGCGGTGACGGGGACGGTGGCGAGGACGACGCGATCGCCGGCGATGCGGGCGACGACGAGGCTGCGGGGCATGGCGTCGTCGGTGACGTCCTGGGCGAAGAGGCCGAGGAAGGCGCGCACCACCTCGCCCTTAGCGGCGGCGACGGGCAGGTCGACATAGCGGCTGAAGGCGGCGTCGGCGCCGATCGAATAGGTGTAGAGCTCCTCGGTGCCGAGGGCGGCTGACGCCCCCGACCTGAACTCCGCCGGCGCGCCTTCCTCGCCGCCGCGGATCGCGAGCCAGTGCTCGAGCACCGGCAGCGGCGTGACGATCAGGCGGCTCTCCCAGTCCTCGCTGGCGAACATGAGGCCGTCGAGGCGGCCGCTGCCGACATCGCCGTCGAGCAGGGTTTCGGGCGAGAGCTCGGGCGCCGCGCCGAAGCCGGCGAAGGCGAGCGGGCCGAGGATCGCCTCGAGACGCGCCTTCAGGTCGGCGCGGTCGGCGTCGTCGGCCTTGATCAGCGCGTCGTCGCTCTTGCCGGCGGCCGCGTCGGCGGCGAGGTCGGCGACGTAGCGGTCGCGGGCGGCGATGAAGTCCTCCACCGGCGAGGCGGCGACGGCGATGGCGGGAACGAGCGCGGCGAAGGCGAGCGCGGCGAGGACGAGCGCGTGGGCGAGATGTCTCATGCTGCAATCCGAAAGGCTGAGGGGTCGAAGGACGGCGGACGGGGATGGCGCCGCCCGCCCATGGTGAGCGGTTCCGGCGGCCGGCGCGACGGCCGAAGTGCGTCGCGCCCCCGGGCGAACGGCCGCAGGGCGCTGCCGGCTCGGGAGAGACGGCGACCGCGGAGCCTGAGCGGGGGGACCGGGTCTTCTTCGGCATCCTGCCGGATGCCGGCACCCCACCCCGTCGGACCTTCGGTCCGCCGCCCGACTCCCTCGAGGGGAGGGTGGTGCGGGAGCGCATGCCGGGAGAGACGGCTGCCGGCGCGGGCTGAGCGGGGCGAGCAGGGGGCGGGTGGCGGCGAACGCCGCATCCGCTCCGTCGCCCGACCAAGACGAAGTCGGCCGTTCGATCAACGCAAGGGGGAGAGCCATGGAAAGCGCCGTGGAGCGCGGCGGCGTCGCCGGCAACCGGCCCGCCGTGCCGGGCGCCGCCGTGTCGCGCGGCCGCATCGTCGCCGAGGCGCGGGGGTGGGTGGGGACGCCCTACCGGCACCAGGCGTCGCTGAAGGGGGTGGGGGCGGACTGCCTCGGGCTCGTCCGCGGCGTCTTCCGGGCGGTGGTCGGCGACGAGCCGGAACGGACGCCGGCCTATTCGCGCGACTGGGCCGAGGCCGGCCACGGCGAACGGCTCGCCGCGGCGGGGCGGCGGCATCTCGTCGAGGTGCCGGTCGAGGCGGCGCGGCCGGGCGACGTCGTGCTGTTCCGGTTTCGCGGCCACCTGCCGGCGAAGCACGCCGGCATCCTCGTCGCCGAGGACCGCTTCGTCCACGCCTACGACGGCGCCGGGGTGGTGGAGACCGAGCTGACGCCGTGGTGGGCGCGCCGGCGCGCCTTCGCCTTCGCCTTTCCGGGAGTGTCGTGATGGCGACCTTGGTGCTGCAGACGGCGGGCGCGGCGATCGGCGGGGTGTTCGGGCCGGTCGGCGCGGCGATCGGGCAGGCCGCCGGCGGGCTCGCCGGGGCGAGCCTCGACGCCGCCCTGCTCGGCGGCGGCCGCCGCTCACAAGGGCCGCGGCTCGAGACGCTCAGGATCCAGGGCGGCGAGGCCGGGGCGCCGATCCCGCGCGTCTACGGCCGGGTGAAGCTCACCGGCACGCTGATCTGGGCGACGCGGCTCGAGGAGGAGGCGGTCGAGGAGGGCGGCGGCAAGGGCGGCGCGACGACCAGGACCTACCGCTACCACGCCAACTTCGCCGTCGGGCTGTGCGAGGGGCCGGTCGACCGCATCGGCCGGGTGTGGGCCGACGGCAAGCCGCTCGACCTTTCCGGCCTCACCATGCGCATCCACAAGGGGGCGGCCGGCGAGGCGCCGGACGCGCTGATCGCGGCGAAGCAGGGCGACGCGCCGGCCTATCGCGGCCTCGCCTACGTGGTCTTCGAGCGGCTGCCGCTCGACCCGTTCGGCAACCGCGTGCCGCAGCTCGCCTTCGAGGTGATCCGCGTCGTCGACCGGCTCGAGGCAATGGTGCGCGCCATCACCATGATCCCCGGCTCGACGGAGTTCGGCTACGCCTCGTCGCTCGTGACGCGCAGCGAGGGGCTCGGCGTCACCGTCTCCGACAACCGCCACGTCGGCACCGCCGACACCGACTTCGAGGCGGCGCTCGACGAACTGTGCGAGCTCTGCCCGAACCTCGAGCGGGTGTCGCTCGTCGTCGCCTGGTTCGGCGACGATCTGCGGGCCGACCGCTGCACGCTGAAGCCGAAGGTCGAGACCTGGGGGCGGGAGACGCGCGGGCTGACCTGGTCGGTCGGCGGGCTCCAGCGCGACGCGGCCGAGCGGACGAGCCGCATCGACGGGCGGCCGGCCTATGGCGGCACGCCGTCCGACGCGAGCGTCGTCGAGGCGATCGCGGCGATCAAGGCGCGCGGCCTGAAGGTGGTGTTCTACCCGTTCGTGCTGATGGACGTGCCGGCCGGCAACGGCCTTCCCGACCCCTACGGCGGCGACGGCCAGCCCGCCTATCCCTGGCGCGGCCGCATCACCGTCGACCCGGCGCCGGGGCGGCCGGGCTCGCCCGACGGCACGTCGGCGGCGACGGCGGCGGTCGACGCCTTCGTCGGCACGGCGGCGCCGGGCGACTTTTCCGCCGGCGGCGGGTCGGTGGCCTATTCCGGGCCGGACGAGTGGACGCTCCGGCGGATGATCCTGCACTACGCCCGGCTGGTCGGGCTCGCCGGCGGTGTCGACGCCTTCCTGATCGGCTCGGAGCTCCGGGGCCTCACCTGGGTGCGCTCGTCGCGCACCGGCTTTCCGTTCGTCACGGCGCTGACGAGCCTCGCGGCCGACGTCAAGGCGGTGGCCGGGGCGGCGACGAAAGTCTCCTACGCGGCGGACTGGTCGGAATATTTCGGCTTCCAGCCGGCCGACGGATCGGGCGACGTGCGCTTCCACCTCGATCCCTTGTGGGCGAGCGACAGCGTCGACTTCGTCGGCATCGACGTCTACTGGCCGCTCGCCGACTGGCGCGACGGCGAGCACGCCGACGCCGCGGTGGCCGCCTCGACCTACGACCTCGGCTATCTCGGCGGCAACGTCGCCGGCGGCGAGGGCTTCGACTGGTACTACGCCGCGCCGGCCGACCGGCGGACGGGGACGCGCACGCCGATCAGCGACGGCGCCCACGGCCGGCCGTGGACCTTCCGCTACAAGGACCTGATCGGCTGGTGGGAGAACGTCCACCGCCACCGCCTCGACGGCGTCGAGGACGGCAGCGTCAGCCCGTGGACGCCGAAGATGAAGCCGTTCTGGCTGACCGAGGCGGGCTGCCCGGCGGTCGACCGCGGCGCCAACCAGCCGAACGTCTTCGTCGACCCGAAGTCGTCGGAATCGAGCCTGCCCTACTTCTCCGACGGCAACCGCGACGACGCCATGCAGCGGCGCTATCTCGAGGCGCTGATCGGCCACTTCGACCCGACCGCCGAGGGCTTCGTCGAGGCGCACAACCCGCCGGCGCCGGGCGGCGGGCGGATGCTGACGGCCTCGGCCATCCACCTGTGGACCTGGGACGCGCGGCCATGGCCGGCGTTCCCGGCGCTGACCGGCCTGTGGGCCGACGGCGACAACTGGACGCTCGGCCACTGGCTGAACGGCCGCCTCGGCGGCACCAGCCTGAAGGCGCTCGTCGGCGCCATCTGCACGGACTTCGGCTTCGCCGGCTTCGACGTCGAGGGGCTCGACGCGACCGTCGACGGCTACCTGATCGACCGGCCGATGGCGGCGCGCGACGCGATCGAGCCCTTGGCGGCGGCCTTCGGCTTCGACGCCTTCGACCGCGGCACGCGCCTCGTCTTCGCCGATCGCGACCGGCTGCCGGCGGCCACCGTGACGGCCGACGACCTCGTCGAGGTCGACGAGGGGCGGACGCCGCTGATCGCCTGGACGCGCGGCCAGGACGCCGAGCTGCCGCACGTCGTCCGCCTCGCCCACCTCGACAGCGGCCGCGACTTCGCCGCGGCGGTGGCCGCCTCGCGGCGCATCGAGGGGACCGGGCGGCGGGTGAGCGAGACGGCGCTCGCCGTCGTCGCGCCGTCCGGCACCATGCGGCGCGCGGCGGAATGCGCCCTGCACGACGCCTGGACGGCGCGAGACGCGGTGCGCTTCGCGCTGCCGCCGTCGCGCCTCGCCATCGAGGCCGGCGACGTGGTGCGGGTGCCCGACGGGGCGGCGACGGCGACGGTCGTCGTCGAGGAGATCGAGGCGGACGGGGCGCGCCGACTGCGCGGCCGGCGGCTGGAGCGCGCCGTGCTGCGCGGCGCGACGGCGCCGACCGAGCCGCGCTCGGTGCAGGTGCCGCCGGTCTACGGCCCGCCGGCGGCGGCGCTCCTCGACATCCCGGCGATCGACGACGCCGTGCCGGCGCACCGGCCCTTCCTCGCCGCGACGGCGCGGCCGTGGCCGGGAGCCCTCGCCGTCGAGATCGCCGCGGGCGACGGCTACGCGCCGCTCGCCACCGTGGCGCGGCTGGGGCGGATGGGCACGCTCGCCGCGCCGCTCGGGCCCGGGCCGGAGCACCGCTTCGACCGCGGCGGGCGGCTTTTGGTGACGATCGCCCGCGGGCTGGAGAGCCGCAGCGAGGCGGCGGTGCTCGGCGGCGCCAATCTCGCCGCCGTGCTCGCCGCCAACGGCACGTGGGAACTGCTGCAGTTCGCCGAGGCGGCGCTGACCGGCAGCGACGAATACGTGCTGACGACGCTCTTGCGCGGCCGCTTCGGCACCGAGGACGCGATGGCCGCCGGCCACGCGGCGGGGACGCCGTTCGTGCTCCTCGACGCGGCGATCGTCGGCCTGCCGCTCGACCGGGCGGCGATCGGCCGACCGGCGACGCTGCGGGTGACGGCGGCGGGCGCCGACCCGGCGAAGGCGGGGCTGGTACTGCCGGTCACGCCGAGCGGCCGCGGCCTCCGGCCGCTGAGCCCCGTGCACCTGTCGGCGCGCCGGGCGGCGGGCGGCGACGTCCACATCGCCTTCGTGCGGCGCAGCCGCGTCGGCGGCGACGGCTGGGCGGCGGAGGTGCCGCTCGGCGAGGAGAGCGAGCGCTACCGCGTCGAGATCCTCGACGCGGCGGCGGTGAAGCGGACGATCGAGACGGCGGCGCCGGCGGCGACCTACGCGGCGGCCGAGCAGATCGCCGACTTCGGCGCGCCGCCGGCGACGCTGCGGGTGCGGGTGGCGCAGCTGGCGCCCGGATACGGCGCCGGCACGGCGCGGGAGGCGGTGATCCATGTCTGAGACGGCGAACCTGCAGCTGCCGCTCCTCGCCGAGGCGCAGGCGCAGAAGCACGTGACGGTGAACGAGGCCCTCGCTCTCCTCGACGCGGCGACCGGCCTGGTGCTGACGACCGCGGCGGCGACGGCGCCGCCCGGGTCGCCCGCCGAGGGCGCCTGCCACTACGTGCCGGCGGGCGCCAGCGGCGACTGGGCGGGCCGGGCCGGGACGCTCGCCTTCCGCCTCGGCGGCGGCTGGGTGCACCGGACGCCGCGGCCGGGGACGGCGGCCTTCCTCGCCGACGCGGGGCGCCTCGCCGTCTTCCACGCCACCGCCGGCTGGGTGACGGCGCTCGCCGTCGGCCCGGCAGGCGCGGCGGCCTGCCCGGTGGCGATCGAGCAGGAGGTGACGCTCGCCGGCGCCTACACCGAGGCGGCGGCGCCGATCCCCGACCGCAGCCTGGTCTTCGCGGTGACGAGCCGGACGCTGGTCGCTGTGACCGGCGCCGCCTCCTACGATTGCGGCATCGCCGGCGAGGCGGCGAAGTTCGGCGGCTCCCTCGGCGCCGCCGCGGGCTCCACCAACATCGGCGTCGTCGGCCCGACGGCGTTCTACGCGCCGACGCCGGTGCGGCTCACGGCCAACGGCGGCGCCTTCACCGGCGGCCGCGTCCGCCTCGCCATCCATGCGCTGACCTTCGTGGGGACCTGAGCCGTGGCGGCGGCCGCGGGCCATCCGCCCCGTCCGTCGACCGGCCGCCGGCGCCGCCACCGCGGCGGCGGGGTCGTCCGGCTGGCGGACGTCATCATCGTGCGACGAGGAGATTGTCATGATCGATCAACCGGAGACGACGGGCGAGCCGATGGCCCGGGGCAAGGTTGCGCTCGCCTCGAAGGGGGTGTGGGGCGGCGTGACGGCGGCGCTCGCCGGCATCGTGCCGATCCTCGCCGCCGCCTTCGGGCTCGACGCCGAGCTGCAGGGCCACCTTCTCGAGGTGGTCGCCGGGCTCGGCGCGGTGGTCGGCGGCGTGCTGGCGATCTGGGGTCGCGTCGCGGCGACGCGGCGGATCGGTTGAAAGCCGCCGTCGCTTCGTTCATGGAGGGTTCAGCGAGATCCGGATAGTGCAGGATCCATGCGTCCCTCTCGGCGGACATTGGTGCTGGCGCTCGCCGCGCTTCTCGTGACGTCCGCCATCCCGGGGGCGGCGACGGCCGCGTCGTGCCTGTCTCCCGAGGAGCAGCGCGCCGCGATCCGCTCCGGTGCCGCCGCGCGGCCGGGCGTGGTCCGCAAGACCGTGCCGGGCGAGCTCCTCAACCTGAAGCTCTGCGAGCGCGGCGGCCGGCTCGTCTACCTCGCCACCGTGATGCGGCCGAACGGCACCATCCGGACGATGGTCCTCGACGCGGCGTCCGGCGCGCCGGTCGGCAACTGAGGCAGGGAGGACGCGGGTGCGGCTGCTCATCGTCGAGGACGACAAGGACCTGAACCGGCAACTCGCCGAGGCTTGCCGGCAGGCCGGCTACGCCGTCGACCTCGCCTTCGACGGCGAGGAGGGCCACCACCTCGGCGACACCGAGCCCTACGACGCGGTGGTGCTCGACATCGGCCTGCCACAGCTCGACGGCATCAGCGTGCTGGAGCGCTGGCGGCGCGACGGCCGCATGATGCCGGTGCTGGTGCTGACCGCCCGCGACCGCTGGAGCGACAAGGTCGCCGGCATCGACGCCGGCGCCGACGACTACGTGGCAAAGCCCTTCCACATGGAGGAGGTGCTCGCCCGCATCCGCGCCCTGGTACGCCGTGCCGCCGGCCACGCCTCCAACGAGATCGCCTGCGGGCCGGTCCGCATGGACACCCGCTCGGGCCGGGTGACGGTCGACGGCGCGGCGGTGAAGCTCACCTCGCACGAGTACCGGCTGCTGTCCTACCTGATGCTGCACAAGGGCCGGGTGGTGTCGCGCAGCGAGCTCATCGAGCACCTCTACGACCAGGACTTCGACCGCGATTCGAACACCATCGAGGTGTTCGTCGGGCGCCTCAGGAAGAAGCTGCCGGGCGAGCTGATCGAGACCATCCGCGGCCTCGGCTACCGATTGCAGGCACCGGAGGGCACGTCCTGATCCCGCGGCCTCGCGCCTTCCGCTTCGTTCCACCGCGGTCGCTGGCGCTCAGGCTGTTCCTGGCGGCGGCGATCTGGAGCGCGCTCGCCCTCGTCGTCGCCGGGGTGATCCTCGTGGCGCTGTACCGCCAGTCGGTGGAGCGCGCCTTCGACGAGCGCCTCGACGTCTACCTGAAGTCGCTCGTCGCCGCCCTCGTCGCCGGCGATGCCGACGGCGAGCCGCTGCGCGAGCCGGGCAATCTCGGCGAGCCGCGCTTCGGGCTGCCGCTGTCGGGCTGGTACTGGATGGTGCGCGACGCGCCGGACGGGATCGTCCAGCTCGCCTCCGCCTCGCTCGCCGGCGACGTGCTGGCGCTGCCGGACCTCTCGGCGGCCGAGCGCTCGGGCGTCGTCGCGCGCGGCGCGACGACCGGGCCGGACGGCGAGGACCTGCGCTATGTCGAGCGGCTCATCACGCTGTCGAACGGCGCCCGCTACTCGGTGGCGGTCGCCGGCAACGCCAGCGAGCTCGCCGAGGACGTCGCCACCTTCGGCGCCCGGGTGGCGGCGACGCTCGCCGTGTTCGGCCTCGGGCTGGTGCTCGCCACCGTGCTGCAGGTGAGGATCGGCCTGAAGCCGCTGGAGCGGCTCAGGACCGCGCTGCACCGCATCCGCACCGGCGAGACCGAGCGCCTCGAGGGCGACTTCCCGACCGAGCTGGCGCCGCTCGCCGAGGAGCTCAACGCCGTCGTCGAGCAGAACCGCGAGGTCGTCGAGCGGGCCCGCACCCACGTCGGCAACCTCGCCCACGCCCTGAAGACGCCGCTCAGCGTCATCCTCAACGAGGCGCGTGGCCACCAGGGCCCGTTCGCCGCGAAGGTCGCCGAGCAGGCGACGCTGATGCAGGGGCAGGTCGCCCACCATCTCGAGCGGGCCCGCCTCGCCGCGCAGCGCCGGATGATCGGCGTCGTCACCGAGGTGGCGCCGGTGCTCGAGCGGATGGTCCGGGCGATGGGCAAGATCCACGAGGACAAGGCCGTCGCCATCACGGTCACCTGCCCGCCCGGCCTGCGCTTCCGCGGCGAGCGCCAGGACCTCGAGGAGATCGCCGGCAACCTGCTCGACAACGCCTGCAAGTGGGCGGCCGCCACGGTCGACGTCACCGTGCAGGCCGGCGGCGTCGACGCCTCCGGCCGACGGATGCTGCGGCTCGTCGTCGAGGACGACGGCCCCGGCCTGCCGCCGGAGAAGCGCATCCAGGCGATGCAGCGCGGCCTGAGGCTGGACGAATCGGTGCCGGGCTCCGGCCTCGGGCTCGCCATCGTCTCCGACCTCGCCGGCCTCTACGGCGGCGCGCTGGAGCTCGGCGACGCCGCCTCCGGCGGCCTTCGGGCGGAGGTGCGGCTGCCGCTGCTGTGACCTCCGCCGGGCCGGCGCGCGCGCTTCAGAACTCGATCGCGTCGAGATGGAGGTGGCGCACGCCGGCGAGAGAGATGGCCACGTCGGCGTGCGCGTCGCCGTCGATGTCGGTGGCGAGGGTATAGCCGCGTTCGGTGGCGTAGGCGCGCGCCTCGCCGGCGATGCCGGAGAACTTCGACACGCCGACGTAGTGGAAGGCCTGGTCGCCGGCCGTCGTGACATCGGCGTCGATGCGCGACAGATCGAGGACGTCGCCGGCGGCGGCGCGGAAGTCGAGGATCTTGGCGGTGACGGCGACGCTCGCCGTGGCGACCTTGGCCATCTCGAAATAGTCGGCGCCGGCGCCACCGAGGGCGATGTCGGCGTAGGCGGCCGCGGCCGCCTTGAGGGCGATGCGGTCGTCGCCGGCGCCGCCGTCGATGCGGTCGCCCCCGAGGCCGCCGTCGAGGCTGTCGTCGCCGGCGCCGCCGAGGAGACGGTCGCGGCCGACGCCGCCGTACATGCGGTCGGCGCCGCCGCCGCCGGTCAGGTGGTCGTCGCCGGCCATGCCTCTGAGGACGTCCTCGCCGACGCCGCCCTTCAGGGCATCCGCCGTCGCGCTGCCGGAGATGTGGAGGCCCTTGCCCGGCCCAAGAACCTCGACCGTCGCGCCCGCCGCGTCGCTGGTGTTGCCGGCGGCGTCGGTGGCCGTCGCCGTGAAGCTGTAGCTTCCCGCCGAGAGCTGGCCGAGCTCCAACGACCATTCGCCGTCCTCGCCCGCGACGACGGTGCCGACGATCTCGCCCGATGCGTCGGCGACGGAGACGATGCTGCCCGCCTCGGCGGTGCCGTCGAGCACGACGGGCGTGTCGAGCACGAACTCGGTTCTGGCTTCATGGCTCGCGATGGTCGGGGCGTCCGGCGCGACCGTGTCGATGACGAGGGACATCGTCGCCGAGGCGGGCCCGACGTTGCCGGCGGCGTCGGTCGCGGTCGCCGTGAAGGCGTGGGCGCCTTCGCCGAGGCCGGCGAAGCCGAGGCTCCAGGCGCCGCTCGCGTCGGCCTGCGCCGTTCCGACGACGTGGCCGGCGGCGTCGCGCACTGTGACGCGGGCGCCGGCCTCGGCCGTGCCGACGAGGGTCGGCGTCGCGTCGGCGGTGATGCGGTCGCTGTCGGAGCGGCCGGTGTCGTCGGCGATGGCGGCGATCGCCGGCCGCTCCGGCGCGGCGGTGTCACCGCCGTCGGTGCCGCCGTCGCTGCCGCCGCCGGTCAGGGTTGCCGACAGGGACGTCGAGGCGCTGGCGTTGCCGGCAGCGTCCCGTGCCGTCGCGGTGAACTGGCGGTCCCCCACGCCGAGCGAAACGAGGGCGAGGCTCCAGGCGCCGCTGGCGCTCACGTCGGCCATGCCGACGACGGTGCCGCTCTCATCGACGACGGTGACGACGGCGCCGGGCTCGGCGCTTCCGGCCAAGAAAGACGGGGAGCTGCCGTTGCCCGGGACCAATGTCATCGTCGGGGCCACCGGCGCGCCGGTGTCGATGGTGATGGTCATCGCCGTCGACGTCGTCGTGGCGCCGTCCGTCGCGGTGACGGTGACCTCGTGCGGGCCGTCGGCGAGCCGGTCGATCCTTATGGACCAGGTCCCGTCGACCGCGGCGGTGGCCCTGCCCATCGTGTGCGCGTCGACGGTGAGGGTGACGGAGCTGCCGGCGTCGGTGGTGCCGATCAGGGTCGGCATGTTGTCGGAGGTGATGCCGTCGCCGGGGATGCCGGTGTCGGTGGAGAGCTGGGCGTTGAGGAAGGCCGGGGGCGGGCTGATCGGCGCGGCGGCGGGAGCGCCGCTGGCGGCGTCGGCCGAGGCCGCGCCGTCGTGCGCCGCGGAGTCGGCGCGGGTCCCGGTGGCGTCTTCCTGCGCGACGCGGCGGGAGGCAGCATCGAGGCCGCGGGCGATGGCGCCGTCGACAGCCGCGACGGAGGACGTCTCGCCGGTCGCCGAGCTGCCGACGAGGGCTTCGGCGGCGCCGATCGGGCCACGGACGGCGCCGCCGCCGGCGGTGGCGTCGTGCGCGGCGATGCCGCCGTCCAAGCCGGCGACGCCGAGGGTCTCGCCGACGGTTCGGGCATCGGTGTCGTCCGTGCCGACATGGCCGGACGAGCCGACGAATCCGGCGGCATCGAAGCCGGCGAGGCCGCCGCCGTCGGCATTGCCGGCAAAGTACCTCACCCTGTCGCCCGAGGCATCCAGGCCACTACCGGTGATGTCGGCGGCAATGTCCCCCGTCAAAGCGGCGACAGCGGTGCCTTGGTCGTAGGAGAGGAGTCCGTTGCTGTCGTCGGAAACGAAGATAGACTCGCTATCGGATCGCACGTCGTGGAGTGAGCTGTCATAATTCTGATGGTCATGCGCGAAAAAGCGGATCATTTCTCCGACACCCCCAGAAATATCCGGCAACACGTTCTCACGGCGCCGTGACATGCCGGTGTCTGCCGCGATCGCCGCGCGGTTCGAGCCGACGGCGTCGCGAGCCGGACCGGGCGGGGAGGGGCGGCAAGGCGCCCGCGTTGTGCCAGCCACCGAAGCGGCGGCGGGATCTGCGGCCAGGTCCGCCACGGGCCACAAAGCGGCCATGTCGGCGGTGTTCAAGGCGCTGCGTCGGCGGAGCGGAAACGCGGATCCGATGGTTCTGGAT
>Ga0255338_1005190_pt1 | contig 12309 bp, 9 predicted proteins | sample MeOH1_35cm_T4_19_FD_203715 | JGI IMG/M metagenome (GOLD analysis project Ga0255338, IMG submission 203715) | Sandy soil microbial communities from University of British Columbia, Vancouver, Canada - MeOH1_35cm_T4_195 | ecosystem: Engineered > Artificial ecosystem > Sand microcosm > Unclassified ... | reverse complement strand
GACGGATCGTCGTAGGAGAACGAGACCGAGGCGGACGGCTCTTCGTCGTTCACCGAATAGCCGCGCACGCGGTAATCGGTCTGCAACGCCGCCTCGACCGCCACTTGCGCCGATGCGGGCGCCGCAAAGCCGGCGGCCACGACGCCGCCGGCGACACGCCAGAAATCGAGGGATCTACTTTTCGCGGCTGGCAAGGTGCCGGGCGATCGAGCACGTACAATCGCAATCGCGGCCGGCGCTGACCAGCGTTGCGCAGGCATCGACGACGCCGCTCGACGAGCGCGCCAGCGCCGTCGCGGCGGGAGCAGCGCGGCGCTCTTCGCGAAGCAGCGCCAGCAGTCCCGAAACGTGCGCGGCCGCGAAGGAGCTTCCGTTAACGAGGTACCATCTCCCGCCCGGTTGCGTGGTCGGAACGTCCCGGCCGGGGGCACGATAGACCCGCGGCGGAACCGAAGGCAAAGATTCTTCCGCCACCGAGATCACGCCGGGAACCGAGGCCGGAAAGCCGCCGCCCGGCCGGCTGCCGTCGAAGGCAGCGACGACGGACACGTTGCGCTGCAGCCCGAGCTCGATCAGCGTGGCAAGCAGCGGATCGGCGGGACCGCTCAGGCTCATGTTGATCACATCCGCACCGTGTTCGAGCGCGAAGTGCAGCGCCTTGGCGAGCGTGAGGCTGTCGCAGGTCGAGGCGGTGCCGGCGCCGCGCTGGCGCTCGAAGCAGGCGCGCAGCGCCATCAGCCGCGCGTCGGGCGCAATACCGACCATGCCCAGGCCGTTGTCCGCCTTCGCGCCGATGATGCCGGCCACGCCGGTGCCGTGGCTCTCGGCCCCGGCGGGGCCGCCGGCGAGAAAGTCGCGGCTGGTGGCAAACTGCCCGCTGAGGTCCGGATGGCTGGTCTCGATCTTGCTGTCGATGATCGCGATCGTGATGCCGCGACCGGTGGCGAGCCCGTGCAGGTCGGCCAGTCGCCATTCGGAGGCGGCCGGCTGGACCGCGAACAGCGGATCGTCCGGCATCGTCGGCGAAGCGAGGGCGTCGTAGCTGTGCAGCGGCTGCGACCAGGCGACCATGCGGTGGCGCGAGACATGCTCGATCGCGCTTTCGAGCGATGTCCCTTTGGGGACCCGCATCACGTAGCAGTCAACGCCGATCAGCGGCATCGGCCATCCCTCGATCAGCTCCAGCCCGTTGTCGCGCGCGATCTCGGCTGCCACGCGCCGGCGCGAAGCTTGTGCGGCCTGGTCGTCGTAGCGGCCGGCATAGCGCGCGTTGGGCCGGAAATGCGGCGCCGGCATGCGCAACATGACCAGGATTTCGCGGCTTTCGGATGTTTCCTGCGCTACCCCCGAGGGCGCGGTCGCGTCCTGCGCCCGTGCGGGGGGCGCCACGCCGAGCGCCAGCGCCAGTGCCAGCACGATGGCGCGCAGCATCACGGGCCGCCCGCGGCGTCGATCGGCTCGGCGAGGACGACTTGCGGCAGGGCGCGCAGGTCCGCGAGGGCCTGGCTGCGGCGCTGCTCGGGCACTTGCACGATGTAGGCGCCGCTCGCGGTCGGGCCGCCGACGAGGCGGGCGCCGGTCCGCTCGAGCGCGGCGCGCAGGTCGCGCTCGGCGGTGTCGGGCGAGAACAGCACGATCGCATTGCCCGCCTGGGCCGGGGCATCCGAACCGAGCAGGCGGTACTCGCCGCTGTCCGCCCGCGGGGCGACGACCACGATCAGCGCAACGGCCGCGGCGGCAGCGAGCGCGAATTGGGTTGCCCGGGTCCAGGTCGCAACCGGCCGTCTGGCGGCCTGCGGTGCCCGGCCGCCGGAAGCAAGCACGGCCGGCCGCTCGGGTTTGCCCGGCATCGGAGTGCCGGCGTAGAGCTCGCGCAGCGCGCGATTGGCCGCGAAGTCCGCGCGGCATTCATCGCATGCGCCGAGATGCGCCTCGAACAGCGCGACATCGCCCGGCTCGAGCGTGCCGTTGACGTACCACGGCAGCAGCATCTGCGCCCGGTCGTGCTCGTCGTGAAGGTGCAGCAGTTCGCCCACGTTCGTCTTCCTATATCCAGTCCGGCAATTCGCCGTCGAGGCGCTTTCTCAGGTGGCGCCGTGCGTAGAACATCCGGGTCTTCACCGTGTCGACCGGACATTCCATGATCTCGGCGATCTCCCGGTAGCTCAGATCGTTAAAATAGGTCAGCTCGACGACGCCGCGATGTTCGGGCGAGAGCTCGGCGATCGCGTCGCGCAGCAGCTGGTGCAGCCTGGTCTGCCCGAACGCCTGCTCGGGGCTGTCGTCCTGGCTGGCCCTGTTCTCGGCCCCGGGGTCTTCGATCGGCGCGTCGTACCGCCGCAGCGCCTTCATCGCCTTGCGATAGGCGATGGCGAAGATCCACGTCGAAAGCTTGCTCTCTCCCTTGAAGCCCGCGGCGCGTTCCCACACCACCAGCAGTGTATCGTCGAGCACCTCCTCGGCGAGCTGCGGATGGCGCACCAGGTTGCCCAGGAAACGCGCGAGCCTCACCCGGTAGAGCCGATAGAGCTCTTCGAACGCCTGGCGGTCGCCGCCACTCACGCGCGAGATCAACTGGACGTCGCTCTCGCGCTCCGGCCGTTTGACCGACGATGGCTTCTCGATCCGCCTGGGGCCCAATCCGTGCCTGCTTCTCTGCCTACCGCCGTTCGTGCGGCTGGCGATCCGATCGGTTCAATCCTGCATCGCAGCCTTTAGCACGAATCGCCCGATTTCCCCTCGCCGGCCGCGGGAGATTTCGCGCGTGTCGAGTTCCGTCACGGGCTATTCGCCCACCACGTTTCCCGCGGTGGCCTCGAGCGCGATCGGGCCGACCAGCGAAGCGACGATGCCCGGGCCGGTCTGGTCGGGCCGCCGCGCATCCATGCGCATCTCGTTCATCGCGATGTGCGCGGTGACGTGACGGTTGAACGGCAGCACTGTGCCGTCGCCCCAGTCCTGGTGGACGATGTCGAACTCGAGCGTGTCGCCCGCGATCGTGAAGTTCTGCAGCGCGCCGAAAGTGTAGGGATTGTCGCACCGGCCGCAGGCCAGGCCGAACAGGCGATCGCCCTCCTTGCGGATCACGAAGTACTGCTTGTCCATGCCGACACCGAAGCCGAGCCAGACGCCGACGACGTCGTCGGCGGAGAGCTGGCGCCACGGCGCGGGCGCGACGTAGGGCGCCGGCGGTCCGCCGCCGGTTGCGCCCGCGCGCGGCGGCAAGACCGGCACGGGTGGAGCGTTTGGCGGCAGGATCGACTGGACATAGGGTCCGGGCGTAGGTCCGCGCGGGTCCTTGATCGCCACATGCCCGAACAGCGCGCCGTCGCTGCGCACGCCCGCTATGTGGAGCCGGCCCTCCTCGAGCTCGGCGCGGACGCGGTCTTCCCCGGCGAGCGAACCGTCGAGATTGAGATGCCGGATCGTGAAGGTCAGGCCGTTGTCCGGGTCGAACGTCCCCTCGATGGGTGCGAGCGTGGTTCCGTCGGCGCAGTGCGTGCAGTACACTCCGGATACGCGCTCGCCCTCGATGACGAACTGATAGACGTTCGGACCCAGGGCATCCGTGCGCCAGCCGCCGCGATACCAGTCGGCGTCCTCGGCCGACGCGGCCGGTGAGACCGCCAGCGCAAGCAGTGCCGCCGCGCCAGATACCAGTCGAGATTTCATCGTCCCCTCCCGCATCGCGATCTTATGTCGTGGCCCGGGTCGCGAATTCGAGCGACGCGGAAATCAGTTCGCGCGTGTAGTCGCTCTGCGGCGCGTCGAACAGTTGGTCGGCCGGCCCCTGCTCGACGACCTTGCCGCCTTTCAGCACGAGCAGCTCGTGTGCCAGCGCGCGCACCACCTTGAGGTCATGGCTGATGAACACGTAAGTCAGTCCATGGCGCGCCTGCAGGTCGCGCAGCAGCTCGACGATCTGCCCCTGGACCGACATGTCGAGCGCGCTGGTCGGCTCGTCGAGCACGACGAGATCGGGCTTGAGGATCATCGCCCGGGCGATGGCGATGCGCTGGCGCTGGCCGCCCGAGAACTCGTGCGGATAGCGGTCGAGCACCGCCGAGCCGAGGCCGACCTCGTCGAGAATGCGGACGATTTCCGCGTCGCGCTCGCGCTTCGACAGCTCCGGCCGGTGGATCGGCAGGCCTTCGCCGACGATCTGGCGCAGCGACATCTTGGGGCTCAGCGAGGCGAACGGATCCTGGAACACGATCTGCATTCGCCGCCGGAGCGGGCGCATCGCCCTGGTGTTGCGGGTGTCGATCCGTTCGCCGTCGAACACGATCGACCCGTCCGAGCGGGCGATCCGGAGCAAGGCCATCCCGAGCGTGGTCTTGCCCGAGCCGGACTCGCCGACCACGCCCAGGGTATGCCCGCGCGGAATCGAAAGCGACACGCCGTCGACCGCCTTGACGAAGTCCTTCGGCGCCCCGAGCCGGCGCCTGACCGGATACCAGACCTTGAGATCGTCGGCCTCGACCAGCGGTACACGCGCCCCCGCCACCGGAAGCGGGCGACCCTTGGGGACCGCGCCGAGCAGCTTCCTGGTGTAATCGTGGGCTGGCCGCTCGAACACGTCGTCGGCGCTGCCGGCCTCGACCACTTCGCCTTCGCTCATCACGCACACGCGGTCGGCCATCTTGCGCACCACGCCGAGGTCGTGCGTGACCAGCAGCATCGCCAGGCCCATTTGCTGCCGCAGCTGCAGCAGCAGCTCGAGCACTTGCGCCTGGATGGTCACATCGAGCGCGGTGGTCGGCTCGTCGGCGATCAGCAGGTCGGGCTCGTTGGCCAGCGCCATGGCGATCATCACCCGTTGCCGCTGGCCGCCCGACAGCTCGTGCGGATAGCTGCGCATCCGCCGAACCGGGTCGCGCACTCCCACCAGCCGGAGCAGTTCGAGCACGCGATCGTGGCATTCGGCCCGGCTGATCGCGGGCCGGTGCAGCCGCAGCGCCTCGGCGATCTGCCGTTCGACCCGGTGCAGCGGGTTGAGTGAGGTCAGCGGCTCCTGCGGGATCAGCGCCATGCGGCTGCCGCGCAGCGCCTGCATCGTCCGCTCGCCGGCGCCGACGAGTTCCTGCCCGGCGAAGCGGATCGAGCCCGTCGGATGGAACGCGGTGGGGTAGGGCAGCAGCTGCAGCACCGACATCGCCACGCTCGACTTGCCCGAGCCGGACTCGCCGACCAGCGCCAGCGTCTCGCCCTTGGCAAGGTCGAAGCTGACCTGCCTCACCGCACGGACCTCGCGCCCTTCCGAGCGAAACGACACCGACAGGTCGTCGACCTGCAGCAGCGGCGGTTCGCTCACAGCGCCTTCCTCGGGTCGAACGCGTCGCGCGCGGCTTCGCCGATGAAGATCAGCAACGACAGCATCGTCGCCATCACCAGGAACCCGGCGGCGCCGAGCCAAGGGGCGAACAGGTTGTTCTTGCCCTGGTTGAGCAGCTCGCCGATCGACGGCGCGCCGCGCGGCAGGCCGAAACCGAGAAAGTCGAGCGCGGTCAGCAGGGTGATCGACGTCGACAGGATGAACGGCAGGAAGGTCAGCGTCGCGACCATCGCGTTGGGCAGGATGTGGCGGAACATGATTTGCCGGTTGCCGAGCCCGAGCGCGCGCGCCGCGCGCACGTAGTCGAGGTTGCGCGCGCGCAGGAACTCGGCGCGGACGACGTGAACCAGCGTCATCCAGGTGACCAGCAGCAGCACGCCGAGCAGAGAGAAGAATCCCGGCTGGACGAAGCTCGCGAGGATGATCAGCAGGTACAGGATCGGCAGCGACTGCAGCACCTCGATCACGCGCTGGAACAGCAGGTCGATCCAGCCGCCGAAATAGCCCTGGACCGCGCCCGCGACGACCCCGATCGTCGAGCTGAACAGAGTCAGCAGCAGGCCGAATGTGACCGACAGGCGGAACCCGTAGAGCGTCAGCGCGAAGACGTCGCGCGCCTGCGTGTCGGTGCCGAGGATATGCCGCCACGACGGCGGCGTCGGTGCAGGCGCATCGATCTCGTAGTCGATCGTGTCGTAGGCGAACGGCACCAGCGGCCAAATCGCCCAGCCGCCGCCGTCGCGGATCAGCTGCCCGACGTAGGGATCGCGGTAGTCGGCTTCGGTCTCGAAATCGCCCCCGAAGGCCGTCTCGGGATATGCGAACAGCACCGGCGCATAGAGCCCGCCGCGATAGGCCAGCAGGATCGGCTTGTCGTTGGCGATCAGTTCCGAGCCGAGCGACAGCGCGTACAGCGCGAGGAACGCCAGCAGGCTCCAGTACCCGCGCCGGTTGGCCTTGAATACTGCCCAGCGCCGCCGTCCGAGCGGGCCCAGCCAGCGGCCCAGGCCCCGCCGTTCGGCCGGCATGTCGATCGCCGGCGCCGCGGCGTTCACACGTCCCTCCGCTCGAAGTCGATCCGCGGGTCGACCAGCGTATAGGTGATGTCGCCGAGCAGGTTGGCGACGAGCCCGAGCAGCGAGAATATGAACAGCGAGCCGAGGATCACCGGGTAGTCACGATTGATCGTCGCCTCGAAGCCGAGCAGCCCGATCCCGTCGAGCGAGAAGATCACCTCGATCAGCAGCGACGAGGTGAACAGCACGCCGACGAACGCGGCCGGAAAGCCGGCGATGACGATCAGCATCGCGTTGCGGAACACGTGACCGTAAAGCACGCCGCGCTCGCTGAGCCCCTTGGCGCGGGCAGTGATCACGTACTGCTTGCCGATCTCGTCGAGCACCGAGTTGCGGGTCAGCATGGTCAGCGACGCGAACGCGCCGATGACCATCGCCGCGATCGGCAGGGTCATGTGCCAGAAGTAGTCGGCGATGCGCCCGGGCCAGCCGAGTTCGTGCCAGTTCTCGGACACCAGGCCCTGGGTCGGGAACCAGTCGAAGACCTGGCCGCCGGCGAACACCACCACCAGCAGAACGGCGAACAGGAACCCCGGGATCGCGTAGCCGATCGTGATCGCCACGCTGGTCCACGCGTCGAACCGGGTGCCCGCGCGGACAGCCTTGCGGATGCCGAGCGGGATCGAGATCAGGTAGGTCAGCAGCGTGGTCCACAGGCCGAGCGAAATCGACACCGGCAGCCGGTCCCAGATCAGGTCGACCACCGGGCGCTGCTGGTAATACGAATTGCCGAAGTCGAACCGCGCGAAGTCCCACAGCATCTTGACGTAGCGCTCGTGGACCGGGCGGTCGAAGCCGTAGAGCTTCTCGAGCTGGGCGACCATCTCGGGCTCGAGCTCGCCGGTCGGCAGCAGCCCGCCCGTGCCGGCATCGCCGCCGATCGTTGCGGTGGCGGCGACCTGGGTCCCGGCGACCTTGGCGGCGAGCTGTTCGATCGGCCCGCCGGGGACGAACTGGATGATCACGAAGCTGACGGTGACGATGCCGATCAGCGTCGGCACCATCAGCAGCAGGCGTCGCAGGACATAGGCCGCCATCCCGCTCACCGGTAAATCCCGTGCGACAGCGCCGCCTGCTTGCGCGGGTCGACCCACCAGGTGTCGGCTGACCAGTACGGAAAGTTCCAGGTCTGCTCGACCGGCGGGCGCCCGAACTTGTTCCAGTAGGAGATCGGCAGCTGGCCGACCGGCGCGGCGTACATGTGCTGCAGCGGGATCGAGTAGTACTTGAAGCGCAGGATGCGATCGACCGCGCGCAGCGAATCGACCACGGTGGCGCGGTCGGTCGCCGCGATCATCCGGGTGATCGCGTTGTCGATCGCCGGCTCGCTGATCCCGGCGCGGTTGAACTGGTTGGGGGTGTCTGCCGCCTTCGAGGTATAGAGCTGGGCGAGCCCGGCTCCCGGTGTCGGCAACGGGGAGAACACCTCGCGGTAGTACAGCAGGTCGAAGTCGTAGTTTCGCGCAAGGTGCCGCATCTGCGCGGCATCGACGGCGCGAAAGTCGATGGCGATGCCAAGCCGGGCGGCGTTGCGGATGAACAGCGAGACCTGGTTGATCAGCAGCGGCGAATAGGCGACGAGCTCGAGCCTGACCGGCTCGCCGGTGCGCGGATCGACCAGGCGGCCGTCGACCACGCGATAGCCGGCCGCACGCAGCAGGTCGCGCGCCTCGATCAGGTTCGCCCGCATTCTCGCGCGGCTGCCACCGACCGGGAGCGACGGCGCCTCGGTAAAGATTTCGGGCGGCAGGGTGTCGCGATAGGGCTCGAGGAAGGCCAGCTCGCCGGGGCCGGGCAGGCCGGTGGCCTCGAACTCCATGTTCGGGATGTAGCTCGCCAGCCGTCCGTAGTCGCCGCCGAGGACCGCCCGTTTGACCCATTCGAAGTCGTACGCCAGCCACAGCGCCTCGCGCACCCGCACATCCGACAGGAACCGGCGGCGCGCGTTCATCGTGATCGAATTGTAGATCGCCCCGTTGTCGTACTTGAGCCGGTCGCGCCTGATATTGCCCTCGAGCGCGGCGGGAAGGGTGGCTTCCTGCCGCAGGTCCGACGCGTTCATGTCGAGCCTGAAGTCGGACAGGCCGACGCGGAAGGCTTCGTTGAGCAGCTGCGCGTCGCGGTAATAGTCGTTGCGCACGACGTCGAAGTTGTTGCGGCCGCGGTTGATCGGGTGATCGATCGCCCAATAGTTCGGATCGCGGCGGTAGGTTACCGAATGGCCGGCGTCGGCGGCGATCACCCGGTACGGGCCGATCCCGACGGGGATGTCCATCGACGGCTTGAACGGGTCGCGCTTGTCCCAGAAATGCCGGGGCACGATCGGCATCAGCCCGATCACCGTCGGCAGGGTGGGGTTGTTCTTCATCGTGAAGGTAATCCGCACCCGGTTCGGCCCGGTCTTCTCGATGCTCGCCATCGTCTGCACCACCCGCGTGAACGCCGGCAGCGACAGGCCCTTGCCGAGATTGGCCGAGTAGATCACGTCTTCGGGCGTGACCGGGGTTCCGTCGTCGAACCGCGCGCGCGGATCGATCTCGAACTCCGCCCACGACAGGTCTGCCGGCCAGGTCATCGTCTTGCACACCAGGCAGTAGTACGAGGCAGGCTCGTCGCGGCTCTGCTTCATCAGCGTGTCGGTCATGAACAGCAGCGACGGCGGGATCGTGCCGAGCAGCGCGATCTGGTTGAGGCTGTCGAAGCTCACCCCTTGCGAGGCGTAGCGGTAGCTTCCGCCCTTTGGCGCGTCGGGGTTCACGTAATCGAAATGCTCGAAGCCCGGGCCGTACTTGAGTTCACCGAACACGGCATAGCCGTAGGAGGTCGTCACGCCCGGTTCGGCGCTTGTCAGCGCCGCCGCCGTGGGTCCGATCAATGCGAGCGCAAGCGCCGCCGCGACCATCCGCAACCGCTGAGGCAGACCCGCGAAACGGCCCATCGGCACATTCTCTCCCGCGGCCGGTTCTTCCTTTGCCGATCCGCTTCACGCAACCGCAAAGTTGTAATAACTCTTGGCAAGTTCGGCCGCCGGGGCCGGCAGCGAGGATGGCACGAGGCGCGCGCGCGATGGAGATCAGGGAGATTACCCCCGGGTTCGGGGCCGAGATCACCGGGCTCGACCTCAACCAGCCGTTTTCGCCCGAGACCGAGGCGGATCTCGTGTCGGCGATCGCCACCTACGGCGTGCTGGTGTTTCCCGAGAGCGGCCTGACCGACCAGACCCACGTCTGGTTCAGCCGGACGTTCGGCAACCTGTGGACCACCCCGGCTTCGTCGGCGATGAAGCCGCGGTTCGGCTATCCGCACCTGTTCGACGCCGGCAACCTTGCCCCCGATGGCCGGATCAGCGACGACGAGCTCGCCCGCCATCGCCGTGCCGGCGATCGGCTGTGGCATACCGATTCCTCGTTCACCAAGGATCGCACGACCTATTCGCTGCTGCTCGCGCACGAAGTGCCGCGTGAAGGCGGCGAGACCTTCTTCGCCGACATGCGCGCCGCCTACGACGCGCTGCCGCAGGCGACGAAGGAGCGGATCGACGGCCTGCAGGCGCTGCACTCGTGGTGGTTCTCGCGCCGCCGGGCCGGCTATCCGGTGTCCGAGGAAGAGATCGAGGACCGCCAGCCGCAGGCCGTCCACGCTCTGGTGCATGTCCACCCGGGCTCGGGCCGCAAGAGCCTCTACATCGCCAGCCACGCGCGCGATATCGTCGGCATGGACCGCGCCGAGGGCAGGGCGCTGCTCGCGGAGCTGATCGCGCACGCGACCCAGCCGCAGTTCACGTTCGGCCACACCTGGCGGGCGGGCGATCTCGTGATGTGGGACAACTTCAGCACGATGCACCGCGGCGGCGAGTACGACGACGTGCACGAGCGGCGCGACATGCGGCGGACCACGGTGATGGCCTGGCCGCCGCCGCCGGTGGTGCTCGATCCGCGCTTCGCCGACCGCTTCGACCCGACGCAGTACGAGGCCATGGTCGGGCGTTAGGATTGTACCCGCATTCGATACCGTCCCCTCGCCCCTCCTGCGGAGGGGAGAGGAGACGGAGGCTTGGCGGTTTTGCCGCCTAGCCGCAGTTGGAGAGGGGCTGGCGCTGCCAGAGGCAGCGCGCGGAGCTTCGCTCCACGTCTACCCTCTCCAAGCTTCGCTATCCTCTCCCCCAGCAAGGGGAGAGGAACTTATGCCGATACGTCACCTGCGATCTCAGGCCTCCGCCAGCAGCCGCCTGAGCTCGTTCGGGTCGATCGGCTTGCGGATCACCGCGATGTCCGGATCGCAGCTGGCGAGACTTTCCTGCGGATTGCCGGTCATGATCGCGCCCTTGATGCACGGCCAACGGTCGCGCACCTCCTCGAGCAGGCGCATGCCATCGAGGCGCGGCATCGAGAAATCGGTCAGCACGAACTCGGGCTTGCCGGGTCCCCGCTCGATCACCTCGAGCGCCTCGCGGCCGTCCTCGGCCACCGTCACCTGGAGACCCAGGTCGCGCAACTGCTCGGAGACGATCAGCCGCACGCTTTCGTCGTCGTCGACCACCAGCACTGAACCGATCCCGATGGTCGAGGTGTGCTCGGCATCGGGTTCGGCCTGCTCCGCCTGCTCCGCTCGCGTCGCCGGCAGGACTATCTCGATCCGCGTTCCGCGGCCGCGCTCGCTGTCGATGGCGAAGACGCCGCCCGATTGCTGGATGAACCCGGCGACCATCGACAGCCCGAGCCCGGTGCCCTTGCCCGCTGCCTTGGTGGTGAAGAACGGTTCGGTGACCCGCTCGAGCAGGTCGGCCGGAATGCCTTCGCCCTGGTCCTCGACCCGGATGCGGAGGAATTCGCCGGCTTCGGCCCCGGCAGGCGGAGCGGCTTCCTCGATCGTCACGCGTACCGCTCCGCCCTCGGGCATCGCGTCGCGCGCATTGATCAGCAGGTTCACCAGCGCCAGCTCGAGCTGCGCGGCATCGACGTAGAGCCGCAGGCCATTTTCGGGCACGCGCCACTCGACCGTCATCCGGTCACCGATCGCGTGCTCGATCAGGCCGGCGACGGTATCGCGCAGCGTGCGCGGATCGAGGCTCGTCGGCGTCAGGTCCTGCTTGCGCGCGAACGCCATCAGCCGCCGGACGAGCTCGGCCCCGCTTTCGGCCGCATAGCGCATGTGGTCGACGATCTTCCGTTCGCGGTCGCCCAGCGTCAGGCGCGCTTCGAGCAGGCGCAGTCCGCCGAGCACCGCGGCGAGCAGGTTGTTGAAGTCGTGCGCCACCCCGCCGGTCAGCTGGCCGAGCGCTTCGGACTTGCGCGACTGGACCAGCTGCTGCTCGAGCTCGCGCTGCGCGGTCACGTCGATCAGCGTGCCGACCCAGGCGCCGGCGGATTCGGCCGACTTGACGCACTGGTCGATGACGTGGATCACCGACCCGTCGCTACGCTGCCAGCGGTAGTGCGAGGTGACGGTCGGCTCGTAGCTGCCCGCCAGCCGCTGCTCGAGCGCTTCGGCGTCGGCCCCGACGATGCGGTCGCACCACCGCAGCCTGCCCGCCGCAAGCGCTTCGGCATCGTCGCGCGCGAACTGCGCGAGGTCGCCGCCGACAAAGCGCCGGTTGAGCCGCCCGTTGCCGTCGAAGGTCGCCTCGTACATCGCCAGCGGCAGCGCCTCGAGGATGGCCGCCTGCCGCAGGCGGGACTGCTGCAGCTCGCGCTCGACCGAGAGCCGCTCGGTGTCCGCCTGCAGTTTCGCCTCGCGCAGCTCCTGTTCGGCGCGGGCCTGCTCGGCGATCTGCTGGCGCAGCAGAAACAGGTCGACGAACACCGCCACCTTCGAGCGCAGCACCACCGGATCGACCGGCTTGAACACGTAGTCCACGGCGCCCATCGCGTAGCCGCGCATCAGGTGCTCGGTCTCCTT
>Ga0255338_1005189_pt1 | contig 12310 bp, 10 predicted proteins | sample MeOH1_35cm_T4_19_FD_203715 | JGI IMG/M metagenome (GOLD analysis project Ga0255338, IMG submission 203715) | Sandy soil microbial communities from University of British Columbia, Vancouver, Canada - MeOH1_35cm_T4_195 | ecosystem: Engineered > Artificial ecosystem > Sand microcosm > Unclassified ... | reverse complement strand
CGCACGATCCGCCATCGCGGTCATGGGTAACTTGAAGGTCCCGGTCGCGGAGATTGAGCGGGCCTTCGACGCCATGGTGGCCGGCGGCAAGCTCGGATCATTCGAGCTGAAGGACATGGCCAGGGAATTCCCAGGTCTCGCGGCCTCGGCCGCGAAGCTCGGCATGGCGGGGACGGACGCGGTCGCCGACCTCGCCGCGATGGCCCAGGTGGCGCGGAAGACGGCGGGCTCGTCGTCCGAAGCCGCTAACAACATGCTCAACTTCTTGGAGAAGCTGACGGCAAACGAGACCGTCAAGAACTTCAAGAAATTTGGCCTCAATATTGAGGCGGTGTTCAAGCGGTCGAAGAAGACGGGACAATCCTTCTTCGACGCGATGATGGATGAGATCGAGCGGATTACGAAGGGTGACCCCTTCCGGGTCGCACAGCTTTTCCCGGACGCCCAGGCCCGCAACTTCCTCATGGCGATGACCGCCAACCGGCAGGAGTATGCACGGTTTCGACAGGAGGCGAGAAGCTCGGCTGGCGCCGTCGCCGCGGACTTCCGCCGGATCTCGGCGACCACGGACGAAGCCTACGCCCGCGCCGGCGCGGCGCTGGAGAACCTCGCCGAGAAGTTCGGGTCAACCATGGCCCCGGCGACGAAGAACTTCGCGGACGGCATCACGCGGGCAGCCGGCGAGCTGACCGCCATGTTGGACGAGGCCGAGCGACGTTACACGGTGCTGGACCGCCTTCGCGACGCGATCACCCCGCCCGGCGAGGCGGGGAAGCCGATCCAGATCGGCGGCGACGTCGGCCGGGCAATCGACGACTTTGGCCGGAAGGTCGATGCCCTCGAGGACAAACTGATCGGCGGCGCCAAGAAGCGCATCACGGACTATCTGTTCGGCCGGGAAGCGACGGTCGACCCAAGCGGCAAGACGGCCGACGCCGCGCTCGCCCGCACTGAGGAGATGGCCGCCAAGCTCGACGAGGCCCGGGGGCAACTTGGACCGGCCGAGGCGGCCGTGGCGGCCGCCAGGGGCAAGACGGCCAAGCGAAAGGCACAGGCGGCAGTTGATGAGATCCGCGCCGAGGTCGCCCGCCTCAAGACCGCTGTCGCCGACGCGAGGGCCTTTGCCGGCCGGATGAAGGCCCGGGACATGACCGGTGTCGAGGCCGGCGAGGATCGCGCCGCCGATGCGGTCGACGGACGACGGTCGGCCGGAATGACCGCGTGGGAACGAGGCAGCGAGGTCCCGGCGCTCGAGGCCGAAGTTGCTCGGCTTCGCGAGCGCCTGGATACGATGCCGCGGCCGCGCATAGAGGGGGCGATCGATCCCCTTTCGGGCCAGCGGACCGTCACAGAGGGCGCCCTTGCTGAGCTCGAGGCCCGCCTCAAGACGGCACGGGCCGAGGCGCAGCGCCAGGCTGGTTCGATCCGGCCACCGACGCCATTCGCCCCGCCGTCGGCGGCGGCGCCCCGATCTGACTTCGCCCTGCCGACGCCGCGAGGCATGCCGCCTGGTACGGGGAAGGCTGACGGCTTCGCCCTACCCCTCCCGCGGCCATCCATCGACGAGGCGCTTGCCCCATACCGCCAGATCCCCGAGCGCCTGGCCGCGATCGGAGGCGAGGCCGGCCGCAACCTTGATCGGGGCATCACCGGCGGGCTCGCCTCATCGGAGGCCGCCGCGGAGAATGCAAACGCGAGGATCGCCGGCGCCTTCGACGCGCTTGGCGGGCAGCTTCATGCTTCCGGTCTGGCGGCCGCGCTTCAGCTTGCGGCCGGGATCAGGGCCGGCATTCCCGAAATCGCCGGCGCGGCGGGCGCGGCCGCCGCGATGATCGCCGCTCGCACCGGCGCCCCCCGGAGCCAAGCCGTAGCCGCGCCCCCGGCCGTCGACGGAGCCAGGGCGGAGGGCGGCCCGGTGTGGTCCGGCGGGTCATTCCTCGTCGGCGAGGAGGGGCCGGAGATCTTCAAGCCCGACCGGCCGGGGGCCATCGTTCCGAACGACGATATCGGGACGGCGGCGCCGCCTCGGCCGCGCTCGCCGGCCGCCCCGCCCAAGGTCTCCGTCTCGCTGAGCCCGAGCTTCCACATCAGCGGCGCGCAGGATCCGCAGGCCGTGGCCGCCGCCGTCGACGAGAAGCTCCGCGCTATGACGCGCGAGGCGAACGAGATGCTGCGCGGCCTGTTCGCCGACTACGGACCGGAGGTCGGGTGATGCTCCTGGCGGTCGGCCGCTATCCGTTGCGGCCGCCCCCCTTAGATGCGGACGAGGGAGGCGGCAGCCGGCGCGCATCTGCTGCACCTGCCGCGGCGGTAGGCTTCACGTCGTGGCCGGCGGGAGGCTCGCGATCCATTTGTCAATCTCGCTCTCGCGCCACCGGACGGCCCGTCTGCCGACCGCGCAAGGCCGCGGGAACTTCCCTTCGCCCATCCACTCGTACAGTGCAGTCTTACCGATGCCGACGCGGTCGGTGACCTCTTTGAGGTTGAGGAGACGATCGCCCCGCTTCATGCCGACACCTCCCCGGATCCATCCGACATGATCGGTTCACCGCGCTGATTTCAGCCCATCAAGGTGATCGGCCCATTCGAGCATCATCTTGCGTCGGCCGGCAAGGTACTGCGCGGAGTTGTAGGCGCCGCGCACCTCGTTCCGCTCGTCGTGGGCGAGCTGCCGCTCGATCCAGTCGGACGGAAAGCCAGCCTCGTTGAGCCACGTCGACGCGACGCCGCGAAAGCCATGGACCGTGGCGCGGCCGTGGTACCCCATCCGGTACATGGCGAAGAGCATCGTGTTGTTCGACATGAAGCCTTCCTTCCCCGGCGAGGGGAAGACGTAGGGGCTCCGGCCGGCGAGCGCCCGAAGGCTAGCAAGGGCGGCGACGGCCTGCGGTGCCAGCGGCACGAGGTGCTCAAAACGCATCTTCATGCGCTCCGGCGGGATGCGCCACAACGGCTCCTCGCCGTCGAGCTGCTCCAGTTCCCCCCATCTGGCGGCGCGAAGCTCCGTCGTGCGGACGAACGTAAGCACGACGAGCTTGAGGGCGAGCGCTGTCCGCGGCTCGCCGTCGTACACGTCGAGGGCGCTCAGGAAGCCGGGGAGATCCTCCCTCGACATGGTGCGATGGTGCTGCTGCCGGCCTGGCGACGTGAGCGCGCCGACAAGGTCGCGCGTCGGATCACGCTTCGCGCGGCCCATCGCAACGGCGAACCGGAACACCTGCCCTGTTACCTGCATCTCGCGCTTGGCGAGCTCGACCGCGCCCCTCCCCTCGACCTTCCGGATCGCCTCGAGCACGTCCGGCGGCTCGATCTGCTCGATCGGTCGCGATCCGAAGGCGGGGAAGATGTCCGCCTCGAGGCGGCTCATCAGCCGGTCGGCATAGCCGGCGGTCCATCCCGGTCGCTTCAGGGCGAACCACTCGCGAGCGACGGCCTCGAACGAGTTGGTCGCCGCGGCTGCCGCCGCCCGCTTCTCGGCCTTCCTGGCGGCGCTGGGATCGATCCCGTTGGCGATCTGCTCCTTCAGCTTGTCGCGCCGCCGCCGCGCCTCGGCGAGGCCCACGTGCGGATAGGCGCCGAAGCTGGCGGTACGCCGCTTCCCCTGGTGGCTGTAGTCGCATCGCCAGAGCTTCCCGCCCGTGGCGGCGATGTAGAGATAGAGCCCGCCGGCGTCCGCCAGCTTCACCGGCTTGTCGGCTGGCTTGGCGTTCCGGCACGTGGCGTCAGAGAGAGGCATGCGGTATTTCCCCCGGCTCCCGCTCGGTATGCCGGAGAAAATACCGCAAAGCAAGGCGACTGCTACCGCACCACGGCGAACCTCCCAGAACGCCTCATCGGCAGAAACACCAGGAAATCCGCCACTTCCGGAAGCTATCAGAGCTAGATGGGATGAGAATTTGGTGGGCCCGGCAGGACTCGAACCTGCAACCAGACCGTTATGAGCGGTCAGCTCTGACCGTTGAGCTACGGGCCCGTATCCCGCCGCTCGCTATAGCACGAGAGCGCATGACGGCAAGGTGGCCGGCGGCGGCCGTGCCGACCGCCGCGAGAAAGTGCGCCGGGCGCGACGGGCCCGTCCGTCCGCCGCGGCCAAGCGTCACTCAGCCGAACTTGAAGAGGACGCCGAAGCCGCCGCGCGGATAGTTCCACTCGATCTCGCCGGAGGCCTCGCAGAGGACGCGGCAGGTGCCGCATTCCATGCATCCGTCGGCGGTGATCTCGACCTGGCCGCGGTCGTTCGTCTCGTAGCACTTGGCCGGGCAGACGCGGGTGAGCGCCATGAGCGCCGGGCTCGGCGTCTCGTGCGGGCGCACCTTGATGTGCGGCCGACCGGCGTCGACGAGGTAGCGGTTCTGGTAGAGTTTGTCCTCGACGCGCAGCGTCGCGGGGGGCTGCTGGACGGTCATCGGTGGACCTCCTCTTCTCTTTCCAGCCGGCACCAGCCTGCGGCGCCGGATCGTTCGTGCGCATCGGCGCGGCCACGCCGGCGCGCCGTCTTCCACCCGCGCCGGCCGCTGCCGGCGCCGCCGCCAGCGCCTCGCCAGGGCGCCGCGGCCGCGCCGATGGCGGCCTCACGGGAGGCCGGCGTCGCGGCAAGCACCCGCGTCCCACCCCGTCCTCCGATGCCGACCGCCATCGCCGGCGGCGGCATCGCCGCTCAGCGCCAGGCGAGCGCCAGCTTCACCGCGTCGCCGACGAGGCCGAGGCGCGAGCGCGCCTTGACGAAGCTCCGCATCGTCTCGCGCTCCTTGTCGATCTTCGGCGTGCCGTCGACCTTCAGGAAGCTCTGCGCCGCCTTCGACACCAACTGCGGGTAGGTCATGAAGAAGTTCGCCCCGCTGGTGTGCAGCAGCGCCGGCATGTCCTTGTACTTCTTCAGGTCCTTCATCACGAACGAGTCGTCGAGCATGCGCTTGTAGAGGGCGAGGCTGGCCGCCGTCGGCGGCTCGCGGCGGGACTTGACCTGGAAGATCGCTTCGCCGGCGAGGCGGCCGCTGGTCATGGCGAGGTTCGAGCCCTCGCGGTGGACGGCGTTGTTGAGCTGCGCCGCGTCGCCGACCATCACCCAGCCGTCGCCGAAGAGCTGCGGGATCGCCTTGTAGCCGCCCTCCGGGATCAGGTGGGCGGCGTATTCCTTCACCTCCGAGCCGGCGATCAGCGGCGCGATCGAGGGATGCGCCTTGAACGCCTCGAGCAGGTCGTAGGGACTGGCGCCGCGCTCGGCGAAGTCGGAGACGAGGCAGCCGAGGCCGAGCGAGACGCTCTCGCGGTTGGTGTAGAGGAAGGCGAGCCCGGTCATGCCGCGCGAGATGGTGCCGGCCGCCTCGATGACGCAGCCCTCGTCGCCCTTCAGGTTGAAGCGCGCCTCGATCGTCTCGGCCGGCAGGAAGTGCATCTCCTTGACGGCGAGCGCGACGCTCTCCGGCCGCGGCATCTCGCGCACGCCGGCGCGGGTGCCGACGAGCCCGTTGACGCCCTCGGCGAGGACGACGACGTCGGCGTGGATCTGGCCGCCGCGCCGGTCGGTGCGCACGCCGATGACGCGGCCGGAGCCGTCGCGGACGAGCTCCGTCACCGTCGTCTCGCAGAGCACCGTGGCGCCGGCCTCGCGCACCTTGCGCGAGAACCACTTGTCGAACTGGGCGCGGATGATGGTGTAGCGGTTCGGCCGCTCGCCGTTGAAGTCGTCGGAGCGGTAGTGCATGCCGGCGTGCGAGGTGTCGTCCATCATCCAGAAGCGCTGCTCGACGATGTGGCGCTCGAGCGGCGCGTCGTCGCGGAAGTCCGGGATGATCTTCTCCAGCATGTCGGCGTACATGATGGCGCCCTGGACGTTCTTCGAGCCCGGGTACTCGCCGCGCTCGAGCTGCAGCACCTTCATGCCGCGGCTCGCCATGGTGTAGGCGGCGGCGTTGCCGGACATGCCGGCGCCGACGACGATGGCGTCGAAGCGTTCGTCGATCATGGTCTGGCCCCTTCGGTTCTGCGGCTCAGCTCGCGAGCTTGTCGCGGTTGTGCGGCGACAGCCGCTGGCGGAAGGCCTCGGTCAGCGCCGGCAGCAGCCGCACCGCGTCGGCGACGACGCCGATGTGGGCGAAGTCGAAGATCGGCGCGTTGCGGTCGGTGTTGATGGCTACGATGAGGTCCGCCCCCTCGACGCCGACGCGGTGCTGGATCGCCCCGGAGATGCCGGCGGCGATGTAGAGGCGCGGCCGGATCGTCTTGCCGGTCTGGCCGATCTGCCGGTCGGCCGGCAGCCAGCCCTTCTGGACGAGCGGCCGCGAGCCGCCGTACTCGGCGCCGAGCACCGCGGCGAGGCCCTTGACGAGCTGGACGTTCTCCGCCGCCCCGAGGCCGAGGCCACCGGCGACGACGACGTCGGCATAGGCGAGGTTCGCCTTGGCCGCGTCGCGGTCGGGCAGGAAGGACAGGACCTTCGTCACGATGTCGGCCTCGACGAGGCCGAGGGGATGGCGGACGACGCGGCCGACCGGCCGCTCGCGCCGCTCCGGCATCGCCATGACGCGCGGCCTGACCGTCGCCATCTGCGGGCGGAAGTTGAGGGTATAGATGGTGCAGAGCAGCGAACCGCCGAAGGTCGGCCGGGTGGCGGCGAGCGAGCCGTCGTCGTCGACGTTGAGCTCGGTGCAGTCGGCGGTGAGGCCGGTGAGCAGCGTCGTCGCCACCGAGCCGGCGAGGTCGCGGCCGAGGGTCGTCGCGCCGAGCAGCAGGATCTCCGGCTTGTAGGTCTCGACGAGCTCGGTCAGCGCCCGCGAATAGGGCTCGTTGCGGTAGTCGGCGAGGAGCGGATCCTCGATCAGGTAGGCGAGGTCGGCGCCGTGCTGGAAGGCCTCGGCGACGGCCGCCTCGGTCGCCGCCCCGGCCGGGCCGAGGACGACGCCGGCGAGCTCGACGCCGAGCTTGTCGGCGAGCTTCCTGCCCTCGCCGAGGAGCTCGAAGGAGACCGGGTGGATCTGGCCGCGCTCGACCTCGACGAACACCCAGACGTGCCGGTAGGACTTGAAGCGTTCCGGCAGCTCCTTCTTGGTGCTGGCACGGGACGGCGCGGCGGCCGGGGCTTCGCGGTTCGGGGCGTCGCTCATGACGGCTCTCCTTGCAGGGTCGGCCCTCAGCCGGCCGTGGCGGCGGCCTGGGCGAGGTCGCTCTCGAGCGCCGGCTGGCGTTCGAGGATGGCGGCGAGGAGCGCCTCGGCGGTGTCGCGCGCCGTCGCGCCGGGCTCGATCATCGTCGCCTTCTCGGCTCGAGGGCTGACGCCGAAGACGCGCTTGACGACGGTCGGCGAGCCGCGCAGGCCGCACTTGCCGACGTCCTCGATGCCGGCGTCCTTGGCCGACCAGGTGACGACCTCGGCGCGGGCGGCGGCGAGCGCGTCGGCCATGGTGCCGCGGCGCATCTCGTTGGAGCCGTCGAGCATGGTGACGAGGCAGGGCAGCCGCGAGGCGAGGTGCTGGGTGCCGCCCTCGGCGCGGCGCTCGACCTCGATGGTGCCGGCCGCGGCGTCGACGGCGGCGATGCGCGCCACATAGGTCAGCTGGATCAGCCCGAGGCGCTTGGCGATGCCGGGGCCGACCTGGGCGGTGTCGCCGTCGATCGTCTGCTTGCCGGTGAAGACGATGTCGGCGCGCCCGTAGACCTCGCCGATCCTCGCCACCGCCGCGGCGAGGGCGTAGGAGGTGGCGAGCGTGTCGGAGCCGGCGAAGAAGCGATCGGTGAGGAGCACGGCGCGGTCGGCGCCGAAGGCGAGCGCCTTGCGCAGCGAGTCCGCCGCCGTCGGCGGCCCCATGGTGACGACGGTGACGGTGCCGCCGTGGGCGTCGCGCAGCCTCAGCGCCGCCTCGAGCGCGAACAGGTCGTAGGGGTTGATGATCGTCGGCACGCCTTGCCGCATGATCGTGTTGGTCACCGGATGGACGCGGATCTGCGCCGAATCCGGCACCTGCTTGATGCAGACGACGCTGTGCATGGCCGCTCACTCCTCTTGCCGCGGGCCGGCTTGCCCCGCCGCGCCTCAGGCGGGGTCGATCGGCCGCAGGATGTCGTCGAAGGCGACGAACGCACCGCCGGGCGCCGCCGGCCGGTCGGGATCGTGTTCCTTCAGCACCTTGAAGACGCGCTGGGCGAGCGGCGAGGACGCCGCGAGGTCCTGATAGGCGCGCTCGAGCGTCGCCTTGGCGCGCGCCGCGGCGACGAGGTCCGGCAGCCCCTCGAGATCATCGCCGGCGAGGTACTCGCCCATCCGCTTCAGGATGTGCAGCCGGGCGACCTTGAGCACGGCCGGGTCGTAGGCGACGCCGAGCGTCTCGAAGAACTCCTCGGCCGACGACAGGCCCTTCAGGCGGGCGAAGATGTCGGCGACGTCGAGCGGCTTTGCCGGGATCGAACAGCTCATCGGGCTTCCTCCGGATCGTTCAGTGGCGGCGGCGCGGCCTCCGCCTGGCGGCGGCGCTGCAGGTGGGCGAGGCGGACCTCGAGGAACTCGATGCGGTCGACGAGGGCGGCCACCGCGTCGCCGACCGGGTCCGGCATCAGGTGATGGTCGAGGTCGATGCGGCCGCCGCCGCGCCGCCGCCGCCCCGCCTCGGGGCGGACGATGCGACCGGGAATGCCGACCACCGTCATGCCCGGCGGCACGTCCTCGATGACGACCGAGTTGGCGCCGACGCGGGCGCCGGCGCCGACCGTGATCGGCCCGAGGATCTTCGCCCCGGCCCCGACGAGGACGCCGGCCTCGAGCGTCGGGTGGCGCTTGCCGGGCGACCAGGAGACGCCGCCGAGGGTGACGCCGTGGTAGAGCGTCACGTCGTCGCCGATCTCCGCCGTCTCGCCGACGACGACGCCGGCGCCGTGGTCGATGAAGAAGCGCCGGCCGATGGTGGCGCCCGGGTGGATGTCGACGTTGGTCAGGAAGCGGGCGAGCCACGACAGGAAGCGCGCCGGAAAGCGCAGGCCCCGCCGCCACAGCCGGTGCGCGACGCGGTGCCAGGCAACGGCGTGGACGCCGGGATAGGTCAGCACGATCTCGATGGTGCCGCGCGCCGCCGGATCGCGGGCGCGGACGCAGGCGACGTCCTCGGCGAGCGTCGCGAGGAGGCCGGGCCGGCGCGCCGCGGCGAGGCTCGTGCGGGGGACCGCGGCTTCGGTCATTGCTCGGCCCCCGCGACTGCGGCCGCGCCGTGGCTCGCGGCGGCGTGGAGGCGGACGAGGTCGTCGGCGTCGATGCCGTCTTTGGCGGCGACGGCGCGGTCGCGGACGAGGGCGAGGAGGGGGCCGGCGACGTCGCGCGTCAGCGCGATGCCGCGGCGAGCGAGGACGTGGGCGAGGGCCGCCGTGCCGGAGTGCTTGCCGACGACGAAGACGTGGTCGCGGCCGAACAGCGCCGGGTCGAGGCCCTCGTAGGTCTCGCGCGCGGCGACGAGCGCGGCGACGTGGAGCCCGCTCTCGTGGGTGAAGACGTCGCGCCCGACCACCGCCTTGCCCGACGGCACCGAACGGCCGGCGGCCGCGGCGACGGTCTCGGCGAGGGGCCGCAGGGTGGCGAGGTCGATGCCCGTATCGAGGCCGTCGAGCCGATGGAGCGCCGCAGCCACCTCCTCGAGCGCGGCGTTGCCGGCCCGCTCGCCGAGGCCGCCGACGGTGACGCTCGCGTGGGTCGCCCCGGCCCGGATCGCCGCGAGGGTGTTGGCGGTGGCGAGGCCGAGGTCGTCGTGGCCGTGGAACTCGACGGCGAGACCGCTCGCGGCGACGACGCGCCCGACGAGGGCGTGGGTCGAGAACGGGTCGAGGATGCCGACGGTGTCGGCGAGGCGGAAGCGGAAGGCACCGCCCTCTGCCGCCGCCTCGGCGGCCATGACGAGGTGGTCGGGATCGGCGCGGGAAGAATCCTCGCCGCCGACGGCGACCTCGAGGCCGAGGTCGCGCGCCATCGGCACGAAGCGGCGGATGCGCGCGAGCGCCTCGTCCCGGCCGATGCCGAGCTTGGCGGCGAGCTGCACGTCGGACATCGGGATCGATAGGTTGACCGCCGAAACGCCCGCCGCCTTCGCCGCGGCGAGGTCGCCGTCGGTCATCCGGCACCACGCCGTCACCCGGCAGCCGAGCTTCAGCCCGGCGATCACCCGGATGACGGCGATCTCCGCCCCGCCCATCGCCGGCGTGCCGGCTTCGATCTCGGCGACCCCGGCGGCGGCGAGCGCCCGGGCGATGGCGAGCTTCTCCTCGGCCGTGAAGGCGACGCGCGGCGTTTGCTCGCCGTCGCGCAGCGTCGTGTCGTTGAGGAAGACGCGGGGCGCCATCGTCCGCCTCACGCGTAGATCGGGTTGAAGCCGGCCGGCGCGGCGCCGGCGCCCGTCCAGAACGGCGACAGCGCCCTGAGCTTCTCGATGATCGCCGGCATCGCCTCGATCACCTGGTCGACGTCCGCCTCGCCGTTGTCACGCGAGAAGGAGAAGCGCGTCGCGCCGTGGGCGGCGGTGTAGGGGATGTCCATGGCACGCAGCACGTGCGAGGGCTCGAGCGAGCCCGACGTGCAGGCCGAGCCCGAGGAGGCGGCGATGCCGGCGCGGTTGAGAAGCAGCAGGATCGCCTCGCCCTCGATGTACTCGAAGGCGATGTTGCAGGTGTTGGGCAGTCGGTTGTCCGGGTCGCCGGTGACGAAGGAATTGGGGATGCGCTGCAAGAGCCCCTTCTCCAGCCGGTCGCGCAGGGCGGCGACGCGGGTAGCCTCGTCGTCGAGATGGACGAGCGCGAGCTCCGCCGCCCGGCCGAGGCCGACGATGCCCGGCGTGTTCTCGGTGCCGGCGCGCCGCGCCCGCTCCTGCTGGCCGCCGCGGATCTGCGCGCGGAAGCGCACGCCGCGCCGCACGTAGAGGGCGCCGATGCCCTTCGGCCCGTGCAGCTTGTGGCCGGAGAGCGACAGCATGTCGATCGCCGTTCCGGCGATGTCGAGCGGGATCTTGCCGACCGCCTGGACGGCGTCGGTGTGGAACAGCGCGCCGACCGCCTTCGCCTCCTCGGCCAGCTCGACGACCGGGAACAACGTGCCGGTCTCGTTGTTCGCCCACATGATCGAGACGACGGCGACGTTCTCCGTGAGCGCTGCGCGGTAGGCGTCGCGGTCGAGCCGGCCCTTGCGGTCGACCGGGATGACGTGGACCTTGATGCCACGGGTCTTCTCGAGATGCGCGCAGAGCGACAGCACCGCCGGGTGCTCGACCGCCGAGGTGACGATCTCGGTGCGGTCGGGCGCGGCCTCGAGCGCCGACAGGATGGCGGCGTTGTCGCTCTCGGTGCCGCCGGATGTGAAGACGATCTCGTGGTCGTGCTCGGCGCCGAGCAGCGCCTGCAGCGACTGGCGGGCGGCCTTCACCGCGCCGCCGACCGAGGCGCCGAATGCGTGCATCGAGGAAGGGTTGCCGAACTGTTCGGTGAAGAACGGCAGCATCGCCTGGACGACCTCGGGGTCGACGCGGGTGGTGGCGTTGTTGTCGAGATAGACGGGGCGCATCGCTTCCCTCCTCACTTCACCGGGTCTCACTTCACCGGGACGACCTTGAGCGGCATGCCGAGTTTGCCGATCAGCCGCTCCTGCACGCCCGACACCGTCACCGAGGCCATCTGGCAGGAGACGCAGGCGCCGGAGAGCCGGACGAGCACGGTGTCGCCGTCGACGTCGACGAGCTCGCAGTCGCCGCCGTCGGCCTTGAGGTACGGGCGCAGCTCCTCGACCGCCGCCTCGATCGCCTTGATCTTCTGAAGCGTCGTCAGCCGCGGCGGCGCCGGCTTCGTCGGCGGCAGCGGCGAGGCGACGGCGGGCGCGACGGCGATGGCCGCCTTGGCGGCGACCAGCGCCTCGACGCCGACCATCGGCTTCCGCACCTGGGCCGGCCGCAGCTTCGACTTCAGCGCCCGGGGGTCGGCGGAGCCGATCCGGTAGGCCGCCTCGGCGGCGATCGAGCCGTCCTCGACCATCGCCGCGTTGACGCGGGCGAGCACCTCCTCGATCGCCTCGAAGCAGGTGAGGCAGCCGCCGCCGGCCTTGGTGTAGAAGGTCACCTGTTCGGGCGTCGTCAGTCGGTTGACCTTGACGGCCCGCTCGATCACCCCCTCGTCGACACCGAAGCACTTGCAGACGAGGGCGCCCTCCTCGTGGTCGTCGTGCCACTCCTCGCCGCGGTAGCTCGCCACCGCCGCCTGCAGCGCCTCGTAGCCCATCACCGAGCAGTGCATCTTCTCCGGCGGCAGGCCGCCGAGGAAGTCGGCGATGTCCTGGTTGGTCAGGGAGAGCGCCTCG
>Ga0255338_1005188_pt1 | contig 12313 bp, 8 predicted proteins | sample MeOH1_35cm_T4_19_FD_203715 | JGI IMG/M metagenome (GOLD analysis project Ga0255338, IMG submission 203715) | Sandy soil microbial communities from University of British Columbia, Vancouver, Canada - MeOH1_35cm_T4_195 | ecosystem: Engineered > Artificial ecosystem > Sand microcosm > Unclassified ... | reverse complement strand
GCCGGTCTTCGCCGGCAGAATCTTTGTATTCTACAGTCTCGGTGTGCAGAGTGATATGGGGCGCCGCCCTACCGGCCGCCACGTTGTCCGCCACCGCATCCTGCGCATTCTGCAGCAAGTTGTGGATGACCTGCCGCAACTGGGTCGGATCTCCCTTGATCTCGGGTAAATCCGCGCCCAGCGCCGGATGGATCACCGGGTGCTCATGCACCGCCGGGTCATCTATCCCGTACAGATGCAAGACTTCTGCCACCAGGCTATTCAGCGCCAGCGTCTGCACCACGGCGGGCGGCGTGCGCGCGTAATCGCGGAAATCGTCCACCATGCGTTTCATTGCCGCCACCTGGTTAACGATCGTCGCGGCCCCGCGCTTTAGCACTTCCGCATCCGGCGTGTCGAGTTTCGGTGAGAGTTTCATCTGCAGACGTTCCGCCGAGAGCTGGATCGGGGTGAGCGGATTCTTGATTTCGTGCGCCAGCCGGCGCGCCACCTCGCCCCATGCCACCGAGCGCTGGGCCGAGATCACATCGGAAATATCGTCGAACACCACCACGTAGCCAGGCTCGTCGCGGCTGCCGCCCGGCAAATGGGCACCGCGCACCAACAGCGTGAGCGGCTGTTCCTCGTCGCCCTGCGGCAGTTCGATCTGCTTCTGCCAGTGCCGCGCGCCGCCCAGGACCTCGCTGGTGTTCTGCTCGGAGAACGCCTGGCGCACGATTTCCGTGAACTCGCCAAGGCCCGGAATCTGCTCCGCGGGCTGGCCCAGCACGCCCGCGAACGGCTGGCGGAAGATGCGTTCGGCGCCCGGGTTGGCCGTCAGCAGCGCAAAGCGCCGGTCGAACACCAGCACGCCGGCGGTCAGATTCTGCAGCACGCTCTCCAGGTACGCCTTCGATTGCTCCAGCGCGGTGCGGTTTTCCTCCACCGCGATGCGTGCCTCGGACAACTGGCGCGTCATTGCGTTGAATTGCTGCGTCAGCATGCCCAGTTCGTCGCGGCTCTTGAGTTCACGCTTGGGCGATAGATCGCCCTCGGCCACTTCCTTGGTCCCCTGCAGCAGCATCAGCAGCGGGCGCGCCAGCTGGCCGCCCAGCAGCAGCGCCAGCATGACGGCGATGAAGACGGCCAGGAACAGCGTCAGCGTGAGCGTGCCGATGTACATCTTGCGCAGGCCGGTGCGGCCCAGCGCCTTTTCCTGGTACTCCTGATAGGCGCGCAGCACCTCGTCCGCATTGCGCGCCAGCACGGCCGGCACGGGATGCAGCACCTGCAGGTAGCGCTCCTCGCGCACGGTATCGCCCATCAGGCCGAAGCCGGTGGCCGGCGCATCCTCGGGACGGCGCTCCACCGAGAGCCCCGATCCGGCCCAGCGGCTGCCTGGCGCCGACATGCCGGTGCGCGGCGGGCGCTGCACGGCCGCTGCGGCCGCGACGGCAGCGGCAGTCCGCGCCTCTTGGTCGGCGGCCGTGGGCGATGGCGCCGGGCCCAGCGGAATGATCACGCGGATCCGGTACAGGTGGCTGCTGTCCACGGGGCCCGCGCGCTTGCCCTCGGGGGCCGGCTCGGAGCCGCCTTCCACCGCCGCGTAGCCGCCGGCCAGCCGCGCCTGCTCGGCCAGCATGCCGGAGGGCAGGTCCGGCACCAGCGAGGCATAGCTGCTCGACGCCGTGGCCATCACGCGGCCGCTGCCGGTAAAGATCGCGGCCTCCTGCACGCCGTACTGCTCGCGCAGCCGGTTCAGCTGCAGCGACGTGGCCATGCCCGATGCGCCCGTGAGCTGCTCCGCCATCAGCCGCGCCTTGCCCTGCAGGTCGGCGAGCTGGCTGTCGATGGTGGAACGGCCGAGGTTCAGGCCGGCCTCGAGCGCGGTTTCCACGCGCACATCGAACCACGATTCGATGCTGCGCGAGACGAACTGCAGCGAGACCAGGTAGATCAGCACGCCGGGCAGCACGCCCACCACGCCGAAGAACATCGCCAGCTTGGTCATCAGCCGCGTGCCGAACTTGCCGCGCCGATAGCGCAGCCACAGCGTGACGGCCAGTGCGCCGATGGTCAGCACCAGCAGCGCGCCGACCACCAGATTGACCTTGAACAGCAGCGTGAAGTAGCGATCGAAGAATTCAGTGTTGGCCGATGCGCCGGCCAGCAGCCCCACCAGCACCATGGCCAGGAAGACGATGATTCCCGCCACCACGCGGTACAGCACGCGGCGGAACCTGCTGTCCCAGAGCGTGCCGTTCATGGCTGGCCCGATGCGTACGGCACGAGCTGGTTCGGAGACAGCACCGTGGAGACCGTTAGCGAGAACGGCGTGCGCAAGTCGGCCGCAGGCGCGGAGGCGGGTGCGGCGGGCGCGGAGCCGGGCGCCGCAGGTGACGGGGGCGGTGCGGGCGGGGCCGGCAGCGGCAGCGGCTGCGGCTGCGGCGCGTCCAGGTTGGCCGGCACCGTGTAGTTGAAGCGCTTCCACTCCGACGAGAGGTTCCACTCGCGCGTGTTCACCGCGTTGATCTGGAACGGCTTGGGCAATTGCGACAGGTCCAGGCGCATGCGCAGCTCGGCGTGATAGGTCTCGCCGCGCCGCACGTCGCCGCGCTCGAACACGCGCCAGCCACGTACCTGCTGGATGAATTGCAGCGCACCCTTGAGCCGGTTGAACGGCAGCTGCAGGCCCCCGGTGGACACGCGGTATTGCCGCGTCAGCGGCTGGTACGACAGGCGCACGCTGCGGCTGATATTCACCGGTCTCTCGTCGAACCAGTACCAGCGCGGCCGCGAGAGCTGGAACTCGACGACGAAATAGAGCGGGATGCCCTTGTGCAACGCGTCTTCCAGCGCCGGAGGGAGATCGAAATCGAACGCGGCGGCCAGCTCGAAGCCGCCATCCTGGTACTCGATGCGCGCCTCGGTGGTCTCGATCAGCTGTGCCGAGGCGTGGGGGCTATGCCCCAGCAGTACCAGCGTCATCAACAGCATCGCCGCCACGGCCCATGCGCGCAGGCGGCTCGCCACCGTAGCGGCCAGCGTGGCCGCCGGCGCTGCGCGCGTTGCGCGGCCCGGGACACGGTGGACGAACAAGCGCAGCGGGCTCGGCATCGGTGGGATCAGGCGCGTTTCTGGAAGCGGGCGTAGTAGAAGCCATCGTGATCCGATGGCAGACCAGACGGCGAAACAGGCGGCAGGCTGGCCGTGTCCGCGGCATCGCCGCCGGCCGCCTCAGGCGCCTTCGTGCCGGGCAGCAGTTGCCCCGGCGCCTGCAATCGTATCGCATCTGGTAGCTGCGCACCAAACCAGAGCGCCTGCTCCTCGCCTTCCGTTGGGAAAATAGAACAGGTCACATAGACCAGGATGCCGCCCGGCTTCAGCAACGGCCAAAGCTGAGACACGATGCGACGCTGCTCATTGACCAGGCGCGCGATATCTGCCTCGCGACGCAGCCAGCGGATATCGGGATGCCGCCGCACGATGCCCGACGCCGAGCACGGCACGTCGGCCAGGATGCGGTCGAACGGCTGGCCGTCCCACCAGTCGCCGGGGCGGCTCGCGTCGCCCACGATCACGTCGGCGCGCTGCCCCAGGCGGGCCAGGTTGTCGTGGATGCGCGCGGCGCGCGGCGCATCGGCTTCCACGGCGGTCACGTGGATATCGGCCAGCTCCAGCAGGTGTCCGGTCTTGCCGCCGGGCGCCGCGCACGCGTCGAGCACGCGCATGCCATCAGAAACTTCGCAAAGCGGCGCGGCCAGTTGCGCGCCGGCGTCCTGCACCGAGACGTCGCCCTCGGCAAAGCCCGGCACCTGCGAGACCGGGAACGCGCGGACCAGCCGCACCGCCTGGTCGCCCACGGCCGTGCCCGCCATGCCCGCGTTGGCCAGTTGCGTCAGATACTGCTGCACCGATACGCGCCGCGTGTTCACGCGCAGCGTCATCGGCGGCCGCGCATTGACGCTTTCGGCCAGCGCGGTCCATTGGTCCGGATACGCGCGGCGCAACTGCGCGAGCCACCACGCGGGCAGGTTGTAGCGCGCTTCCTCGTCCTGGTTCACGGTGCGCATGAGCGCCTGGCGTTCACGCAGGAAGCGGCGCAGCACCGCGTTGACCAGGCCGCGCGCGTGCGCGGTCTTGGGCTCCGAGGCCGCCGCGCTCACCGCCTGGTCCACCACGGTGAATGCGCTGTAGCCGCCGCGCCCGACCTTGCCGGGATCGCCCTGTTCGCCTTCCAGCAGCAGCGCCAGCGCCACGGCCAGCAGGGAATCGACGAGCGCGCCGGGCGGGCGCGTCACCAGTTGCGTGACCAGCGCGCGCGTGGTGCCGAACTGGCGCACGGTGCGATAGGCCAGATCCTGCACGGCGCCGCGCGTGGCGGCATCGCGCACGCGGTCCAGGCGCAGTTGCGCGGCGGCATCCTCGATGGCCTGCGGCAGGGCCGTGCCTTCGTTGACGCCGCGTACCGCCGCGGCGGCGCCGAGCATCTGGAAGGCAAGGGAATCGTGTTGCAGGCGCATGGAATACGAAAACTCTTAAATTGCTGTGGATTGACAGGTGGCCGGCCACAAAAACGAAGCCCGCCGTTTCCGGGGGAAACCAGCGGGCAGTTTACCCGGACTCGGGCACCAGGCTGGCGTCAGGCGGGATAGGTGCCCGTCTGCGCCATCTGCATCAGCCGCGCAATGCGCTCCTCGGTGGCCGGGTGCGTGGAGAACAGGTTGGCGATGCCGCCGCCCGACAGCGGGTTCATGATCATCATCTGCGCCGTGGCCGGGTGCTCCTCGGCCGCCTGGAACGGAATGCCCTGCGCATAGCGATGGATCTTGTCCAGCGCGCTGGCCAGCGCCTGCGGATCGCCGCAGATCTCGGCGCCGCCACGGTCGGCCTCGAACTCGCGCGCGCGCGAGATCGCCATCTGGATCAGCGCGGCCGCCAGCGGCGCCAGGATCGCCACGGCAATGCTCGCGATCGGGTTGGCACGGTTGCCGTTCTCGTCGCGGCCGCCAAAGAACATCGCCATGTTGGCCAGGGCCGAGATGGCACCGGCCATGGTGGCCGCGATGGTCGAGGTCAGGATGTCGCGGTGGCGCACGTGCGCCAGTTCATGCGCCATCACGCCGCGCAGCTCGCGGTCCGACAGCACGCGCAGGATGCCCGTGGTGGCCGCCACCGCCGCATGCTCGGGGTTGCGGCCCGTGGCAAACGCGTTGGGCGCGTCCTCGTTGATCAGGTAGACGCGCGGCATGGGCAGTCCGGCGCGCCTGGCCAGGTCCTGCACCGTGGCGTAGAACTGCGGCGCGGTGCTGGCGTCCACTTCCTGCGCGTTGTACATGCGCAGGACCATCTTGTCCGAGAACCAGTAGGAAAAGAAGTTCATGCCCAGCGCGATCAACAACGCGAACATCATCCCGCTGCGCCCGCCGATCATGCCCCCGATGACGATGAACAGCGCCGTGATGGCGGCCATCAGCATGAAGGTCTTGACCCAGTTGAACATGGATAAATCTCCAAATCGACTATCGATAAATGGGACGAATCTCAAAAATCGTCGTGCGCGTACCCGACGCTGCGGGACGCGCTGAAGGTTAGATCGTGCCGGTTTGCAGGAAATTCAATGTCCGATGCCGGGTTTTTACGTGGGCATGCGACGTATGAGCCGCACCGGCGCCATGCTAGATCCTGGCCGCCGGCACCAGGCAGCGCGTACCCGGTGGCAGTGGGTGTCCCTGCAGGAACGGCTGCGCGGGCTGGCGGCGGCCGCCCGGCTTCTGCAGCTCGGTTACCTGGAGCGCGCTGCCCTCGCCACAGGCGATGATCACGCCATTGGCATCGGCCGCCAGCACCGTGCCAGGCGGGTGCGGCAGGCTGGTCGAGGCGGCCAGCGGCAACGCCTGCCAGCACTTGATGACGGTCTCGCCCACCTGCACCGTGGCGCCCGGAAACGGGTTGAAGGCGCGGACCTGGTTGGCCAGCGCGACGGCCGGGCGGCTCAGGTCCAGCGGGGCCTCTTCCTTGGCAATCTTCCCGGCGTAGGTCACGCCGGCCCCGGGCTGCGGCGTGGCGGGCAGCGGCTGGCCGGCCGCCAGTTGCCGCAGGGCATCGACGATCATGCGCCCGCCCAGTGCCGCCAGCGTGTCGTGCAGTGTGCCGGTGGTGTCCAGCAGGCCGATCGGCACGGCCTCGCGCGAGATCATGCCGCCGGTGTCGAGCCCTTCGTCCATCTGCATCAGCGTGATGCCGGTCTCGGCGTCGCCGGCCTCGATGGCGCGGTGGATCGGCGCGGCGCCGCGCCAGCGCGGCAGCAGCGAGGCGTGGATGTTCAGGCAGCCATGGCGCGGCAGCGTCAGCACCTCGGCCGGCAGGATCAGGCCGTAGGCGGCCACGACCATGACATCGGGCGCGGCGGCGGCCAGCGCATCGACCGCGGCGCCCGCTTCCTCGGGGTACTTGCCCTGGCGGCGCAGCGAACGCGGCTGCAGCACGGGCGCGAGCCCGGCGTCCAGCGCGAACTGCTTGACCGGGCTGGCATGGAGCTGCATGCCGCGGCCGGCGGGGCGGTCAGGCTGGGTCAGCACGGCCACCACCGGGAAGCCGGCGGCGTGGATGGCCTCAAGGGCAACACGCGCAAACTCGGGGGTTCCGGCAAAGGCAACGCGCAGTGGCTGGGCTTGGGTCATGGCAGGCATCCGCGATAAAAACGCCGCCGGCCGCATCGTGGCGGCCGGTACGTATGGGTTCTTCGGAAGGTATAACGATAGCAGACACCGCCAGCGCGGCGGCTGCCCGGGGTGCGGATGTTACATCCGCCGGATCACATCCGGGACCGCACGCGCTTCTGCAGTTTCTGCTTGATGCGGGTGAGCTTGAGCGGCGACAGGTACTCCACGAAGACCTTGCCTATCAGGTGGTCCATCTCGTGCTGTATACATACAGCCAGCAGGTCGTCGGCCTCCAGCTCGAAAGTCTCGCCGCGCTCGTTCAGCGCGCGCACCTTCACGCGGTCCGGGCGTTCCACGCGGTCGTAGACCTCGGGCACCGACAGGCAGCCCTCTTCCCACACCTTGCGGTTGTCGCTGGCCCAGAGGATTTCCGGGTTGATGAAGACCTGCAGCGCGTCGCGGGTCTCGGAGATGTCGATCACGACCACGCGCTCGTGCACGTCCACCTGCGTGGCGGCCAGGCCGATGCCGGGCGCTTCGTACATGGTCTCGGCCATGTCCTGTACCAGCTTGCGGATGCGGTCGTCCACCACCTCCACGGGCTTGGCCACTTTGTGCAGGCGGGGATCGGGATAGGTGAGGATGTCGAGTTTGGCCATGATGCTAGGGCGCAACGCCGGGTGCCGTCCACTTTCCGGCCGCGTTGCGGCGACGGGTGTTTACATGCAGAATCGGGGCGCGAGTACAAAAAATCAAGGCGGGCCGCAGCAGGCTCGCTCTCTAGGGTCAATCCGGCCGCTACACCGGCCGGTTCACGAAAATGCGCGATCTTACCAAAGAACAGGCGGCGTCGGGCCGCAGGCTGCACGCGTTCACCCTTCTCATGCTGAGTGTCGCCGGCGTCACTGCCGGGGCCGGCATGGCCGTCCAGGCCGCGGACCTCACGGTTTCGCCGGCGCAGCAGGCGCAAGCCGACCGGACAGCACAGCAGGGCATTCCCATCGCCGACCTGGCGCCCAGCGCGCCAAGCCAGTACAAGGTGCGCTCGGGCGACACCCTGTGGGGCATCTCGGGCCGGTTCCTGCGCCAGCCCTGGCGCTGGCCCGAGCTGTGGGGCATGAACAAGCAGCAGATCCGCAATCCGCACCTGATCTATCCAGGCCAGATGCTGTACCTGATCCAGCGCGATGGCCGCGCGTACCTGAGCACCACCGCCCCGGGCGGCGCCAGCGGCGATGCCCGCCTGTCGCCGCGCGTGCGGGGCGACGGTCCTGACGGCGAAGCAATCCTGAGCATCCCGGCGGGTGACATCGAGCCGTTCCTGATCCGCCCGCTCGTGGTGGACCAGGGTACCGTGGATACCTCGGCGCGCCTCGTGGCGCTGCCCGACGCCCGTGTCTACATGGGCCGTGGCGACACCGGCTATGCGCGCGGCATCGCCCCGGGCGACGCCACCATCGGCAGCGACTGGCAGGCGTTCAAGCCGGCCCTGCCGGTACGCGACCCCGTGACGCAGAAGATCATCGGCTTCGAGGCCGAGTACCAGGGCAGCGTGCGCGTGTCGCGTCCGCCCGAGGGCCCGGACGCCGTGACCACGGTGCAGGCCACGCAATCGCTGCAGGAGATGGGCCCCGGCACGCTGCTGCTGCCCCAGCCTCCGCGCGAACTGGTGCGCTATGTGCCGCGCGCGCCCGAGACCGATGTGAACGCCCGCATTGCCGCCGTATATGGCGGCGTGCAGTACGGCGGCGCCAAGCAGGTGGTGGTGCTGAACGTGGGCGCCAACGCGGGGCTGGAGCCGGGCCATGTGCTGGCGCTCTCGCGCGATGGCGGCCAGGTCAAGGACCCGACCGACAGCAACCGTACCATCACGCTGCCCGATGACCGCTACGGCCTGGCCTACGTGTACCGCGTGTTCCCGGGTATCGCGTACGCGCTGGTGACCGACGCCACCAACCTGATGAAGGTTGGCGACATCGCCACGACGCCACGTTGATTCCGCGTTGACCGACGATCGCGCGCCGGACGGCGCGCAGATCTCGCGGCCGGCCTCCGGGCTGGCCGACGCGGCGCCATGGCTGCGGCTGATCGCCACGCCCGGCCTGGGCGCGGCGGCCGCGCGCCGGCTGCTGGCCGCCTTCGGGCTGCCGCAGGCGGTGCTGGCCCAGCCCGCCGCGCGGTTGCGCGGCATGCTGCCCGATGCGGTGGCGCAGGCGCTGGCCGCGCCGCCCGATGCGGCCATGGCCGCACTGATCGCGCGGACCGTGGCCTGGCTGGCCGAGCCCGGCCATCACTTCGTCACGCTGGCCGATCGCGCGTATCCCACGCGGCTGCTCGACCTGTCCGATGCCCCGCTCGTGCTGCACGTCAATGGCCGGCTGGAAGCGCTGGCCGGGGCGCGGCCGTCAATTGGCATCGTCGGCGCGCGCAAGGCCACCGTGCAGGGCGCGCAGGACGCGCAGGCATTTGCCGCCGCGCTGTCGGCGGCTGGCTTCTCCGTGGTGTCGGGCCTTGCGCTCGGGGTCGATGCCGCCGCCCATATGGGGGCGATCAGGGGCGCGATGTCCGGCCCGGGCGGCACGGTGGCCGTCATCGGCACGGGCATCGATATCGTCTATCCGGCACGCCACCACGCGCTGGCGCACCAGATCGTCGATACCGGCGGCGCCATCGTCAGCGAATTCCCCCTGGGCACCCCGGCCCTGAGCCACCACTTCCCGAAGCGCAACCGCCTCATCGCGGCGTTGGGCCACGGGGTGCTGGTGGTGGAGGCGGCCGAGCGCTCGGGGTCGCTGATCACGGCGCGGCTGGCGTCGGAGCTGGGGCGCGAGGTGTTCGCGATTCCCGGCTCGATCCATGCGCCGTTGTCGAAGGGCTGTCACCGGCTGATCCGCCAGGGCGCGAAGCTCGTGGAAAGCCTGGAAGACATCCTGGAGGAATTTCCGGATCTCGCGGCACCCGGGCCGGGCGCACTGTTGTCGGACGTGGCGGCCCCGGAATCCGCGGCCTCGGACGCGTCCGAGGCCGCGCCGGACGCGCTCGGCGCCGCGCTCGCCTATGATCCTGTCACGTTCGACACCTTGTGCGAGCGCAGCGGCCTGCCGCCGGAAGCGGCGTCGGCGACGCTTTTGCGGCTCGAATTGTCGGGCGCGGCCGAGCGATTGCCAGGCAATCGCTACAGGCGGCTCGGGTAAGGAGCGCCAAACTCTATACAATCTGCCGAAATTGCCGCGGCCGGTGCTGCCGGCTGCTCATGTTTTCCACTGTCATGACCGTTTACTTTCCCGAACAAGACGCCGCGGCGCTGCGCCAGGCCCTGGCAGCGCGCCCGCAGGGCCGGCTCGTGGCCTGCCTGTGCGCGGACTGGTGCGGGACGTGCAAGGACTACCTGAGCGGCTTCACGGCGCTGGCGGCGCGGCATCCCGGCGATTGCTTTGTCTGGATCGATATCGAAACGCACTCGGACCGGCTGGGCGAGGACATCGATATCGAGAATTTCCCCACGGTGCTGATCCAGCCCGTGGCCGGTGGCGCACCGCACTTTTATGGCACGGTGCTGCCGCACCTGGAAGTGCTGGAGCGGATGCTGGACCGTGGGGTGTCGATGCCCACGGCAGCGTCAGATATTCCTGAAGTGCTCGACTGGTTGCTTGAGAAGCACGCCGGCTGATGCCATGTGCCGCCCGATGCGCGGGCGGCGTTTGCTTGCACGGCCGCCGGATGCGCGCTTATTATTGGCGCCTCAAAGCCCAGGCGTGCTGTTTACATAGATTGCAGTGCCATTCAAGAGGCGCGCGCTTCCCCTGGAGGAGGCGGTGCCGCAAGGACCCGTTCAATGTCTAAAGCCCTCATCATCGCGGAAAAGCCATCGGTCGCCGCCGATATCGCGCGCGCCCTCGGGGGCTTTGCCAAGCACGACGAGTATTTCGAGAGCGACGACTACGTGCTGTCCTCGGCCGTGGGCCATCTCGTGGAGATTGCCGCGCCCGACGACTACGAGGTCAAGCGCGGCAAATGGAGCTTTGCCAACCTGCCGGTGATTCCGCCGCACTTCGACCTGCGCCCGATTCCCAAGACCGAATCGCGGCTGAAGGTGCTGAACCGGCTGATCAAGCGCAAGGACGTGACCGGGCTGATCAACGCCTGCGACGCGGGGCGCGAGGGGGAACTGATCTTCCGCCTGATCGCGCAGCAGGCCAAGGCCAAGCAGCCGGTGCGCCGGCTGTGGCTGCAGTCGATGACGCCGCAGGCCATCCGCGACGGGTTTGCCGCGCTGCGCGACGACCTGGAAATGTTGCCGCTGGCGGACGCCGCGCGCTGCCGCTCCGAGGCCGACTGGCTCGTGGGCATCAACGGCACGCGGGCGATGACCGCGTTCAACAGCAAGGGCGGCGGGTTCTTCCTGACCACGGTGGGCCGGGTGCAGACCCCGACGCTGTCGATCGTGGTGGAGCGCGAGGAGAAGATCAAGCACTTCGTGCCGCGCGACTACTGGGAGGTGCGCGCCGAGTTCATCGCCGCCAAGGGCCTGTACGAGGGCCGTTGGTTCGACCCGAAGTTCAAGAAGAACGAGTTCGATCCCGAGGCGCGCGACTCGCGCCTGTGGAGCGAGGCCGAGGCCAAGAGCATCGTGGTGGCCTGCCGCGACAAACCGGGCACGGTCACCGAGGAATCAAAGCCGTCCACCCAGCAGTCGCCGGCGCTGTTCGACCTGACCACGCTGCAACGCGAGTGCAACTCCCGTTTTGGCTTTTCCGCCAAGAACACGCTGGGCCTGGCCCAGGCGCTGTACGAGCGGCACAAGGTGCTGACGTACCCGCGTACCGACGCCCGCGCGCTGCCCGAGGACTACCTGGACACGGTCAAGCAGACCATGGACATGCTGGCCGATAGCTCGCCGAACTACCTGCCGCACGCCAAGAAGATCCTGTCGCAGGGCTGGGTCAAGCCCAACAAGAAGATCTTCGACAACAGCAAGATCAGCGACCACTTCGCCATCATCCCCACGCTGCAGGCGCCCAAGAACCTGTCGGAGCCCGAGCAGAAGCTCTATGACCTGGTGGTGCGCCGTTTCCTGGCGGTGTTCTTCCCGGCCGCCGAATTCCAGGTGACCACGCGGATCACCGAGGTGGCGGGCCATCACTTCAAGACCGAAGGCAAGGTCCTGGTGAATCCGGGCTGGCTCGTGATCTATGGCCGCGAGGCGCAGGGCAAGGACGACAAGGACGCCAACCTGGTGCCCGTGGACAAGGGCGAGCGCGTCAAGACCGACAAGGTGGATGCCGTGGGCCTGACCACGCGCCCGCCGGCGCGCTACAACGAAGCGACGCTGCTCTCGGCCATGGAAGGCGCGGGCAAGCTCGTGGACGACGACGCGCTGCGCGAGGCCATGGCCGGCAAGGGCCTGGGCACGCCGGCCACGCGCGCGGCCATCATCGAAGGGCTGCTGACCGAGAAGTACCTGGTGCGCGAGGGCCGCGAGCTGATTCCCACGGCCAAGGCGTTCCAGCTGATGACGCTGCTGCGCGGCCTGGGCGTGCTGGAACTGACGCAGGCCGAGCTGACCGGCGAGTGGGAGCACAAGCTGTCGCAGATCGAGCGCGGCCGGCTCAAGCGCGACGAATTCATGCGCGAGATCGCGCAGATGACGCAGCAGATCGTCAAGCGCG
>Ga0255338_1005186_pt1 | contig 12317 bp, 17 predicted proteins | sample MeOH1_35cm_T4_19_FD_203715 | JGI IMG/M metagenome (GOLD analysis project Ga0255338, IMG submission 203715) | Sandy soil microbial communities from University of British Columbia, Vancouver, Canada - MeOH1_35cm_T4_195 | ecosystem: Engineered > Artificial ecosystem > Sand microcosm > Unclassified ... | reverse complement strand
GCCCCCAGATCGCCCGCTATCAGCGTGGCTGTGCCGCCGAGCGATCGATGCGCCATGTTCAGCATGACATCGGATCGGTCGATGCCCGTTAGCGATGCCGGACCGGCCCAACGCATCTCGGCCAGAGCCGCGCCCGTGCCGCATCCGGCATCAAGCACGTCCTCGCCGGGCCGGATCGCCAGCATGTCGAGGGCAAGGCGCATCGGCCGGCGGTTGAGCACATCCATTGCGCTGCCGAGCAGGCGTCCTGAACTGCCCCTCGGATGGGCGAGTTGCCGGGCCAGGCTTCCAGCGAAGCTCATGAAGGGTCGCCTTCCGCTCAGGCCGCCTTGGCGAGCAGGTTGCGCACTTCGCGGCGACGGCCTGCATCCCAGACCGGGCGGCTGGCGTCATGCGGCGCGCGCAACGCCTTTTGCAGATAGGCGCGCGCGCTGGCCTTGTCGCCCCGATCGAGCAGATAGTCGCCGTAAAAATAGTTGGAATCGAGGCCGTCCGGATCGATCGCCAGCGCTTGCCTCAGTAGCTTGACCGCCCGGTCGCCATCACCCCAGGCGAGCGGCGAGCCGGGCACCTTGTAATAAAGGACGCCCAAGCTTAGCGCCGCGCCGCCGTCGGCCGCGCGCGGATCGATGGCATAGGCCTTGGCGATCAGGTCGCGCGCCCGCGTGGCAAGGCCAAGCTTGTGGAAGAAGTTGGCGCGGTTGGCCTGTTCGCTGGTGACGATTCCGGCCCACAGCAGCGGCTCTGCCTTGCCCGGATAGCGTGCGACGAGCGTGTTGGCCTGCTTTGCCAGTTGATCGAGCGCCTTGGTTTGGGTGCTCGATCCCTGCACCTCGTAAGCGATATGTGCCCAGCCGTCGTTCACGGCCTTCACGTCGCTTGCCATGTCGGCGAAGGCGGCGGTGGGCGCGAGCATGGCGAGCAGCGGGACCAGGGCCGTAAGGGCGGTGCGGATTTTCATGGACTTCTCTCCTTCACGATGGTGCCGGGTTCTGCCCGGACGATCAGCTGAATTCGGCGCGGGCCTTGCGGATCTGCCCGGCAAGGCCATTGTCGACGATCCTTGGCGCGATGGCGTTCAGGGCCGCGTAGACCCGTTCCATCACACCGATGCTCACAGTCTCCCGTCGTTCGACGATGGCAGAGGCAATGCGTCGTGCGACCCATTCCGGCTCGTCCGCCTTCATGCCGGTAAGCGCGAGGAAGCGGTTCACCTCGCCATTGTTGAAGGGTGTGCGCGCCGCGCGCGGGTTGACGTGCGTGACAGTGACGCCGCTGCCGATCAGTTCGCGGCGCAGCCCCTGGCTCAGCGCGGCAAGGCCCGCCTTGCTGCTCGAATAGGCGGCAAACCAGGGATAGGGGATCGCCCCTAGCACGGAGCCGACATTGACGATCTGCCCTGATCCGCGCGCCCGCATCGGCGCCGCGACTGCGCGAGCCAGCACCGCGGGCACCAGCAGGTTGACCCGGTAGCACAGGGCCAGCGCCTCGATCGGCTGGCTTTCATGCAGTCCGAACCGCATCACGCCCGCGACATTGACCAGAATGTCCGGACATTCATCTTCCAGCCGCTGCGCCAGTGCCGTCAGGGCGCTATCGTCGGACAGGTCGGTGACGATGCTGGCATGGCACGCGGTACACTCGCTGCGGTCGATGCCGGTAATATGCGCGCCCGCCTCGGCCAGCATCCGGGCGACCGGCGTGCCGATCCCGCCTGCCGCACCCGTCATCATGACGCGCAGACCGTCGAGCCTTGAGGCTTCATGCCGCGACATGCTGTGCATCCTCCAGTTCAATGCTGGCGAAAACGGCGCCGAACAGGCCGAACATCTCGCGCGCCATGGACAGGATCGCATCCCGGTCCTCGTTTGGCAGTCCGTTCACCAACCCGGCGAAGAACGCCATATGATGCTGATCCAGCGCACCGTGAGAAGTGAGATAGGTGAAGGCCTCCGGGGGCAGGCCAAGCCGCTCCGCCACCGCGTTCGCGCCGCGCTGGGCCAGCGCCACGCTGACGCTTTCCAACACATAGACCATGCCGAAGAAGGCGGCCGCGTTGCCCGATGCGATACGGGCATAGGCATGTTCCACCATGGCGCGGGTCGCCGGATGGGGTTCGCTGTTACGGGCGGCATCGGCGTCGCCACCGGCGGCGGCGATGTCGGACAGGATCCATTCCTCATGGCCCGTCTCTTCCTCGATATAGTCGTCGAGCGCGGCGACAAGTTCGGGGCGGTCCAGCAAGCGGGCGCGGGTGGCCTGCATCAGCGGGACGGTGTGGCGCACATGATGATAGGCCTGTCCCAGATAGTCGATATAGGCGCGGCGCCCGATGGCGCCCGCCAGCCCCGCCCGGACCTGCGGGATCGTCAGGAAACGCAGCCGGTCGCGAAAGGTCGCCGCCTCCAGTTCGTCGAAGAAGGGTGGATCGCGTTCCAGCCATGCCTCGGCAATCGCCTTGCGGCGCAGGCGGCCGTTACCCGTCAGCATGCGGTTGTCGGTCGTGAAGGGGGAAACCTCGCGCCATCGCGCCACGCGGGCATAGGCCGGCAGCGCCGCATTCGCGGCCTCGATCGCGGCGGCAAGGTCCGCTTCGGACAACGCTGGAACCAGTAGCGCTTCTGGCGCTGGCAGCCCGTCGGCATGGACCATCGCCTGCAGGATTGCCGGTTGTGCCGTCAGCTGCGTCTCGACCCATTCGGGCGAGATATTGCGGCCAAAGCTGGTGACGATCAGGGCGGACTTGCGCCCCTCGATCCACAGCCGCCCCGCCTCGTCCAACCGTCCGATGTCGCCGGTGGCGAAGGGACCGGGCAGGCGCGGTTCGCCGATGGTGCCGAGGAACATCTCGCCTTCCAGCATGATCTCGCCATCCTCCGCGACCCAGGCCTGCATGTGGCCCAGTGGCCGCCCGACGGACCCGCTGGCCGCGTCTGCACCGGATTCAAGCGAAACCACCGAACCGCATTCGGTCAGTCCATAGCCCTGGCGCACCGGAAGCCCGACTCGCCGGGCGCGCGCAAGCAGTTCGGGCGCAACGCGCGCGCCGCCCACCGCCACGAGTGTCAGGTCCGGCAGGCGGAGCTCGGTTCGCTCGAGCATAACGACAATGCCGGCCAGATATTCGGGCACGAGAATCAGCGAAGTGATGCGCCATTGGGCAATCATGCGCACCATGCGGCCGAAATCGGGGCGGAACGGATCGGCCAGCCCCAGCGCCTGCTGCGGCGGGCAGACATAGGTGCCGCCGGCCAGCATGGTGGCGAAGAAGCCGGCCACCGTCTCCAGCAGGATGCCCGGCGGCAGTAGCGCGCAGTGCCGGCCCGCATGGGTTGACCCGACGTTTTCCACCACCGCGCCTGCAACGTTCAGCATGTGGCTGGCTGAGAGGCATACGCCCTTGGGCGCGCCGGTCGATCCGGAAGTGAAGGTGATCCGGGCCGTTCCCTCGGGCAGCAGGGACGGCCCAGGCTTTGGTGGCGCCGCGGGTTCGCCTGTCGCACCACAGGCGGAGCAGGCATGGTTCGCTTGATCGGACGTGAAGAATGTCGGCAGAGACAGCACGGGGACGCCAGCTTCCAGCAGGGCCAGTTCGCGCACCGCGGCTTCGACCCCATGGTCGAGGCTGAGGACCGCAGGAACGCCGTGCCGCTGCGCGCGATAGCGAACGGCCTCGGACGCGACCCGTTCTGCAAGCTCGGCCCATGTCACGGGCGGCCCGACCACGGGATCGAGCGCGATGCCGCCCGGTTGCGCGGAAGCATGCCTGCGGATGCTCGGAAGCAGGCGGGTCATGCCGCAATATTCCGGCGCGCGGAAAGATAGGCGCCGATCGCGCGCTGCCCCTCGGCTATGAGTCCGGCGCAGACCAAGGGATCGCTATCATAATAACGTCCCCAGATTTCCGGATCGCCGACCCGGTCCGCCCTGGCTGGGGCGAGCGTATGCAATGGCACGCCCATGCGCCTGAACATCTGCCGCAAGGGCGCGGTCAGGGTCGCGACGGCAATTTCGCATTCGCCTCCAAGATCGTTTGCGGCCATTGCCCAGAGCGAGACCATCGCAAAGGCATCGTCGGCGGCAAGGCTGCCGATCTCGATCACGCTCTTGCGCACGATGGGCCGGTCCAATGCGGCCGTCAGACAGTCCTCCACCGGCGCATCAAGATAACATTCCAGAAACAGTGGTTCGTTGCCTGCGCGGCGGTATCCCAGCACTGCCCTTGGCGCCCCGGCTCGCGCAACGTCGAGCATGTTGGAAAAGCAGGGTTGCGCCCGTGCGCCGTGAACACTCGAATATCTGCGTCGTATCAGATTGCTCGAATTCGTCTCGATCATCAGCAATACCTCGGCATTTGCGGATGAGACGGCAGGCCGAATCTTCTTCCTCAGTTGGCGGACGGATTTTTTTGGTCCCGGCCGGTTTTTTTGGTGGCGGACGGCATCGCTCTCGTCGTTTGCGACACGCCGTTTGAAGGCATGGCAGGTTTGAGGAAGATATTTTCAGACGGCGCGACTGAATTTGGTGCGTTACCGGCACCCTAACGGACCTGGCTCCCCGTTATCGCAGGAAGCCAGCCAATTTTAGATCGGAGAGCAGGGTATCGCGGATCGTCTCGGGCATTCCGCTATCATGACAGCCAGCTGCCGATAAGGAGAGACAATAGCCCTAGCGCGGCGACGCTGATCGCCCAGATCGCGACGAACCAGCCCATGCGAACCAGAGTGGCGCGCATCAGTGATAGCCCTCGCTGCCAACCTTGCCCCGGAATACCCAGTAAGCCCAGGCCGTATAGGCCAGAATCACCGGCACCAGCGCGCCACCGCCGATCAGCATGAACAACTGGCTGCGATAGGGCGCTGCCGCTTCCCAGATCGTGACCCGCGCGGGGATCACGTAGGGCCAGATCGAGATGCCCAGGCCCAGCAGGCACAGCCCGAATAGTGCAAGCGCCCAGAAGAATGGCTGGGCATCCTTGCGGCGTGAAAGACTGCGGTAGAACAGCGCCGTGACGATGAGCGTGGCCAGCGGCACCTGCGCGGTGGCCAGAACGCCGGGCCAACCGAGCCAACGACTCTGGTAGCTCGCCTCCAGCGTGAGCGTGGCGAGGCTGACCGCACCAATCACAGCCAACAAGGCGATTGCCAGGCGTCCCGCATAGGTCGCGACCTGCCGCTGCAGAGCGCCTTCCGTCTTCCAGTTCAGCCAGCATGCCCCCAGCAGTGCATAGCCGATCATCAACCCTGATCCGGTCAGGATGGAAAAGGGCGACAGCCATTCCCACCATCCGCCCGCATAGGCCCGTCCCGATACGCTGATACCCTGCAGCAGGGCGCCCAACGCCACGCCCTGCGCGAAGGTCGCGATTCCCGATCCGCCGGTGAAGGCCAGATCCCACCACGCCCGGTGCGCCGGATCGCGCCAGCGGAACTCGAACGCGACGCCGCGCAGGACCAGGCCCAGCAGCATGGCGATCAGCGGTGCGTAGAGCGCGGGCAGGATGATGGCATAGGCCAGAGGAAAGGCCGCGAGCAGCCCGCCGCCGCCCAGCACCAGCCAGGTCTCATTACCATCCCACACTGGCGCGATGCTGTTCATGCCGGTGTCCCGGTCCTTGCCCACCTTGAGCAGCGGAAAGAGGATGCCAATGCCGAGGTCGAAGCCATCCATGACGACATAGGCCACGATCGCGAAGCCGATGATGGCGGCCCAGATGACGGTAAGGTCGAACATCGTCATTGCCCTCCTTCGATGGCCGGCGCCGGTGTGATGCCAGCGGTACGAATTGGCGCGCCGTCAAGGGTGGTTTCATGCGCCTGCGGCGGCCTCTTCATCAGACGCAGCAAATACCAGATGCCCATGCCGAAGACGCTGAAATAGACGATGACGAAAGCCAGCAAAGAACTCGCCACGGCAGGCGCGTCGAGCGGGGATGCGCTGTGCGCCGTACGCAGCAGGCCATAGACCGTGAAAGGCTGCCGTCCGACTTCGGTGACGATCCACCCCGCCAGAACCGCGACGAACCCGGATGGTCCCATGATGAGCGCCGCGCGATGAAGCCACATCCAGTCGTTCAGCTTGCCCCGTGCGCGAGCGAGCAGGCTCCAGGCACCCAGCCCCAGCATCGCGAAGCCCAGGCCCACCATCACGCGAAAGGCCCAGAAGACGATGCCGACCGGCGGTTCATCGCCGTCGGAAACGCTGTCCAACCCCTTGAGCGGCGCATTCAGCTCATGTTTCAGGATGAGCGAGGATGCCTTGGGAATTTCGACGGCATAGTCGATCCGCTTCGTGACGCTGTTCGGGATGCCGAAAAGGATCAGCGGTGCGCCATCGGGATGACTGTCGTAATGGCCTTCCATCGCCATCACCTTGACCGGCTGATGCGCGAGCGTGTTGAGGCCATGCATATCACCCGCGAAGATCTGGATGGGCGCGACGATCGCGGCCATCCACATCGCCATCGAGAACATGGTCCGCGCGCCGGGATTGGTTCGGTCTCTGAGCAGATGCCATGCGCCCACCCCGCCGACCGCGAAGGCGGTGGTCAGATAGGCCGCCAGCACGGTGTGAACGAGGCGGTAGGGGAAGCTGGGGTTGAAGATGATCGCGATCCAGCTCGAACCAGGCAGGAACTGGCCATTGGCCCCGATTTCGTAACCGGTCGGCGTCTGCATCCAGCTGTTGACCGACAGGATCCAGAAGGCGGAGATGAACGTGCCGATCGCGACGGCGCAGGTGGCCGCGAAGTGCAGCTTGCGCCCTACCTTGTTGATGCCGAACAGCATCACGCCAAGAAATCCTGCTTCCAGGAAGAAGGCGGTCAGCACCTCGTAAGCCATGAGTGGCCCGATGACGGGACCGGCCTTGTCAGAGAAGACCGACCAGTTGGTGCCGAACTGGTACGACATGACGATGCCCGAAACGACGCCCATGGCGAAGACGATGGCGAAGATCTTGAGCCAGTAGCGATAGAGATTGGCATAGACGCCCTTGCCTGTCGCCAGCCACAATCCCTCCAGCACCATGAGATAGCTGGCCAGCCCGATCGAAAAGGCGGGGAACAGGAAATGAAAGCTGACGGTGAAGGCAAATTGCGCGCGGGCCAGCAACAGGGCGTCAACGGCATCGAACATGGTCATGTCCTTTCACCCGCCTTTTAGCAGGCCAGCGCGATCAGCGTGATGGGTCAGATTGTCATGCCCGGCAGAAATGCGGCTGCACTGCGCCAGAGCATGTAAAGGGCGACGATGAAGATCAGGCCGGCAAAGACCATGGTCAGTCGCCCGGTCTTTCCACCCAGTCGTTCCGCAAGCCATGTGCCGCCGATGCTGCCCGCCACGCCGCCCAGCACGAAGACCAGCGCGAGCGGCCAGTCGACCAGCCCGGAAAAGGCGTAGTTGGCGGCCGTCGTCAGCCCGAAGGCCGTGACCGCGACGAGCGAGGTGCCGACTGCCATCAACATCGGCATGCCCGTCGATGCGACGAGCCCCGGAACGATCAAAAAGCCGCCGCCGATGCCGAAAAAGCCTGAGAACACGCCCGACCCGAGGCCGTAGGCGACCACCTTGGGCGCCTTCTCCCGGTTGCATTCCGCGCCGGGATCGCCCGGATTGCCGCGCCCCTTGAGCATCAGGGCGCCAACCAGCAGCATGACCAGCGCGAAGAGGAACAGCAGCTTTTCGCCATCGACCATCTTGCCGAAGGTCGAGCCGGCGAGCGCGCCGACGATACCGGCGGCGGCGTAGATGCCGCCGCAGCGCCATTTGACATGATGGGCGCGCGCATGGCCGGCAAGTCCGGCAGCCGCATTGGCGGCGACGGCAAGGGCGCTCGTCCCGATCGCGACATGGGCATTGGGGACGCCGACGAGATAGACCATGAGCGGCACGGCTAGGATGGAGCCGCCACCGCCGACCAGACCCAGCACGAAGCCGACAAGGCCGCCGGACAAGGCGCCGAGGGCATATTGGATCGGCTCCATCATGACGGCTGGCCTGCCACGACGGTCAGCGGACAACTGCCATAGCCGTCATAGGCGGCCACCGGCGCCTTGCCGTCGAGCGCGGCCAGGGCGTTGCTCGCGGCAGCGGCAAGTCCCGAACGGAAGCCAGCGCGCGCTATCTCCTGCATATCCTGCGGAAGCCGTTGGGGGGACACGGAAAGGCGGGGTGTCAGCGGCTTGATGTCCATGGGGATGCTCCTTGTCGGCATCGCGTGATTATCGTGTCGTGAGACGGTGCAGAACCATGCCGGCGAGCATGGCCAGAACGAAGGGGGCGACCGCTGCGGGGGCGAGGGCGAGACTGGCTATGGCCGGGCCGGGGCACAGCCCGCCGATGCCCCATCCGATGCCGAACAACACCGCGCCGAGCACCAGTCTGCCATCAAGGCTGCGCGTTTCAGGCAGGTTGAAGGCCGTGTCCGCAAGCGGCTGCTCGAGCCGCTTCTGGACGAGCCAGGCAAGTGCCATCGGCATGATCGCGCCCCCCATGACGAAAGCCAGAGTGGGATCCCAGCGACCGAAGAGATCGAGGAAGGCGCGAACCCGCGCCGGATCGGCCATGCCGGAAATGGCCAGCCCGGCTCCGAACAGCATGCCTGATAGCAGGGCAATGACGATCCGCATCACAGCGCTCCCGCAAGGCGCATCACCGCCACTGTCGCGAAGCCGCTGGCCATGAATAGCCCGGTCGCCAGCATCGAGCGGCGCGACAGGCGCGACAGTCCGCATACGCCGTGACCGCTGGTGCAACCGGAGCCCAGTCTCGTGCCGAACCCGACGATCAGCCCGGCGATGATGAGCAGGGCCGGCGCGGGAAAGGTCGCCGCGACGCCGCCGGTCAGGGATGCGACGATGAACGCACCAAGAGGCAGGCCCAGGATGAAGACGATCGCGATTCCGCGCGGAGTCCCACTGTTTGCGATGCCGGTCGCGCGCGCGGTGAGGCCGCTCACCCCGGCGATCCGGCCCAGGCCCAGCAGCATGATCGCGGCGGCCAGGCCGATCATGAGCCCACCAACCAAGCCGGCGCCGGGCTGCGCATAAGGAAAGGCGGCGGCGATCATAGCTGGTTCACCGGGATCTTGAGATAAACGACGCCGTTGTCCTCCGCAGGCGGCAGATGGCCGGCGCGCATGTTGACCTGCACGGAAGGGAGGATGAGCCGCGGCATGGCCAGCGTGCGGTCGCGGCCTTCGCGCATGGCCACGAATTCGTCCTCGCTGACCCCGTCATGAGCGTGAACATTCGCCCGGCGCTGCTCGGCCACGGTCGTCTCCCAGACATAATGATCGCGACCTTCGGGTAGATAGTCGTGGCACATGAACAGGCGCGTTTGGGGCGGCAGGTCGAGAAGACGGCGCAGCGACCGGAACAGCGTGCGGGCATCGCCGCCGGGGAAGTCGGCCCGGGCGGTGCCGTAGTCCGGCATGAACATGGTATCGCCCACGAAGACGGCATCGCCGATCACATAGGCGACGCAGGCCGGAGTGTGGCCCGGCACATGCAGCACGGTGACCGACAGGTTGCCGATCTGGAAACTGTCGCCATCGGCCCAGAGATGGTCAAAGTCGGAGCCGTCCCGCGCAAATTCGGTGCCCGCGTTGAAAAGCTTCCCGAAAGTGTGCTGGACTTCGCAGATGTGCGCGCCGATCGCAATCTTGCCGCCCAGCTTCTGCTGGAGATAGGGCGCGGCCGACAGATGATCGGCGTGGGCGTGGGTTTCCAGATGCCAGTCGACGGCCAATCCCTGCGCGGCGACATAGGCGATGATCGGATCGGCGGCCTCGAATGTCGTCCGGCCGGACGCTGGATCATAGCTCAGCACGCTGTCGATGACCGCCGCACGGCGCGTTTCCGGATCATGCACGACATATGTGATCGTGAAGGTCGGCACATCGAAGAACGCCTTGATGATGGGTACGCCCTTCCGTGCGGCAGCAATTTGCACAGCAGCCTTGGCGAGTGCGTCGTCGGACATGCGACTCTCTTTCAATTTCATATTTACAAAATTATGTATTTATGTATTTTGAAATCGTCAAGGGCTTGCTATATGCGGCGAGCGATCGCAGGGAATGCGGCATGGACGTTGAGATGATGAAGACAGCCGGTTCGGTGCGGATCGGCAATCAGGCGCCCGATTTTCAGGCCCGTTCCACGAAGGGGGATTTCCGGCTTTCGACCTTGCGCGGACAGTGGGTGATCTTCTTTTCCCATCCGGCGGATTTCACGCCGGTGTGCAGTACGGAATTTGCCGAACTGGCCCGTCGTCAGGCGGCTTTCGATTCGTTGAACTGCAAGCTGGTGGGCCTCTCGGTGGATAGCCTCTATGCCCATCTCGCCTGGGTGCGTGCCCTCAAGGATCTGTTCGGCGTCGACATCGGCTTCCCGATCATCGAGGATCCGAGCATGGTGGTGGGCCGCGCCTATGGCATGATCGACGATGCGGCTTCCGACAGCATGACCATGCGCTACACCTTCTTCATCGATCCCCAAGGAATCATTCGCGCGACGACCTGCTATCCGCACAATGTCGGCCGCTCCGTCGAGGAGATGCTGCGTCTGCTGCGCGCGTTGCAGTGCGTCGACGGCGCAGATGTGCTGACGCCGGAAGGCTGGGACGATGGCCAGCGGTTGCTGCTTCCCGTGGCGGAGCAGGCGGACGGCGATCGGGATTGGTTCTGCCGTTTCGAGGATCGCGCATGAAGGCGCTCTATGAGGATCGCGATGCTGCGGGAGTCGCGGCGGAAAAGATCAAGGTCTTTGCGCAATCGCAACGGCTGATGATCCTGTCCTGCCTGCTGCGCGGTGAACGCAATGTCGGCGAGATCGCAGAGATCACTGGACTTGTGCAGCCCGCGCTCAGCCAGCAACTGGGTGAACTGCGCCGCTCCGGGCTCGTTCAGACCCGCAAGGAAGCCAAGCAGGTCTGGTATATGCTGGCCGATGAAAGCGTCGCTTTGTGCGTCCGCAATATCGAAGCCATTTTCGCAGGGATGGGAACTCCGCAGCCGACGCCTGTTGAGACATCGTCTTTCCCGTCGAGGAAAAGACAGGGCGTCGCCAGTTTCGCGCGCATTTTATGATCCGCGCCTAACGAAATTCCGGATGGGCATTCCGGCCGCCGATCCGTCGGACAGCGCATGATCTTTTACATGCGCGACCGGAGCCTCACCTTCTCCCAACCGGGCGAAGCTGCGCAAAAGCAATGGATGTGGTGAATAATCGGCCGCTGTCCGCGGACCTGAGACGGTGGAGGATGGGAGGTCATGAAGCGCCCGTGCGGACTGACCGCAAGGATGACGTTCGTACCGCGCAATCGGGCGACCTTGAGATCAGGAAGATTCTTTGTTAATGGCTGCGGCCTCAACGCTAAACGAGCGTTGCAGTTGCACCACACCGCGTCATCGATATTGAACGTTCAAGGATAAACATTGCCTTCCTATAAAGCTCCCTCCTTCCAAGATCGTATTGCCGCTGCAGGATTGGCCAAACAGAAGGCTCTGGATGCGCTGAGAGCCAAGCCACCCGTCGACGAGGCTCTTATGGCGGAACGACGCCAGGCGCGCGAAGCGCGGGATCAGGCAATTGCGATCGAGCGGGCGGCCAAGGCTGAGGCGGTTGCTTTGGCCAAGGCTCAAAAGGCGGAACGCAAAGCGGCCGAGCAGGCGGCGGAAGCCGAAAAACAAGCCGCCGCCGCCGCCGCGGCGGCACTCAAGGCCGCCAGGCTGACCCCCGCCAGCGCCGCTGAAATGAAGGCTGCGCGGGATGCTCGCTACGCTGCGCGCAAAGCTCGCAAATAAATAGCTAATGCTGGCGTGCCACGGCTTTATCATGGTCAACACGCCCCAGCGCCCTAAGAGCGCATTGCCCAAGTCGGCTGCTGATCCACAGCCGAACCTTTGAGCATCCCAATTCTGGAGAACGCATGGCCGATTTGTATCAGAAAGCATTGGAGTCGGAACGCCGAAGCCTGTGGGCCGAATGCAGGTTGAAAGGTCTTGCAAAGGATACTCCGGAGCGCATCCGAATAGCGGAATTGGACGAATTGCTCGCGAAGCATAAAGCCAAGAAAGGCGCCGCATCTGACCCATCCGGCTCCCAGGCGAAAATTCCATGAACGGGTATGTGAAATTCGAAACGCCCGATGGCGATGTCCTTGCCATCAATGCGGACCGTGTCAGTTTCGTTCGGCGGTACAGGGGAACTGATCAAGCCAGCGCCATTAATTTCGAAAAGGGACATTACATCGTCGTCAAGGGCGACCTCAAAGCAGTAATGGAAGCGCTCGCGGAGGCGTAGTCTGCTGAGTTCG
>Ga0255338_1005185_pt1 | contig 12318 bp, 15 predicted proteins | sample MeOH1_35cm_T4_19_FD_203715 | JGI IMG/M metagenome (GOLD analysis project Ga0255338, IMG submission 203715) | Sandy soil microbial communities from University of British Columbia, Vancouver, Canada - MeOH1_35cm_T4_195 | ecosystem: Engineered > Artificial ecosystem > Sand microcosm > Unclassified ... | reverse complement strand
TGAGCCTGGGCGGCGGCCTGACCGCCCAGTTCATCGACGGCAAGCTCTCCAAGGGTGCCGACTTCGGTTCCGGCGCGCTGGCCTCCATCGTCGAGGCCCAGGTCAAGGCCAATGCCGTGCCGGGCGTCCCGCTGGAAGTGGTGCGTGCCGCCGTCATCAACCAGCTCGGCGGCCTGATCAAGCAGGTCTCCGGCAACCCCGACTACTCGGGCCGCGTCGACGTGCGCGGCAAGGACTGGGGCTTCGGCTTCAACCTGGGCCTGATGTATGAGTACGACGAGGGCACGCGCTTCGGCATCGCCTATCGCTCGCGCATCAACCACCGTCTGGACGGCGATGCCAAGTGGCAGGTGCAGACCCCGGCCGCCAAGCTGGCCGGGCTGCTGAACGCCGCCCTGCCTGGCGGCACTGCTGGCACCCAGGTGCAGCAGAACCTGCTGGCCGCCTACACCGACAGCGACGCCAGCCTGAGCCTGAAGACGCCCGAATCCCTGTCCTTCTCCTTCTACAAGGAGCACGAGCGCGTTGCCGTGATGGGCGACGTGACCTTCACCCGCCACTCGCGCTTCAAGGAACTGCGCGTGGACTTCGCGAACAAGCTGCCGGACTCGACGACGCCCGAAGGCTGGGACGACACGATCCGCGCCTCGCTGGGCCTGAGCTACAAGTACAGCGACAGCCTGACCCTGCGCGGCGGCGTGGCCTACGACCAGTCGCCGGTCTACAACCGCACCCGCACGCCCTCGCTGCCCGACAACGACCGCAGCTGGATCTCCGGCGGCCTGAACTGGAAGCTGGACGCCAAGCGCTCGGTGGACCTGGCGCTGAGCTATGTGCATGTGGCGGCCGGCCAGATCGACAACTTCGACAACGGCGGCCAGGTCAACGCCAGCGGCTCGGCCGTCTGCAATACCGCGGGCAACACCTCCAGCTGCGCTACCGTGCGCGGCCGCTACACCCTGCACTCCACCCTGCTGGGGCTGCAGTACAACCAGCAGTTCTGACCGAACCCTCCCCCTACGGCCTTCGGCCGCCCCCTCAAGGGGGCGAGCCCGGAGGACCGGCGGAGAGCCGGATCCTCGGGCTCCGCTGGGTTGGTTGATGTCCTGCGACAGCTTGCGCGCCCTCCGTCACAGTGCCACCATTGCGCATGGCCTGACGGAGAAGGAGCGCTGCCATGACGCACCCTGACACTCTCGTACTGCTGCTGGTGCTGGCACTGGCGATCCTGGGTGCGCTGCGCCTGGACCTGCTGGGTCTGCTGTGGCGCGAATGGCTGAAGCTGGGCAGCCGCCCGGCCGAAGCGCCCGGCGCCGAGTCCGATGGGCATGGCCCCTATGTGGTGGCACAGGCTCGTGGCAGGCATCACCACGATGCCGCCCAGGCCCACAAGCCCGCCTATCACCGCAGCGGCCGGCGCGCCTGAGCGCCCGGTTCTGGGGCAAGATGCGGTCTTCCCAGCAAGACCGCAGATCCGCTCCATGGCCAACCGACTTTCTCAAATCGCGACCCGCACCGGCGACGACGGCACGACCGGCCTGGGCGATGGCACGCGCGTGCCCAAGGACCATCTGCGCGTGCAGGCCATGGGTGACGTCGACGAGCTCAACTCGCAGATCGGCGTGCTGCTGGCCGAGCCGCTGCCGGCCGATGTGCGCGAGCTCCTGATCACGATCCAGCACGAGCTCTTCAACCTCGGCGGCGAACTCTGCATGCCCGGCTACAGCCTGCTGAAGGACGACGCCGTGCTGCGCCTGGACGAGGCGCTGGCGCATTACAACGCGGCCCTGCCCCGCCTGGCGGAGTTCATCCTGCCGGCCGGCACCCGCAGCGCCGCGATCGCCCATGTCTGCCGCACCGTGGCGCGCCGCGCCGAGCGCGCCACCGTCACCCTGGCCGCCCAGGAGACCATCCATGCCGCGCCGCGCCAGTATCTGAACCGGCTCTCCGACCTGCTCTTCGTGCTGGCACGGGTGCTGAACCGCGCCAATCTCGATGGCCTGGGCGGCGACGATGTCTACTGGCACAGCGAGCGCCTGAAGCGCCAGAGCGCCGAAGACGCCTGATCGATCGATCAGCCCAGCGCGGCGGCGGCCTCCCGCAGCCGCCCCGCATAGGCCTCGCGCAGCGCCGGCGGCGCCAGCACCTCGACCTGGCCGGCATGGCGCAGCAGGTCCATCAGCAGCTCGGTGGCGTCCACATAGGGCACCTCCAGCTGCCAGCGTCCGTCCTCCAGCCAGCGGCTCGTCTGCGACGGATGCCATTCCTCGTGCGCCACCCACTGGGCCGCTGCGGCGCTGAACACCAGCCGGGCCTGCTGGGCCCGGCCGCCGGCAAAGATGCCATAGCCCTGGTCCAGCTCGGCCTCCAGGCTCTTCAGGGCCACCGTCCTGGCCTTGTCCTCCAGCAGCTGCGCCCCCTCCATCGCGTCCAGCGCAAAGCGGCGCAGGCCTTCGCTGCGGTGACACCAGGCATCCAGGTACCAGGTGTTGCGGTAATGCACCAGGCGCTGCGGCGACAGCTCGCGCTCGCTGACCGTGCCGCCCCCTTCGCCACGCTTGCGGTAGCGGATGCGCAGCCGGCGGCGCTGCACCACCGCGCTGCCCACGGTTTCGAAGAACTCGCTGGCGACGCGCCGCCGGGCCGTGCTGATCAGCTTGACCCGGCGCGTGATCTCCTGCGCCTCCTCGGCATCCGCCCCGAGCATGCCGGTCAGCTTGTCGAACATGGGCTGCAGATGGCGGCTCAGGATGCCCTCCTCGTCCAGGCCCGAGAGCAGCTGGTGCATGGTCAGCAAGGCATGCAGCTCCTTCTCGCTGAACCAGACGCCCGGCAGCTCGTGCTGCTGGCCGCGCCACTGCTGGCCGAAGCGGTAGCCGTTGGCGGCCGCGTCGTACTCGATCGGCGCGTCCATGCGCTCGCGCAGGTACTGCAGATCGCGCTTCAGGGTGGCGGGCGAGACCTCCAGCGCCTCCCGCAGCGCGGCAAAGCTGACGCACTCGCGGCTGCGTATCAGCATCTCGATCTTGTAGAAGCGCTCGGTGCGGTCCATCGGGGACTCCGGTTTTTTTGACGGTTTTCCGGCTGGCTCATCCCATGAGCCAGCTGCCCGCCACACTGTGCCACATCAACAGGAGCACACCATGGCACAGATCGCAGCAGTCGCAGTTCGCAACACGGCCCAGCTGGAGCTGGGCATCGCTCTCCCGGAGCCGATGATGGCGGCCCGGGAAGTCTTGCCGCCGGCCCGCAAGGGCCTGGGTTTCGAGCTGGGCTTCGACCATGCCCGCCATGGCCTGACGCCGCCGGTCGAGCTGCTGTTCAACCAATCCCCCCTGCTGCTGGGCTGGCAGGCCGGCGCCGCCACCTTTGGCCGGCGCGCGCTCAAGCCCTCGCGCCACACCCGTCTGTGGCTGCAGCTGCGCACCCATGCCTGGGCGCGCGGCCGCAGCTTCGAGGAGGTGCAGGTCACGCCCAACTATCTGCAGCAGATCGCCGTGGAGTTCTGCCCCATCCTGCGCCGGCCGCTGGATGCCGACACGCTGTCGATAGACCGGGTGCGCGACGATGCCGGCTACGCCGCCGGCAATCTGGCGATGCTGAGCCGTGGCGCCAATGCTGCCAAGGCGCAGCATGGCTGGGCCTCGGCCGGCGAGCTGGCGCGCAGCGTGGCCCAGGGTCCGATCCGCCAGATCGCCGGCCTGGGCGCGGCCGAATGGCAGCGCGTGGCCGTGCTGTGCAGCTTCGTCACCGAGCTGCCGCACGCGGAGGCGGCGCAGATTCCGCTGCATGTGCTGCCACCCAACCGCCTGCGCCTGTTCAACCCCATCCAGGCCCTGCAGGCCCTGGTGACGCGCCAGCTCGCTACGCCGGGCTGGAGCGCACGCCTGGCGCGCCTGGAGGCCCTGCTGCCGGGCGAGGCTCTGAAGGCCGATTTCAACCGCTTCGTGCTGGCCCTGGCGCCGCGCGTGCTGCAGTCGGCCGCCCTGGTGGAAGCCCAGGACATTCGCTGGGCGCTGGAGGACGCCTGGGCCCAGCCCCTGGTGCAGAAGCGTTGGACCCGTTTTGCGCTGCAGCTGACGGCCGCGCAGGCGGAAGGCCTGGTGCAGCGCGCCGCGGCCAAGCGCCTGTGCCCGGTGCATGTGCAGGCCCATGCCCGCGCCGGCGCCACCGAGGGCTGGGCGCTGGAGCGCGGCGGCTACCGGGCCGCCACCCAGCATTGAGGAAGGGAAACGACGCGGGGGGCAAGACCTGGCCCCAGTGGGGCCGGCCGGGCTCAGCCGGGCAGGCCGGGACTGAGCCGCTCGAGGCCACCGCCCTGGTCCTGCAGTGCGACGTGATAGCCGCGCTCGCCGAACCACTGAGCCCATTGCTGAGCCAGCTTCTTGTTGGGCAGCCAGGGACCGGTGCGGTCCATCTGCACGCGGTAGCCGCGGCGTTCATAGAACACCACCCGCCACATGCCGCTGGAGATCGATCGGTCGAAGTTGTTCATCGGAGCGCGGAAATCTAGCAGAGTCCGGCGCGGCTTGCCGGCCGGTGCGTCTCAGAGCCCTGCCAAGAATTCCTCGCTTCCCAGCGAAACCGTTCCGGCCCTGCCCGGACCTGCCGACATGCGCACGAACCTGGCCCTCAGCGCCGCGCTGTCGCTGACCAGCAGGCCGCCCGGCACGCTGCGCGCCAGGGCCAGGGCCAGCGATCCGAAGCCGGCCCCGGCCGGGGCCGTCCGCGACGCCGGCATCACCGTGGCATAGGGCAGGAAGTCGGCCAGCAGCTCGTGCTGCTGGGTGGCCGACAGGCCCAGGGCCGGGCAGGCCAGGGCCAGCATCAGGGCGCGGGCGCTGGCCGGGTTCACCAGCGCCTGACAACGGCCCTGCTGCCAGGCCTGGCGCAGCGCCTGCGCACTCGCATCGCTGCGCAGCAGGGCACGCAGCAGCACGCGGGTGTCGAACACCACCGCAGGCACCGCGGCTGCCGGCCTGGCCGTGGCCCGGCGGCTCATCGGGCCACGCGACGCTTGGCGGCCGCCACGGCCGTCTTGGCAGTCTTGGTCGGCTGGGCCTTGGAGGCCTTGGAGGGTTTGGCCGATCGGGCCACCGCCGCCGGCTTCACCACGGCCTTGCGGGCCGGCGCTACCGCCTTCTTCTTGCTGGCGGTTTTTGCCGCCGCGGCGACCGTCTTCTCCGTCTTCTTTGCGGCGGCCTTGCCGGCAGGCTTTTGTGCCGCCCGCTCGGCCCATGCCAGGGCGGCGTCCAACGCGCTGTCGTCGATGTCCAGTTCCGCCAGCTTGGCGCGCACCGCATCGCCGCGCTGGATGCGCACCGGGGTCAGGATGATCTGCCCGGCCTTGGCCTGCACCTCGAAATACTGCACGGGTCCCAGGGCCTGGGTCACGCTCTTGGGCAGCGTCAATTGGTTCTTGGAGGTGATCTTGGCCAGCACGGGGAAAGGAGGTCGCAAAGTAAGGGGCCATTACTTTACCGCCCGGGGATGAGCGGAAAGTCGGCAATCAAGGACGGGCAGCGAGGGGCGAAAAAAAGCGCCCTTGCGGGGGCGCTTTCCTGCCCGGCCTCAAGCGGCGCTTCTGAGAGCGCAGCCCGGCCAGCCCGGGCGCTCAGACCAGGGAACGGTGCAGGCGCAGCTCTTCCAGGCGCACGCCGCCGACCTCGGTGGTCTTGGTGCTGTTGAGCTCGCGCTTGAAGCCGGCCATCTCGAAGAAGCGCAGGGCGCGCTCGTTGCGCAGATAGGTCCACAGCGTGACCTTGGTGCAGCCCTCTTCCTGCAGGCCGTCGCGCGCCGCATCCCACAGCGCCAGGCCGACGCCCTTCTCCCAATGCACCGGGTTGGCGTAGAGGGCCCAGATCTCGCCCGTGGTGGAGGGCGTGCCCTTGTCGCGCGAACGGTCGAAGCCCACGAAACCCATCAGCTCGTTGTCGACATGGGCCACCATCACCTGGGGCTCGCACAAATCGATCGCCTCGCGCCAGAAGGCCTGGCGCTTCTGCACCGACAAGGCATCCAGCGTGGCATCGGGCAGCAAGCCCTTGTATGCGTCCTGCCAGGCCGCGACGTGAATTTCGGCAATGGCCTTGGCGTCGCGCAGCGTGGCGGGACGGACCTGAATACTCGACATAACGAAAACTCTGGGAACTCAAAACGACAAGGGCGGGATTTTGCGCCCGCGAGGCCCGGACATCAGCGCTTGACAGCGCGATATTTTGAGACCTCAGTTCGCGGCCAGCTCGGGGGCCAGCGCCGCCAGGCGCGGCCCGGCATAGTCGCGCACGCAGCGCGTCAGCGCCGCCTTGCCGGCGCGCTGCAGCCGGGCCAGCAGCTCGTGCTCCACCGGCAGCGGCCCCAGCTCGCGCGCGTAGCGCCGGCCCAGGTCGGCCTGCATGCGCAGCAGCAGATGGGCCGTGGTCTGGGCATCGGCCAGGGCGCGGTGGGCGCGGCCGGTGTCGGGCAGCGCATGAAAGCGCGCCAGCGTGCCCAGCTTGCAGTTGGGCGCCTCCGGATAGAGGCGGCGCGCCAGCAGCACGGTGCAGGCGAACTCATGCGCGGCGTCGGGCGTGCAGCCCGCACGCTCCAGCTCGAAATGCCAGAAGCCGCGGTCGAAACTGGCGTTGTGCGCCACCAGCGGGCAGCCGCGGGTAAAGGCCGCCACCTCGCGCATCACCTGCTGCGCGGGCGGCGCCTCGGCCAGCATCGCATTGCTGATGCCGGTCAGCTGCTCGATGAAGGGCGGCACCCAGGCGCCGCTGTTCATCAGGCTCTGGTAGCTGTCGACGATCTCGCCGCCGCGCACCAGCACGGCCGCGATCTCGGTGGCGCGCCCGCCCGCATTGGGTCCCAGGCCGGTGGTCTCGAAGTCGATGACGGCAATGGTTTGTGCGGACCTCATGTCAGGGCGCCGGGTACTTGAGCGCGTTCATCGCGAACTTGCGTTCGACCGCCCGCTCCACGTCGACGCCGGCCTGGTCGGCGATCTGCAGCAGGTAGAGCATCACATCGGCGATCTCCTCGCCCAGATGCTCCAGCCTGGCCGCATCGTCCTTCAGCGCACGCGACTCCTCCGGGCTCAGCCACTGGAAGATCTCCACCAGCTCGGCCGCTTCCACCACCATGGCCATCGCCAGGTTCTTGGGCGTCTGGTAGGGCTGCCAGCTGCGCGCAGCGGCAAAGTCGCGCAGGCGGCGCTGCAGATCGGAAATGTCCATGGCCGCAGTTTGACATGGGCAGCCCATGAGTCATGCGGATGACCAGCCGGCGGACATCAGGCAGGCCGCGTCCGACCCCGCCCGGTTTTTACAACGGTATTTCTCTTATTTCTTCTTGGTAGTCTTAGTAGAGCCGGGGCCCTGCTGTGGACAAGCCCTGTTTGCCCTTGCGCGACAGGCATTTGGATCATCCCAAAGCATGTGAGCCGGATGCGGGCAAGAAGGCGCGCGAAAGAGAACAACTCGCGGCCCGGCCCGATCGCTGTGGACAAGCCCGCGCTTGTTCAAATCTTGTCCACAGACTTATTCAATTCCCACGAGCTTGTGCATCTGCACGCTCAGCCGCCACTGCGGATGGGCCATGCAATAGGCCACCGCCGCCTGGGTATGCCGGGCCTTCAGCGGCGAGTCCATGGGCTGGAGGAAGAAATGCCGGAAGTCCAGGCCGGCAAAGCGCTCCGGCAGGGCCGCCGGCTGGGGATAGACCAGCTTCAGCTCATCGCCGCGGGTCAGCACGATCTCGGCCGCCGCCTTGGGGCTGACGCAGATCCAGTCCAGCCCGGCGGGCGCCGGCTGCGTGCCGTTGGTCTCCACCGCCACCTCGAAGCCCCGCGCATGGAAGGCATCGATCAGCGCCTCGTCCAGCTGCAGCAGCGGCTCCCCACCGGTGCAGACCACATAGGGCCGGCCGCCCGGTGCCGTGGCGGGCCACTGGGCTGCCACCGCGGCGGCCAGCTCCTGGGCGCTGGCGAACTTGCCGCCGCCCTGCCCGTCGGTGCTGACGAAATCGGTGTCGCAGAAATTGCAGACCGCACCCGCCCGGTCCTGCTCGCGCCCGCTCCACAGATTACAGCCCGCGAAGCGGCAGAACACCGCCGCCCGCCCGGCCTGGGCGCCCTCGCCCTGCAGGGTGTAGAAGATTTCCTTGACCGCGTAAGTCATGTTTGCCCCTCGTCCGGCTTGCCAGGCTCGGCCTGCCTCATACCGGAATCAGTTCATAGGCGGCCGGCACGCTGACGATGGCGCCCGAGCCGCGGGTCTCGTACATGTCCACCCGGTCGATCTGCGGCAGCACCGCGCGGCCCTTGGCCAGCACCCAGGCCGCCAGGCTGGCGCTGTCGCCGTCCGGCAGGTCGGCGATCTCGTACAGCGGCCTATGGTCGATGGCCTTGAAGATGGGATCGAACAGGGTCTTCACGTCGCCGAAGTCCACGGTCCAGCCCTGCACCTCATCCAGCGGCGCACTCAGGTGCAGGCGCAGGGTGTAGGTGTGTCCGTGGATGCCGCGCAGCGGGCTGCTTGAGGGCGCGCGCTTGAGCCGGATCGCCGAGTCCAGGGTCAGCTCCTTCCAGATGCGGTAGCGCTGGCCGTCGTAGTTGGCGCCGCAGGAGCCGGTCTCGTAGACCGTCACCCAGGAGAGTTCCGGCAGCTGCGGCTTGAGCCGTTGCCACAGCCAGGCCGAGATCACCTCGCTGGTCGGATTGGCCAGGCCCTCGATCTCGTTGAGGCACTGGTAGTTCAGCTGCATGTGAAAGGGCGCCCAGACCTCGTCCAGATGGTCGTAGTCCACCGCCAGGTCGCGTTCGCCCAGGTCCTGGTTGGCATGCAGGATCACCTCGAAGCCATGGCCGTGCATGCGGCCGCATTTATGGCCGGCCGGCACATGGGGCAGCTGGTGGGCGGCCTGGAAGCGGTAGCGCCGCCAGACATGGGCCTGGCCCGAGACGTCCAGATCTACGCCCGAGTGCTGGGTGCTCTGGATGCCCACCTGCTGCAGCCCCGGCACGCCGAACTCGGTTTCAAGACGCCGGCGTATCCAGCGCGCGATGTTCTCGTCGGTCGGCTGCTCGATGGTGTCGTTCAGCAGCGCGTGGTCCAGCGGCGCGATGCATTGCTCCAGGCGTCGACGCAGTTCCTCCACCTCGGCGCCGGGGAACGGCGCCCAGCCGGCGGGCAGCAGGGCCCGCACGGTGGCGAAATAGCCGTGGCCGTGCAGGCCGCGGCTGCGGTGCCCTGCCGGCAGGGCCGGGATCTGGCAGGCGGACTCGAAACCGCTCGAGGCCGAGTAAAGCGTCTGGGGATGCGTCGTCATGTCGGGTCGCCGTGGCGATTCATGAAGGAGCACGCCCGGGGCGGCAGTGTGACATGAGCGGGCCCCGGTGCGCAGAGCGCGCAGCCAAGTCCGGCCCGGCTGCTCAGCTTTTGCGCGGGCGGCCGCTCTTGTTCTTCTTCACTGTATTTACTGTTTTTCAGATTGGTAGTCGTAGTAAGGACCGGCCCGCGCTGTGGACAAGGCATTTTTTCCCTTGTGGCTCAAATGCTTAGGTCCTGCCAAAGCATGTGGGCGGACTGGGGTGAGCCATGCGGCCGGCAGATAACAACTTGGCCAAAGCGCGCCAGCCTGTGGATAACAGCAGGCTTGTTCAAAACTTATACACAGGCTTGTGCGGCCGGCCGATGCAGGCCCTCTTCGACCAGGCCGGCGAAGCCGCTGGCATGGCTGATGGGCCCCAGATGGCCGGCCCCGGTCAGCTGGCTGAGCCGGGTCTGCGGCAGGGCCAGGGCCAGCAGTTCGCAGACCCGGCGTGCCGAGGCCCGGGTCCGGCTGCCGCAGATCAGCCGCAGTGGCATGTCCAGCCGGCCCAGCTCGGCCGCGGCCCAGCCGGCCTCGAACAAGGCCTGGAAATGCCGGTCCACCATGGCCATGCGGGCGCTGACGCTGGCCTGCTGGGCCGCGTTCAGCAACTGCCAGGCCGGGGCCTCATGCCAGTAGTTGCAGAACAGCTGGCCCGCCGCGGCCGGGCGGCCGGCCGCCACCAGCTCGCCGACCGCGCGGGCCACGCCTGCGATCTCTCGCCAGGCCTCGCCCCAGGGCTCGTGGCGACGCAGCAGCCCGAACAGCACCGGCTCGTAAAGCGTCAGCGAGCGCACCGCCGCCGGCCGCTGGACGGCCATCTGCAGGGCCAGCGCCCCGCCATAGGAATGGGCGACGATGTCCAGCGGCGCTTGCAGCCGCGGTAGGGCGGCCCAGACCGACTCGGCCTCGGCGGCCAGGCTGTGGGGCAGTCCGGTCGGCCAGGCGGGGCTGCGGCCATGGCCGGCCAGATCGGGCAGCAGCAGGCGGTGGCGGCCCTGCAGGCAGGCCGCCAGCGTGCGCCACTGGCCGGCGCTGGCGCTGCTGGAATGCAGGCACAGCAGGGGCCGGGTGCCGTCCTGCTGCTGCAGATGAAGTTGCGGGAGCTCGGGGGTGTTGCTGTGCATGGGCTGACCTCGCCATATCGATGTCAGCCAGTCTCGGCAGCGGCCGTTTCAGCGCCACTTCGCCCCTCTCGGGGCGGCGTTTCTTTTGTTGGGCTTCAGCGCTGGCCCAGGGCACGCGGCGCGAGGGTCTGCAGATAGGCGTACATGGCCTGCAGCTCCACGTCGTTGAGTTCCTTCAGTGCATTAAAGGGCATGACCTTGCTGACCTCGCTGCCGTCGGGGCGCCGTCCGCTGCGCATCATCGCGGCGAACTGCTGGGCGTTCTTGTAGGCCGTCATCGAGGAGCCCGCGCCCGGGGTCAGATTGGCCGCGACCGGCCAGTCCGGCGGTGCGCCGGGGATCTTGCCGCCCGCCAGGCCCGCGCCATGGCAGCCCATGCACATATTGGCCACATAGGCGCCGTTGGCGACGCTGACGGTCTGGGGCATCGGTGGCGAAGGCGGCAGGTCATGGTCGATCTTCTCCGCCGCATCCTTCACCAGGCCCAGGCCGTAGAGAGCCTTGACCGGCAGCGACAGGCGCACGTCCGCCGGCCCGCCCTCGGCGGGCGGCAGGGTCTGCAGATGGGCGATCAGGGCACCCAGGTCCTCGTCGCTCAGGCGGTTGTAGTCCTCGCTGGGCATGATGAGGGCCGGCCGGCCCGAGGGCTTGACGCCATGGCGGATCGCGCGCACCCAATCCTCCACCTGGTAGTTCGCCACCGTGACCGCGCCCCGGGAGATATTCGGACCGCGCACGAACAGGCCCTTGCCATCGTCGATCACGACCCGGCCGCCGCCGTTGGCACCATGGCAGTCGGTGCAGCCGCGCGAGGCGAACAGGTAGCGGCCGCGTTCCAGTGCCGTCGCGTCGCCGGGCAGCGCGATGGCGCCCGGCTTCAGGTCCAGCCGGCGTTCCAGCTTGGCGTCGGCGCGATGCAGGGCATAGCCCAGGGTGGCGGCCGCGGCCGCGGCCAGGCCGGCCAGGGTGTAGAGGCCGTAGCGCAGGATCTTGTTCATCGGGAGGGTCCTTGTGCAGGAGGGAGGGTGGCGGCCGCGGCCGGGCCGGATACCGCCAGCAGTTGCAGGGGCTCGGTGCCCTGGTTGACCAGCTTGTATTCGGTGAAGGCAGGCAGCAGCAAGGTGCAGGGCGCGCTGAAGCGCTGCGGCGCGCCGGCCAGCAGCAGCTTGCCCAGGCCCTGCAGCACCAGCAGCGCATGCTCGCCGGCCTGCATGCGGCCTTCGCAGCTGGCATGCGGCGCCAGCAGCAGCAGCCAGCACTCGAAGCCGGCCACGCCCAGCTCCGCGCCGGCCATGCGCAGGCGCTGCAGGCCGGGCTCGGCGCCCGGCTCGGGGAAATGGTGCTGGATCACATGCATGGGACGCCATGCTCGGTGCCGGGGCGGCCCGGCGCATCGGTCAAAAGAACCAGCCCGGCCGCCCCGATGGGCCATGGCCGGGGGCGCCGGCGCTCAGTGCCGCTCGCGCCACCAGGCGGCGGCCTGACCGCGCGAACTCAGGACCAGCTTGTCCAGGATGTTGGCCACATGGCGCTTGACCGTGAAGGGGCTCAGGTCCAGCGCACGGGCGATCAGCTTGTTGCTGTCGCCGGCGGCGATGCGGGCCAGCACCTCCTGTTCGCGCTCGGTCAGGCCGGCGTCGGGGCGCGCCGGGCGGGCCTTCGCCGCCGCCTCGCTCCGGGCCGGCCGGGACGGCGCCGCCAGCGGGAGATCCCGCCCCTGGCGCGCCTGGCGCAGCTGGTCCAGCAGCCTTGCCAGCAGGCCCAGCTGCGCCTCGGACAGGCGGGTGCCCCAGCGCTGCGCGGCCAGCCGTTCCAGCACCTGCGGGCCGGCCATCAGCGC
>Ga0255338_1005184_pt1 | contig 12319 bp, 18 predicted proteins | sample MeOH1_35cm_T4_19_FD_203715 | JGI IMG/M metagenome (GOLD analysis project Ga0255338, IMG submission 203715) | Sandy soil microbial communities from University of British Columbia, Vancouver, Canada - MeOH1_35cm_T4_195 | ecosystem: Engineered > Artificial ecosystem > Sand microcosm > Unclassified ... | reverse complement strand
TCTGTGATTTGACGCACTGCTGCTAATTTGAATTCTTCTGGATAACGTTTCGCGCTCATTTTATACACCTTTTTAAGTTGCCATTATTACGGCTCTAAGGTGTCTAGTAAACTAGTGGCGATTCAGTAGAAGATAGAAGAGGAAGTGTGTATGGGGTTGTTCCAATCCAAGTGAAGTAATCAGTATAGCTAAAGTCCATACTCACATTGGTAACGGGTTGGCTAAAGTCTGCGGTAAATCCATTCTGACCGTAAGAAACTAAGTTGCTATATGCGCCTGGGAAAGGGCGGTCACGATAATCCATTCCGCGATGTTCTTCTATTGTTACATTATAAATGCCTAAATTTGATGTGTTGGTGAAACTCACTTCGGAGTTTGACAGTTCGCTTAAAGCTACAGGTCTAAACGTATCATCAAAATTCTCTCCATTTGTGGAATAAGTTGGCATTTGTGTTTGAACGTAAGTAAAAATATTATTCGAATATAGATTCGGGTCGTTGAGAAAATTTGTGATATGGGGCTCTAGTTCAGCGGCTATAATTTTATCCGCTTCATTAGTAAAGTTAATCGTGTTAGCACTTGCTAGACCTGACAGTATGAGTAAAGCGGAACCGACTGCCGCTCTTATAGTAAGTTGTTTCAAGGTGTTCTCCCAAAAATGATTGTTCGTGGATTCATTCTTGGATAGCGATAGAAAGCGGTCTGTACGTCAGCATACATTGAGTTAGTTGGAATTTGTGATTTGATCGTGTAGGTCAAAGCCTTTTTCTAGCAGACTGGCACCAAGGCATAAAGCCATGGAGGTGTCATCCGTCCATTCCCCAGCTTTGAGTTGAAATGGCCCACCACCAACCATGTCAGTCATCGGTGTAAAACTGCCTCTAGGCTTAAACTCTACCGTGGTGCCAATGGCGTCGCCGATTGTTAATCCAAGCAGGCAACCACGCGCGCGATCAATACGTTCAGATTTCATTCTTTTTCTTTCAGTAGTAGCTTCAATAATGGCTGGTCACTCGGGTGGGTTAGATACAGATTTAACATATTTCTCGGGACTAAATGTATCGCTTGTGATTCCCAGCCCATGTCAGCAGGATTACCACCGATGCGTTTTGCTCGGTAATAACGTGTGTAGCTGGTTGTTCTATCCGTATCGATTAAAAATTCTGTTAATTCCACACGTAAGCCGGATTCCTCAAAAGCCTCTTTTATCGCCGCCGCCTTTTTACTTGCACCTGATTCGACTGTGCCTTTTGGGAAGGTGTTAATGTAGCCTCCAAAGCCGTTAGATGGGCTAATAAGCCAGACTCTTCCGTCAGATTCCTCTATGACTACGCCAGAAGCATGCTTCTTGTGTGGTGGTGGTGTAAAAAGTGGTTCGTCGATTTTGCATTCAGCAGCAAGCGCCTCCCAAGCCTTAAGCGTGACAGGGGTGTCGGTCCAGTTTGCTAAAGCGATTCCATTAAGCTCTGTTGGTAATGCGCCATTCGGGATCACCGTTGCAACTTCAGCAGGGTTGCTCCATGACAACAGCGGTGATGGATTGCTAGGATTTTTCAGCCCAACCTTTGCGCCGTGCTCATCTAGTTTCGGGTGATAAATTGTCATAAATTTTATGTTGAATGAATTTTCTATAATGGGCCTAATTATGCTTATCCTGTTTCCTGAAGTTCCAGGGCGGGGTGGGGTTCTTGTCAGCCCATAAACCTAATTGATTCTTTTCTGCATAGTCTTGAGCGCCTGCATATTCTTCGCGATCCTGGACAGATTGTTCATTCTGATACTTGGCATAAAACCAGGCCATTCCGCGCTTGATCTGCTCCAAGTTGGCATCCATGCCATTAACGATCACCTTACCTACTGTGCGCCCGTACCGGTCATGCTTACTCCATTCAACGGCAACCTGTCTGCCGAAAACCATATCAGAAAGTGATCGCTTGGAGGCAGTCCCGAAAGCCTGTTTCTTTTCAGGCGCATCAATCCCAGCTAGTCGGATCTTGTATTGGGTATTAGTGTTATCCAGCACAGTAATGGTGTCCCCATCGCTTACCGATACAACACGACCGTTGATCACGTCTGCCTGAGCTATAGTTGAGAAAACCCAAAAAAGTCCAGCGATCAAAATTTTATACATGGTGCTCCTAGGTTCTGGGATGTTGCCTGCAATCATGTATCAACGCCGATCAGATGTATAGAGGTTATCACTACACCTTTCTAGATCGACTCAGGTAGACCCAAAAAAATATTTCACGGCATACCCTTCAAAAATCGAAAACCTTGTCGTACACGTAAATATTGACATCAAGAAGATCTGGGTACCAACGCCCAAAATGGCTTCCCCGAATGACCTTGATATCAAGTAACGAGACCTATTATCTGCAAGGCCTTTTTAAGGAAAAACCATGCAGATAATAGGGGGGCTCATGTTTTTGGGCTTAAAGACTTCTGAGCGATAGAGAAGAACCTTTAAGGACAAATGCATGAGGTGGAATGAGGCAGTCATGAAGATTCGTGCAATATATTGCGCGGATCGAAGTGATAGGCGAAATGTAACGAACCCCAGCCGAACATTGTGGCTATTTATTGCCGCAATGTGCTGGAGTTTACATAGTAAACGGAACGGAGAACATGTATGAAGAACAAGGATATCAAATTAAATGATATGGAAGCAAGTAGAGAAAAAAGGATGCTTGATTTGTTAAAGGATGCCCTGGGAGTGGCGGAGAGAACCAAGAAGAAACAGCCTTTAATGATATCTGAAAAATCCCTTATGGATTACGAGAAAGTGGCTGCAAATGTTTTTGGAACATATCCAGACACATCAATATTAATTCCACCCGTTGATGCATCATTGGTGATTCAAAAAATCAGCTCTTGCAACAAGGTATCAACACTTAGAAAGCAGGTGCAGTCAATCTTGCCGATATGCAAAAGAATGCTTTTTGAAAAGTATGAAGAAGCTATAAATGAATTCAAGAAAGGTAAAGCTGATATTGGTGAGATGATTGTGATGCACCCCAGTTTTAAAACCCTTATAACACTCTCTGAAATGAGGGCTGCAGAATATCGCAAGGTTGAAACGCCAAAGGTCAAGCGTGAAAGCAAAAAATCTTCACTGACTAAATTGCCGCACGATTGGCGGGAAATATTGGCAGATACTCTTCCAGTGGGCCATTTTACCTGCCCTGCGCTTGCACTATTACTAAGTGGAGCGCGCCCTGCAGAAATAGAGCGTGGTATCGAATTTGTTCAGATTGGACATAGGTTAAGAGCACGGATTTGGGGTGCAAAGATAACTGAAAATGGAGGACAACCATGGAGGAGTTTTGATGTGGCTGATGGCTTTATTAAAGATATCCTGCTTGACTATGTGGATCCAGAACGACAGGGACAAAGCTTTTGTATAAAAGTTAAAAACGGGAATTCCTTAACCACCCATATTCGTGACCTCTGCCGAAAAATATGGCCGGATCATAAGCAAGATGTCACTTGTTATACGGCACGGCATGCCATGGCAGCAGATTGTAAACGTGCCATTATAAATGGTGCTGATCCTGATTTAACAAGCAAGGTTTTAGGCCATAGGGTTGATAAAACAGCAAGTTTTTATGGCAGCAGCTTCCAGGGGGGTGGTGTCAGTTTGGCCCCGACAAATGTTAAAGTGAGCCGTCCTGTTAGGAATAAGCAGAAGCTCAAGAACGGTGCTCGGGCGCTCCCTTGTAAAGCAACAAAGCATGCTCATGCAATAAAATAAAGCACGCTCTGGGACCATTTATCTTAATCAAGATGAATGGTCTGAGACTAAACATCAACTCCGGCAGTAATTATGCGATATCCGGGAATTGCAGCACCTATGCAATTTTTTGGAGTGCCTTTTTTATATTTAAAATCATTGGGTTGCAGACATTGCTTATTTTTTAAGCAACAATTCTCGATTTCTTAAAAAGTCATAACCTATTGATTTAAAACATATTTTTCTTGACAAGGCCTCTTCGCGTTGATATAATGCGTACACTCAATTTGTTCTGTTTCCCAAATTGAGGTTGTATTCGGAATCCTATAAACCACTAACAAAAGGATTAAATGTATGAAGCCAGTCGAAAGCAAATTCAGTACCCGCACCCCTGAAGAAGTTCGTGAGCGTGACCTGGACGATTACATTTCTGAAAACTACAAGACCATGCATGATCTTGTAGAGACCTATGTTGAGTTTTTAGTGGAAACTGGCCAACGTGCACCATCTACACATCTATATGACCCCCTGTTCTCAACTTTGGAAGAGCTCATGGATGAGCTTGATATCAGACAGCAGATTTGCGCAGTAATGCGCGATCTGATGGAAGATGAAGAGAACGCTGTAAAAGCTTCTTAAGCAGCTCACCCTTTTCATCATTGTGTCTGGTCATTTACCAGATGCATTTTTCACAGCGGCAGGTGCGTCAGTGCCTGGCAGCTGTGAGGATGCGATCTCTAGTTACATTTATCAGCACCCAGCAAGCGTAGCGCGCTACATCGAGGCGTGGCTTAGATGCGTCGTCGACGCTGGTGAACTGATCCCAATCAACCGTCCCGAGCGGGTCCATGAACTGGAGATCAAGCAGCTGCTAGCCTTGGCCGACATGCTGAATATCCACGACGACCTGCGTGAATTTATGCGCGTCATGATGACAACCACGCCCTTTGTGGACCCTGACAAAACTATGGAAGCAGGACAAAAAATGGATACACCTGATTTTTACATTGCCAATCCAGACGCCGTGAAGGCGCGCGTAGCGGAATTGAAGGACCAGAGCCGCGATGTTCGGGCCCGCCTGGCCCCGATTCTGAAAAAATTGTGGGATCCAAAGCGTGACCTGAAAATCGTGGATAACCTCAAAGGCTTTCAGGATTTACGTAAGCGCTTTCCTAATTTTGCCGGGGTGGTGGATATTTACGAGGCGAACGCGATCGCATTGGGCAAGGTTAACCAGCCGTTTGAAGCCCAGCCCATTCTTTTATGTGGCGAGCCCGGCCTGGGTAAGACGCTATTTGCGTCGGAACTGGCCCGAGTTCTGGGTTTACCATACTACGAGATCGCGCTATCCACGATCACGGCGTCATTCGCCCTCAGTGGTGGCAGTGTCCAGTGGGAAAATGGATCTGTCGGCTTTGTGGCAAAAAGCCTGGCGGATAGCGCCGTTGGCAATCCCTTGTTCCTGATTGACGAGCTGGACAAGTCAAGTGGAAGCAAGTATGACCCCATGAATAGCTTCTACGGCCTGTTGGAGCGCCACACGGCGGAGCGGTTTAAGGATGAAGCGGTGGATATTGAGTTAAACGCGAGCCGTATTGTCTGGATCGCAACTGCTAATGATGCTGCCAATGTACCTGAAGCTATCTTGTCGCGCGTGCGCACCTATGAAATCAAGCGTCCGGATGCAGCGGGCATGCGTGCAGTGATTAATAGCGTTTACATGAGCTTAAGGAAAAACAAGCCCTACGGCCGATTGTTGCAGGAAGGCCTGAATGAAAACGTGATCGAGGCGCTGATAGGCCAGCTACCGCGTGCAGTGCGCCAGAGCCTGGAAGACGGGATGCTAAAGGCGATTGTGGGCGACCGCGACCATATTATTCCGGACGACTTGATTACCGGAAAAAGAAAGGAGAAGCAACGTGTCGGCTTTTGCTAACAAGGACAACAAAAATGGCAAACACCCGGATAACCTGGACCCGCAAGACAAGCCACTGATTAAGACGATCCTGGCGCAGCGGGATGATGACCAGCTTAACACGGATAATCCGAAGGATGAATTGAACGCCTGGCAGCCGATCATTAAAACCGAGGATCCACCCAAACGCCAGTTAACCTCGATCGAGCATGTGAAACGCATGAGCGACGAATACGGGGTAGATATCGGGTTATTGGGTAGCTACCTGTACCCGCGCGGCTGGTTTCGTGTCGTGGATGACCTGTTTTACGACTTACGCGGCGCTGACTTGGTGATCACGGACGTCCGCGAGGATATCGGGCGCTTGGTTGTCCAGTTTAACACCGAGGACCCGGAAGCCGAACTACGGGCCTGGCGCGCCATTAACAGGGCCAGCGCTGAAGCCAGATGCGCTTGCGAGGATTGTGGGATCCGCGGGCGCTTTGGCGTGCATGGCAAAAACAAACGCATCGGCGTGTTATGCGCGGATTGCCTCAAAAAACAGGAACCGGAAAAAGCGGAGCCTACCCGCACCGGCACCTGGCTGGATTATTTTTAAGGGGCTGACATGAGCGATCATCGCGTAAAAATCGACGAGTTTAATGGTGTATTTCATTTCAAAGACTGGGCGCGCCAAGCCGGTGTCATGGTTTCCGACCGGGCCGAGATTTACTACAGCTACGGCTGGGCCGACATCGTCAAGGATTTTGTGAACGCAATCGCGAACTGCGGCGCCGTGATCCACGGGGTAAAAGCCGAGTTTGGCGCATTGGAGATTTCCTTTGATGTGGAAAAAAAGAAAGATGAAGTCAAGGTCTGGCGCGCCATCTCGATAGCCCGCGAAAAGTCAAAAATCACCTGCGAATTATGCGGGGATGACACCGGCAAGCGCGCCGTGATGCAGCGAGACGTTAAAGCGTTGTGTCCAGATGGTTGCCGACAGGTGATTGAGGAAACGATTGGAAAGCTAAAGCTGGACCAGGAGAACGGAACCAGGTGCACCGGGACTTGGCTGGATGATTATTAAATGGCTGACTTTAATTCAGAGTCCTGGGTGCGCGAAACTTGTCAGCGGTTAAATCTGGAAGCCTGCGACAACTTCAGGGCTGGCAGTTATGACTTCCCGCAAGGCTGGCAAGCCCTGGTTGAGCGCATGTTGACCGCCATGCGCGGCTGCAAGGTACAAATCTTCTCGATCCGGGAAGATCACGGCTTGCTGGATGTGCGCATGGTGGCTAGCCAAGAGTCTGAGCTTGCGGTGCTGCGCGCCATTTACGTTTACCAGCAGTGGGCAAGTATGACGTGTGTGCAGTGCGGCGCACGTGGAAGGAAAACAGTGTTAAGCGGCAAGGTGCGCGTGTTGTGTGCCGGCTGCATCAATAAGTAAGGATAAAAAATGGCAAACAACAAATATGACGAAGTCATCGTGGTGGAATTGGAAGCCAGCTGCTGGGAGTCCTGAAATGATAAGCAATGACGCGTCATTAACCGCAAAACTGGAAGCCATGATCCCTCGGGGCCTGGATGACATCATTCGTAAAAACCGCGAGCACTGTCAAATCAGGCACCCGACAGACGCCGACCTGTCGCCCTTGTTGGGTGAGGTGCCGGCGGCTTACCCAAAATTGGTGATCACGAATTGGCATCTGGTAAGTATCGAGGCCGCGGGCGAGTATAAAGTTGTCTTGTTGGGCGACATTTGCGACGGATCCGGCAACACCTGGATCACCAGCAAGATCACCAGGCTGGACCTGCAAAGCGGCTACCTGCGAACGGCGAGCGGCTCGCTTTATATGATGGCCACAAAGGGCGAGGGAGAGCCTAGCTTTGAGCAGCTGGCGCTTTTGTGCATTTATCTCAACCGCGGCGGCTTTGGCGCCTATTTTGGCGTGCCGGAATATTTTTACTAAAAAAGGTTAACCATGAAGATTCACATTTTAAGCGACCTGCATACCGAGTTTTCGAATTACGAGCTACAGGTAAGGGACGCGGATATTATCGTGCTGGCCGGCGACATCAGCACCGGCACGCGCGGCCTCGCTTGGGCCAGAGAGCAGTTATCCAAGACAAAAGCACAGATCCTTTATGTGGCGGGTAATCACGAGTTCTACAGGACGGAAATGGACAATCTGACACAAACCCTGCGCGATTTGGCAAGCAAGGAAGACCGGATCCATTTCATGGAAAATGACGCCGTGATCATCGATGGCGTGAGGTTCTTGGGCTGTACGTTGTGGATGAATTTCTTGCTGTTCGGCGCGGATAAACGCATAGACTGCAAAAGAGAGGCTTACCAGCTGAACGACTTCCGGCTGATCAATAAGGCCAGCAACACGCACAGCGGCGGCGGTTTTGTTAACAAGTTTAAGCCACAAGACGCGGTGGACCTGTTCCAGCAATCCACCAGATGGCTGACCGAGCAGCTGGATACGCCGCACAACGGGCCGAACGTGGTGATCACGCACCACTTGCCGTCTTTCGACAGCGTGGCCCCGCAGTATGCCAGTGATTTGCTGAGCGCCTGTTTTGCAAGTCGGCTTGATCATTTTTTTGGGCGCATGGATTTATGGATTCATGGGCATACGCATACCAGCTTTGATTACATGAAGGACGGTACGCGTGTGGTGTGCAATCCAAGAGGCTACTGTTTATATAACCGGGACTGCGAAAATTTTGAATTTGATCCGGCGCTGGTGGTGGAAATATGACTGAAACTTTAATTATTGTCGACCTACAGCCATTAAAGCGGCTTATCTTGGAAAACAAGCTGAATGCACTCACACCAGGATTGCCTCTGGCTATCACCGACATGACGCTGGCTGAATTAAAGGCGGATAAGGACAGCTTGAGTGCTGCCGCCATGGCTTACTTGGAGGCGCGCCAGGTGCCAAAGATTGAAACCGGAATCCCGGCAATCAGTACCGATTTGCGCGCCCTGGGCGTGGATCCGCTTGTGGAGTCGATCCGCCGTGTTATTGATCGTTTTGAGGGAGCCGGCAAAGGTAAGTACGCCCTGCTGGTACGCGATAGCTATCAGTTTATGCGCGCGCCGGAGCCGGAAGCGAAAACCCGTGCGCTGACATTGACGCAGTTTTTACGCAAAGCGACAGGCGGGCCGCGCCTGGAAAAAGTAATGTTTACCAACAAATTTACGGTTGAAAGATCGCCAGGTTGGCCAGATTGGGCGGTGATCAGCATCATAGAGTCGGAACAATTCCCGGGCGAAGCGAAAATCCAGGATGGCTGGCATAGCATCTGCCGCGTCAATTTCCATGACGTTGACCTGGCGACAAAAACGGATGAGCCCTATGTGTTGATGACGGAACGTGATGCACAGGTGATCGTAGATTTTGTGCACTCAGCAGCGCCAGAGGTTTACGGCATCCTGGTGCACTGTAAGGCCGGTGTCAGCCGATCCGCAGCGGTGGCAAAGTGGATTGCCAGGGCTTACGGTTTGCCGTTTGATCATGGCTATAAGCAATACAACAAGTACGTTTATGAGTTGGTGTGGAAAGCTGGTACCCGTAAAGGGCATCACCGCCACACTACGGTAATAAATTGCCAAGGGTGGCGCGAACAACAAAAAGAAAGCGATGATCAATGACGGAATCATTTTTGCAATCCCTTAACGTAAGCCTGTCCAAAACTGGCGGCAGCGTGCGTATGGCGACGCCTGTCGAATTGAACGCCCTGGAGTATGCCGTAATGGTAAAGACCAGTTTTAATGAGCGCGCGCTCACTGGGATTCTCGATGACTGGAGTGTCGTCATGCTTGCGCTCTCGCACGGCGAAGGGGAGCGCGCGCACCTGGTGGGTGAGCTGGTAGGCACCACTAAAATACGCGTTACCAGCATGGTGACGGAATTAGGCTTGACGCAAGGATTTGCCATGACGGAGCACGGATCGGTGTACCAGCTGGGCAATCCGCGCCAAGGTGAACCGGATTTAAACCAGGTGCTGGCGCTGGCAAAGACCATAGCAAGCTGGAAAGGTATCGAGCCGTGAAATTGCAGATCTGCACAAAAGACGAGGCGGAAGCTTTATCTGCACGCGCAGATTGGGGAGTTATCGTGATCACATACCCCGCAGCGCCTTACCTGGACCTACAACCAGGCTGGCATGTGGTACGTCGGCAAAAGGTGATGGACGGAATTTTTACCGAGGGGGACGCCAAAAGTTTATCGCTTTTTGTTCGCATGCATAGCCCGGCGGTTCAGGGTTTCCTAGTGTGCAGCAACGGTGGGCTGGCGCTGATCCAGGGCGTAGCCGCTTGGTTATGTGAGCGTTTTAACATCCCGGAATTTGCGCTGGACAATCCAGACGCCGGATTTGCACTGGAGCCGGAATTTAACGCGCGCGTGCTGGAATTATTGAGGACAACAACGAAATGACAAATTTACTCGAAAATACAAAAGTCATTTACGCATCAGGCCACACTCTCGTTGATATCGTATTTATCGGCGCGGAAAGCACAGGGCATCAGTGCACCTGGATTGAATTTATGGGGCTGGCTGACGTCGAGTATGACGAAGGTTTTGGCCTGCAAAACGTAGCTTGCGACCTTGTGATCGTGTTCAATAGCGGCGCCAGCCTAGTGCGCCATGATTATGATGGACAGGAAAGCTGGCGGCTGATCAAGCCGTTTAGGATGCCCACCGAAGTGCGCCCGATCAAAACGTTAATACGTGCTAGCGACGATAAACAGGCTTACGCGCGCACGCTGGAGGATCTGAACCCATGACCTATTTATACTTGGATTTTGACGGGGTGTTGCACGCTGACTCGGTGTATAACACCAGAGGCAGACCGGAACTCATGGCGCCTGGTGTGCTGTTTCAGCACGCCCATATCCTGGAAGAGGCCTTAGGTTATCACCCGGAAGTTAAAATTGTGCTGTCCACATCCTGGGTTGGCGCCTTCGGTTTTGAGGCCACTCTGGCTTACCTGCCGACCAGAATCCAGAAGCGCGTGATCGGCTACACCTGGCAGGAGCCTCGCCAGGTTGGCATGTATGCGTTGGACAGCTTTAGTGATCTGACCCGCTTTCAGCAGATCATGGCGCACGTGGCAAATAACGGGATCACTAACTGGCTGGCATTAGATGACCTACACTCCAATAGCCAGACCTGGTGGGAAAAGTATGGGCGGCACTTGGTTTTATGTCATCCGGATAAAGGGTTGGGTGATCAGGACGTGCAAGCTGCGCTCAATACGGCATTAATGGAATACCAACATGCGCGATAGTTGAACCAGACGCCAGCGTTGTATCAAGAAGCCGTATGTAATCAATAAACAATGCAACTTTTTCCGCAATTAATAAAGGAAACTGCAACTTTTTCGGTATTTAATAAGGAAAACTGCAAGTTTTTCCGGTGTTAACAAAAACTGGATCCCCAATGAATAACAGAATAACCCTATTTTTAGACATTGATGGCGTCCTGCACCCTGACGCCGTTTACAGAGGCAAGCACGGCCTAGAGTTGCGCGCCCCCGGGTACCTGATGATGTATGCGCACATCCTGGCGCGGATCCTGGGACGATATCCGGAGGTGGACGTTGTGTTGTCCACGAGCTGGGTAAGGGAATTAGGCTATGACAAAACCTTATCAAAATTACCGGAAATCATCCGGGAGCGCGTCATTGGCGCCACATGGCATCGGAGGATGAAAACCGAGTCCGGCTATGATCCATTCACGCACATGAGCCGCTTTGAGCAGATCCATGGGCATGTGAGGCGGAATGCGGTGCAGCGCTGGCTAGCCCTTGATGATTTGCATTCCGGGACGGAAAGCTGGCCGCCAGAGTTTATGGATCACCTGATTTTGTGCAGCCAAGACACTGGGCTAGGTGATCAAGAGGTCCAGGAAAGGCTAAACCAGGCTTTGGTGTTGTAGCAAGAGTGCGTAGGTAATCAATAAACTGTGTTATTTTTTCTATAATCTACAAGGAAAAATGTAACTTTTTCGTGAATTAATAAGAAAAAATGCAACTATTTTAGGAGTTAAATTTTTTGAGAAAAAAGCAACTTCTCATTTAATTATGCGATTTGCGGTAATAGCAGCACCTATGAGATTTTTCAGACGGCCTTCCAGCCCAATAGAATCAAGGAGTTTCGAAGATTGCCTATTTTTTAAGCAACAATTCTCGATTTTTTATTATCGCGTGCATGCGCGATGCCAAAGCACAGTACCGGGTCATACCCCAGCCCTGTGCTTTTTTTGTAAACTCAATAGGGATGGGCCTTACAGATGATAGAGGTCGGCCTTTGACTAACTTTCTTTATAAGCAGAGTAGTTGTGTACCGGGTGAATGAATATCTTCTAGACAGGATTTCAGCAAGTTACTATTAGTTTTTAATGTAGAAGTTATGTGTTAGATGGGATAGAGTTCAGTTGTAAACAGGAAGTGATTAAAACTAGACGAAATTTTTTTAGGACGAATTTAGGATGAGGGGCCTTATGAAAGACAAAAGGCTCACAGTCGTTAAACTGTAAGCCTTTGTTTTATATGGTGCGCCCGAAGAGATTCGAACTCCTGACCCCTTGGTTCGTAGCCAAGTACTCTATCCAGCTGAGCTACGGGCGCGAAAGCGTGCATTATACTTGAAGCCGGATATTTTTCCAGCAATATTTCAC
>Ga0255338_1005183_pt1 | contig 12320 bp, 12 predicted proteins | sample MeOH1_35cm_T4_19_FD_203715 | JGI IMG/M metagenome (GOLD analysis project Ga0255338, IMG submission 203715) | Sandy soil microbial communities from University of British Columbia, Vancouver, Canada - MeOH1_35cm_T4_195 | ecosystem: Engineered > Artificial ecosystem > Sand microcosm > Unclassified ... | reverse complement strand
CAGGTCGCGCTTGGTCGGGCGTCGGAACTGCTCAAAGCCTCTGTCGGATTCCATCGCAAGGGTCTGCTGCTTCATACACAACTCAACGGCTCAGGTCGCGCAGCGGTGGACCTTTTTCAGCGTTGCCTTAGCTCGCTCAAGGACCTGCCTACCTCGCACCTGCAGAAGTTGCGCGACTCCGCGCCGTCGTCCTCTGTGCTCTCGAGTGGGAAGCCACTCGCTCAGCTGGATGCTCTGCTCGCCAAGCACAAGTTGCAGCCAGTTGCGCAGCTGAAGCCTCGCACGGGTTTCGACGACATGGACGACGACATTCCGTTCTAACGGTGAAAGTGCCTGGGGAGCACGCTCGCCCCTGCGTGGACGACAGCTCGGTAAGATCGCGGCATTGATACAACGGATGCCGTCTTCACCGTGGATTAGAACTGGCCCGTAGGCGCCGTTGCTGGCACGATTCGCAGAGCGCCTCAAGACTGCACATTCGAATCAACGAGAGGACACGATGGACGCCGACAAGCAGAATGCGATCCGGGAGCCGCCGGTGCCGCAATCGGTTACTTCCCATCCGGCGTGGTTCCGTTTGATCGACCAGGTCAACTGGTACGACCGCAAGAGTCAGCACTGCCAGCGCTGGTACAAGGGCTTGAAGATCGCCCAGGTCGCATTCGCGGCGCTGATCCCGGCGACGAGTCTGCTGCCCGGCGATTGCGCGAAGTGGGCAGCGTCAGCTTTCGGCGTCGCGATCGCGGTACTCGAAGCCGTCCAGCAGATGAACCAGTATGCGACTTTGTGGTTCAGCTACCGCGCGACGGCGGAACGACTAAAGCACGAGAAGTACTTGTTCCTGTCGGCTGCAGGCCCCTACAAGGGCTTGGCCGAACCTGAGCGCCTCCTTGCATTGGCTGAGAGGGTTGAGGAGCACGTCTCGACGGAACATGCGAACTGGTTTGACGAGACTCGCCGCGCGGCTGCGGCCAAGAAGGCGGAGGCGGGCTGATGGCGGTTACTCGTCTCAAGGAATTGACCGTCGGCTCGCGTGCGCTGCCGTTGCCCACCTATTTCCCGTCCATTTCGTCGGTCAAGACGGCGCTGCGACCACTGGACTACCTGCGCTTGCTGGCATCGCTGGGGGGACTGAACGGTCAGCTTCTCATGTCGGCCTTTGATCTCGCAAGGATCGACGATGCAGGGCTTGCGCAGGAGGCACTCGCGTCTGCCCGTAGTGCGGGCGGCTTGGTCCTGATGGACTCAGGCAACTACGAGAGCTTCTGGAAGGAGATGCAGACCACCTGGAGACAGGAAGACTTCCACGCGATGTTGACGGCGTTTCCGTGCGATCTGGCTTTTGGTTTCGATGAGCAACGCCCACCGACGGATGCCAATGACCATGTTGCCTTGGTCGTGAATCGGTGGCAATCAGATCAGGCAGCAGCTGGCGCGTGCCAGATCGTTCCCATCATTCACGCACCAGGCCGTGACCTTCCTTCGCTGTGCGCAGCCGTGGCCGCGAACACCGGCGTCACCATGCTCGCTGTCGCTGAGCGTGGGCTTGGAGATGGTGTTCTGGAGCGCGCGCGAGCGGTAAAGGCTATTCGAGCAGCGTTGAATGACCTTGGTCGATACGTTGTTCTTCACCTTCTTGGCACAGGGAATCCGATCTCAATTGCGTTGTATTCAGTCATGGGCGCCGACTCATTCGATGGTCTAGAGTGGTGCCAGACGGCGGTCGATCACGAATCTGGTTTGCTCTATCACCTGTCGCAATGCGACTTCTTCGCTAGCCAGACCGTGTGGGGCGATGACGACAAACTGTCGTTTCAGGCGCGCACGCTGGCGCATAACCTCGATTTCTACTCCGACTGGATGCGGAGGCTGCGTGACGCGACGAGCCAGGATCGTTTGCCCGAGTTCTGTCGTTCCAATTTGCCGCCTCGGGCCTCAAAGTACGTCGCGGAAGTTGCCAACTGGAGCCAGGCGTGACCGTGGCGATCATCAACCGGGCCATTCGAGCAGTGTGCCTTGAGGTCGAGGCGCAAGAGCCACCTGTACGGGACTGGCGACTGATGACGGAAGATGAGCTGCTGTACGAGGTGGCGGTCTGCATCATCGGTAGTCAGATGCTTTTTGAGATGGCGGTCGCTACGGCGGATCGGCTGCGTGAGCGAAAGTTGCTGCGGCCATTGACTGCCTCCAGTAGCGAGCGAGTCTTCGAGAGGAAGATAGTCGCTGCCCTATCCGATCCACTGTTTGTTTCTTCCAACGACGGCACAGTGCGATGGGTGCGACCGCGCTTCAAGAACCGGGTGGCATCCCTGCTTGGCACGACCATGTCCGAGATTTACGGGCGGTCTCGAACAATCGGTGGCCTCTTGTCCGACGCGGGAAGTCCGAAGGCCGCACGCGAAGCCATGACGCAGTTCGTTTGGGGCTTCGGTCCAAAGCAGGCGAGTCTCTTCCTGCGCCGTGTGGGGTACTGCGCCGATCTCGCCGTGTTGGATGTTCATGTATTGGACTACCTGCAACTGGCTCGCGGTCTGTCGCTGTCACCTAGCAGACTCGGCCGCTTGTCCTTCTACGAGGAAATTGAAGATACGTTTCGCGAGATCGCGACAGAGTTCGGTCATTCGGTAGGTTGCGTCGATTTGGCGATGTGGCTGACGATGCGCGTGGCGAAGCGCGAGGCATTGCTGTGAGTTTCGTGAGCCTAGCGTCCGGCGGGCTTGATTCGACGCTCGTGGGCGTGATGGCCAGGGACGAGGGCATTGCGCACTTTCCGCTGTTCATCGACTACGGACAGCGGGCCGCTCGCAAGGAGTGGGAGACCTGCAAGCTCGTCCACGATGCGTTGAGCCTTCCAGCACCTACACGAATGAACTTGTCGGGGTTCGGTCGGGTGATTGCATCCGGGCTGACCAGCGAAGACTTGGATGTCAAGGATGACGCATTCACACCCGGACGAAATCTGATGCTCTTGCTGATGGGTGCCGCGTATGCGTACCAGCTCCGCGCATCTTCGGTAGCCATCGGCCTCCTCGCGGAGCAGTTCAGTCTCTTCCCCGATCAGAAGCCGCAGTTCGTCGCGCAGGCGGAAACTACAATTTCGGCTGCGATGGGACGGCACATCAAAGTGCTGACCCCATTGATTGAATTCGGCAAGGCGGACGTGGTGAGGCTAGCTCGCGCCAAAGGCATCACAGGAACCTACTCTTGCCATATTGGTGAATCAGAGCCTTGTGGACGATGTATCGCCTGCTTGGAATTTCAGTTCAACGAGGAGAAGTGATATGGGCGGAAGTTCTGGCAGTGGTCTTTCCAGCTTGGATATCAAGAGCCTTGAGGAGCGCGTCAAGCAGAAGCTCACCGACGCGAAGGACGATGTCAGTAGGCATGTTTTTATCAGCTTCGACCACGATGACTTGAACGACGTGAACATGCTGCGCGGACAGGCGAAGAACGACAACGTCGACTTCCAATTTGACGATCACTCGGTCAAGGAGCCTTTCGACAGCACAAACGCCGACTACATCAAGCGGCAGATTCGCGACAAGATCGACGGCTGCTCGGTGACGGTGGTCTACCTCACTGACAAGACGGCCGGCAGCAAGTGGGTGAACTGGGAAATCGAGGAAAGCATTAGGCGCGGCAAGGGCGTGATCGGGGTCTACAAAGGCGACAAGGCGCCCACCAAGCTGCCGCCGGCCTTCCAACACAATGGGTGCAAGGCCGTGAAGTGGGAACACGCCGGTCTGAAGAAGGCGATTGAGGACGCAAGCAAGAAGAGATGAGGCTGCCCTCATCCCGAGACACGATCTGTTTGAAGTGCGGCACGGCCATCCAGGTCGTTGATTCGGGATGGGGTGGAGTGCTCACGAAGAGCGCGCGCGCCGACGCGAGCGCCCTTACGATAGCGTGTCCGAGACCGAGAGTCCCATCTCGCGCGCAGCACTCGCCAGTGGAATGAGTCCGTCGTCTGCGAGCAAGGGCGACCCCGCGAGCTGTTGCGGGTCGAGCATGGTCGTCATGCGAGCGAAAGTCGTCTTCCAATCGAGGACCACTTCGAGCACGCGTAGGCGCGCCGTCGGGTAGCGCGACGTGTCGAGCGACACGCGAAGATCAGGTTTTCCATAAACAGCCTGGAGTGGCCTGGGGATGCGCGAGCGGGCGTAGAACGGCCCGTTGCGCCGAAACGAGTAGTCGCCGTGCCGCGCTATGTGGGACCTCGATCTGTCTCAGGGAAGTGGCGGAAATCAGCGGTGCGCCGGGTTTACCGTGCGGATCAGGTGCTTAGGTGCGACTGGAGCGGGCGATGGGAATCGAACCCACGTCTTGAGCTTGGGAAGCTCAGGTCCTGCCATTGAACGACGCCCGCGGGACAGCGCGTATCTTATTCGATCCCGCGACCCGAGCCGCACGGGCCGCGCGCTGACGTCCCCCAAGCGCGTCGGCGCGCCGCCGCCCGCCGGCGGCGCCTCGCACGCTTCACCGGGCCGGTTCGCCCAGGCGCCCGTCACGGAAATCGCTGACCGCCTGGTAGATCTCCTGCTGCGTGTTCATGACGAACGGGCCGTACTGCACGATCGGCTCCTTCAGCGGCCGGCCGGCGATCAACAGCGCCTTCGCCTCCGCGCCGGCCTCGATCACCACGCCATCCGCGCCCGGGTCGTTGGCCAGGATGGCCATCGCGCGTGCCGCCACGGCCGTTCCGCCCACCGTCACCTCGCCCCGGTACACGAGGATGAAGGCGTTGTGGCCGGGCGGCAATGCCTGTTCGAAGCGCGCACCGCGCGGCAGGTGCAGGTCCAGGTACAGGGGCTGCGTGATCTCGCGCGTCACCGCGCCTGGCACGCCGCGGCTTTCGCCGGCGATCACCGTGACGGCGACACCTTGCGGCGTCACCAGCCTGGGCAGTTGCGCCGCCTGGAAGTCGCGGTACCACGGGTCCTGCATCTTCTCGCTGCTGTGCAGGTTGAGCCACAGCTGGAAGCCCTCCATCACGCCGTGTTCCTGCTGCGGGATTTCCGAATGGATCACGCCCCTGGCGGCCGTCATCCACTGCACGCCGCCGTTTTGCAGCAGGCCCTCGTGGCCGGCGCTGTCGCGGTGCCGCATGCGCCCGGCGATCATGTAGGTCACGGTCTCGAAGCCGCGATGCGGATGGTCGGGAAAGCCCGCGATGTAGTCGTGCGAGTCGTCGCTGCCGAAGGCGTCCAGCATCAGGAACGGGTCGAGCCGATGCTGCAGGTCCTGCGTCAGGACGCGCGTGAGCTTGACACCGGCGCCGTCGGAAGTGGCTTGTCCGGCGACCAGGCGCTCGACGCGGCGCGAGCGCGTGACGGTGGAGATGGTGGTGGTGTCGGTCATGTCTTTGCCATTCCGAGGCGTCGAGGTCAGGCAAAAGCCGCGTCGAGGTCGGCCTGCGCTTGCGCGAAGCCCTTCTCGGTCGCTTCGGGCCCCATGGCCAGGCCTTCGGCGTAGATGAAGGTGACGTCGGTCATGCCGAGGAATCCCAGCACCGTCTTCAGGTGCGCCGCCTGGTGATCGTTGCCCGTGCCGCGGTACAGGCCGCCGCGTGCCAGCGCCACGTACACCTTCTTGCCCTTGAGCAGGCCTTCGGGTCCGGACTCGGTGTAGCGGAAGGTCACGCCGGCGCGGGAGATCGCATCGATCCAGCTCTTGAGTTGCACGGAGTTGCCGAAGTTGTACATGGGCACGCCCAGCACGATGGTGTCGTGGGCCTGGATTTCGGCGATCAGCGCGTCGTCCAGCGCCACCCGGGCGGCTTGCGCCGGGGTGCGCTGCTCGGCCGGGGTGAACAGCGCTCCCAGGGCCGCTTCGTCGAGCACCGGGTGGGAGCTCGCGGCCAGGTCGCGCACCGTGAGCTTCGCGTCGGGGTTGGCGCCAAGCAGGCGGGCGACGATGGTGTTGGCAACGCGGGTGGAGTTGGAGCCGTCACGGCGGGCGCTGGCGTTGACTTGAAGGATGTTCATGCGATATCTCCGGGGGTTGATGGCGATGTGATGACTGTATTTGGCAAAAGTCGCCTTGAAAATCCCTTAAATTCGATATCATTGTTCCTTATATGGAACAATTTGCACCCGGCGTCGATCCCAACGACCTCCTCATCTTTGCCTTCGTGGCGGAACTGGGGAGCTTCAGCCGCACCGCCGAAAGACTGGGCCTGCCCAAGTCCACCGTCTCCCGGCGGCTCGCCGGCCTGGAGCAGCGGCTGGGTGAACGGCTGCTGCTGCGCACGACACGACGCCAGGCGCTGACCGAGTTCGGGCAGCAACTACTGGGGCATGCGCGCCAGGTGGCCGACGAGGTTGAAGCCGTCGCCGCGCTGAGCGCGCATCGCCAGGCCGCGCCCAGCGGCCGGCTGCGCGTGTCCATGCCGAGCGATTTCGCCAACATCGTGCTGGCCGACGCCCTGGCGGCGTTCGTGGCCCTGCACCCTGCCATCACGCTGGAACTGGACCTGTCGCCACGCCGGGTCGACCTGCTGGGCGAGGGCTTCGACGTGGCGGTGCGCTTTGGCGAACTGCCCGACGACGGCCTGCTGGCCGCGCGCCAGTTGAAGGCGCTGTCCAATGGCCTCTACGCGTCGCCCGGCTACCTCGCCGGGCACGGCCAGCCGGCGACGCCGGACGACCTGCTGCAGCACGAGGCGGTGCGCCTGCCCGCAGCCAATGGCGAGCCGGCGCCGTGGGCGCTGGCGCAGGGCGACCAGCGCTGGGAAGGGGTGCCGCCGGGGCGCCTCATGGCGAACTCCCCCGAGCTGCTGGTCCGCCTGGCGAAGGCCGGTGCCGGCATTGCGGCGGTCCCGGACGATTTCGCGCTCGCCGACATCCGCAAGGGCCTGTTGCAGCGCGTGCTGCCGGGCTGGTGCCTGCCGAGCCACGTTGCCTGGGCGGTGTTTCCCGGCCGCAAGCTGATGCCGACCAAGACGCGGGCGTTCATCGACATGTTGCGGATCGCGCTGGGCGCTGCGCCCTAGCTTCCGGCGGTGTCCGGCTGATTGGCCGCGATCCACGCGTCGTAGCCACCTCGCAGCGGCTTGACCGACACATAGCCTTCGTCCAGCAGGCGCCGTGCGGCCAGGATCGCGCCGGCGTCTTCCGGGCAGGCGCACAGCGTCACGATGGGCCGATCCCGGGGCCAGTCGCCGACGGCCTGGCGCAGATGCTCGTGCTGCGCGACCTTCGTCCCCGGAATGGGGCCGGTGTCGGCGATCATCGTCGGACCCCTCAGGTCGAGCACCAGCGGGGGCTGCTCCGAATTCATGGCGGCGATGAGTTCCGCCGGCGTGATGTGCGCAACCGCACGCAAGCGCCTGAACCGGTACTTCTGCCACAGCCTCCAGGCCAGCCAGGCGCCGGCCGCCGCCAACACCAGCGCCAGTGCCGTGGCCATGTGCTGGTCGAGCATGACGATCACCTCCCGCACCGCGTCCTTGAGCGCCCAGCCGGATGCGACCGCCAGGCCTGCCCACAGCGCACCGCCGGCGCCGGCGGCCAGCAGGAAGCCGAACGGGTTCATGCCCAGCGCCCCGGCGATCGGCGGGGCCACCGTCGAGAAGCCGGGCACGAACTTGGCCACCACCAGGGACGGCAGGCCCCATCGGGCGAACCGTGATTCGGTCTGCGCGACGCAGGAGGTCGGACTGATCGACAGCCTGCACAGCCCGGCCAGCACACGATAGCCGAACAGCCGGCCGGCGTGGTACCAGACCCAGTCGGCCAGCACGGAGGCGAGCACGGCGGCGGCCACGATCTTCCCGGCGTGTCCCGGCGTCGCGGCCAGGCTGCCGGCCAGCAACATGGTCGGCACGGCCGGCACGGGCAAGCCGAGCTGCTGCAACAGGACGTTCAGGAACACGACCATGACGACGTCCTGCTGCAAGGCCTGGCTCAGGCGAACGAGATCCATGGCCTGAGCCTACCGTTTCGCGGCGCACATCGCACGATGGCGCGGATCGCAGCCATGTCCGTGCCGCGGGCGGCCGTCGGCGGGTACCCCGTCGCTACGGCTCCAGCCGGCCGGTGGCCACCAGGGCCGCGCGCGTCTCGCGCAGCGCGTCGGCCAACTGCCGCACCAGGCCCTGGACATCCTCTCCGTTGGCGCAAGCCTCCTCCAGCAGGGCGGCGAGGGCGCCGACGCGGGTCATTCCGCCCATGCCGGCCGATCCCTTCAGGCGATGCGCGGCGGCGCCCATCGGCTTGGCCTCCGCGCCCGCCACGATCTCGTCCACGGTCCGTTGCACCGATCCCATGATGCGGTGCATCAGCAGCACGAAGGCCGATTCGTTGCCCAGGGCCTGCAGCGAAGCGATCTGACGCTCATCGAGCAGCGGCGCGTCGATCGGAGGCCGTACCGGCACGTCGGCCGCCACGGCCTGCACGCTGTCCGCCACAGGCTGCACGTCCGGGGCCTGCTTGCGCACCCCCATGGACGAGTGACGCGCGATCGTGGCGGCCAGCTGGTCCCAGTCGATCGGCTTCATCAGGCATTCGTCCATGCCCGCCTCCAGGTAGCTCGCCCGGTCCTGGCTCATCACGTTGGCCGTCAGCCCGATGATCGGGATGCGCCGCGCGTCGCCGGCCAGGCCGCGGATTCGCCGCGTCGCCTCGACGCCGTCCATGACCGGCATCTGCACGTCCATCAGGATCATGTCGAACGTCTCCCGCTGCACGGCCGCGAGCGCCTCGGCACCGTCATGGGCGAACACCAGGAAGTGTCCGCGCGCGCCCAGGGCCATCCGCAGGATGTCGCGGTTGATCTGGACGTCCTCCGCGACCAGGATGCGCTGGGGCCGCGAGGCCACCAGCCCTTCGTTGCCGGTGGCGCCGCGATGACCGGGATCGCCCGGCAGGAACGGGATGTCGAGGGTGAATACGCTGCCCTGCCCGTGGGTGCTGGTCGCGCCGATCCACCCGCCCATCGCCTCGGCCAGCCGGCGGCTGATGGCCAGCCCCAGGCCGCTGCCCCCGTACTCGCGCGCCGTGCTGCGGTCCGCCTGGGTGAAGGGGGCAAACAGGATTCCCAGCTTGTCCGCAGGGATCCCGATGCCGGTATCGCGCACCTGGAAGCGGTATCGCACCCGGCCGGCGGTGCCGTCCTCGCCGGAGACCTCCAGCCCGACGCTGCCCCGCGAGGTGAACTTGACGGCGTTGCCGACCAGGTTGAGCAGGATCTGCCGCAGGCGCGTGGGATCGCCCTGGACGACGTCCGGCGAGCCCGGGGCCAGTCGCGCGTCGAAGGCGAGGCCTTTCTCCAGCGCCATGGGCTGGATCAGCGAGCGCACCTGCTCGATCACCTCGGACATGCGGAAATCGATGGTCTCCAGGCGCAGTTGCCCTGTTTCGATGCGGGAGAAGTCGAGGATGTCGTTGATCACGTTCAGCAGGTGCCGGCCCGACGAACGCATGGAGTCGACATAGCGCCGCTGTTCGTCCGTCAGTTCCTGGGCCGCCAACAGGTCGGCCATGCCGAGCACCCCGGTCATCGGCGTGCGGATCTCATGGCTCATGGCCGCCAGGAACTCCGCGCGCGCATCGCTCTTGCGGCGCAACTGGGCCCAGAGCTTCTCCTGCTCCGCCAGCGACACCGCGAACGGCAGGCCGCACAGGACGGTGGCGCCCAGATAGAGCTGCAGGACCTGGATCCGGGCGGACATTCCGGTTCCGGGCGGCAGCAGATGGAACAGCGCGCCGACGTCACGCGAGGCGAACCACCCGCCGGTGAGGGCCAGGACGGCGATGACCGTGGTGGCGCCGAGCAGCTTGTACCGCCATGTGCACAGGACGACCAGCGGGAACGACAGCAGCACCATCGGCGGATAGAGTTCCTGGCGCAGCAGGCCCACGCAGGCCGCGGCGATCAGGACGATGCCCGCGATGCGCCGTCCCAGCGCTGCCTCGGGGGCGCCGCTGCGCGGCGCCGGGTTCGTCCAGCTCAGGAGCAGTGGCGTCAGGGTGACGTAGGCGAGTGTGGAAGCGAGGTACCACGCCAGCCACTGCGCACCGAAAGACATCCCGGCGCCGGTCTGCAGCGCCGCGGCAGCGGCCGCGCCGCTGAGGACGGGGACGGCGCCGGCGGCCAGCAGCAGCCGCGGCAGTTGCTGGTTGCCGTACCAGGGACTGCTCAGCCCGTGGCGGCCATGGAGGACGGCCGCCACGGCCAGGACTTCCAGCACGTTGCAGCCACCCACCAGCCAGGGATTCGAGGCCTGCGTGAGCTCGCGTGCGGCGCCGGCCGCGAGCCACAGCATGGGCGCCAGCACCGGCCAGTGGCGGCGGGGCTCGAGCAGCAGCAGGAAGACCGCCACCGCATTGGCCCCGCGCAAGGCCGGGTTGTCGCCGTACAAGGCGGTGGGGATGGCCTGCAGCGTGAAGTAGGCCGCAGCGAACGCGCACCAGCGCAGGATGTCCTTCGGGTTCACGTGGCTTGAGGGCTCGGCTGATGGGACGTCACGGTGGAATGAGCCGCGGAGCATAACGTGCCCGAGCTGCAGGTTCCAGGACGGGGCGTGCCGGCGCCTCACTCCAGCAGCGCCGGCAGGCCGTGCACCAGCGCCAGGATGGCCAGGCCCTGCACGGTCACGTAGTGCCAGAGGATGCAGGCGTTGTCCATGGTGGCCCGGGCCGTGGGCTGCAGCCGGCCGCTCAGGACGCGGGCCACGACGTAGCCGCCGGTGACCGCCAGCACCGCTACATGGAAACCCTGCCAGGCCAGCAGCGCGGCCACCGTGGCGCTCCAGGCGTCGCCGCGCGGGGCCAGGCCGGCCTGGGCGTGGCCGGCCAGGGCCAGGAGCAGCGAGGCCGCGGCGAACACGGTGGCGCCCAGGACCGCGAGGGACCGCGGCCAGGCGCCGCCGGCCGGCACCCGCCGGCGCGCCCGGTGCATGGCCAGCGACCCGAGCACCAGCGCCGCGCCAGCCCCGATGGCCCAATACGCCGCCGGCAGCGCGGCACCCGGCGGCGGACAGACGTCGGCGGCCATCGAGACATGCACGTGGGCAAAGGCAAGCGAGGCCAGGATGCTGGCGTCGACGGCGAGCAGCACGATCGTGGCCCACCAGGACGTCGAGCGGGGGCCGCCGGCGGCCACCGGCAGGCGCAGCGCGTCGCCGACCTGCGCCGTGGGCAGCGGCGGCGGCGAATCCAGGTGCCAGAGCCACCAGGCGACGGCGGCGACAGCGACCAGCCCGCAGGCGAACGCGGCCCACACCCGGTGCACGGTCAGCAGCAGGAAGAACCCCGCGGTGCCCGCCGCCGCGATGAAAGGCGGCCAGCCATCGGTCGGCAGCCGCAGCACGTGCCCAGGCTCGGCGGACCGGAAGCCGGTCACCAGCGTTTCGCGCCCGCCGAAGGCGGTGCCGGGCAACCAGTGCCGCCCGGCCTCGACCTGCGAGGCGAGGTTCGCGTGGTCCCACAGCGGCTCGCGCGAGCCCACCTGCGGAATGCTGCGCATGCCGTATTCGCGCGAGGGCAGCCATTCCAGCGTGCCGGCCCGCCACGGGTTGCCATGCTCGCGCTCGGGCCGGCGCACGGTGCGCCACAGGTCCGCCAGGCACAGCAGCACGCCGGCGGCGAACGCGAAGGCGCCGACAGTGGACAGCAGGTCCAGCCCCTGCGCGCCGGCGACGCCGACCGGGGCCGCGAGGCGCTGTCGCACTATGCCTGCCGCTCCTGCCACCTCATCCCGGGGCGCTCGGGCAGCGCCGTGCACGTGGGACCCTCGCTGGAGACGATCGGCCGCCGCGCGAAGATCGCTGGCGCGCTGCCGAACACGCCGGAGAACATGGTGCGCTGGTTGCGCCAGACGCAGCAGGTCAAGCCGATGACCGCGATGCCCGATCTCGGCGTGAGCGCCCAGGATGCCGCCGACATAGCGGCGTACCTCGCCACCTTGCGCTGAGCCACGAAGCGAACGGGCCGGCCGGGTGCGCCACCCGGTCCGGCCCGACAAGGGGCGCGCGCGCCAGCCTTACTTCAGGATGTCGCCCATGCAGAGGTACTTCATCTCGACGTACTCCTCCATGCCGTGGCTGGAGCCTTCGCGGCCGAGCCCCGACTGCTTGACCCCGCCGAAGGGCACATGCTCGGTGGCGATGATGCCCACGTTGATGCCCACCATGCCGTACTCCAGCGCCTCGCTGACGCGGAAGATGCGGCCCACGTCGCGGCTGTAGAAGTAGCTGGCCAGGCCGAACTCGGTGTTGTTGGCCGCCTCGATCGCCTCCTGCTCGGTCTTGAACCTGAACACGGGGGCCAGCGGGCCGAAGGTCTCTTCCTTGGCGCACAACATGTTGCCGGTCGCGTCGG